>Ga0164308_10000331_pt1 | contig 25813 bp, 17 predicted proteins | sample Whisoiple_246_MG_FD_109983 | JGI IMG/M metagenome (GOLD analysis project Ga0164308, IMG submission 109983) | Soil microbial communities amended with fresh organic matter from upstate New York, USA - Whitman soil sample_246_MG | ecosystem: Environmental > Terrestrial > Soil > Unclassified >... | reverse complement strand
TGATGGCGAACTACGACAGTACGCCAAAGAAGAGCGATTGTTGGCAGCACTCGGCGACCAAAATGCCCGAGGCCAAATGGGTGTGCATGGAGTGGTACTTCGATGGAGCGACCAACACCCAGACGTTCTGGCTCGACGGCAAGGCGATCGACGACCTGACCGTCGCCGATTACGGCCAGAGCTGCCTCGACCAAGACACGGGCGAGAAATGGATCTATCCCACCTTTTCCCGTGTGAACCTGGGCTGGGGTAGCTACGCAAAAGACGATCCGCGACAAGCGTGGATCGACGACGTTGCGATTGGCAGCTCGAAGATTGGCTGTCCTCAGTGAGGGATGGTGGCAAGCGGCGCAGTGCCACCGGCCACCACCCATTGCCGGAACAGGTCGGAATCGTTGCCCAGATTGGGATCCTGGCTGGTCATGTCGCTGGCAGTCGCTGCACGTCCGCTGCGGTGAACGAACGAGGACAAAGGGAAAGGCCTTTCCCCCGGCGCGCTCGACAGGTACCGTTCGGTCGTGAGCTTCGGGGCAGCTATCGCTTTGGTTCAAAAGTTCGCGACCCGGACGGGAACCGCGGCCTTCTCCGGCTTGGGCGTGAGCCGATCTGCTTTCGCGATGGACCTGATGGATCACATCAATTCTCCGTCGCTCATTCATCAACGCAACACGAGTCTGTGCGGGCCGGCCGCCTTTCTGTACTCACTGCTGCAAAAGACGCCAGAAACTTACGCGCAATTCGTGATCGATCTGTATGAAAAAGGACACGCCAAGATCGGCGGTCTCGAGGTGAAGCCAGGATCGGACTGCAAGGGTTTCAGCGTCCCGAGCGGCGGCTCGAGTGGCCCATCGAAGCTTCGCCGGGTGATCTCGGCAGTGGACTGGGTTTCCCTCGCCAGTCTACGCGATTCGAGCAACGTATTTTTGGACTACGACAGTCCGAGCGTCGAAGCGGGCGGTATCACGATGCCGTCCGGCCTCGCTGGCTGGTTCAAAACGAGCTGGAAGTTCCAAGATGTCGTCAACCGGACGAACCTCTATTTGAACAAGGACCTGTTCACGCTCGTTCAAGCGCATCAGAAGTTCTGCGCTGGCCACAAGGTGTGCCTGTTCATCGGCGCGAACGTCCTGGAGGGAACGGAGGGCGGGAAGATCGTTCCCGATCATTGGGTGCTATTGAGCTCGCAGATCAGCATCAATGGTTCGCTCGCGACGAATCTGACCAAGCTCGGTGCCAAGGTGAACGATTCACAGGCATTGCAAGACGCGAGCGTCGAGTTCACGGTCTGCACTTGGGGCGACCCGAATCTCGACATCGGCGCGAATCAGACGAATCTGACCGTGAGCGGCTTTCTCGACTATTTTTATGGCTTTGTCTCGGCGAAGTAGCTCTGGCTGGCATTCGCGGCTCGCGCCTGCGCTCGCGCTCGCGCTCGCGTTCCTCGGCGCTTGCCGTCCGGATGAAGGGAAGCCCGCGCGCACGCTGGCTCGCGTGCACGCCGCGGGGCAATTCGTCTCGCGTGTCGCGCTCGATGCAAGCGGCATGGCGCTGCTCGGGGTTGCTGATCGCGACGAGCTGCAAGTCTGGTCACTGCGCACACCGGAGACGCCCCAGGTCTTCAGCGCGCCGCCCGCTGGGCCGTTGATATTGGCCGAGTTCGTCGCTCCAGAGCGCGTGCTGGCCACGACCGCGAGCGGCAGTTTCAGCGAGTGGAATTGGCTCAGCCGCGCACTCACCTACAATCACAAACTGTACGCGCAGGGGGTTGCCGCGCACAGTCCCGATGGCCGCTACCTGGCATTCGGCGGGGTGATCTGGGATCGGGCGACCGAACGCGATCTCTTCACGATGGCGGTCCGCGAACAGACAGCGCTGGAATTCTCGGCCGATGGTTCTCACGTGCTGAGCGCCGGCAGGCACCCTTCTCAGCTGCTCGTGGGCGAGCTGCCCTCGGGACGGGTCTTTCAGCATCGATCGAGTGAGGATATTCGAGTCGCGGCGCTCAATGGGCGCGGTGATCGCGTCGCCGCCTCGCTGCGCAACGGTATCATTCGGCTGTTTCGTGTGCCGGACTTCCATCTCCTCGGCGAATTCTGGGGCAACTCGGATCCCGCAGGGCTCGCGTTTCTCGAGGATGGCGAGCACGTGGTGACCGCAGGCGAGAGTTGCGTGGAGGTGCACGCGGTGGCGACCGGGTGGAAGAGCTTCCACAGCGAGGTCAACGGTCGCATTACGGCATTTTACAGCAGCGCTGACCTAGCTGTAGCTGGAACGAGTGAAGGAAAGATTTGGATTTGGGATCTCGCCAAAGCGAAAACGCTCGCCAGCGCGCAGCTTGCGCCTTCCGCGATCCGCGCGGTCGCGCTGAGCCCGAAGGGTCGCCGCGCGGCGGCCGGCGACGAAACTGGCGCTATCACTGTTGTCGACTGGTAGTACCGATACCCATCACATAGAGGCTCGCTCGCAGGCAAAGGGTGAGCGCCTGGCTTGGCGTTCGTCACTCTTCGGGGCCGCGGTACTCACGATAGGCTTGCGCGAACTCGGGTCCAAAGATTCGGCTCAAAGCGTGCTCGTCTTCAGCAAGGCTCGCGTAGCGCTCGCGGTATGCCGCCCAGAGCGCCTTGCTTCGTCCGCCAGCCAGATCCACGCCCGGGCGGCCCACGGCGCTCTCCACCGCGTCCGGTGAGAGTTCGCTCAACAGCGCGCGTAAGCCTTGCATCAACCCACCGAGCAGTGCCACATGATGAATCATCAAGTCGGCGAAAATGCTCTCCACCGCTTGGGGCCCGTCCGTGGATTGCTCGCGGAAATCCAGTAGCGCCAAGGCCAGTGCTTGGGGACTCTTCGCGGTTTCGACGGCGATGGAGCTGGGCGAAGCGCGCTGAACGCGGTGCCATTCGGCGCGTTGCAGGTCGAGAGACGAAACGAACTGCGCATGCCCTTCGCGCAGCGGCACGAAGCTCCGACAAAAGACCTCTGCCATGTCGTGAAGCTTGGTCACGAAGCGCGCAAGATCCCCGGTCGTCTCCAACGTGCGCTCGGGGACGAGTGCGTCGGCCAGCTCGCGCACTGCTTCGAGTGCGAGCGCGTCGAGCGCCATCGGAAAGTGCTCGGTGTGCACCGCGGGCCGACTGTCACTGCCGTCGGCGCGTCGGACGGTCACCCCCGGCGGAGAAGAGGGGGAGGGCGGACGCGTTCGCAGGTCCGGAGGGGCGGAGGACGGACGCGGAGCGGGGTAATCGGGGGGCGGGGTCACGCGTGGCAAGGCCACCGTGGTCGAGGCGTCCATCGCCAGGGTCGGGGGCAGGGAGCTCGGCGTTGCCGCGCGGCCTGGCGCCGAGAAGCGAGGCAATCGCAGCGTGGAGCCCGGACCGCGAAGTAAATTGGGGTTGCCTAGGACCGTTCCTTGCGCTGCGATCGTTTGATGCAGGGGAGGGCTCGAACTGGTTTCGACGAATAGGCTCACCAATGCCGCGCTACCGAGCGCGAATTGAAACCCGCCGCTCCTCAGATCCGCGGTCGACCGCGCGGGGATGCGGGTGGGGAACGCTTGCGGCGGAATGCGGACGGCCACGCCCTGAGCGCTATTGAGATCACGAACGCAGAGCCTGCCGCCAATATCTTCCACGATCGCGTGAAACTCGGCGATGCCTGGATCGAGGAGTGGAAAGTCATTCAGCGCGTTGCGCCCCACGCGAATCGGCAGCGCCGCCACGCGCCGCTCGCCGAGCAGCGAACCATCGAAACGGGTCGCCCGCAGTACGAATACCGACTCCACCGCCAGACTATAGGAACTCAGACGGAGTACAACAAGGGCGATCCGGACTCGCGCGCCGACGATCAGCCAAGCTTTCTTGCTAAATGTGCGTCGATATTGCGCACACCGGAGGTTTGGACGAAAGTCGCGCTTGGTAAACACGGCGATGAACCTGGTCCATGGCATTGCCTGTCGCCCTTCGCGTCCAAGCTGTCTGCGCATTCTTTCAGAGCGCGCCGCGGCCTGGAGGTGCGCATGACACACCCCGAATACGAAATCGTCGTCACGCTGGTCCATGGGCAAGCACGCGAGTTGAGCCGCACCTTCACTGCAGGAACGGGAACTTCGCCACTCTCCATCGGCTCGCAAGGCGATTGGCCGCTGTCGGCCGAGGGCGTCGCGAGCATTCACTTGTGGCTCCGCTTCGACGGACAACGGCTTTATGCGGCGAGCGCGACGTCCGAGGCGGCCGCGTACCTGCAAGACGTCAGGCTCGGTAACAGCTGGCACGAAGTGGTCGATCGAAGCGAGCTGCGTTTGGGGCATGCTCGGCTCACGGTTTTCCACCGCCCAATCGGGGTTTCCGCCCCGGTTTCGCCGTCCGGCCTGGCGGGCGTGCAGCCGCGCTCACTCACGCCCATCGAACGCGCTGCAGCGATCCCCTTGCCGAGCTTCTTTACCGATCGACTGCGCGCCGGGCGGGACGTTCCAGAGCTGGACCCCGAGCCTCAGCGGCCGCGTTCGCGGGAGCCGCATGTTCCACCGCGGGGTTCGGGAGGCGCCGCAGCCCGCTTATCTCGGCAACGCCAGGCGCGCGCCCCCTGGGCGCTGCTTTTGATCCCCGCGGGGATGCTGCCGCTGATCGTCACCTTTCTCTGGCTGATCGGCGTCGGTCGCCACCGAGCTGAACTGCCCGAACCCGCGCCGAGCGCGATGGTTGCACCCGCGCCGAGCGCCACGATTCCGCCGGCACGCGAACCAGCGCCGGACCCACTAGCCGAAGCTTCACGCGAGCGCGTTCCGCTGCCCGTGGATGAACCGCTGCTGGGATCACCCGGGTCGCCGCCGCGCGTCACCGCGCGCCCGTCCCTGCTGGCACCCCCCCCTTCGTTCCCGGGTGTCACCGAGGGGCGTGTGCCGACACTGCTTCCCTCTGCGCAGCCCCCGCCCTTTCCACAAAGGGTCGCTGACAAGCCAGTGCCGCGGGTGGGTGCCGAACCGTGGATGATCTCGGAAGAGTGGCTTTCGCACCACGAGCGTCTGCTGCACGCTCCCAATCGCGCGCGGGCGAAAGTGGCTTTTCTGGGTGACTCGATTACCGAAGGCTGGGCGGTGGTGCCCGCCTATCGCGAGCATTTCGCCAAATACACGCCGCTCAATTTGGGGATCGCGAGTGACGTGACGCAGAACGTTCTGTGGCGCATCGATCACGGCGAGCTGGATGGAACGACTCCAGCGGTGGTCGTCTTGATGATTGGCGTCAACAACCTAGCGGGCGGATTCTCGCCGCGCGAGACAGTCGCCGGCATTCGAGCGATTTTGGCCGCGGTACAGGCGCACCTACCGAACACACGCGTGCTGCTGTTGGGGGTTCTGCCTGCCCGACCATCTCCCGGTGATCCCTTGCGGCAGCGCATCCTCGAGGCCAACCGGTTGCTTGCGAGTCTGCCGCCGTCGGCGCAAGTCAGTTTCCACGATGTCGGCGGCGTGCTGCTCGAATCGGACGGCACGATCACCAAGGCAACCCTACGAGATTTCGTTCACCCGACCGCGGAAGGCTACGCTCGAATCAGCGAGGCTGTTGCCCCGCTGATCGAGGCCCTGATTGGCACATCGCCCGGTCAGCCCGCGGTCTCAGAAAGTCCCGCTCAAACCCAGTGAACCGAGGCCGATCACGGGCGTTACGCGCGGCGCGTTGCTTTGTGCGGCCGGCGCACTGTTGCTCGCGCTCAGGAGGAATAGCGTGAGCCCCGTGATCGCCGCGACACCACCCGTGACGACCGCACCGATGCCGATGTTGCGCTGCTGATCCGCGTCGGAGTCTGTGGTCTCGATCTCCGCCTGCTGCTCGACCGTGCAGTTGGGTGTGCAGGAGTCGTATAGGTCGGTTGCGGGCTGGCGCGTGTTGCTCGACTTCACGAGGAAGTAGCTACCGACGCCCAGCCCGACCGCGCCGACTCCAAACGCCACGTAAGATGCCACGCGCAGCCCCGAGCTGCCGCCATGAGCGGTGTCCGGCGGTGATTCGCTCGTGAGACTCGTAGCGCCGCTCGCTCCCTGGGCAGGTCTGGCCGCACTGTTTGCGCGGAGCGTGAGCATGACCGTCTCCTTGGCGCCTTCTGACACGTTGACCGAGACCGGGGCGCTTTGAGCGGCAGTGCCGCGTGCTTCGAAAGCATGAGTTCCGGGGTTGACCGGCAACGGGATACCGACCATCGCCGCCGGTAGGGCCGTGCCGTCCATCGACACGGTCACACCCGCAGCCGGCGCGCCTTGCACGGCGATCGTCACGTACGGAAGCCGCGCGTCGACCGCCTCGAGCTCTCGCTCCGCCGCGTTCACCGCCTCGATGAAAGCTTTCGGAGGCTTGGGGGGTAGGCTGTCGCGCGTGATCTTGAGGTAGTTCTCGTGTGCTTCGACGAGCCGCCCGAGTTTGGCCTGGGCGCGAGCGATATAGAGCAAATGGGGTGGGGCGGCGACCAACTGCTGAGCACGAGTAAACGAATCAATGGCCTCCGCGTAGCGTCCCGCCTCGAATTGAGTGCGCCCGGCGTCGGCGGTCTCTCGGGCCGTGGCACGCTCCATGTCCGTTTGGGCGGCTGCCGGCAGCGCCGAAATCCACAAAAAACCAAGTACTGGAAAGAGAATGGCTCGCATCGAATCCAGCGGCATCGTAGGCCAAGGAGGCAAGGAGTGCCAATAGCCGCGTTTCCCTGCCGTCGAGCGAAAGGCCTGCTAGGCTCCTGCCAGTCGGCATGGCGGTGGAACTCGGACAGGTTCTGGATGGGAAGTATCGGATTGTCCGCCTGATCGGGGCTGGCGGAATGGGCGCGGTCTACGAAGCCACGCACCTGCTGATCGATCGTCGCGTCGCGGTGAAGGAATTGCACGCGACCGCTGCCGCGGCCGACCACGCCATCACTCGCTTCGAACGCGAAGCTCGAGCCGCGGGGCGTATCGGCAGCGACCATATCTTGCAAATCTTCGACGTGGGCGTGTTGCCGGACGGCTCCCGCTACATGGTCAGTGAGTTTCTCGAGGGCGAGACGCTCGACGCACGCCTTCGGCGCGTCGGACGACTCTCCGCGGCTGAGCTCTTTCCGATCGCCCAGCAGTTGTTGAGCGGATTGGCTGACGCGCACCGAGCGCTGGTGCTGCATCGTGACTTGAAGCCCGACAATATCTTCTTGGTGCGCCAGAAGTCCGGCGTCGCGGATTTCGTCAAAATCATCGATTTTGGCATCGCCAAGTTCCAGGTCGGCCTCGACCAAGAGGACGCGCTCAAGATGACGAAGACGGGCATGGTGGTGGGCACGCCCTACTATCTCTCGCCCGAGCAGGCGCGAGGCACCGGAGAGGCGGACGCGCGCAGCGATCTCTATGCGGTGGGCGTCATTCTGTATGAGTGCATCACCGGAGAGGTGCCTTTCCACGCTGAGAATTTCAACGAGCTGATTTTCAAGATCGTGCTCGAGACGCCGCAGCCGCCCGTCGAGCGAGCACCGGGGATCGACCAGCGGCTGTCCGATCTCATCTTGAAGGCGATGGCGCGTGACCCAGCCCTTCGCTTTCAGACTGCGCAGGAAATGATGGCTGCCCTGCAGGCGTGGGCGTCGGGGGAGAACCCTGCGACGGTGAATCTGGGCGCCCGCTCACTGACGCCGCCAAATGGGCAGACCCTGCTTTCGGCTCAGGACCGTCCGAGCGGCGCGCCGCGCGGGGCAGGCGCGACGCCAGCGGTGGCGTTCAGAGCGCGTCCCACACCTACGCCGGCCAGCTTCGGTGCCACGCGTGATCCTTCGCCCTCCAGCTACGCCGTGCCGCAGCGCTCGAACCTGCTGCTGTTTCTCGTGCTGGGCGGTTTCGGGCTGTTGTCGCTAGTCGCCGGAATATTGATCTTCCGCCACGCGCGAAGCGAGGAACCGGCATCGGCGGCGAGTGCGGTGCAACCGCAGCCGAGTAGCGTCGCGAACACGCCGCGCGTGGAGCCTGCGGTTACCGAACCTCCTGCGTCGGGAGAGCTCGTTGCGCCTTTGGACCCATTGTCGAACTCCGAGCCGCCGAGCGAGAGCGAGGCTCCACGAGTGCCAGCGCCGTCGAAAGTTCGGGTCACAGGGCGCGGGCAAGTACAAAAGCGGGCCGTCGTCGTTGCCCCGACGCCCACGCCCACGCCCACGCCCACGCCCACGCCCACGTCTACGCCCGCGCCGGCTGCCCACCCGGCGCCGACGGTCGCCGAGCCAGATCCCCCAGCCAAAAAACGCTCGAACTGGGGCTACTGAGCCTTTGCGGGCAGCGAGGCACCGCGCCAGTTGGCACGGCGCGCTCGCAGCCGATTACTCGAACGAATAGGTGAATTGGCTGTGCTCAACGCGTACAGCCACACGCTGCACCGGTTTTTGCTGAAGCGTGAACGATAGCAACTCGCGGCTGACTTGGGGTAACAGCGTGTTCGTGAGTACGGCATCGATGGCTCGCCCACCGCTCTCGACCTCGGCGCAGCGCTGCGCGACGAGATCGACCACCGACTGGTCGTAATCGAGCGGCACCGCGTACCGTTCCATCACACGACGGCTCACGCGATCGAGCTGCAGACGAATGATATTTCGCAGCATTTCGTCACCCAGCGGATAGTACGGAATCACGATCATGCGACCGAGCAGCGCCGCGGGAAAGGTCTGCAGCAGGGGCGAACGGAGGCGTTCGGTGATTTCTGTCGGGTCGGGCCGCTTCTCCGCGGCGCAGACATTCATGATCAAATCACTGCCGACGTTCGATGTCGCCAAAATGATCGTATTCTTGAAGTCGATGAAGGTGCCCTGGCCGTCCTCCATGAAGCCCTTGTCGAACACCTGGAAAAACACCTCGTGCACGTCCGGATGTGCCTTCTCAATCTCGTCGAGTAGCACCACGCTGTAAGGACGCCGCCGCACGGCCTCGGTCAGCACTCCTCCCTCGCCGTAGCCGACGTAGCCGGGTGGCGCTCCCTTCAGGGTCGAAACGCTATGAGCTTCTTGAAATTCGCTCATGTTGATCGTGATCACGTTCTGCTCGCCACCGTATAGGCCCTCCGCGAGCGCGAGCGCCGTTTCTGTCTTGCCCACGCCGGAAGGTCCTGCGAGCAAGAACACGCCGATCGGTTTGCCCGGGTTCTCCAGCCCCGCACGTGCGGTTTGGATGCGACGGGAGATCATCTCCAAAGCGTGATCTTGCCCGACCACGCGGCGGCCGAGGAGCTGCGAAGCGTTCAGAACCGCTTCGATCTCGTTCTTGACCATGCGACCAGTCGGGATTCCGGTCCATTCAGCCACCACCAGCGCGACCGCCTGCTCCCCGACACTCGGCAGAATCAGCGGATCTTCACCCTGCAAATCGAGTAGCGAGCGCTCGAGCGCCCGTAGTTCCACGAGCGCAGGCGAATCCGTGCCGGTTGCCGCGGCTGGCGCCGACGGCTCGGGCGCTGCGCCATCGGGCAGGGGTTGCCCTTCGGCCCGCAACTTCGCCCGCAGCGCGAGGATTTTATCGACTAGTCCCTTCTCGGACTCGAAGCGAGCCTGAAGAGTGCGCAGCCGAGCCCGTTCACTGCTGAGGGCGAGCTCTGCTTCGCTCGCGCGCTTCGCGACGTCCACCCCGACGCTTCGTTCGCGCAGGATGATCTCGAGCTCCTGGGTGAGCGCGTCGATCCTCGCTTGGGAGTCTTGGAGAGCGGCTGGCAGCGCGTGCTGGCTGACGGCCACACGCGCGCACGCCGTATCGAGCAGGCTGACCGATTTATCCGGTAGCTGCCGATCGGGCACGTAGCGCTTCGAGAGCTTCACGGCAGCGACGATGGCTTCGTCCAGGATCTGAACCCGATGATGATTCTCGAGCGCGGATGCGGTGCCGCGCATCATCAGCACCGCTTTCGCTTCACTCGGCTCCTCGACCTTCACGACTTGAAAGCGGCGCGTCAGCGCCGGGTCGCCTTCGATGTACTTCTTGTATTCAGCCCAGGTCGTAGCCCCAATCGTGCGTAGCTTTCCGCGTGCCAAGGCTGGCTTCAGTAGATTCGCCGCGTCACCGGTACCTTGGGCGCCGCCGGCCCCAATCAGGGTGTGCGCTTCGTCCACGAACAGAATGATCGGCTTGGGCGAAGCCTGAACTTCGTCGATCACCTGACGTAGCCGCCCTTCGAACTCGCCTTTCATGCTGGCGCCGGCTTGGAGCAAGCCAATGTCGAGCGCTCGCAAGCTCACGTCCCGAAGTTGTGGCGGCACGTCACCAGAGGCGAGCCGCTGCGCGAAGCCCTCGACTACCGCGGTCTTTCCGACCCCGGCTTCGCCGGTGAGGATCGGATTATTTTGCCTTCGTCGCATCAGGATCTGAATGACCTGACGAATCTCCTCGTCGCGCCCGACGATGCGGTCAATTTCACCAGAACGTGCGCGCTCCGTCAGATCGATGGTGTAGCGTCCGAGGGCTTCTTGTTTGCCGAATTGAGCCGGGCCTGCGCCAGACACTTCCGGCACGGACGCGCTCGCGCCAGCGCCCGCACTCGAAAGGTGGGCTTCCGAGGACTGCGCGGTCAACGCCGGAAAACGCTCCGTGAGCGTATCGAGGTTCACTTTGTTGAACTCCTTGGAGATGGCAAGGAGCGTGTTGCGCAGCGTGCGCGTCTTGAGCCAGCCGACCAGCAGATGGCCCGTGCGAACGCGTGACTCCCCGAACAGCAGCGAGGCATAGAGCCAGGCGCGCTCCACGGACTCCTCGACCTGCGTCGACAGATCCGAGATCGACGAGGCGCCGCGCGGCAAGCGGTCGAGCGCGTTGGTCAGATCGCGGGCTAGGCCTCCTGCGTCGAGCTCGAAGTGCTGCACGAGATGTTGCACGTCCGAACCTTGCGCCGCGAGGATCTGATGCAACCAATGTGCGATCTCTACGTACGGGTTGGTGCGAAGCTTGCAGAATACGGTCGCGCCTTCGATGGTTTGGTAACAAACCTCATTCAACTTACCGAACAGATTGACTCGGCTGATCTCGGTCATGCTGTCTCCCCTGGCAATCTTGCACTACAAGCGTTTCGCTGCTCGTCGCTCGAACGCTGTCTGGTCTGCTCTTACCATCACTGTCAGCTAGAGTGGAGCCTCGAGCGAGGGCGTTGGGTGGTTCTAGGCGACACTGCGCTCCGTGCGGCCCGTCGCCGGGTGGACGACCAGGGATTCGTTCTTGCCGGGCTTGCGCGCGCCGAGTCGGGCGTTCCAAGCGAGCCGGCTATCTCTGCTCAGTCGAGCTTGATCATTCTCATTTTCGTCGAGCACCAGCCGAATATCCCAGTCGAGTTCGTCGCATACGTAGGCCCGTACCAGGTCCCGCAGCCTCGGTAGCGTGCTTCCAGAAGGCAGGAGCCGGTCGAATTCGGCGCGCGTGAGCGGGCCGAGAACGATCCGGAACTTTTGGTCGCAACGAAACACGCGTCGACCCAAAACCGTAGTCACGCCGAGAGTCGAGACTTCCGCGGAAACGCCGAGAGCAAAGCGTGCCGATTCCGGCAGCGTCAGCCAGCAGCCGACGAACTCCTCGATCACCGCCGGCACCCCGAGATGGTGACTGAGCAGCGCTTCGAGCCCTGACGGATGTCGGCTCGGATTGGCAAAATGCGCCGCATATTGCAGCTTCGCCCAGCGCTGCGCGCTGCCCTCGCCGTGGGCGGCGAAGTCATGCCCGAAGACCGCTGCCACGTAGGCTTGAAACCGGTCTGCATCGGCGCGATCGAGCGAGGCCGTGGGTTGTGCCGCCGACCACGCGCGGTGGAACAGCACCAGCATGCGGTGTTGAAAGATATCGACGAAACCCGCAAACGTACGATCCCCCGAATGCCGGATGCGGTCGCGCGCGTACTCGGTCAAATGCAGGGGAAGCGGCCCGTGCGGACCGAACAAACCAAAGAAAGCTACGGCTAGCCGGCCCGGGCGATCGCCTTCGGGCGAGCGAAAGCCGTTGAGCATTGCCGCGCCAAATGCCAGGGACGGATCCTGCCCCAGGCGGATCGGTTCGAGGCTGGGCAAGGCCGCGCTGCCCCAGCGAGGGCTTTCGCGGAACAGATTTTCGAACCGACGCAAGGTCTGGTGAAAGTCGAAGCGGTACGGGGCCGCTGCCAGCTCGCGCAAGAAGCTCACGCGGTCGGCCTCCGCCCGATGCGCGCGGGCCAGCGCATGATCTGCCCGCGCTGCGTGGTGCGCAGCACGGTTTCCGTGAAAGAATTGATGGACACGTACTTCGAGAAAAACTGCTCGAGCACGAGGCCGAGTAGAAATACGCTCGTGCCCTCGAACGCGGTCTCGTCACAGTCGAGTACCAGCTCGAGCCCTCGCACGAAATTCGCGCGACCCGAGCTGGGCAATGGTCGCACGATCGGGGTGCTGTCAATCGCTCGCACGCCTTCGATCTGCCTGGCTTGATTTGGATCAGCGAGGTGGCTGTAGAGTTGCAGCAATTCTCGGAGCACCGCTGCGCCCTCGCCCTCGCCGGTATTGGTGATGGACAAGTAGTTCAGCGAGAGGTGACTGATCAGACGCCAGGAGGTCCCGCCCCAGGCACGTGATTCATGCGGTGAAGTCGGACCCGCGACGCAGCGAACGGCGCTGACCGGAGCGCCGGACTCGATGTGGAAATCAGTCGTGCTCAAGCCGATCGACATATGAAGCGGCAAATCACGATTGCTGCACAGCGTTTGCAGCGAAAGCTGCTTCAAATCAGCGTGGTACGGACCTTGTTGCCCGTCGACCAGCGAGATGAAAAGCTCGCTTCCCATGTAGCTGGAACGCGGGCCCATTCGGCGTTGACGGGCCGAGGCCAACCGAGGCTCGCGGTGTAGCGTGAAATAAGCCGCATCCGGATGATGAGGCGAGCGCTCGGTGCAGGAATAGAAGGGCGCGAACTCACGCCGCACTTCGGCGCTCGTGCCATAGCCCACCACTTGCGACACCGTGTGCACTTCGAGATCCATGGGCCGCGTGCGATCGGCAACCACGTGGTACTCGTGCACGCGATCCGTCAAATGGATGCGGTCGGCGCGGCGGGGGAAAAGATTGATTGCCGGTGAGCAAAAAAGCGCGAGCTGCGACGCGGTGGCCCCGCGCTCGACCACGGGGTCGTGGCGATCGACGAGCACGATCACCTCCAGCTCGGCCCCGGAGCACTGACGGATCGCGCTGCCTAGCCCGGTGAGCTCCACGAACATGAAGCGATTGGGCAGGGCGAAATACTCTTGCAGCAAGCGGTAGCCTTGAAACGCCTTCGGCACGTTCGGCAGCAGCGCTTGCTCTTCTTCGAGACCGAGCGGCAAGACGGCGTTTTTTGTAACCACGTGGCGGCCTTCGCCTTTCGCGCCGCGCAGCACTGCGCCGAGCGATGCGCCGAGCAGTAACTCGTACAGCCGAAGGCTCGTTTGATCGGTCCCGCGAATGAAAAGCGGCAGCCGGTCCAACGACAATTGCCGTAGCGGTGTGCCGTCCACCGTGCGCAACTTCAAGCGCACCGCGCCGCGGATGGGCCGGCGGTTCTCGAGCCGGACGTCGCCGATGTCGCCGACGAAAGCGGAGTGCGAAACGCTGGTGATCTCGATTGGCCAGAGCGAAACGTCGTGGGCCGTGCGATACACGCAGGGCGTTTGCTCACCGGGGGCCAGGTTGCTGCGCAGCGACGTGCCGCGCGAAATCAGAAAGCCGTCGCTCAGGTTTCCCTGTCGGTAGTTCGGCTCGAACTGTACGACGGCCATCGAAGGTGTGGGCGCGAGATAGTGTGGGTACACCATCTCCAACAAATTTTCGGTGAAGCGCGGAAATTCGGCGTCGATCTTGAGCTGCACGCGCGCGGCCAAGAACGCAAACCCCTCCAGCAGACGTTCGACGTACGGATCGGCGCACTCGAAAGCATCCAGGCCGAGGCGCCCCGCGATCTTGGGGAACTGCTTGGCGAATTCGCCGCCGAGTTGCCGAACGTACTGAAGCTCACGATTGTAGTACGCGAGCAGTCGTTGATCCATCAGCCGACCTTCGGTCCGACGTCCTCGGAAACGACGGCCTCACCCGTCTCCAGGTCCAGATCGGTCCTCAAGAACAGACGCAATGGAATGGGCTGGGACCAAAGCTCGGCTTGAATGCTGAAGTTCATGGCATTGTGATCGAGCTTGTCGGCCTCGAGCGAAATCTTCACTCGCACCGAGTTGCGAATCAGCCGCGGCTCGTAGTCCAAGATGGCGCGGCGCAGCAGGCGCTCCATCGGCTCCCGCTCGATGCTGGACGCGAGGCGACCTGCGAAGTCCGGCAGACCATAGTTGACCGTCGAACGTTCGACCTCCGTATGGTCGTCGAGCGCTTGGAGCGATGCCAAATTGGTCGCGTTGAACAACCAATTGAGATCTCGCCGCACGCTGTCACGCAAGCGTTGGCTGGAAAGCACGCGCTTGTCGCGCGACTCCTGCAACTGATCCGGTTCGTCGTCGGTGAGACGATCCAACAAGGATGGCTGCAAACGCTCGCTGGTCGTGTGGTCGGCCATGACTGGTCAGGATGAATCGCCGAGTCCGACCGCACGAGCCGTTGCTGGGCTCGCGCGGCGGACGAATCGGCTCGGGCTCAGGCGCCCTTTTGAGACGGGAGTTTCGAAACCAGCCGTAGGGAAACGGTCAGGCCTTCGAGCTGATAGTGAGGCCGCAGGAAGAACTTGGAGTTGTAGTAACCAGGGTTCTCTTGGTCGGCCTCGACCACGACTTCGGCTGCAGCCAAGGGCTTGCGTGCCTTCGTTTCTTCGCTCGAGTGCGCAGGGTCGCCGTCCACGTACGAGATGATCCAGCTCTGCAGCCAGCGCTGCATTTCTTCGGCTTCCTTGAAGGACCCGACTTTGTCCCTGACGATGCACTTCAGGTAGTGCGCAAAGCGGCAGGTCGCGAACAGGTACGGTAAGCGCGAAGCCAAGGCAGCATTCGCGCTCGCATCCGGGTCATCGTAAGTTTCCGGCTTGTGCAAGGACTGCGCGCCGATGAACGCGGCCAGATCCGTGTTCTTCTTGTGAATGAGCGGCATGAAGCCGGTCTTGGCGAGCTCCGCTTCTCGGCGATCGCTGATGCCGATCTCGGTGGGGCAGGTCATGTCCACGCCGCCGTCGTCCGTGGGGAACGAGTGCGTCGGGAGGCCCTGCACCGCGCCGCCCGACTCGATGCCGCGGATCCGCGAACACCAGCCGTACAGCTTGAACGAGCGGTTGATGTTGACGGCCATTGCGTAGGCCGAGTTCGCCCAAGCATAGGTGCTGGCGTCCGCGCTCGTCGTCTCCTCGAAATCGAATTGTTCCACGGGGTTCGACTTGGCACCGTACGGTTGGCGCGCCAAAAATCGCGGCAAGGCCATCCCGATGTAACGCGAATCTTCCGACTCCCGCAGTGAACGCCAGGCAGCGTACTCGGGCGTGGAGAAGATCTTGGTCAGATCGCGGGGATTGCCCAGCTCCTGCCAGCTCTCCATCTGGAACAGCGTCGGCGCAGTGCCGGTGATTACGGGCGCGTGGCAAGCAGCGGCGATCTTCCCGAGTTCACCCAAGGCTTCCACGTCCGGAGGACTGTGATCGAAATAGTAGTCCGCGACCAATGCGCCGTACGGCTCGCCGCCCAGCTGCCCGTACTCTTCTTCGTAGAGCTTCTTGAAGATCGGGCTCTGATCCCAAGACGCGCCCTTGTAGCGCTTCAGGGTCTTGTGCAGATCCTTCTTGGAGATGTTCATGAACCGGATCTTGAGCATCTGGTCCGTCTCGGTGTTGTTGACCAGATGGTGCAAGCCGCGCCACGCGCCTTCCAAATTTTGGAAGTCGGCATGGTGGATGATCGCGTTGATCTGCTCGCTCAGCTTGCGATCGATCTCGGCGATAATGGCTTGAATGGACTCGACGGCATCTTCCGAGACGACCGGGGTCGACGCGAGCGCCTGCTGCGCGAGAGTGAGCACTGCGCTCTCCACTTCCTCACGGGCGCGATCGGTTTGGGGTTTGAACTCCTTCTTCAGCAGCGAGGCGAACTCACTCGCCTCGACCGTTCCGGCTTCACTCGCTTTGGTTGCTTCAGTTGCCTCGGCCATGACTCAGGAACTCGCTGGTTTGGGTGAAGCGGCGAGCGTTTGCAGCAACGCCGGGTTTTTCAGGACCTTCGCGATCAGTTCTTCCGCGCCGGTCTTGCCGTCCATATAGGTGATGAGATTTGCGAGCTGCGTCCGAGCTTGCAACAAGGCATTCAACGCGGGCACCTTCTGGGCGATCGCGCCGGGCGAAAAGTCGTCGAGGCTCTCGAACGTGATGTCGATGCTGACGTTCCCCTCACCGGTCAGAGTGTTCGGCACTTGCAACGCGACGCGCGGCTCCAGCGCCTTCAATCGGTCATCGAAGTTGTCCACGGAGATTTCCAAGAACTTGCGATCGGCGACCGGCGGCGGCGCCTTGACGGAGCTGCCTGAAAGGTCCGAGACCACGCCCATGACGAACGGCAGCTGAACTTTCTTTTCCGCGCCGTACAACTCGACGTCGTACTCAATCTGCACCCGGGGCGCGCGGTTTCGAGCGATGAATTTTTGGCTGCTCATGACAAACGGGCTCCTACTCCCTTGGCCGCGCTAAGCGTCGGCCTTCCCTGCGATCGACTCCACTTGCGACACCCCATCGGGTGCCATGTCTCGGATGATATCTAGGAAGCTCTTCGAGACGAGCCTTTTTCCGCGCCGAAGCAGCAGCGGGATCGGGCTCGACGGCTCGAATTCAGCGTAATAGTCGCAGATTTTGTCGAGTGCGCGCAGCACATCGGCGCGCGTGCGAATGTCTGCGTTGAACCCCGTTTGCGGCTGGCTCGCGCTCGAAACCCCGGCCCCGCCCGTGCTCGCCTCGACGTTCTCGGACTGGGCTGGGGGCATCCGACGCTCCAGCTGAGATACCAGAGCATACTTTGCTTGGCGCAGCAGCTCACTCAACGAGTCGAGCTCGGGACCCTGGCCTGCGTGCTCGCGTTGGAATACGTCTTCGATGGCCGCGAGATGCCCGATCGCAGCTTGCACGACGGCCGCCGCGGCTTGGTGCTCCGCCAAGTCCGTATCCTGAAATGCCGCGTCGATGCTGGCCTGGTCCGGCTTGGCGCCCTCTGCCGGCGCCGCAGTGTTGGCTGCGGCGAGCGCAATGTCGCGCAACGTGATCGGTCCGAACGTGCGCGAAACGAGCAGCGGACGCGAGCGTAGCGCGGCCAAGACGTCCGACGCGGCGAGCCCTGCGATGGCCGTGATACGCATCGTAGGATCGTTGCCCTCGCTCGGGTCGAGCTCCGGAAACACCGTCGCAAAGTAACGGTCGAGCAGCCCTTGCACGAGCGCCAATCCGTCATTCAGGCCTTGGAGGGCGTGTAGATGGCTCAGGGCGCGAGCGAGCAGAACTGCGATGCGTAAATCTTTGCTGCGCTGGAGCAGCGCGGACGCTTCGCGAACCACGGCCGCGTGGTCCGGCGGTTCGGCGGGGCGAATGGAGCCGCCCATCTGCTGCTCGGGCCTCCCCATCGCGATTCGCTCGAGGGCCAGGAACTCCGTGTCATACTCGAGATTTACGCCGCTCGGTGCGGCGTCGGAAATTGGCTCGAGCAGTTTTTCAAGATCGATCGACGCCATTGAGCACCAACGATAACACTCCGCGCCACGCGCTTTGGGAAGAACTGACGAGAGTCGTCATAGCCCCGAGATGTCGCTGGACGAAGCAGGAGACTCACGCCCGCCCCAGCCAACGAACCCGCACTAACCTAACACGGACCCAACGCGGAAGCCCAATCCACACGCGCTTCACCGGCCCCCAATTTGTGCTACCTACCCGAGTGTGCCGCGAGAGCAGGATTTCGAGGGCCCGCTCGCGCCCGGCTCGCGGGAGAAGGTCAGCCTCCTGGCCGCGGTCGCAGACTATGTCGAAGCCTGGCAGCGGGCGATGGGGACTGGGCAAAAGCCGCCTCCGGCGCGCCTTTACGAGCTCAACCTGCGCGCCGGGGAATTGCAGCAACGCTCCGTTTCAGTCGGTTTTGGCGGGTTAGCCTATCACATCGCCGAATACACCCGGCTTTTGACAGCGGGCGCGGAGCTGGCTGGGCTGCGCGATCAGCTCGGTATCGTCTCGGAACTCGCGGCGCAGGCGACGCAAACGTTGTCACCTGCAGAACGGGCCAGCTTGAGCGTACCGAGGCCGGCGGATGGCGGCGCGAGCCACGGAGCGCCCGGCGCGCCCGCACCGCCTCCGCTGATTACGGTCATGCGTCCAGGGAACGGTGGGCTTGCTGCCCCCGCCCCACGCCCCGCACCCCCTGAAGTCGGTCCGCCGAAACGTCTCGACGCATCCGTCGCTACGGATGCACCGGCGGCGTGGCACGTTGCACCCGTCCCGCCGCCAGAGCGCCCGAGCCCGCCGCCCGCGGCCCAATTCAGCGTGAAGAACATGCTTGGCCTGCGCGGCTTCAACCGCGGGCGCCAGAAAGAGCCGGCACCAGTACGCGGAGCCGGGGCAGGGGCTGGGCCAGGGGCAGGTCCACTGCTCTCGCTCCCGGGGCTGGGCAAGCCCCCTCCTGGCGCTTCTCGGTCATCTGCACCGCCGCCAATGGTCCGGTCTGACATCATGGGCCTACCGCCCTTGGCTCCGGAGCCCGGCCGATATGGCGGAGGCGGGCGCAACTCCGCGCCCAGCGAGCCGCGCGTTTCGCCGCTGCCAGCGCGCGCAGCGGTCCGCGCCACTCCACGACCCAGAGCCACGCGCGAGCGGCCTGAGGTGCTCAAACAACGGCGTCCACGCGGGGCGCCCAGTCGAGTCGCCTGGTGGTTGGGCGGAGCAGGCGCTCTGTTACTGGTCGGCACTGCGCTTGCTGCCTTCCTGGTGCTCGGCCGGCGCCCCAAACGCCCGGAGCCGGACGTCGCTATCGCATCGGGACCGAGCGCGGTCCAATTGGCTTCGACAACCGCCCCGAGGTCGTCTCCCGCGCAGGGACCGCGCGAACGCCTGCTCGCCGACGACGAACGTTTCATGTCGCTGCTCGCGCAGGTTCACGGCCACGGCGGGAGTGAAAGCCCCGAGCTGCGCTCGCTGCTGAATGAGCAGGCCGCGCTCGCGTCCAAAGCGCTCTCGGGCAAATGCAACGACGGGAGCCCCAAGTGCAAGGCGTGGGCTGACGTTCGCGAGCTGATCGCGGGCGAGCGCAAGCCAGGCATCGTGAAGCGTCGGCGCGGCTCCAATACGGAGACCACGCGCTCGCGTTGGATGGCGGGTCTGAAAATGCCCGGTATTCCCGTGGAGGACGACCCGCGCGTCCTTCGGGTATTCGAATATTACACTGAAAATCCTGTCGGAAGAGAGACTTTTCAGTCGATGTTGTTTCGTTGCGGCGCATACCGCGACCTGATTCAGTCGACACTGATTCGTTATGATTTGCCGCCCGAGTTGTTGGCTCTGGTCTTCACGGAGAGCGGCTGTGAGCCCAGCGCAAAGTCCCCGGTTGGTGCCGCCGGGCTTTGGCAATTCATGCCCGAGACCGGGCGCGCGTACCATTTGAACATCATCGAGGGCACCATCGACGAACGCTATAGCCCCTTCAAATCGACCGAAGCTGGGATTCGAATGCTGGCGGATCTCCGGCTCAAGCTCGGATCTTGGGACTTGGTGTTCGCGAGCTACAACCTCGGGCCCTTCGGTGTGCTTGCTCGCCTAGAAAAAGCCGGGCCGGACGCATCCTTCTGGGATTTGGTCGATGCGGATTTGTTACCGGACGAAACGGCCAACTATGCGCCGACGGTGGATGCCCTGGCCCTGATCTTGGCCAACTTGCAGCGACTCAAGTTTGCCGGCGTGCAAATTCGAGCGCCGCAACTGACGGCGGATCTCGAGGTCGCGGGCGGCACCCGGCTCAGCCTGGTCGCACGGGCCGCAGCGACCAGCGTCACCCAGCTGCGCGCGCTCAATCTGGATTTCTCGGGCGACGTGGTGCCGCTGATCCCCGGTGGTTCGATCGCGGTACAGGTGCCCAAAGACGTGGTTTGGCAGGCGCGCGATTCCATCAAAGACCTGATTGCCAGTAAAGATGGCGCTGACCAGTGCGTCTCTGCCAATTTTGACTGGGGCAAGCAGCGCTTTACCCCCGAAATGGCCCAAGCGTGCCAGAGGCGGCTCAGCGCCGCCGCGGCGAGCGAACCGCACTAAACGGTCCTGTCCCTGAATCGGTTCCCCTCGTGTCCGTGCGAGGGTTCGACTGGGCGATCGGAACTGGTGAAGATCGCTGCCGCTCCTGCACGGCTGCGGGAGCCAGCGCGCCGAGGAGTGGCCGAGGAGTGACAGAGCGGGCACGGCCGCGTTGACGGTTGTTCGAGCAATTCTGGGACGCTCGCTAATCTAAAGAGTCCTCATTTAGCGTCCGGCCGGAAGCTTCGCCGAGGGCCTGTCGTAAATGCTGGGACACTGGGCGAAGCTCCAGGTACACTAGCAGTCCCGAACGGGGTAGGTCGCGATTCGGGCTAAGGAGACTCGATGGCGCACGATATGTTCATCAAGATTGACGACATCAAAGGGGAGTCCGCGGACTCAAAACACGGGAACGAGATCGACATCTTGTCGTGGAATTGGGGGGTAACTCAAACGGGCACCGCACAGGTTGGCACCGGTGGTGGCGCCGGTAAGGTCCAGGTCAACGATCTCACGTTCACGAAATACGTGGATCGTTCTTCACCCATTTTACTCAAGCAGTGCTGCAGCGGTAAGCACTTGAGCACGGCTGTGCTCGTGGTGCGCAAGGCAGGCGGCACCCCGCTCGAGTACATGAAGATCACCATGGAAGACTTGATCATCGCGGCGGTGAGCCACGGTGGCAGCGGTGGTGACGACCGGCACACGGAGAACGTCACGCTCAATTTCGCGCGCGTGAAGTTCGAGTACGTGCCACAAAAGAAGGACGGCAGTGGCGACGCGTCGATCCCGATGGGTTGGGATATCGCGGGCAACAAGGAACTCTGAGGCTTCTTTCGGCAGCTAGTGCGGAGCGGCTATCGGAGAGATTCTGCCCGCTCGGGAGGGAGCTTTCGCTTTCGGCAGGGCCCAACCTCGAGTAGGACCAGAACCGTAGCCGCACCGGCAGCTGCTCAGGTTCAACGTGACTCAATTGTCGTCGAGTAAGTTCGCGAGCGGTTGGAAGGCCAAGCGGTCGTGGTAGCCAAACCCATCTGGACCGAAGGGTTGCTGCTCAGCCAGCATCACTTTCAGCACCAAGATCGCTACCACGAAGACTTGCTGTCTGACCGCGTGGGGTCGGTGGTTCACTACTCGTGGGGAATCACCGGTCTCGAAATCGACGAGCGAGCTCTTGGCTCCGGGCAGTTCAAGATCCGACGCCTGTCGGCAATTTGGCCGGACGGCGCGAGCGTAGCGACCGGCGAGGGCAGCCGCGAGCCGGCGCCCGCACCGCGCAGCTTCGAAGCGGCCTTTACGCCGGAGCTCGGGTCGCTCGAAGTGTTCGTGGGCTTGGCGCATCAGTCTGCTTCGGCGCTACTCGAGGACGACACGAAGACCTTGGGGGCGCGGCGTTACGTCCGCGAGGCGTACGAGATCGCCGACGTGAACACCGGCACCTCTCCGCAAGAGGTCGAATACGCTCGGCCCAACCTGCGTCTCTTTCTCGGTGACGAACCCCAAGACGGGTTTTCGACCATCCGAGTGGCGCAACTCGTCCGGCAAGCCAACGGTCAGGTCATCGTTCGAGACAACCACGTCCCGCCTGTGTTGCGCTTTTCCGCAGCCCCGTTCTTGGTCAGTGGCCTGCAACGCGTGATGGCTGGCGTGGCCACGCGGCAGCGTCAATTATCCGCGGACCGCAACCAGCGCCAACAAGGCAGCGTCGAGTTTCATTCGTCCGAGGCGCGCAAGTTTTGGCTGCTGCACACGTTGAATGGCGCCCTTCCGGCTCTGAGCCACGCGATCGATAGCGGCCGCGCCCACCCAGAAGAGATCTATTTGCTCCTGACCGGCCTTGCCGGGCAATTGTCTACCTTCGCGATCGACTCGGACCCGTTGAGCGTACCGAAGTTCAATTACCTGGACCTCGGGGTGGTCTTCGAGGAGCTTTTTGCGCGCGTGCTTTCTTTGCTGTCCGGAGGCATCGAGCAAGCCTACGTAGAGATCCCGCTGGAACATCGCCAAGACGGCATGTTCATCGGCAAGGTCGCTGACCCGCAGCTCTTCTCGAGGGAATTCTTCCTGTCGGTGCAGGCCAAGCAGTCCGAGGCGTTGGTTCGCGAGCGCGTGCCAGCAGTGCTCAAAATGGCCAGCTGGAATCAGATCTACGACGTCGTTAAGCAAGCACGGCACGGCGTGCGCTTGGAGGTCGAGTGGAATCCATCCGGCGCCTTACCGCTCCGCCCCGGCTCTTGCTTCTTCCGGGTTCGGCGAGAGGGGCCATTTTGGACCGACATTGCCAGCACGGCGTCAGTCGCTCTCTATCTGCCAGTAGACGCTGACTGGAGCGGCACCGTCATGTCGCTCTACGCGGTCAATCCCGCCGCCTTACGTTGAGCCTTTCGCGCTTCGTTTCGCCATGAACGCGCAAATTTATCGAGTGTGTGCCGACAGTCTGCGGCTCGCGGTGCGACTACCGACGGCAACGGATTTGCCTTCCTGCGCCGAGCTGCGGCAGCGCGCGGCCGCTGCCCTCGACGCCATCACGACTCGAGGCCGCGCCGTCGGCTTGCCGGAGCCGGACCTGGCAGAGGCGCGCTACGCATTGGTCGCGTTCATCGACGAGCAGGTCTTGAAGTCGAGCTGGCCCGGCCGCGGAGAGTGGATGAGCCAACCGCTGCAGCTCATCTATTACCGAGAGTACACGGCTGGCGAGAACTTCTTCGCGCGCCTACGAGCTTTGCTGCAAAGTGGCTCGCGCCCGTTTGCGTTGGAAATCTATTACCTGTGCATGGCCCTGGGCTTTCGCGGCGCATACGGCATCAGTGGAGACGTATCGGCAGTCACCGGGCTCCTCGAGGCCGCGCGCAGGGAGCTCGAAAAGCAGCTGCCGGGAACCTCCAAATTCGGGCCGAACGCGCGTGCGAGGGACCTTCTCGGCGCGGACCGTAAGAGCAATGCTTTGTTGATCGCGCTCGTGTTTGGCTGCCTGTGCCTGATGCTGCTCGTGCTCGTGGGCTTGCACTTCGAGCTACGGTCCGAGCTCGCCGACGCGCTCAAGGCGATCTCCAATCCAGCTCCACGAGCTGCCCGTTAAAGAGAGGAGCGCGCCGTGTTGTGGTTGGCAATCGCATGCGTTTTCCTGAGCGCTCTGAGCTGGGCAGTCGTGCTCTTGCTGAAGCTCTCGCTCTGGATCGCGGTGCTCGTGACCGCACTTTCGATCCTAGTGTTCTTGACGGTGCTGCTGGTTCGTCAGCTGCGCGCCGCTGGCCGAGCTCGAGCGTTGGAACGCGAACTGCTCCGGCTGGCAACGGCGCAAGCGTCCCAGGTTCGACCCGACCGTCGCCCGGAAATCATCGCCCTGCGCGAGCAGATGAAGACGGCGATTGCCGGCTTGAAGCGCAGCAAGCTGGGAGGCAAGGGCGGCAGCGCCGCACTCTATGCGCTGCCTTGGTACGCAATCGTCGGCCCTCCGGCGGCGGGAAAGACCACCGCGCTCGAGAAGTCCGGCCTTTCGTTCGCGGCTCCGCCCGGCACGGGCGGCGCAAAAGTCCGTGGCACGGCAGGTACCCGCAACTGCGATTGGTGGTTTTCCCGCGACGCGATCTTGCTCGATACCGCCGGCCGCTTCACGACGGCCGAAGACGACCAAGAAGAGTGGTTCGTGTTCTTGGACACGGTTCGGAAATTTCGCCCCGACCGCCCGTTGGACGGGCTCGTCGTTGGCGTCAGCATCGAGAGCTTGCAAGCCGCGGTCGGAGGGATTGAAGAGCTTGCCACGAAGATACGCGCGCGCATCGACGAGGTGATGACTCGGCTCGAGATGGTGCTGCCGATCTACGTGCTTTTCACCAAGCTCGATCTGGTGAGCGGCTTCGTGGAGTTCTGGGGAGATCTGAGCAAGGCGGAGCGGGCGCAAGCGTGGGGCGCGACGTTCGACCTCGACGACGCTCGCTTGGCGGAGCCGGGCAACGCGGTTCAGGGGGAGTTCGACGTACTGGGCGACGTCATTCATGCCCGAATGCTCACGCGTCTCGCGCACGAAGCCGTGCCGGAAGTGCGCGGAAAGATCCTGGAATTTCCGCTGGCATTCGACGAACTGCGCGGCCCGGTCGGTCGCTTCATCGACGAGCTGTGTCGAGTCGACCCGTATCACGAGTCGCCGATTCTCCGCGGTTTCTATTTCTCCAGCGGTACCCAGACCGGCGTCTCCATGGACCGCGTGCTCGCGAACATGTCTCGCGGGTTCGACTTGCGCGCTGCGGCCGCGCCCGATCCGAAGCGTGCCCGCGAACCCCACAGCTACTTCATCACCGAGCTTTTCGAAAAGGTGATCTTCCCGGATCGCCATCTGGGCATGCAGTCGAGCGCGCGCGTGCGCAGAAGGACGACGCAACAGATTCTGCTGGCGGCCGCCGCGCTGACCATCACCTCGATCGCCGTTTTGCCGGCGATGGTGAGCTTTGCCGGAAACCGCGACCTCCTCGTCGATACCGAAACCGGCGTCAGCCGCGCGCGCGTGCTGGAAGCCTCACCCAATACGACCGCCGCTGCCGTCGATCTGCTGCTCAGTCGCGTGAGTGAGCTCGAGGGCTCCGCGAACGAGCTGAAGATCCCCGGATTTTGGGGCCCGCGAGTGGCCCCGGAGCTGCTCCAGGCCGTGCGCGCGGTCTATCTCGAGCGGCTGCGCGCCATCGTCAACGGCCCCGTTCAGGCGGAGTTGACCGCAGACGTACGCGCCATCGGCAGCCTGGTGCGAACGGACGCGGAGAACTTCAAGAGCGCCTACGATGACCTGAAGCTGTACCTGATGCTCACGCGCCCCGAACACCTGGACGTGGGTTGGGCGACGCCGAAGCTCACCCAGGTTTGGTTGCACGCGATGGGCGGGCAGGGCGGAAGTAGTCCGGAGCGAGTGGAGGCGCACGCGCGCCGGTTTCTGGACGGGCTCGCCGCGAATGCGAGCTGGGCTTGGGCGGCCGACCCGTCCTTGGTCGCCCGCGCCCAGGGTCGCCTCGGCTCGCAACCTTTGGACGAACTTCGCTACGGGTGGCTGGTCGAGAAAACCAAGGACGTGCCGCCGATCAAGCCATCCAAGATTTTCTTCGGTCCCTCCGCTCAGTACTTCAGCGCTCGCGACAATGTCGAAGTCCGAGGGCTCTACACAGCGGCGGGTTGGGCGAAGGTCAAGGTCGCGCTGGCGTCGTCGGACGCGGAGTTCAATCTCGAGCCCTGGGTACTCGGTAAGGATCTGGCCTCCGTAAACCACCAGGTTTCGGATGCGACGCGACTCCAAGACCTCTACTTCGAGCGTTACGTGCGCGCCTGGTCGGACTTCATTGGCGCCTTGTCCGTTGCAGCGGCACCCGATATTCGTGCCGCTGATGACGAGCTCCGCACCTTGACCGAGGCCAATGGGCCATACATTCGGCTGTTTCGCACCGTGTCCGAGAACACGACGCTCGACCTGACGCCCACGTCGACGCTCGATAAGGCGTTGGAAGTGGGGAAAGACCTGGCTGCCAAGGCTGTTCCCGGTCTGGACGCTGGCGTCAAAGAGCGCAGCGTTTCGAGTGTCGAGCGCTATTTCCAACCGCTGATCGAGTTCGCGTCCGGCGACGCGAGCAAAGGCAAAGACGCTCCTCCGTCTGG
>Ga0164308_10000329_pt1 | contig 25816 bp, 18 predicted proteins | sample Whisoiple_246_MG_FD_109983 | JGI IMG/M metagenome (GOLD analysis project Ga0164308, IMG submission 109983) | Soil microbial communities amended with fresh organic matter from upstate New York, USA - Whitman soil sample_246_MG | ecosystem: Environmental > Terrestrial > Soil > Unclassified >... | reverse complement strand
GGCTCGCCAAAACGGTGGTGCACGAAATCGGGCACACACTCGGCCTACCGCACTGTCCTGAGCACAGCTGCCTGATGGAGGACGGGAAGGGCTCGGTGCTCACCACGGACCATGAGCTCGATTTCTGCGCGGCTTGTCGCCAGCTCGTCGGAACCAAGGTCCTGACTGCCCAGGGCCCTTTGCCGTGGGAACCCCCCGCTCACCTGCCATGACGGCCGCATCGCGCTTGTGGACCGGCTGCTTCTTGCTGCTCACGGCGTGCCGTGAGCAGCACGTCGATGCGCCGAAGACGCAGCCTGCCACCGCTACCGCTACTGTCCCTAGCGCCACCAGTCCGCCGCCACCCGCGCCGGTCGTATCCGCAGACCCCACGCCAGCAGCACCGCCACCGGACCCATTCGGTGCCGACGTCGACCCCGACAACGACTTGGTCGTCGCTCCCCCGGAGGCCATCCCGGGCTGCCAGGAGGAGCTGACGCGCGCCGGAGTGACGTTCCTTCCCGGTGAGCTCCCACTGAAGCAGAGCCAGACAGGCGGCTTTGCCTGCGGCGCCCACGACGCCGTCGTCTACCAGAAGGGCCCGACAGGCCTCTCCATCAGTCCACCGGCGCTGATGACGTGCCGCATGGCCCTGGCCCTGGTTCGCCTGGAGGTGCTCCTGCAAGAGGTGGCACAGCGGGAGCTCGGCGCCAGCATCAAGCGAGCTCACCAAGTGGGCACCTACTCCTGTCGCAAGATGGTGCGCTTCGACTTCGTCAGTGAGCACAGCTACGGGAACGCCATCGACATCGGCTCCTTCACCTTGGCCGACGGGCGCAAAGTGAGCGTCGCCACGCACTTCGGCAAGCTCGATGCCGACCCTGCTGACGCCCGATCGCGCTTTCTCCGCGAGGTGGGCAACGCGGCGTTCGACCAGAACATCGTCAGCGTATCGCTCGGTCCGTATTGGGACACGCTCCACCGTGACCACTTCCACTTCGACATGGCCCGCTACCGGGTGGATGGCAGCCGGCCCTCGCGCGCAGCGGGCCCGTAGAGTGGACAGCTTTGGCGACCTCGGATAACACCGCCCCCAGGCGCTCGTAGCTCAGCTGGATAGAGCATCGGCCTTCTAAGCCGAGGGTCGGTGGTTCGAGTCCACCCGGGCGCGCCAGGCCTCGCTGCGCTCGTGCTCGTCGCGCCAGACCTCAATCGTTCCGCGGCACCCGTGCATTGGTGCGCGTGAGGATCGAACGGATGAGGTCGGCCCAGAACGGCGGGCCTTGGGCGACTAGGAACACCGACACGCCGAGGGCCACGAGCCAGCGGCCCAGCTCGAAGAGCAAGGTTCCGAGCCCGATCGGCCGAATCGGGGGTGGACGATAGGCCGCGGGGTCGTCGATGTCGGAAAGATGCGGCCAGATCCCGCCGCGTTGCGGCACGGTCTCGAGCGCGGTGTTCGGCGCCGTCAGCTGGTCACGACCCTGGGCACGATAAGCCCGGATCGAACGCGCGATGCGGCTGTGCGTCCAGCCCAGCTCGAGCTCGGGAATGTTCAAAAGACTATTCAGCTGGCCGAAATCGGAACCGATGTCCCGGAGTAGCTCCTCTTTGTCGAACTCGAAGCCATCGGCGCCCTCCGCTGGCGCCAGGCGATCGGCCATCTCGAGCAGCCCAGGTGCTGCGTCCGCAAGCGCTGCCTGGGTCGACGCGCTCCGATGCACGGCGGAGGCGAGCTCGAACGCATCCAGGTTGACGAGGGCGACCACCGTTGCGGAAAATAGCCACGAGAGCTTTTTGGCTTCGCGTGCAAAGTCCTGACGGGAACGTCCGGCCACCGCTTTGAACCAAGTCCCAACGTGTAGCTTGTACCGGTAGAACGAGCGGACGGTGTTGTTCGGATCGGTGAACCAGCGCTCGGGCAGGAGTCCTTCGGCTGCGAACGACTGCAGGACCAGCAGGAGTTCCTCCTCGGTGATGAATTCGACGCGATCGGCGGCTCGCCGAGTGCCCGTCTGCGACGCAGAGCCCGGGCTTGCAGAACCGCCACCGGCAAAGAGCAGCGGGTGCGTGAGCACGTCACTGACGAACATCTGCTGCTGCGCATCGCCGTCGCGTCCCGCCGGATCGGCGTCGTTTCGGTACTTGAGGTGCACACTGCCGAGCAAGCTGGCTAGGCCCGTGGCGCGACGGTTGGCCAGGTAGTGCAGGACTCGGATGGCCAGCATCACGAGCAGGCTCGCCGCTAGCATCACGGCCGAGAACCCCACGACCGTATCAACGACTCCGAGCAGGAATTGCATGGGACCTCAGAGCTCCAGCAAGAGATAGGCGATGAGATCTCGCCTCTGTTCGTCATCCTCGACCGGATGGTTGTGGCCGGCGGCGCTATTGCCGACCATGGCCGGGACTTTTTCCTTGGTGACGAACTCGAAGGAGCGATGGCCCGCGGAGTCGCTGGCCCATTCGAAGCCGCCTTTGACGAAGTCGTAGCGGGTCGAGCCCCGATAGAAGGACTTGGGGCGCTCGGCAGGAGCCTGGAGCAGGTGGTCGAGCGTCGGCACCGAGCCGTTGTGCAAATATGGCGCGCGGGCCCAAATTCCATCCAAGGGTGGGCAAAGGTATCCCTGCCGTGCCTGGAACGCTCGAGGCCCCCACAGCCCCGTCTTCACGCCCAGGGCGTTGAAGGCGTCGATGAAGTCCGTGGTCATCGCCTCGACGCGCGCCGGGTCCGTATCTGCCTTCCCCACCGGCTCGTCCATGCACCCGGTCCGGCTCTCGCGAAGCAGACGACCTCCCTCGTAAGACCCGTGGCATTTGGCGCAGTTGTCCTCGTAGACCACCCGCCCGTTCTTGACGTCTCCCTTGATCTTGCTTCGCCAGGATTCCGGAAACGGCGGCGCCTCGAGCTCATCGTCGAGCCACTGCCCCACGAGGCCCACGTCACGCCGGTGGACCGAAAACGGCTGACCGCCGACGCCCAAGATCGCCCCGAAGTTGCGCCCGCGCACGTCCTTGGTGTTGCCATCCCAGTGGTGCGTCGTGCGATAGGATGAACCTTGGTTCCAGATCGACGGCAGGTCCACCGTGCTCACGGAGTGGTCGACGGCCGGATCACGCCCCATGAATTCGAAGCGAATGGCGCCGAACGCATCCACACGGCCTGGTCCGTTGGGCGGGCGATGCGTGATCCATTCGATGTTCTTCCTCGCCGAACGTCGCTTGGTCTCCCCGACCAGCCAGCGATACATGAGCTCCTCTTTGCTGGTGAGGCGGTCGGGCCCAGGCAAGGGCGAGCGCTGACGTTCCTCCGCGATCACCGCGTTGATCTTGGCGATCACGTTGTCCGGATTGAATGCTTCGTCGCGAAAAGCCCCGAACACCGCTTGTTTGAAGGCTACCGAGTTGAGGACGTGGTTGGGCATGCCGTCGATGAAGATGCGCTTCCCGTCGTCGCCTTCGATCTCGCCGCGATGGCAGGTGGCGCAATTGAAGCTGACCCGCTTCAGCGTCGCCTTCACATCGGAGCCCAAGACGTGCACCACGGTGTCCGAAAGAACGAAGCCCCGGGGCAGGTCGTGGTAGCTCTCGTAGTAGGCCTTGTCGTCCGGTACGTCCAAACCGAAACTCGCCCAGGTGCGGGTCGGCTCGAAGTACTCGGGCACCACCAGCGGCAGCGCTCGGAAGATCCAATAGGGCATACCCGCGTCGTATTCGGAGCCGGTGGCGCCATAGCGAAAGACGTATTCTGGCTCGTGGTCCAGGCCCTTGCGCTGCTCGGGACTCGCGAAGTCCGGGCTCCAAACTGCCGGCGGAATCAGCGCCTCGGAGGGCAGGCTCTTGGTTAGGTCGATGGTGATGGGGCCCTCGGGATGGCGGAACGTCTGCACGAACAGGAGTGCAACGATGCCGACTGGTACGGCGTACGCCCAAGGTTTCAGCGCTTGCCGGTAGAGCCAAGGGCCAAACCAGCTCGCCAGCCCCGCCACCTTCTGGAGTGAGCGCCGAACGGCGTCCCGTCCAGCTCCGGTGTCACCAGGCGGGAAGGCGCGCACGTCAACGGTGCTCGGTTGCCTCAGTTCCGCGTACAGCGCCGCGGGATCGCCGGCGAGAGCGCCATTCAGCTTCGTCCGGTACCCGGCGCCGAGCTCGTAGGCCCGCCGCCGCGCAATGTTGATGCTGCCGAGCGGCTCATGCTCGCTCAATGTGTTCCACGGCCCAAACGTCAGACGCTCGGATGCAGCCATGCGCCTCACCGTGTCGAAAGCCTGCGGCTCGATGACGATGGTGGCGATCGGAATGAAGGGTGACAGTCCCTGATCCCAAACGACCGTGGCGTCGTCGATCGGAAACGCCTCGCTTTCGGTCCGGGCTAGCTGGACCGAAAACTCCAACATGATGGGAGCACGGGCCGCATTCGACGTCGGATGAAGCTCGTCCCTGAGGGCCAAGAAGAGCTTCTGATCCCCCTGATAGGGATCGATCGGCACTACGGTCCGCGGGCTGAGACGCCGCACGCGGTATTTCACGACGTGCTCGCCGAGCGCGTAGGGAGTCTGGCTGAAGTAGTCGAGGTCGAGCGGCGAGATGCCCTGGTTGCCCAGCATGTGCAGCGCCGCTTGGAGGCCGCGCGGATTTCGACTGCGCAAAAAGTGCGAAAGATCGAACAGGTCCTGGACTTCCAGCTGGGAAATTACGGCCATTTCCGCGGCATCACGCGCGAAAAACGCTGGCCCGTTCAGGAGCACGAAGTCCTGACTCTTGCTCTCCGGCAAGAGCACCTTGAGCCCGAGCCCGCGCCCATCGGGTAGCTCGTCGCTCCGCACGTACTTGCTGCCGCTCGAGAAGCGCAGGAAGCAGTCGTAGATTTGTCCGGCCCGAAAGACGCCCGTTGCGAAGGAGACGCCGAGGCGCTCACTAGCGGCCGCCAGATCGCTGGCAACCACGAACCGAGCCAGGAGCAGCCCCTGATGCTTGGCATGCATGTCCCGTCGAGCACGTACGCCATCGCTAGCGAGCGCCCGCGTCTCGCGCAGGCGCACTTGTCCCATGCTGTCCGCAATGGACCGGGCCGCTTCGTCGACCTCTTGTGACTTGACCTCGGCCCGCGCCTGTTCGGCGGTGAGCCAAGGACCGCTCACGGCGCGCCCCGCCCCGGCTCGAGCACACGGCCCGTCGCTGCGCTCTCGAAGCCGGGGAACTGCGCGTGCGTGAGACGCTCCGGATTGTGAACACCGCGCTCCAAGAGTGCCTGGTCCGCCCGCCGAATCAGCTCGGCTCCCTCGCTGCCTCCAACGGCCAACCCCCGCTGCCTCATCACCTGATAGTGGTAGGCGAGGACCCCACAATCAGCAAACGATCTTTCGGCGTTCAGGAGTTGCTGCCTTGCAACATTTCTCTCACCGTTTCGAAACGAGCAGCCGGCTTCGAGCGCAAACCCGTAGGGCCGCAGGGTGGGGATGCCGCCTGCTTGCTGGAGCTCACGGGCCAGGCGACGAGCCTGCGCGACGCGCCGCCGGGCGTCCGGGCCGCCTCGCGCTGCGATTCCGAGCAGCACCGTCGAATATCCGACGAGCAACCAGGGCCGGTAGTGCTGCCGCGAGATGAGTGAGCGATGGGCGCGCTCGGCGCGCTCGAAACGTTCGAGGTGGACTTCCGGCCGGCCGGTCAGCATATCGAGGTACGCGCGCAGCTGGAGGGCTGCCACCTCGAACCAATCCGTGTCGCGTTCGGTCCGCCCCTCCTCGAGCAAGTCCAAGTGGATGGCTGCTTGCGCGATGTCGTCCTGAGCCAGTGCCAGCGTGGCCAGCGCGTAGTGCCCGGAGCGGCGAAAGAACGGCTTCCCCCGTGTGTCGCCGAGCTCCACGATGGCCGGCGCCGAGCGACGGCAGGCGTGCAGGTTGCCGGTGAGCAGCTGCATGAACGCAACCGACACGGACACGGCTTCCGCCAGCTGGCTACCTTGACCCGGGACCTCTGCTGCGTGGGTTAGCGCTAGTTCGAAGGAGGCGAGCGCGCGCTCCGGTAGACCTGCCTGATAGAAAGTCTGACCGAGGAGCGCACGCGCCTGGGCTCGAAGCCAGGGGTCGTCCACCCGGCTGAGCAGTGCCTCGATCTCCAGAACCTTCTCCTCGAGGCGCAGGCGTCGTTTGGACTGGGCTTGAGCTTCGCCGGCCAAGCTGAGCGCCGCCGCGCAGGCGAGGCGTCCGGGATCACCCGTCCTTGCGGCGAGCGCCACGCATTCCGACATCAGGTAGACGCAAAGCTCGACGTCACCGCCAAACATCAAGCCCCAGCCAGCCGTGAGGAGCAGGTCGAAGCGCTGGCAGCTCTCCGCGTGCGCCCCTCTTGCCACGTGACGCAGGAAGTGCCGACGCCAGCCGACCTTCTGCCGCAGCCACCGCCCGAGCAGGAGAAAACGCCTGGTGCCGAGCGGCGGCAGGGGAACGCCAGCACTCGCCATGGCCTCGGCCAAAAGGTCACCCGCCTCGCTGCGCGAATGCAGAAGCTGCTCGGCGGCTCGCCAGCGCAGGCTCGCTCGTTCGGCGGGCGAGGCCAGCTCGGCCGCACGAAGGAACGCTTCCGCCGCCTTGGGGCCGCGACCGGCGCCGCCAAGCGCCGTGGCCATGCGCTCCTCGATGCGCTGGCGTTCTGTCGCGTCACCAGGCGAGAGCTCGAGCGCGCTTTGGTAAAACTGCGCAGCGCGATCGAAAGCAAACCCCTGCTCGGCCTGTCGAGCCGCTGAGAGCGCGAACGGAGCCGCCTCGGCAGGCCGACCCGAGAGCAGGAGGTGTGTGAAGAGTACGTCCGGTTCCCCTTCTCCCTGCTCGAGCCAGGCCGTAGACAGGCGACCGTGGAGCTCGGCCGTCTGATCCGCACCGAGCGCGGACACCACGGACTCCCGCACCAGATCGTGATAGGGGCCAATCCGAGGGTTTCCCCCACTATCGATCACGCGGATGAGTCGCGCGCGCCGCAGAGTTCCAATGGGGTCCTCCTGTGTGGCCTGCATCCCCGCCGCCGCGGCCAGGACGGAGCGCGGCGCCGGCGCCGGACTGAGCGAGGCTGCGCGCACGAACGCCTGCAGATCACCGGGTAGCGCCTCCAGCTGACGGTTCAGCAGGCTCTCCAAGCTGAGCTCATGCAGCCCGTCGGGCGATTGCTGCCCCCGCAAGAGCTCGGTCAGATAGAGTGGATTGCCACGTGACTCGCTGACGACCAGGCTGACCGTCTCGGGCGGGGTGGAGCGCGAGATGCGCTCGATCAGCGTGGTCGCTTCTTCGGCGTTCAGGGGCTGAACGTCGACCTCCCGATACGGCAAGCCAACGTCTCGCACGCTGCGCAAGAGCGCAGCGAGCCCCTCGCCGCTTCTGCGCTCCTCGCTCCGGAACGTTCCAATCACCGAGGCGGCGGGCGCGCCAGGTGCGGTGAGCAGACCCATGAGGAGCCGCACACTGTCCGCGTCCATCCAGTGCAGGTCGTCCAAGAGCAGGACCACCGGCCTTTGCTCGCAGAGCGCACGCAGGATCTCGGCCAGCGCCAGGAAGGCGCGGCGCCGCAACGACGGCAGGTATTGCCCCTGCGCGATGGGCGGACTCTCGAGCTGAATGCCCGGCACCACGGCAAGAGCCGGAAACAGCACGGCCGCCAAGGCGATGTCGACGGGCAAGACAGCGTCGAGGTCCGGTCGAGACAGACTGCCGAGGTGCTGTGCCAGTTGGTCGACGACCCCGTCCAGAGCCTTGTACGGCACGCATTCCCATTGGTAGCAGCGGCCGGACAAGACCAGCGCACCCTGCTCGCGGGCGAGCCGGCGGCCCGCCTCCTCCATCAGAGCCGTCTTGCCGACCCCAGCACCACCCGCCAAAAGCACGAGCGCAGGCTCGCCCCTCGACCTCAGCGGCAGAGCGGCGCAGAGCTCGTCGAGCTCCCGCTCTCGTCCGACGAACAGGGGCGGGTCGGAGCGGCGCTCACTCTCTCCACTCTTCGCCGTCGGTCGCAGCGAGACCCGTGTAGGCAATAGCCTCGACACCGCGGCGTACCCCGCGCGCTGGCGGGGCTCACGCGCGAGCAGCGTCATGCAGAGGGCCTCGAGCTCCGGGTCGCCCGCGTCCACGCTGAGCGCCAAGGGTGGCGCTTCATCCCGTTGCTTCTTCGCTAGGACCTGCGCAGCGGTGCCATCGAACGGCAGCTTGCCAGCCAGCGATTCGTACAAGATGACGCCGAACGCGTACCAATCGCTGGCGTGCGCTGCCGCCTGCCCGGCTGCGTGCTCGGGGGCCATGTACGCCGGGGTCCCTCCCAGGCGGGTCGCGCCAAAACCCTCCCCTAGCTGCTGGATCAAGCCGAAATCGAGAATGACGACCCGCCCATCCGGCGTCACGAGGACGTTGGATGGCTTCAAGTCGCGATGCAGCCAGCCAGCAGCGTGGATCGCGGCGATGCCGTCGGCGAGCTGGCCGAACTGACTGCGTCGCGTTGCCCGGCGAGCGGCGAGCGAAACCTCGTGAGCAGTGTTGGCAGCGACGATGGGGCTACCGCGCACCAGCTCCATGGTGAAGAACCAGCGCCCTTCGTCTTCGAAGAGCTCGAACAAACGAACGAGGTTCGGATGCACGACCTCGGCCAGACTGCGAAACTCGCGTTTCATCGCATGGATGCTGGTGGCATCGGTGCGAAAGAGCGTCTTGAGGGCCACGAGCTGATCGCGCTCGCGATCGAAGGCCGCGTACACGTCCGCCGTGGCCCCCTGGCCGAGCCTGGATTGGATGAGAAAGCGTCCCCCGAGGAGTTGGGACGGCGGCGCCGAGCGGGGCCGCTGTCCGCGCGCGCCATCGTCGAACGTCTTGGTCACGTCCACGCTCGCCGCAAGGACGTCGTCCCCGTCGAATGCCTGTTCGTCGTTCATGCCCGGCGCCTGCTACGAGGTCCGAAGCGGATCGTATCACGACGTCAGTCGTCGCGACGTCCGCCGAGCAGGCCGGCGCGCATCAGAAAGTAGAGCAGCTGCAAAATGGCCGCGATCGCCGCTGCGACGTAGGTCATGGCAGCAGCCCGGAGAACTGCTTTGGCCCCCGGGGCTTCATCCCGGTCGATCATGCCCGTCTCTTGCAAGGCGGCCACGGCTCGATTCGAAGCGTCGAACTCGACCGGCAAGGTCACCAGCGTGAACACCACGAAGGCCGAGAACAAGATGATGCCGATCCAGACCAGGCCCGTGAGCTGACTCATGAAGCCCAGCGTGAGAACGAGGCTGGATAGATTGGAACCGATCATGGCCGGTTTGACGATCCAAGAGCGGAACTTGAGCGGACCGTAGCCCTTGGCGTGCTGAATGGCGTGACCGGCCTCGTGCGCGGCGACGCCCAACGCTGCGAGCGATCGACCGTGGTAGACGTCGGGAGACAGACGCAGCCTGCGGGCGCCCGGGTCGTAGTGGTCCGACAGGAAGCCAGGTGTTTCTTCGACCTCGACACCCTCGGCGCCACGGCGCTTGATCAGCTCGCGTGCAGCCTCGGCGCCGCTCCAGCCTTTTCGGCTGCCGACTTGGCTATACTTTCGGAAGGTGGCCTTCGTATTCCAGCTCGCCCAGAGGCTGAGCAAAATGCCCGGCGCCAGGAAGACCAGATAGATGGGGTCGAAAAACATGGTCGGGATCAACCTAGTGTCGGCAGGGCTGGGGGCAAGGGGTGCGGGTCCACGCCCGGTCGCTTGCTGGGTCGCTTGCTGGACGCTCGGCGCGTGCCTCGCTTGTTCGGCTGCAGTGCAAGAGCCTGCGGTGAAACAAACGAGCCCAGGTGGATCTTCCCCGGCGGCAGCGGCTGACGCATCACCTACGCCAACGACAGAACCTTCCAGCGCGCCGCCGCTCCCCTTCGCCTGCGCCAACCTGACCTGCACGACGTTTCCAACGGCGAGCGACGCGCTCGCTGCCGCGCTGTCCGAACCAGTCGGCATCGTCGGCTTCGGTGAGGCGCACGCCCCGAGCGACTTCACCGCGCGCACCACGGTTCGCCGCTTTCAGGAGGAGCTCCTCCCCGCCCTCGCGCCACGCGCGGGCCGTCTGCTCGTGGAGCTGCTCGTGCCGCCGAAAGGCTGCGAAGAGCAGCGCCAGCAAGTGCAAACCGAATCGGACGCCATCACCTCCGGCCAATCCAAGGACAATCAGAATGAATACGTGGAGCTCGGTCGCGCCGCCCGCGAGCTCGGCGTAGTACCGGACATCCTGCGTCCGAGCTGTCGGGATATGCAGGCTATCGCCGACGCCGAAGTGGGCGTCCTGGTCATGATGGAGACGATTGCCACGCTGTCCGTCGAGGCCACGCGGGAGTGGCTGGCCGTCACCAATCCAGAGCGGCGTCTGGTGATCCTGTACGGGGGCGCCCTCCACAACGACCTCAGCCCGCGGGACAACCTGGAAACCTGGAGCTATGGGCCACGTCTGTCCGAGCTCAGCGCCGGTCACTACGTGGAGGTGGATTTAGTCGTGCCCGAGCTCGTCCAGGACACTGATTCTTGGAGAAAGTTCGTCTGGTACGATGCCGTACGAGCCCTTGCCAAAGGCCACGGACCCACACTGGTCCAGGCGAGCGAGCGCTCATTTGCGCTGGTCTTCGAAGCAACGCCCGAGTAGGTGCGCCCGGCGAGAAAGAGCGGCAAACTGGGGCGCTGCCCATGCGCTCGCAGAGGAAGAAACCCGTGTGGATCGAGGCCGGCTCGGTCCCGTACTTTCCAAGCCCGGAAGGCTACGATCCGCACGGCCTCATCGCAGGGGGCGGCGATCTGTCCGCACCGCGACTGCTTGCTGCCTACGCCGAGGGCATCTTCCCCTGGTATGATGATCCCCCCATCTTGTGGTGGAGCCCGGACCCGAGAGCGCTCATCGAGCCTTCGCTTTTGCACGTGAGTCGCAGTCTGCGCCGGACCATTGGCGCGGCGCGCTTTCTGGTCACCATGGATCGCGACCTGACCGGCGTGCTGGACGGTTGTGCGGACCGACCCGAAGGCACGTGGCTGAGCGGAGAGATGCGGCGCGCCTACCACGACCTCGCGGCGCAAGGGTACTTGAGAAGCTATGAAGTGTGGCGCGGGGCGAAGTTGGTCGGCGGACTCTACGGCGTCCTGCTCGGCACACTCTTCGCGGCCGAGAGCATGTTTCATCGCGAGAGCGACGCCTCGAAGGTGGCGCTGGTCACTGCCGTCCTGCACACCGCGGCCGCAGGCGTGGGCGTCTTCGACGTGCAGTTCATGACGCCGCACCTCGAGCGCATGGGCGCACGCGAAGTGCCTCGGAATCTGTACCTGGAGCGGGTGAAGAAAGCGGTAACTGCCCGAACCCATTGGCCAGTCGATGCGGATCCGAACGACCTCGGGCCCTGGGTCGCAACGCAGCTTGGCCCCGTGGTACCGTGCGCGCCCGATGGCGCGGACAGAGGATAGGCCCCAACCAGTTTATATCATCGAACGCATCCCGGCCGGGGGTGACCACGGGGTCACGGACTATGAAGCGCACGCGGAGGGCATTCCGACGCCCGACCATTTGCGCGTCTTCGCCGAGCTCGGTCGAGGCGGCATGGGCCGCATCCACCCGGCGACGGACCGCAACCTCTTGCGCCACGTGGCGCTGAAGCGGCTCGACAAGGAACTGGCCAAGGAGCCCTTCTACAAAGGTGGCTTCATCGGCGAAGCGCAAATCACCGGCCAGCTCGAGCACCCCAACATCGTGCCGGTCCATGAGCTGGCGGTAAGTCCAGAAGGCGTGCCCTTCTTCACCATGAAGCTCGTGCGCGGCCTCGACCTGCATCGCTGGCTCGGCGATCGCAAGCGTCCACCGGGATCCACCGAACGCTTGCAGGAGGGACTCGAAATCTTCCTCAAGGTGTGCGACGCGCTCGCCTACGCTCACCACCGCGGCGTCATCCATCGCGACATCAAGCCGGAAAACATCATGGTTGCCGACTTCGGCCAGGTGTATCTGATGGATTGGGGCCTGGCCCGCATCATCGGCCGCGACAGCGGCTGTGCGGCGCTCGACGCCAAGGGGGCCGTCGGGACGGCCGCATACATGGCGCCCGAGCAAGCCAACGGCGACCCCATTCAGCTGGACCAACGGGCCGACGTATTCGGCATGGGAGCCGTGCTCTACGAGATCGTCAGCGGCCACACTCCCTACGGCGATACGTACGACCCGGAAGAAGGCCTGCGCCGAGCCGCACAGGCGGAGATCATTCCCATCGATTTCGCCACGGAGGACCTCGGCGTACCCCGGCGCATCAAGGCCATCATCCAGAAGTCCATCGCTGCCAAGAAAGAGGACCGCTACCAGAGCGTCCTCGAGCTGCAGGCGGACGTGCGCGCGTTCTTGCGCGGTGGCCTGCATTTGCCGCGCGAGTTGTTCCATCCCGGTCAAACCATCATCCGCGAGGGCGATGTCGGCGATCGCGCTTACATGATCGTCTCGGGCCGCTGTCAGGCCTACCGCACGATCGACGGCGGACAGCGCGAGAATCTGAATCAGATGGGGCCGGGCGACGTATTCGGCGAGATGGCGCTACTCCTGGAATTGCCACGCGCCGCCTCGGTCGAGGCCGTCGACAAGGTCACCGTACTCGTGCTCGACAAACGCACCATGGAGGAAGGCCTCGGGGTCGACGGCTGGACCGGCGCACTGGTCCGTGCGCTCGCACACCGCTTCCGTGACCTCGAGGAAATGGTGCGCAAGAGTGGGCTCAAGCGCACCTAGACCAAGTGGGCCTGCGCGCCGCGAGCACTGGCTCGCTCTCGCGTTCTTCTGCCTCCTGGTCGCGAGTCGCCTGCCAGGGATGCTGGCGGCGACCGAGCGCCTCATCCTCAACGGCGACGAGCTCGAGCTGACCCTGTCCTGCGTCGACCGCTTGCTCGGTGTGCCCTCGACGAGCCTGGCTTGGCCGGCCGGCACGCTGCAGCTCTTCGCGCTGCCGGCCATCGCGCTCCAAGGGCTGCTGGTCGGCGTGCTGAGCCCCTCGCCCACTGGCTTGGTGAGCTTCGCGGCGGCCACCTACTCGAGCCCGTGGGGAGCGATCACTAGCGTGCGGCTGGTCGTGACGTTGATCTCGTCGGCAGGGCTGAGCAGCCTGGCCTACGCCTTCGCGAAGCGGACGGAGAGTCCTGCCCTCCCCTACGCGGTCGTCTTCCTCTTTGCCGCTCTGCCCGTCGTGTGGAGCCACTCGCACATGGCCATGGCCGACGCCGTCGCCCTGGGCCTCGCTCTAGCGGCGTTCGCCACGGCAGAACGGGAGGCGGGCGATGCGAGCGCGCTCTGGGCGGGGGCATGCCTGGGGCTGGCTTTCGCCGCCAAGTTTCCGAGCGCGGTGCTGATCCCGCTCGTCCTGGCTCGGCTGCTCGAAGGGCCGAGTGAGCGCCCCCGACGTGCGGTCCTGTTCGGCACCGCACTCGTCCTCGCGTTCTTGCTCGGCTGCCCCTACCTCTGGACCGACCCCTTGCGCCTGGCCAAGTCGGTCGCCGGCAATCTGGTGCGTGGCAGCGGTCCGGCGGGCCTCGGCGCCACTCTGATCGCGCTCGCGAGGTACGGGGGGCCGCTCCTGCTCGTTTCGCTCGCCGGGATTCCCGTGCTCGCCTTCCGGCGCCGCTACGTGCTCGTAGCTGGGCTCGTCCTGAGCCTGAGCGCAGGGATCTTACCGCTCGCCCGCTCGGGTTACGTGGTCGACCGCTACTACTTGCCCGTGCTCTCGGTGTGCGTCGTGGCAGCCTGCACCCTGGCCACGGATGCGGCCGTCCAGAGCTGGTTCCAAACCGCCCGTCTGCGCTGGTCGCTTCTCGTCGTGGCCCTTGGCGTCCCCGCCGCTGTCGACGTGCGTGAGTACCGGAAGGTGACGACAGAGCTTTTGGTCCCGCAGCGTGCACGCATCGAGATCGCCAAGAGCGTGTGCGAAAAACCAGCCGGGGCGAAGGTCTTCGCGCCGCACGACCTCTTGCCACTGGTCGCGCCCTGCGCGTCCAATATCTCCCTATCGCGCATCGCGCGACGCGCCCGGGAGAACCTGGCTCGCGGCGAGTCGACGCTGGCCTTTGCCGGGCCGAGCCTGGGCGCCGACTTCGTCAGCGTCTTTTCCTCCGCCCTGAGCGAGGACGAGCAAGCCTTCGTGGCGCGGACCACCGCGATGTCGCACGGCCAGGGCGGCAAGATCGAGCTTTACCTGTTCGGCGCAGCGCCCGAGCAGGCACGCTTCGCGGTTCATTCGGAGGATCGGGCCATGAAGGCGCTCGCGGCCGGCGAAGTGGATATGGTCGCCCGCAGTCCCGTCTTCAGGGCAGGAAACCGCGCGCCTTGAGCAGGGCGAGGATCTGTCGGGCAGCCTCGACAGCACTGGTCTTGCCGAGATCGACGGTGAAATCGGCATGCTCGGGGGCTTCGTAGCTCGGGTCCCGATGAGTGGGTCCGTAGGCGCCCCGTTCGTCCCGCTGCTTGCAAAGCTCGAGTGGTGTCGCCACGTGCACCTCGACGAAGCGCTTCGCGCCAACGGCCTCACGCAAGGTCGCGCGGTCGGCGCGGAGCGGCATCGCGTAGGTGAAGATCGTGACCAGGCCTGCGTCGGCGAGCCGACGTGCGAGCTCCGGGGTCGCCGGCGGCGTCGAGCCATCGGGCATCGCCACACGCGAGCGTCCGTCGTCGGGGTCGACCACGAGACCGAAGTGTCGCGCATCGAAGAGCTGCCTTTCGAGCTCGTAGCCGAGCTCGCTCTTGCCCGAGGCCGGCAGGCCGGTCAGCCACACGGTGACCCCTTGCTGCCCGCCCAGGCGCTCGAAGCGCTCGCCTTCCGTCACCCGTGAAGCCGGAACCCGCGAGTGTTCGGCGGCCTTGCCGCTCTCTCTGGCCGGGCCCTCGACCATACCGGCCGCCACCGTGTTGTTGGTGACCGGATCGATCAGGATGAAAGCGCCCGTGGTCGCGCAGTTCTGGTAGGGATCGAGGAATAACGGGCGGTGCGCCGAGATGGTGACGTGGCCGATGTCGTTCAGATCGAGGCGCCGCTCGGGACGATTCTCCAGCGTTTCGAGATCGACCAGGTAGTGCACCGACTCCACGTCCACACGCACGGAGCGCGTGGTGTGCTTGAGCATGTATGTGGTGCCGCGATCCAGCGCGACTTCGCTCAGCCACACCAGCTTGGCGTCGAAACGCTGCAGGATGAGCGATTCGTCGCCCGGGTGCACCATCATGTCGCCCCGGCTACTGTCGATTTCGTCTTTGAGCCGGAGCGTGACGGCCATCGGCGCGTGCGCTTCTTCGAGCTCGCCGTCGAAGGTATCGATGCCGACCACCGTGCTCGTTTTGCGCGAGGGCAAGGTGAGGATCTGATCCCCCTTTTTGACCGACCCGGCCGCGACCGTGCCGGAAAAGCCGCGATAGTTCAGGTGAGGCCTGAGCACGTATTGGATCGGGAAACGGAAGTTCTTGCGATTGATGCCGGCGTCGACCGGTACCGTCTCCAAGTACTGCAGGATCGTGCCGCCGTCGTACCAAGGCGTCTTTTCGCTCGTGTGAACGACGTTGTCCCCGACTTTCGCGCTGATCGGGATGAACTTCACCTCGCGGAAGCGCAAACGCGCGCAAAATGCCGAGAATTCCTGGGCGATGGCGTCGAAGACCTTCTGGTCGTAGTCCTTCAGGTCCATCTTGTTCACGCACACGCACAGGTGCGGGATGCCGAGCAAAGATGCGATGTAGGCGTGGCGGCGTGACTGCTGCAAAACGCCGAGCCGTGCGTCAATCAGGATGATCGCCACGTTGGCCGTCGACGCGCCAGTTGCCATGTTGCGCGTGTACTGCACGTGGCCCGGCGTGTCGGCGATGATGAACTTGCGCTTTTCCGTGGAAAAATAGCGGTAGGCAACGTCGATGGTGATGCCCTGCTCACGCTCGGCCTTCAGCCCATCGGTAAACAGCGACAAGTCGACCTCGCCGCCTTCCTGCTTGCTGGCTTTCTTCGCCGACTCGAGCTGGTCCTCGTAGATGCCGTGCGTGTCGTAGAGCAGACGCCCGATCAGCGTGGACTTGCCGTCGTCGACGGAGCCAACCGTCACGAAACGGCAGAGCTCCTTTTCCTGATGTTGCTTCAGGTAGGCTTCGATGTTCTCGGGGGTGATGGCGGGCTGATTCATCAGAAGTAACCCTCGCGCTTCTTCTCTTCCATGGACCCGTCGGAATCGACGTCGATGAGACGGCCCTGTCGCTCGGACTGCGTGGCGAGCAGCATCTCGCGGATGATTTCCGGCAAAGTCGTGGCAGTCGATTCGATGGCGCCGCTCAGGGGGTAGCAGCCCAGCGTGCGGAAACGCACCGACTTCATCTGTGGTACCTCGCCCGGCCGCAGTTCCATGCGCTCGTCATCGACCATGATCAGCGTGCCTTCGCGCGGCACGACGGGTCGCACGGCTGCGAAATACAGCGGCACGATGTCGATGCCCTCGAGATACGTGTAGAGCCAGATATCGAGCTCGGTCCAATTGGACAGCGGGAAGACGCGAATGCTCTCGCCCTTGTGGATGCGCGCGTTGTACAGGTTCCACAGCTCGGGCCGCTGGTTCTTCGGGTCCCATTTGCCGTAGCGGTCCCGGAACGAAAAGATGCGTTCCTTGGCGCGGCTCCGCTCCTCGTCGCGACGCGCGCCACCGAACGCGGCGTCGAAGCCGCCTGCCGCCAAGGCCTGCAGCAGGCCCTGCGTCTTCATGATGTCGGTGTGGACGGCGCTGCCGTGCTTGAACGGGCTGATGCCCATCTCCACGCCTTTTTGGTTGATGTGCACCCGCAGGTCGAGATCGAACCGCTTCGCGAATTGGTCGCGGAATTCGATCATCTGCTTGAACTTCCAAGTCGTGTCGACGTGAAGCAGCGGGAACGGCAGCTTGGCGGGATGAAACGCTTTCCGCGCCAAGTGGACCATCACGCCCGAGTCCTTGCCAATGCTGTAGAGCATGACCGGGTTGTCGAACTCGGCCGCGACTTCGCGGATGATGTGGATGCTCTCGGCTTCGAGCTGCCTCAGATGGGACAGCTTCTCGGACGGGATCAAGCGATGGGCGTCGTGGGTGGCTTGAGCGCTCATGGACGGTGCGGCCCCGGTCGGGCCTGGTCCTCTAACACTTTCAGCCGGGGGATGGGGCTAGGCCGAACGGATTTCTGCAAAAAAGCCCAGAATCTCGGGCGCTTTCAGGGCGGGGCCAAAGTTCGAGCCAGCCTGACCGTGGCGAGAACGACGTGCCGCACCACCGCTGCAGGAATGAACGGGGGGTTGCCGAAATCGAAGCTCAGCGTGATGCCCGCGTCGGTGATGCTCGTGTCCTTGTGGCCGCGCAGGCCGGTCAGCGCGATGGCGAAGGGCTCGAGACCCGCGCCGTCCCCCAGCTGCTCGAGGCCCACCTTGGTCGCGTAGGTCGTGCGAAAGAAGGCCTGAGCGGCCTGATTCGTCAGCCGAAATGGGACATAGCCTGGCGGTGGCCGGCGCGCATCGGCGCGGTGGTGCAAGATCAGGCCCGGCGGTGCGGTCCAAGTGAGCAGGATGCGCCGCTGATCATCCGGGTCGACCAAAAGCCGATAGCCGTCGATGCTGCCCACCAGACTGCCGACCCCGGTTGCATAACGAGACGGTCGGTAGTCGAGCCCGAGCTCCCGAGCGAGCGTCGGATAGTCGGCCCGCGCCCGCACGTGGCCCGCGCGTCGGCGCAGGACCCCAACGGCGGTGCCGGCGAAAAACACGAGCCCGATAGGGAGCGCCCCGAGCGACAGCCAGTCCACGGGGCCGGGTTCTATCGCGAGGTTCGGCTGCCTCAAGCCCCGCGCGGGAGGCGGGTGGCGCGGCTGGGGGAGCACCATGGTAAAGGAGGCGCCGATGCCCGAGCCGAGACAACTGGCGCACGCCCGAGCCCAGGCCTCGGCCCTGCTCCGAGAGCTCGTGCGGCCCCTCGCAGCCCCGTGGGTCAAGGCCGCTCTCTACTGGCTGAGCTTGGTCTCGGTCCTGGCCGTGGCTGCCAGCTACCTGTCGGTGTGGACGATGGGCAACTGGGAGATGCTGACGGACCCGGCGCTCCAGAACAGCGACGCTCGCACCTCCATCTTCCCCTTCCATCGCTACGATCGGGTCCCCAGCCTCGAGACGGACCCGATCGCCGAGGAGATGCTGACCTGGGTCCCGTTGGCGGTGCGGCTGCTCTACCGCGTCCTGGTGCCGCTGACGGACGTTCACGTGGCCCCGAAGATCGTCCAGGCACTCTGCGTAGCGATCGTCCTCTGGGCCGCCGTGATCCTCGCCCGCAGCCGCCGAGCGGGCATCGGAGCAGCGGTGCTCCTGGTGTTCATCGTGCTCCACGACTGGTTTGCCGTGTACCGACTGGCGAGCGGCTTGCCACGCGCCTTCGGCTTCCCGCTGTTTGCGCTGTGGCTAGCTGGCGCCCTGGCAGCCAAGCCGTGGGTGAGGCGCGGAGCCACCCTCGCTTCGGCCGTCACCTACCCGTCGGTGATGAACCTGATCCTGGCGGCCGAAGGCCTCTACGCCTGTCGCGGCCTGGGCCAGGTCGCTTTGAGCGTCGTCCTGCGTCGCCTCAAGCGCTACGCATTGCTCGTCTTTGCCTGTGTGCTGCTGGTGCTTCCGGCCGCACTCGGGGATAGCCAGAGCGGCCCGGTGCACACGCTCGCGCAAGCCGAGCGCGAACCTGCGTTCAGCAAGGCCGGACGCCTGGGAGTCCTGCCCTTTGCCTCGCCCACCGACTCGCTCAGCGACGCCCTCATCGATCCGCTGAGACCGCGCGGACAGGCGCTCGTGGCGCCCTTGGCCGAGCGGTACGCCAAGGACAAGGACATGTCCGCCGTGGTTCTGCTCGGGCTCATCCTGACCATCCCCCTCTTGTCCCTGACCGCGCCGCCATGGCTCGCTCTCGCGTTCGCCAGCGGGAGCGTTGTGCTCTACGCCTTGTCCCGCAGCTTCGCGTTTAGCCTGTATTCCCCCGAGCGCTACTATAGCTTCGGAATGCGCATGGCCCTGATGGCCTTGCTCCTGGTAATCCTGGCGCAAAGCTTCGCTTTCTTGCGCGGGCGGGCTCGCCGAACGGCACGAAACTTCGTGGCCGTCGCGTTCATCCTCCTCGTTTGGGGCATGGTCGGCTCGGGGGTCGTGCGCAAGAACGGCATGACGATCGACCGGCGACGCGACCGAGCGCTGTACGAATTCATCGCGACCCTGCCGAAGACGGTTCGCATTGCGACTCATCCCATGGATGGCGACGGAATCCCCTACTACAGCGCCCGCGCGACCATGGGTTCCTACGAAACTCTGCAGCCCTGGTTCGTGGACTCGTGGCGCCGCCAACGCGCCAGAACCGAGGACACACTGCGAGCGCTCTACGCCGCCGACAAGGGCACCATCCTCGACTACGGCCGGCGGCACCAGGTGACCCACTTCCTCTTGGACCGCCGCAAGTACAAGAAGGACGCCACCAAGCGTTCGGCGTCGTTCGAGCCATTTTCCGCCTTTGCGCGCGAGCTCCTCGTTGACACCAAGCCCGAGGATCTGTTCTTCCGAGACGTGCCGGACCAGGCGGTCGTGTACAGGCACGATCAGTGGCTCGTGGTCGAAGTAGCCCGACTGGCCAAATGACGGGTAACAAGCGATCACCCCTGGCAGCGCTGGCTCGTCTGCCCAAGTTCGTCCCCGGCTTGCTCGTGAGTCTCGTGGTGTTCGCCTGGCTCCTGTGGGTCAACGCCGCCGGTCAGGTATTCGAGTTCGATCCCGACGAGGGCAACAACGTCATCAAGGCGCTTTTGGTGCGCAATGGCTACCACTACGGGAGCGAAATCTGGACGGACCAGCCACCGCTGTTCAGCTACCTGCTTCTGCCTTTCTTCGCCATCTTCGGCCAGACGATGGACGTCGCGCGCGGCGTGGTCTCCGGCGCGAGCGCTCTCTTGCTCTTCGCCTTGTACGAAAGTCTACGCAAGAGTGCCGGGCACCTCGCCAGCCTGACAGGCGTGCTCTTGCTCCTGGTCTCCGCGCTCTACGTCCCGCTCAGCGTCTCGGTGATGATCGGCTTGCCCAGCGTCGCCTTTCTCGCTTTGAGCATGCATTTTTCGATCGAAGCTGGGAGCGCCGGCGGCCGGGGTCGCCGTGTCATCGTGCTGGCCGCCGTCGCAGGCGCGCTCGCGGGGGCAGCCGTTGGTACCAAGTTGTTCGCATTGCCCGTCGTCCCGGTGCTGGGCTTGGGCATCCTCGTCGGCGCACGTAGCAGCCGGCCGAGCGAAGCGGGGAATGACTCGCGTGGCACGCTGCGACAGAGGCTCCTCGCTGCACTGCTTCGCGGCACCGCCTTCAGTGCTGGGTTCGTCGTGGTGCTGCTGCTCGCCGTGGCTCCCTTGCTAGCCGCGGGCACATTGAGTGGACTGGTCGACGCCCATCAGGTGGCGCGACAGCAAGCGGGCGGTACAACGGACGGGCTGAAGACGCTCATCGGCTTCTTGTCCGACGATCGTGCGCTCTTCGGCCTGGCCGCCCTGGGTGCCGCCCTGGCCACGTTGCGCGGCAATTTCGCCGCCTGGCCCTGGTTGGGTTGGCTGGTCATAAGTGGGCTAGCCCTCCTCGACCACAGTCCGGTCTGGCCCCATCACCGAGTGCTGCTGACCGTGCCCGCGGCGGCGCTGGCAGGTCACGCCTTCGACCTGCGGCTGCCCGAGCGCACCAAGGCCCTCCTGGTGACGGCGCTGCGCGTCGCCCTGCCGACGTTGGCCCTGGCCGGGGTTGCGGCAGGCGCGACCCAGCCGAAGCGGCTCGAGGCCATGCGTAGTCCACCTGCGTGGACGAACAGCAAGCGCGACTGGGAAGTATTCGCCGTCTTCTCTCGCTACGCGGCAGCGTCGAAAATGGTGGCCGCCGCGCGGCCGACCTATGCGTTTCGGAGCGGTCGTCCCGTTCCTCCCGATCTGGCGGTGACCTCGTGGAAGAGATTTCGCGTACGCCTGCTGAGTACCAAGCAGGTGGTCGACGACATCGCGGCCAATAACCCGGAAACGGTGCTCTTGTCGCATCGTTGGCCGGGCGCCGTGCGTGCGGCGGTGGAGAAGAAGATCAAGAAGACGCACAGGCGCGTCAAGCGTTGGGGCTACCAGAGCAGCGATCTGTGGGTGAGTCGCGATCTGCTCAAGAAGCTGGGGGAGACGGCCGCTCGGGAGGACGACTCACTGCCTCGTCGTAGAGGTGACAGCGAACCGTGAGTCGACCGCGCACCAGGGCCCGCGGTGCGATGGTCCGGCAGGGCGCCCAAGCCTCGCTGCAGCGCGTGTGGAAATGACACCCCGGCGGCGGGTCCGCTGGGGAGGGCACGTCGCCCAAGACCTTGGCCTGGGTGCGGGGCACATCGGGGTCGGCCGACAAGATCGAACCCAAAAGGCCGCGCGTGTAGGGGTGGAGCGGCCCTGCAAACACGTCCGCCGTAGGCCCAGTCTCGACGATGCGCCCGAGGTACATCACGGCCACGTCTCCGCCGAGATGTCGTACGACGGACAAGTCGTGTGTGATGAAGAGGTAGGCGACGCCGAGCTCCGCCTGCAGGTCGCCCAGCAGGTTGAGCACTTGGGCCTGGATCGACACGTCGAGGGCCGACACGGCCTCATCGCAGATTAAGAGCTCGGGCTCGACGATCAACGCTCGCGCAATGCCGATGCGTTGCCGTTGACCGCCCGAGAACTCGTGGGGAAAGCGCGTGAGGTGGTCAGGATGCAGCTGGACGCGTCGCAAAGCCTCGGCCGCGCGGTCCAGGCGTTCGGACGCCGTTGCGCCGATGCCGAACGCACGCAGCCCCTCTTCCAAGAGATCACGCACCCGCATGCGCGGATCGAGCGAGGTCATCGGATCCTGAAACACCATCTGGAGCTTGCGCCGCAGGGGTTGCATCTCGCTCTCGGTGATGGTCGCCAGATCGTGGCCCCGATAGAGCACTTGCCCGGCCGTCGGCGGTGTGAGCCGCAAGATGGACCGGCCGACCGTGGTCTTGCCGCAGCCCGATTCGCCGACCAAGGCCAAGGTCCGGCCAGGATGGATGTCGAGGTCGACTCCATCGACCGCGCGGACGTGGCCCACCACGCGACGGAGCAGGCCCTGGCGGATGGGGAACCATGTCTTGAGCCCGCGGACGGAGAGCAAGGGCTCAGGCTGCGCTTCTTGCTCGCTCATCCGAGCTCGCCTCGACTTTCACGCATTAGGCAGGCCACCTTTCGCCCCCCCACCTCCGTGAAGCGCGGCGACCAGGCCGGGCAGGCTGGAGTCGCTTCGGGGCAGCGTGGGGCAAACGGACATCCGGCCGGCACGTCCTTGGGTGACGGCATGCGGCCCGGAATTTCCAGGAGACGTTCACCGCTTTGGGCGCGTCCGGGCAGGGCGCGCAGCAGCCCCTGCGTGTACGGATGCAGGGCGCCTCGCAGGACGTCAGCCCGCTGCCCCGTCTCCACGATGCGGCCGGCGTACATGACGGCAATGTCATCGGCGAGCTGATTGACCACGCCGAAGTCGTGGGTGATGAGCAGGATCGCCGCGCCTGACTCCGCCTGCAGCTCGCGGAGTAGCTCGAGGATCTGGGCCTGCACCGTGACGTCGAGGGCCGTCGTCGGCTCGTCCGCCAAGAGGACGCGCGGCCGCACCGAGAGCGCCATCGCGATCATCACCCGCTGCTTCAACCCGCCCGAGAGCTGATGAGGAAAGGCGTGGAAACGGGCTTCTGGATCGGGAATGCCTACGCGCCGAAAAAGGTCCAGGGTGCGCTCGCGCGCGGCCTTCTGGCTCACCTTCTCGTGGAGCTCGATGGCTTCCACGACCTGCTGCCCGACGCTGACCACCGGATTCAAGCTGGTCATGGGCTCCTGGAAGATCATGGCCACCTCGCGGCCCCGAACTCGGCGCATGTCTGGCACGGAGAGCTTCGTCAGCTCACGACCGTCCAGCCGCACCGAACCCGCCTCGACACGTCCCGGCCGCGGCACGAGGCGCAGAATCGACAGCGCCGTCATCGACTTTCCGGACCCCGACTCCCCGACCAGGGCCAAGCAGCGCCCAGCATGCAGCTGGAAGGAGATGTCACGGAGGACGGGGACGCGCTCGCTCCCCGCCGGAAACGTCGTGGTGAGACCCTCGACTTCGAGCAGGGCGCTCAACGGCCTTCTCCCAAGGTCCGAGGGTCGAGCACGTCACGCAACGCGTCCCCGATGCGATTGACGGCGAGCAAGAGCACGAAAACGGCCACGCCAGCCGCGGTCACGTTCCACCACACGATGGGATCTCGACTGAGCTCGTCCTTGGCTTGAGCGATCATCTGACCCCAACTCCCGCTGACCCCGATGCCGAGCCACGACAAGGTCGCCTCGGCCAGCACCAAGCTCGAAAACAAGAGCACGAAGCTGATGACGACCAGGTGCAGGAGATTCGGTAGTACGTGACGCCACAGGATGGCAGCGTGCGAAGCGCCTAGTGCCCGCGCGGCGACCACGTAGTCGAGCTCGCGGATCTTCATGGTTTCGCCACGAGCGAGCCGGCAGAAGCTCACCCAGCTCGTCACGCCGAGGGCAACGCACACACTCAGCGTGCTCTGCCCGAGCACCATGATGAGCGCGATGAGCAGCAGGATACTGGGCATGGAAGCCAGGGTGCTCATCACGAAGAAAACGAGATCGTCTACTTTTCCGCCGAAGTAGCCGGCCACCATGCCGAAAAGTAGTGCGAGCGGAATGGCAATCAGGCTCGTCAGTCCGCCGATCAAGAGCGCGACTTTCGCGCCCTTGATCGTCATGTAGAGAACGTCCTGGCCCAAGATGTTGGTCCCGAGCACGTGCCCCCGCGAGCGCACGAGCGGTGTCCTATCGTAGAATTCGGCCGTGGCCAGTGGCGCTGAGTAGCTCTTCTCCGTCGAACCAGAAAAGAAGCGATCGACCAAGCTGCGCGCCTCGTGCGAAAGGACACCGTCCGCTTCACCGCCGCTCCCACCGACCCAGCTGACGGAGTCGGCAAGAGCCAAGGCTACGTAGAGCGAGAGCACGAGAACCGAAAACCTACGCCGTGAGACCACCTCGCCCAGTGCCTGGCGCCAGATCTCATTTTTGCGGCAATACCAAAAAATCGCGAACGCTAGCGCCAGCAAGCAGGCCACGACCACGTTGCCGAATGCCGCTCCCGCGAGCGGCCCATCTGCCAGGCCGAGCAGTCGATGGTTGGTCATTGCAGGCGAATCCTCGGGTCGACGAGGGTGTAGCTGATGTCGGTCAGCACCTGCCCGACGATGAACAGGAGCGAACCCAAAAAGACCATGGCGCGCAGGGTCGAAAAGTCGTTGGCGTTGACGGCATCGACCGTTAGCGATCCAAGGCCCGGAATGCCGAACGCTGCTTCGAGCAAGAGCGAGCCGGTGAACAAGAACGGAATGGTCATCACGACGTCGGTCATGATCGGGATGAGGGCGTTGCGCAGCACGTGCCCATGCAGAATGCGAAACTCACCGGCGCCCTTGGCGCGGGCAGTACGGACGTAGTCCTTGTAAATCTCCTCGACGAACAGCGTGCGGTAGAAGCGTACGCTACTGCCGAGTGACGACAGGACCGCAATCACCACGGGCAGCGCCAAGAACCGCGCGACCACGGCGGGCTCTGGATCGAAGCCAGACAGCGGAAACCAACGCAGCACCTTACTCAGCAAGAATTGCCCGAAGATGATGTAGAGCAGCATCGGAATGCTCATGAGCAGCACCGAGACCAAGACGCCCGCCCGATCGATGTAGGTTTCGCGAAACAGTGCGACGAACAAGCTCACCAGAATGCTCAGGGCCAGACCGAACACGAACATCGGCACCGTGAGCAATAGGCTCGGCCCGGCGCCCTCTCGAATGCGCCGAGCGATGGGCACGTTGTCGGCGTCGCTCTTACCGAGGTCGAACGTGAGCATGCGCTCGAAGTGCTCCACGAACAGATTGTCGGTCGCATGACCCGGGCCTGGCCAGAGTGGGCGATCGTAGCCATGCACGTGCTTCCACTGCTCGATCACCTGCGGCAAGGCCTTGTCACCGATCGCGCGACGCGCGATGTCGTCCGGTGAGGTCACGGCAAAGAAGAGCACGAACAGGAAGAACAGCACGCCCAGCACGACGAGCAGCGCATAGAAAGAGCGACGCACGATGTACGCAACCATCACTGACGCTCCCGGTAGTAGGTCATGATTCCGGGTGCGATGACGAGCAGAAGGGCGACGACGAGGGCGAAGGCGGGCCACAGGATGGGCCGGTTCCACGCCTGACGCTGCCGCGCGCGCAGCTTGGGCTCGATGTCGTGATACTTGACCGTGGGCACGCTGAGCCCGGGCGGCCGAACGTGAGACATCCAGCCCTGGATGAGCGCGTAGTCCTCGGGATGAAAGAGCTCGATCCATGGACGCTCGTGCTCCAAGATCCCCCGCATGCTGGCGATGAGTGCCTTGCGCTCGTCGTCACTTTCCCGCGCTTGCATGAGGGAAAACAGCCGATCGTACTCTGGATGCTTGAAGTTCGCCGTGTTGGGGCCGCCACTCTCCGAGCGCGCCATGGGCGTGGTGAGCAAGAACAGGAAGTTTTCCGGGTCGGGATAGTCCGCTACCCAGCCCCACTGGAAGATCTGATAGGCGCCGTCCCGCACCTTCTCCTGGAACTTGTTGTAGTTGGTGGCGTCGAGCACCACGTCGAGGCCCAACTGGCGCCAGCGGTTGACCCAAAACTGGAAGCGCAAGCGCCCCTCGGGGCTGGTGTCGGGCACGTCGAAGGTGAGCCGCAACGGTTGCCCCGTTTT
>Ga0164308_10000328_pt1 | contig 25818 bp, 51 predicted proteins | sample Whisoiple_246_MG_FD_109983 | JGI IMG/M metagenome (GOLD analysis project Ga0164308, IMG submission 109983) | Soil microbial communities amended with fresh organic matter from upstate New York, USA - Whitman soil sample_246_MG | ecosystem: Environmental > Terrestrial > Soil > Unclassified >... | reverse complement strand
TTTAGTATTTTTCCCCTTGCTACTTCTTCCGTACTGAAATCTATAAATCTGGTAATGTCATACAGCTTTCCCTCTGCATAATAATAGTTAAGGCTGTTTACATATATGTTGTCAAAATTATCTGCAATGACTACCAGCTTGAACATGTTGAATAAACCTCTGAGGAAATCTATTATCTTCATCTTAGGCATATTGGCAGATACGTCAAACACTGTCGTAAGCAAATCAGCCGAAGCAAAGCTCTGCCTGTCGTCATGCGACGGTATTCCGCCAGTCTTTTTCTGGTTTCTCAATAAAATCTCGCATTCATACTCTATGCTCTCTGACGATCTTATGTAGAACGTATATTCAAAGTTGACATAAGTGCTGCTCTGTGATAGTATATCAAAGAATCCAGTCCTTATGTATCCTCCCGGACATTCTATTTCCAATACGTCTACCCCGAAATTCTTTACTACAATAGTATACGGAATTTCATCGTAAGCGGGAGTAGGAATTACTGTAAGTCTGTACTGGAAATAATCAAAATTAGATGCGTTTATGTATCGCGTATCGTTATTCCATTTATCTGTTGCAAGCGACAGACCGAAATCAGACCCGTTTCCAGAATCCCAATCAATGAGTTTTTCCGTAGGGCTTCCCTGCGTAGTGGCATTATTATTAAGCCACATGAAAAGGTTTTCAAATTCAGACCTTCCGAAGAAATCACGGGTAAAGACTATATTGTATTTTTCCTCTATAGCCTCAATGATCTGTATCATCCTCAAAGACGGCTTTAGGTCATTCCATACTATACCGTTTATGCCTCCTCCGTTATATGCAATATTTGCAAGCGTAGGAGTGTTTACGTTATCGGAACTGTTGGAGTTATAGTAGTATTGTTTCTTGGCTAATAGGTTATAGACAATATTCCCAGAAAATAAGGAGGTTGTCAATCCTGTCTTTACGTTTGCAGAAGTATAATCATGGTTGAAAGCCGACAGATCCAAAGAAGATAATTCATCATCCTTTAGCTTGTCTTTTATCGAAACCAGCCTTCCCCAGAAATTTATGGTATAAGATGAAGGGTTTCCCGACTTCACGTTTACCTTTTCCAACCTGAACTTACCGTACTTGAATGGAAGTCCTCCTAACTCAATTCTGCCGTCTACTTTTACACGAGCATCAAACGTATTGTCAATATCCGCATTGTAGTAATGCTTGAATATCGCATTGTTTATATGGCTGGCAGGAACTGTAAAGCTCTTTGTGTAGTCGGTAGTATTTTTTGTGATATCTTCGGTGTTGGCAATAGAAGAAACCACCTCTATATTCTCGTTGCCGAAAAGGTCTAGCTTGTCTTCGCCTACGTAGATTCCGATTATCATATGTTGTTTATCTCGTTGAATGCGTACTCAAGCTGTATCTCATAATTGATAAGCCTGTCGTTCTGCCTTGTCTTATACTCTAATGTCTTGCCTGCAAGCTTCATAGGGATAAACCTTACCCCGTCATAAATCCATATTCTTGAGGACAGGAATAGCTGCTTGAAGCTTTCGTTAAGCTCCTCCTGCACGAAGCCGGAGTTTAATGTCAGCCTTGATTTTCCCTGCACATTGTACTGTACAAACTGATGGTTGCCTTCGTTAGGCTGCCCCCTGTCGCTTTCAAACTCTTCTGACTCTACGGACAATGATTCTTTCTTTACCTTGAAGAACGTAAGCGACTGCTGTGCGCCTTCCTTGTTCAGAAAGAATATGTCTGTCGGATCATATCGGCACTCGTCTGTTATAAGCAACGTGACTGTCTCGTCATTGTAGGTTATCTCGATGTATTCATCATCCAAGGCATCAGAAACGTTTATTCCGAATATCTTGACCATTTCTGCGCTGTCGGTACTCGTGCCTTCGTCAACAGAAAGATTTATGTTAAATGCGGGATATGAGATTACTGTTATCATAATGCGGTTTCATCAATTAAAAAAGGAAACGAGAAATATCCCGTTCGGTTTACCTTGTATTCGTTTATCGGTATAAGAATCTTGTTTGTCGGAGGCTGCGGGTTTTCTCCTCCTATGCCATAACCGTAGCCTTTTAATGCCAGGTCTATGCTGATGTTCTGCGGTTCATCCTTGTCCTCTTCATCGTCTGTTTCGTAAGTATTCTGAACCTTTACCCATCGCTGGTTATTGCCGTCGATAAGACCCGTAAATATTGCCTGCGGTTCAAACTCTATAAAGTCGTTTATAAGCCTTGCGATGTTTATCTTGGCAGTTCCTGTGCTTGATTCTGGATTCTGCTTGGTTATGCTGTATGCAGGATCTACAGGAGGAGAGTCTTTAAGCCCGTCCCATATAAATATCTGCAACGTGAATGAGGTACATGTTTCCCCAGACAATGGAGAAACCAAAGGTATTTCAATATAGTATGGGCTTAATGTCTTTATCATCTTAATGCAAATTTTAATAAATCATCTACTTCTAGGCTATAGGCTTCTACTACATCATCAGAAAGCCTTGCAAATGCCCTTTCAAATGGCTTGGTGAAAAAGTTAGTCGTTTCTATTCCCTTATTCCAGATGCTTCTTCTGACTAAAAAGGCAGTGCTTTCATAACTTAGGAACTTTCCAGTGCCTCTTTCCTTGAACTGGAATCTTTTCCTTCTTACCCATCCGTCTATTCCTTTTGTCAGTCCTCCTTTTTTGCCTGTACCCGTTCCGAACTTGAAAGGGCTTTTAGGTGCTTTAGCCGAACTGCTAACCCCTTTAACTCCCTTGTCTACAAACTCCCCGTAATCCTCCATCGTAAACGACAATGAAAAGCTATTAGGAGATACTTCTAGCTGATACCCAATGGAATTATATAGGCTCTTGCTGTCGTTCTTGTCTGACCTTGAAAGGTTATAACGTGACTGCTGCACTACATATTTACCGAAGCGGTCTAATTCAGTTTTGACAGACATAATGATATTTCTGTATTAGGCATTTCTACATCAAAATTCAATATCCAACCATCAAGAAGATTAGTCCTTTTAAATATCTGGGGTTCTAATGTAGGGTTTTCTGATGCCGTTATGTTATTGTCTTGGAAATCCCTGTACATGTTAAGCCATATCCTATTTAGAACGGCAAACATTTCGTTTAGATTGTCAACCTCATTGTCTTGTTCCCAAAACTTGTCAGTCCTGATTTCCTTGTTTATATCGCGTATATCCAATGCGCCAATCTGTACATTGAAAACAACCGTACTTCCGTTGTTGAACTCTGCTCCGGTAACATTTATATGAACCAATGGAAATATGATTCCCTTATCCAAATCAATCTTATCAAATTCTCCGCGTGTTACCGTGTTGACTAACGGATCGGCATCTGCCAACGACTTTATGTAATATAATAGCTGCGTGTATTGATTCATAGGTTCACCGTATTTGCACCGCCTTTCATAAGGATGTGTTTCATTTTCTTTTCGTCGATGTCGCAAGCCAGATAGGTGTGCATTTCATGTATGTTCAATTCCAATATGGCGTTTATTTTCCAGGGCTTGTTTCTTGACAGGCTTTTTACCGTAGCATACCATCCCCACTTAGAGAAGTAGTCAGATGCGCCTTTTCCTTCCTTCGTGCCTCCATCGTATATCTCAGGGTATAGTCCTGTAATTCGTTCGCTAAATTGTAAAAAAAAACCAGCGCGCCATTTACTACGTTCATAGGTATTCCCCTCATCATATCTGCATATTGGGAAGTACCGTTATACTCTGCTATCTTGTAATTCCCAAACGGGTCTTTGCCTGTTACGGGTCTAAACAAAACGGCCATGGTCTTGTGAAGGTTTTCTACATCGATTCCGTGTGTGGATAAGTCTACATACTCTGCCGTCGTTATCTTGTCAAAGTTTGGAATAAATCCAAGGTCAACCCCGTTATGGGTGAACCTAGGTATAAATTCAGAATTGGTAGTTAATGCTATTGCTATCTGACCCAAGATATCATCATAGTCTTTTTCTCCTATGTTATCTACTTCTCTGAACGTAATACCACAGAATATCTCGATAAGTCTTTTATTCCTGTTGAACTCGTCTAGGTCTGTTCGCTTCATAAGCTTGTCATACCTCTGGAACTGCTCTAGGGTTATCTCTGATATATTTTCTGGCAATGTTATTTCTACCTTATCCTTCATATTGTTAAGACTTATTTTTAGCTGTTTTGTTACTTGACATATTAAATCAAAAAATCCTCCAAGTTTGGCGACCGAAGGATTTTTGTTATCAGACAAAAAGGGTGCAAAGTGCTAAGTATATATTTAAAACATCAGACTTATAGTGTGCAAGTCGCTAACCTTTTTTTTGTTACATCAAATATAAAGCAAAAAATAATGATAAACAAATGTCTTATCTTATTTCTACTCCAAAGCTTCTGCCTAATGTTTCCATTTCGTGATACCTTACCGCATCAATAGCATGATTGAATGCGTCTACTGGCTTATTCAAAGATTCTCCAGTTCTTTTGTCTTTAGCCCATGTATGTTTTTCCAATTCTAACTTAAGGTTTATTGAATTGCTAGTCACCAAATAACTTTGTTCCTGCATTAATTGTATTCCGTAGTTGATACTGTCAGCGCCCTTATCTGCTCCAATTGCGTTTATCCTATTGTCTATTAATTCATCAATTGATTTCGGTTCGGCACAATCGCAATAACATGGTAGCTTTGAAGGTATCTTTTTTGCTATGGCCGCATTGCTTAATCTTTTTTCATAACAAATCTCATTCAGAATCCTTTTGTCATTCCATTTATAAACTTCGATTATGGCAGTAGGGTGATTGCTGTATCCAAAATCAAGTCCATATCCAAGTAATCTGGCTTCATCTGGAACTTTGTCTATTTCTGACCAATTAGAGAAAACAACCCCGTCTAATGAACCTATCATTCCAAGACCGTAAACTTTCCATTTGTTTGCCCAATATTTGTTTTTTATGTTTTCATCCTTGAATAATAAATCAAATGGTAGGTCATAATTATGGAAACCTTTAGTCTTATATTCTAAAATTGATTTAACCTCACTTTCTGGCAAGAACTCATTATCTTCGAATGTAAGAGTTATAAAGTTGTTTTCGTTTATATAATCGTCTCCCCAGAATAGGCTATCTGGATTGTAGTCAATTATTGTAAGTCCGGCACGTGATATGAATTGTACTGCGGTATCTAAATCTAGTTTGTCAGCCTCGTTGATATAAATGATATCCCTTCTGAATCCCTTTCCGATATCGGCAGAATCAGCACCCATGAAATCTATGTAGCTGTCGTTTACATATTCGTGCTTGCTTTCGGATCTGTTGAAATCATTTTCACCCGTGAATAATCCCCAGTCTTTGCAAATCTTTTTATAGTCTCGCATTACGGTTCGTTTCATCTTTGAGAGCGCATCAGATAAAACCGTTACTTCTTTTTCAGATGATACCAAAGACTGTATGACAAGCTGCAATATGGATATTGTCTTTCCTGCTCCCTGACCTCCCCTAATAACAAAAACGTCCTCATCAGGATGGGACGTAATCAGGTCTAGTATCTTATAATAGGCCTTTGAATATTTGTATTTATTTTTTTCTATTTCCAATATCTGGAACGGTTGGAATATTAAGAGTACCTTTTATATCCGTTTCTTTCTTGTCTACAAGTCCGTTTAAACGAGCAGTAAGGTTCTGGCTGTATATCATTGTCATGCCTCCAGATATCTGGTCATTCTTTATTTCTGCCAGTATACGCGATGAGATAGGGACGAAATCTTTAAAGCTTTCATTATTCTTGTCAAAATAATTTGTCAAGTCAGGATATGTTATCCTTGAATTATCGCATACGAAACATTCAAATCCGACCATTGTAAGAGGGCATTCTTTTTCCCTGTAAACTGTCTCTGCTTCTTTTCCTACCCAGTCTTTTACAATCTTGGGATTATCTTTTACGTGTTTCTTATAAGCAAGGAATAGTTCCCATAACTTTTCTGGAGTTTCTATGTATTTATGTATTCCCATAAGTTCCGTTATCTACTTTTTTCTGAATGCTCAATGCTGCTTCAATTCCTACACCGCAATAATCCATGTTTGAACCTCTCATAATTACTGGATGTACCCAGTTATCATCGTTCCATAATGTATGCCATCCTTTTTCAAAAAGATATTTCTTGTCGCTTTCCATGATTATATTAAATCGTCTAGGTTTGAAACAATATTCTCAATCCAGATGTTATCTGATTTTATTTTATCTAAAGCTGATTGAAGATCATCAATTACAGATTTTTGTTTTTTTATTTCTGAATTTTCATATTTACAATCCTCATTAACAAAAAGAAGATTTATTCCAGACATCGAAGATACTTTCTCTGAAAGCGTGGTTAATAATTGCTTTCTCGTATTATCTTCTTCTTGAAACTGGTTGATTATATTTTGGAATTTCCTTTCTTGAGACGGTTTACATTTTTCTGAATTTTCTACTATTAAAGCCATAATTTTATTTTTAGTTTATTGATTATATTATACTTTTTATTATATAAATCCAATGACTACTCCGCCGTAAGGCATTTCAGCCTTTTTGATTATAGGCAGTCCTTTGTATTCTTTATCTGTAACTTCTTTGTATTTTGAAGGGCATATATAAATATTTGGCTTCTGGTCTATAATCCATTTAGGAACGTATTCATATAATTTTATTATTTCGTCCATCGTTATTTATCTTCGACCATTCTTGTTTTCCTTACATCAATCTGGTTTAACGGATCATGTTCGTAGTAGACCTCTTCTTTAAGTTTAGGCTTGGTTTCCGTTTTAGGTTCTGTCTTCTTTCTAGGCATGGCTAAATTGTTTATCTGGTATAAATTCTATACTCCTGTTCTCAAAATCTTCAATTATAGTTCCTATTTCTACACCATCAAAAACAAATCTTTTTTTATCCAAGTGAGTGTAAAGGTTAAAACTAAATCTTTTTGAATCAGTTTCTTTACAGAAATCCCTTCCAAGACATTGATATGCTAAATTTAGATAGAATGACTCTATGCTTTTTGCAAATTCATCTGATATTTCATCTTGAATATGTTTCATAAACTTTATCTAATTTGTTAATCATGTCGATGATGCTTTTTACGTTGCATCCTCCGCATTCTGGCTCCCAATACTGTCTTGAGAAAACATCAGCGTATAACTTGCAGATGAATATTACTTCATTCCAATTTAACTTAAGGCTTCGTATGTCCCTAAATTCTTTCCATTGTTTATACTCCTCTTCGGTCAGGCATCTTGCCTTGAATCGGTAGGGAAATAATTCGTTGAGTAACTTTTGCCTTTCATCACATCCGCAGTCTTTTCCGTCTACAAATATTTCTATAAACTTTTTTATTCCTGTTGCTTCCGTTACTTTTTCTATGGTGTCTCCTAATCCTGTGCTACGTTTTTTTCGCCCCATTTCTTACATTTTTGATTATACGGTGAGTGAATGCGTAATTTATGTTGAACTCTCTTTCTATTTCCCTTAGCGACTTGTCACAGCTTAATTCTAGCAATTCTCTTTCAAGCCATGTAAGCCTGTCTAGTACTTTTTTTTCCTTGTCGTCTGGCTCATATCTTTCCGACTGTATAAGTTTCAGTCTTGATAAATCTGTGTTTGATGGCTTTTTTGCATGGTCTATGAATAAATTCCTTATCACTATGACCGCGTACCATTTAAGGTCTTTTATTTCCCTGTCTATTCCTGACAGCTTTAGGTACATTTCCTGCACTAGGTCGTCAGCGGTGTTCTTGTCCTTGCATATATTGAAGGCTATCTTACGGAAATAGTTATCTTCTTTTGCAAGTTCTTCAAGCATGGTTAATTATTTATTAATCAAATATACAAAAGTTTTTTGAATAAAAAAACCACTAAGCTAATAGTGGTTTTTAATATTGAGAGGCGCATGACTTAATTTATAGTTTATTTCCACGTCTGGATCTATCATATAGATTAATTTTGCTTCATGCGCCCTACATCGTATATTTATTTCTAGCATCCGCTGCCTGCTGGAGGCGAAGTGCCTTCATATAAACCAGCTACATAAGTTTTGCCTGTACTGTCTTTAAACCATGTAAAATACGTGTAATGTACTGATCCGTCATTCAATGTTACCTGTGCGTATCCAGAACCGCTTCCAGATGCAAAGCTGTCATGGTTGCAGAATTTTACTCCTCGTCCTGCTGTTTCATTATTTACTATTTGAAGATAAGCCTCATATTCAGTTTCGCTTATTGCTTCTTTAATCTGTGCTTCTGTAGGTGCTTGAGGCTCATTAGGAGTTCCTCCTCCAATTTTAGAAACAGACGCTTATTTTTGCATTGTTTCTGATTTCTGGTTTGAATCGTCATGGGAACATGAAGCGAATAATAAGCCTGATAAGGCAAGTGTAAAGATTAATTTTTTCATTTGGTATTTATTTTAAGTTGGTGCAAATATATAAAATGTTTTCAAATAAAAAAACCACGGTTAAGTGGTTTGTTACAGTCGCATCCCTGATTAAAAATTATTTTATGTTTTCTAATGGATAAGCGTTTAGAATAGATTCTTTGTTTAGGAAAATTAATTCACCCTCAAAAATGTGTAGGTAATTTTCACTTGCTAACTTCAAAGCTTCGGCTACGTGATATTTAGCAAATTCAATCATAGCGTCTTTTACTTCTTCTTCATTTACAAATACTTCTTCAATATATTTCGAATTTTGAATGACTGATTTAGATACGCCGTTTAAAAATTCTTCCGTTGTAGTCATTGTTCCCTGATTAATGGTTAGTAATAATTTCATTCCATTGTTCTGCCATAGCTTTTGCAATTCCTTGAAATGTTTTGCTTTTATCTTTTTTGCTTATATGAAATATTGTAGCCTTGTGCCCTCTTTTCTTTCCTCCGGTATTAGAGGGTATAAAAGGTTTATAATCCGTAACAAAATATGTAGGCATCAAACAAGGTAGATTTTTAAGCCATAGAAAAGTTTTTTTACTGTATGGGTGTCCAAATTCATAAGGCTGTATGTATTGAGAAGCTTTTGGAAGTTCCACTATCTTTAAAGGTTGTGGGTTCTCTAACGAGATAAATTTTATTTCAGAATTAAATAATTCCATAAAAAAATCCTTTGCTTTTTTTGCTTTCTCTAATCTTTCTAAACAAACAATTCCCGCCTTTGGAAACATCCATCTTGCGCCCGCATTGCTTATAAATGTACACGGCGGGAATCCTATCAACGCATCCCATTTTAAAATTTTTACACTTTTCCCCGATTGTGTTTTAAATACGCCTCCTTTTATAATTTTTAAAATATCGCCAATAATATGCCTATCGGGATTTCCTCCGCTACATTCTTGAATATCACATGAAAAAGCATTATGTCCCAACTTTAAGAACTCTAGGCATACGGTTTGGCTTTCTTCACATCCTATTATAATGTTTGCCATAACTCTAAATGATTAGTTGGTTAAATAAGGTTCAAATATTTCAGTCAATCTGTTTAGTTCTGATTCTTTAAATTTGCCTGTGGTTCGGTACATTTCGATTATACCTCCAGCTTCTTTTAAAAGCTTAGCCTGGTATCTGCTGCGTTCTTCTGAATACCTTAGGTTTCGTTCTAAAGTTTCAAACAGAATATTCACTTCTTCCATTTCAGACAATACCTCTTTCCTGTTCATGGGTGAGTTTTCGTCATGTAGTCCTGTTATGTAGTCGTCTGGGTTCATCTGTCTTTTTTATTAATGTTACAAATTGCATTGTAAAAAAATGAAAGTACCATACATATTGAGAATAATTTATCAAAACCAATATACATAAATGGACATAAAATAATACATAGCAATAAAGCCATTACAACGAGAACTCCAAATGATTTTAATTCTTTCATAGTTTAATTATTTAGTGGCAATGACAGGACTCGAACCTGTTAGATTTTATTGTGTGTCTAATTTTCATAATTAATGGTTATAAATTGTGAAGTCCTAATTTTTGTTTAAAACGACTTAAAGAACTTTGAGCATCTGTAACCTGTGCTTCTAAAAAAGATTCGTGAGCATCAATTATTTCTGCTAATTGCTCTTTAGTATAGCAATTATCTATATCATAAGCATTAATTAAACTGCTCCCAAAATAATCTCTATAAGATTTCATTTCTGTTTTAATTTGGTCTATTCCCATAATTTAATTTTTATTGATTAATAAAAGAAGCCGAAAACTTGGATATTCCCTTACTTAAGAACGTATCAGCTTTTTTGTAGTGAATACCACTTCAATATTTATCTAAATTTAATATGTCAATAGCCATGTTTAATGTTTCTGTTTTAATACTGAATTTCTGCAGAAACAATCCAAATCCTTTATATGTTTTAATCAAATCATAATTAGGATAGCCATCTAATTTATCACTAAGAACATATTTACGGATAATTAATGCTCTTGATGATGTATCATCATCAAACTGAGCTTCTTTAAAATATTGTTTAGCGTATTCCCCACTATTTGTTTTTGACTTAATAAAAAATTCATCAGTAACTTGTATGACTTGTTTCATCACTTTTTTCTTTTTAAAGCCTCACCCTCACATTTTGAAAGATTGGCGGATTGAATTTGGTTTATAAATCTAGACTCGACTAATTTCTGTATATCATTATGAGTACTTAAATCTGTTACATATGATCGCTTTACAATTCCTTTTTTAGGACGGCCAGCACCTCTTGGATTAGTTTCTGTTTTCATAAAATTTAATATTTATAATAACAAATATAATTAATTATTATTTAATTTATACATCTTTTTAAAACTTTAACACAATCCATAAAACAGATAATCTAATTTTCTTTTCAATTCGCTTATCTCTGTATCATATTTATCAGTCTTTTCTACTATCTTCAATACCATTAAAGTGTTTAGTCTTGACTGCATTTCAGATATGGTGTCAGTTTGTTTCTTGGGCATTTAAAATAACATATTACTAAATTTATCAATTCTATTGTTTGCTATATTGCAATATTCTGGACTCATTTCAGAACCTATAAAATTTCTATTAGTTCTTAAACAAACTTCAGCTGTGCTTCCTGTTCCCATAAAAGGATCATATATTAATCCATTTTCAGGACACCCTGATAAAACAGGTTTTTTTAAAAGATTGTCATTATAAGATGTATAATGTTTTTCTTTGGATGGTTTGGTGGGTATATCCCAAAAATCGGATACTGACCCAGGATTTTTACCTTTTTCAATACTCCCCCATATTCTTTCTCCTTCCGAGAATTGTTTAGATCCTGAACCTCTTCCATATTCTTTGGATGCTTTATTTCTTATAGATACATTATTTTTTAAAACATCTCTTACAGAATCTAAGTCAAAATAATATTTTTCTGATTTAGTCATAAAAAAGAAATATTCATGTTTTTTAGAAAATCTATCTGTTACACTCTCTGGCATTCCGTTTCTTTTAGCCCAAACAATATCATTTCTAATTATCCATCCTCTTTCCATGCATCCTATAGCAAATCTATGAGGTATAAGTAGTAAAGTTTTGTATGGTTCTTTTTGTTTATTTTTTTTAAAAGTAGATACAACAGTATTTTCTTTATACCCTTTGTTTGAAGTATTGCCTAATTTACTTCCGTTATATGTGTCTCCAAGATTAATCCATACAGTTCCTTCTGTTTTAAGTACTCTATATACTTCATCCATAATATTCCACAAATTCTCCAAATATTCCTTATATGTTGGTTCTAATCCCCATTGTCCGCTGTAACCATAATCTCTAAGCTGCCAATAAGGAGGGGATGTTATAACGCTATCCAAAAAATTATCAGGCATTTTTTTTAACGTATCTAAACATGGCTCTTGATATATTTTATTTATTTCCATAATACAAAATACCCTCCAATGTTACCGCCAAGCAAACAAAGAAGGGTATTGATTAAATTTTTAATCTTGGCGGATTTTATAATTCAAATATAGCTATTTTATTTCTTTAATCAAAATATCGTACTTCAATTTTTTAGCTATTAACTCTTCTTTTGTATATTTATAAACTCTTTTTGAATCTGATTCTGATTCTAATTGTTCTACATATTCTTTTCCGTATCGTTCAATAAGTCCTTTTCTATAACCTATCAAATTCCCAGCAAGGAAAACATTACAATAATCGCACGCAGCATGACAATTTCTTTCATCGAATATCAATCCAGAAAACCTATTAGCATCAAAATAATGCGATCCGTGAATTTCTTTTGCATTTGTAGTTCCGCAAGATATGCACGGCTTCCCAACATCACGCATTCTTACCCACTTTTGAAACGACTTCTTTGCTTCTGCCTCATATTGTCCAAGTGTTTTTAGTTTGTCCTTTAAAACAGCCTTTTCTTTCTTCCATTCCTTTTCGACTTTTTTCTTCTTCATTGCTTTAGAATATTCTATTGCGCATTTTGGAGAGCATACGTTATTTGTTTGGTTTACAGGAATAAACTTCTCTTTACAGTTTAGGCATTTTCTGGGATATACTTTTTTCATTAGAATAGTTTTTGCTGTCCAATATGGTTTTTTATTCTTTTTATTGCTGCATTGAAATAATCTTTATCTAATTCACAAGCAGTCAATTCAAATTTATAGTTATGACAGGCTATTGCAAGACTTCCTGAGCCTAAATGAGTATCTAGTATTTTAAACCCTTCTTTAGCATTATTCAACAATAACCACTCATATAATTGAACTGGTTTTTGTGTGGGGTGAATTTTATTTTGCTCTTTTAAAACACTTAGATCCCACATTTTTGCAGGTTTTTGAATACTGCTCCAAGCGTATTCAACCATAGCTAATGAAAAATCATGTGGCTGTTTTTTATTCCATATAAAAAATCCTTGTGAAGGTGGAAGGTTAAAATAATTTCCACCCCATATAATCTGATTTTTAGAAACCCTTAAAAGTTCTTCAAAATAATCATTTTTAGGAATTGAATCATCCCATTTTTTTTTGTTGTGCTTTTGTCTTACTGGATTAGAACTTATTCCAATTCCATAAGGCGGATCTACAATAGCCAAATCAAAATAATTATCTGGATAACGCTTCATCAATTCCATATTATCTTCGTTTGTAATCGTTATTTTGTCTGTTATCTGCATAATCTAAAAATATTGTTCGATGTTATTTATTATATCTTCCTTGTCAAAATTAAAATGATTTACGATAGTATCTAAAACCGCATTATAAAACTCGCTGAATTCGTTTTCATCCATCGAGGCGAATGATATGCTTTTCGGTTCGTAAATCTCTACTCCTTCAAAGTTAAATCTTTTTTCGTAGAATCCTGCTGCAATTGTCAGGTCGTGTCGTAGATGTAGTTTGTTATTGTAAATTTCTTGGTTGTCATAAACCATATTCAATAATGCCCAGAATTTACGATGAAACTTGATATTACGATTCTTCTTAAACTCATATTCGATTTCCTCATTCAAAGGTATTTTCTTTGCTGTTTCGTAATCTGAATTGTAAGCTATATTGAAGGTGTTGTTAAGCTGCTTTATTAGGGTTATTTTCATAATCCTATTTGTTTGGTCGCTGATTCGGTTAATATTATGCCGTCGTAAACTAAATCTTCTACAATAATTTTAGAATCTGAAGATACTGATAATTCAAGCCCATCCTTAATAGCCTTAAATCCATTTTTAGTTATCCTTGCCTTGAATCCTTCAAACAAAACTTTTTCTTTGTATTGCTTAAATTCCTCTTGTACTGATAAGTTTTTATGGGCATAAAAAGAAAAATCGTCTTTTGCTGGCTCAATTAAAATATTGCCTTCATCATCACAAGTAACGAACATTGAAAGGTTCAAAGGTTGTTTTAGAAAGTGGGCATAGGCCATTACTTTATCTGCAAATTGAGAATCTGTGTTACTTGGATTTCCTTCTTCTAGAACAAAATCCGTCATTGATATTAGTTTCATAATCTTCTATTTATTAATTAAACTTTGTTTTTAGTTTTAATCCATCCAGTTACCGCCGTTTGGATTGTCAATTATTATAGGAAGCCAATCCTCATTTACCGTTATACAAAACTCTTTGAATTTCTTGCCTCTTCCTCGTTGGCACGTTACTAATGAATGTTCCCCCTCGTCTTTTATAATTACTACCGTTTCACATTTCTGCTGTAATATAGTTCCCAAATGACCTCTTGCTTTTGTTGAACCTGGATTTAAATGCAATACTCCTGTTATATGGCTTTTGCTTACAGAACTCCACTTCATTAATTTTTGGGTCAGTTCAGAGCTTTCTAATTGCGAATTGAAATCATTTATCAAATCCACATAGCCATCAATAGAAACTATGCCTAAATCATTTCTAATATCACTTTCCATAAATAACCACTCCAGATATGCTAATCTTTCATTAGGCGTTTTTTCTCTAAGTCTTTTAGCTTTATAGTTTTCTGGAACAATACCTACCATCTTTGGGATTCTAGTAGCGTTTACCCAGCTATCGTATTCGTCCTGCTCGGTATCAATATCAATGATAAATTTATCTTTTAGGTTGTGGCCCAATATGTCTAGGCTGTTTGTAAAATGATTAGACTTCCCTCCAAATGCGCAGCTCAATATCAAAGACTTTAAAAAAGATTTCCTTGCTTTTTCTTCTCCCTTAATCATAGAAATATTACCCTGTGTTCCGAATCGTAAAGGAAAATGAATTCCTCCATAACTTTTATCATCATATCCGATAGATATTACCAAGGGAGGGCGTTCGTAATTTTTAGATAAGTCAATCGAACATTCTTTGTCAACTTGTTTGAAATCTAATACTACATTCTCCGGTTCTTTGGCTAGGTCTAGTTTAGGAATCTCTATCATGGGTAGTTTTTGTAATTGTTAATAGCTTCCGTTATCTGGTTGTTTAATGATTTGTAGATTTTATCGTCAGAATAAATACCTATAAAATATTTTGATAGTTCAGATTGGTTGGCGCTTATTAGTTCTTCTTCCTTAGACTTTTCTTCATCGCTCATTAATTGAGGATGTTTATCAGAAAGACCTATCTTTTTTTTATACAGGTTGAGTTTTAATTCGTTTAGCCTTTTAGAGAACAAATCGTAATGATCCGAAATATCCTGCTGCAATAATTCATGCATTTTTTTTTGGGCGAAATCAATGTCTTTGTAAAATTGTATCTCATGCATGAAACAGTATGTGTAAATCTTGGCAAACAATCTGTTGTTGTCTAGTTCTATTTCCTTCTCTCTGTTTATCCACTCCGTTATTTGGGTCATGGCATCTACATCTTTCTGGTTCGGAGTAAAATTTCCGTTTCCTAACCTCCAAAAAATTCTTTGTATGCATGATTCCAGTGTCATTGTGAAAGTTGTTTGGTTTTTAATTCTTGTCGCTTACGAATCCAGTTTCTAAAATGCTCTCGAAACTCTTCTACGTTTTTATAATCTTTTCCTCCGCTCAAAGCATTTAAGCAAAATTCAGATAAAGCAATTGGTATTTTATCAATTGGTATTTTAAATAGCTTATAAATGCTTTCAAGATATGTATTTGATGATAAAGTCAAAATTTGAAATTTTTCTATTTTTTCTTTTATATTAATATCTACATCTACATCTATATATAGCTTAAGCAAATGCTCAAGCAAATGCTTATGCTTATGCTCGTTTATTTCTTCAATAGAAAAAGTACTTAATTTGTCTTTCAGTTTTATAAGCATAGGTTCAGTCACCCATTCTATTGACTTTGCCAACTTTATCACTACACCAATATTACCAGATTTCTCACGTTTTCCTTTAAACTCATTACGCTTCTGTAAAACATCGTTCATAACACCATTTATCCAAAAACCATTAACTAGCTCAAACTTTTGCTTAAGCACTTGCTCTACCATTTGCTTGAAGTCTTCATACTCGCTTGGACGAACCCTGCAAATTCCGAAAATAGCATCTTCATCGTTAGGAATAGCGCCTTTGTCATACTGATAAATCATTAAATCCATATACCAAGACCTATGGCTAGACTTCATTCCATTAGTTGAGGAAATCCATTTATCAAAATAAATTAATACTGCTGGATCTTTCATGAATTATTATTTATTCATTTTAGATTTCACATGCTTACACAGACCTATAAAATTTATAAACTGTTTTTTAGTTAAGCACACAGTATTGATTCTTTCATTATCATATTTAATTGATAAATCAACAAGATCTTCTTCATTACTTTCTATTATTTCTATAATAATCTCAATTCCCTCGAGACCATTACTACTAAAGTTTATTTTCATACAGTATTATTTAAAATGAGAAAACCCCAACAGATGCACTACTATCTGTCAGGGTTACTCTATTAGTCATTGACTAAAATATTTTCCTGTCGGTAGTGCTTTCGACTAAACAAATATATGAATTATTTCATAATAAACAACAATTACATGAAATTTAATTATGCAGAACCAAATCTAAAAGAATAAATTCTAGACTCTTCTGCATCAACAATAAAACCAAGAATATCCAACTCTATGATATCCTCTTTTGAAATGTCTTCTGGATTTATTCCTACAATGCATAACTCATCATGTATGCAAATAGTAGGATAATCTGGATTGCCATATTTTAACAATATCTGTAATGCTTTTATTAAATCTTCCATTTTGTTTGTTTTTTAAAGTTTAATTTGCTTGGGATTATCCAGTAAGTTTCTTGAACGTAGATAACTTCTACTCTGTCTTCTTTCTTGTCAACATCCATGAAGTTCTTAATCATGAAATATTGTTTTTCAGAGTATAATTTATTTGTTGAAGTTCTTTTGTGGCTTACTATTCTCAATTTTTTTATACGATGCATAATTCCCTGCCTGGTCATTCCGATATTATCGGCCATTTCTTTCATCGAATAATATTGAATTTCATCGATTTCCATTTTTTAAATAATATTGAAATTATCCTTTAGCTGATTGACAACATCTTTAGATACTTTATATTTTTTTCTGGTTTCTTGAAGTGTTATTTTCTTTCCTTCGGATATTGCCTTTTCAATTGCATTAAAAGATGACGTCTTGTTTCCTTGCTTGTCAAACAGATTAAGCCATTCAGAAGGCTCTGATTCTTTTTTAATTGATGACTTATCTACACCTGCTTTATTACCGTCATCATCCTCTGCCTGTAATCCAAGTAAAGATTGCAAGGTATATCTCCTAAAGTAAGTAACCGCGCTTCCTGTGTGTTGAGGATTAGTAAAATCAGATAATTTTATTTCGCTTGAAATGTTTTCTCCGCTCTCAATGTGATATATAATAGATTTTACGAATCCATCTTGAATAGGCTGCAATACTAGCAAATTGTGCTTTTCAAGTATAGGCTCTAAATGATGCAGAAGCTGGTTTATGTCCAGATATTTTGAATCAAAGAATGGATTGGTGCTATCTTTAGATAAGACCCCAACTTCTTTTTTAAATTCTGATATTGATTTTAATATCTTAAGCATCTTTTGTCTTTTTAATGGTTAAAAATGATTTACCCATGTTGAGTTCTGGAAATTTTCTTAGCTGCCCGTCGGAATCAACCCAATATCTATTGCCATCTTCTTCAACGGTCTGGACTGTTCCTTTCTGAAATCCTTCGAAAGCATTTTTGTATTGTTCTTCAAGTTTCTTTTTAGATGTTTCTAGTTCTTCAATATCCTCAATTCCCTTGAAATTAAACATTTTTCTTCCATTAGTTAGGGTGACGATATATCCCTGATATCCTTTAGGATATTCAGAAGCATCATGTGCTATTTCATTTAGCCTTGAATCTTCAAAAGACTTTATTATTTCAAGACACTTCTCGCATTGTTCTTTAGACTGTCTCATTTTAATAAGCCCATCTAAATTAGACAATTCGCCTTCAAACACATCGTTTTGGATATTATAAAGTTCTTCCTGTAATTTTTCAAATAATTCTTTGCTCATAATTTATAAAGTTTAAGATTGATAATTAACGTTTGGTATTGGACTTTCGAATATCGGATCGTTTACCAAAGCATGAAGATAATCAGGCTTTTTAGGCAATTTAGAGTTAAGCTGTTTTTTCAGCTTTTTTACTTCTTTTTCCAAAGCAGTTATTCTGTGCTTTTGGTATTCTATTAGGTTTTCTTGTGAGTTCATAGTTTAATGTTTAATTATTGATTAATTTTAGCAGTTCCTTTTACATACATTCCGTGTTCTATTCCTTCGAAATCTAGTGTTTTAATTTTTAAAAGTTTGGCATATTTAAAAGCCATTTTCAAACTATTGTTGCTCTTTAAATCTCTTGAAATTACAGACTGCAATACATTTGTTTTTTTTGATAACTCGGATTGATTCAATCCTTCTTTATCCATTAAGTTTTCTAGTACTGTTTTTTTATTCATTCTTTTTAATGATTAGGTTATTGGATTCCATAAAGAAATAAGATAATCTTTCCTTATGTTTAGCCATTCTAAAATATCTTTTAAATCTTCTTCAAATACTCTATTTATTTTTATAGGCATAAAAATACCTTTTCTCTGCAAAATCATGAATATTTCCATTTCATATTTGCCAGTTAGATTGTCATCACTATCTGTTTTTTCTTTTATGTCCCATCTGAAACATAGATTATAATCTAAATCTGAATCTTTCCATTCTTGTAAAAATTCAGGAAAACCATCATACCTCATTGAGGCATCGTTAGAATAATAGTTAGTGTCGCTACAGCAATAAGGATGATCTACAGATAATTGTTTCAAATTTTTTATTTCTTCCATCTTGTAAATGATTTATTGATTATTGATAGACAAATATATGTATTTATGTTTATATAACAATACACACATACAAACTTTAACATTTATAAAATAAAAAATCCCCTGTTTATGGGGATTTAAAAGTTTACTTTGGTATCATTCTACTGACTATTTCCGAGTTTTTATTGATTGACTTGTACATCAAATAAAGAAATAAGCTGCCTAAAATACCTCCCAACACAACTACTCCTATTACTATGTAAATCATCCAGTCGAAATTAGCCTTTTCTTGCTTTTCAGATTCCTTGTCTTTTATCGACTGCTGGAACTCACGATTTTCTTTTTTTATTTCCTCTATAAACGACGAAAAGCAATCGACTGATGATATTCTGCCTGTATTGTCGTAAACAGTCTTTAAAACAGTTCCCTGTACGTTTTTACGGTATATAGTAGTATCTTTGAATATTACATTAGGAACCTCATAAGTGACTGTATCTCCTTTTCGGAAGGTCTTTGTTTCGATCTGCTCGTTAAAATTAGTATCTGATTTAGTCTTTGCTGATTTCTTTACTATGTCGCAGGATGAAAGGAATAGTATTAATATTATTATATATTTTTTCATGACATAGCCCTTTTTACCTTATTAAGCCTTTCAATTTCTTTGGTAAGGTTATTATATCTTTTTTGTAATTTAGATACTTCAATTTCATATCTGGCCAAGTCATCAAAAGCAGATTGTTCCTGATAACAACAATGTCTTAAGTAGTCAAAAGCATCTACAACAATATCACAAGAATCGCATATAACAGTTCTAGTATCTTCATTTACTGTTACACATTTGTGTCTACACGATGTTTGTTCATATTTAGCTCTAACAAATTTTAAGTTTATAACCTTTCCATTTTCCATAATTTACTGATTTAAAGTTACTTCAAATATAATAAAAAAACGCCTGGCTTGGTGTTATCCAGCAGACGTTTTAAAAAATATTACATGATTTGTAAAAACTTAAATAAAAATAACTACATTTATGCTTTCATAGTTTAATTCGGTTTATTGGTTAAAAAAATCCCCTCTATTGATTTAGCAGGGGATTTTTAATTATCCGACTACTATGTCGGAATACAAAATCAAATCAAACTTCTGTGCCTCCATTTTTCATTTTATTTAGGTTTTATAATTTTAAAACTTACACCCATATCATTAACTTCAACGTCCTTTACTGCAAAATATCCATTACTGTCTTTAGCCATTTTAATCAAATCCTGCCATTTTAAGCCGAATACTTTTTGAAAATGAGGATAGTCTTTAAATGATTTCCAATCTCCCCCCCATTCCCAACCTTTTGATTTAAAATAGTTGGTTACTTTCATCCAGTAGCTATCTAAATCATAAGACGCTATTTCAAATTTACCATCACCATCTTCGTCAAATAATATAACGATATCAAAAGCCAATCCGTAATTATGAATTGATTGGCCGCCTTTTGCATTGGTAATTATTCTGCCAGCCTTTGTCCTTCCTTTAGCATATAAATCATCCTGTTCTTTATTAGTTCTTAATGTATATGCAAAACGCAATCTAACGCCTTTAGGCAGCAGTTTTTCGTTTGCATGAGTGTACATATCCAAAACCTCTTTTCTTACTATAGGATGCAATAGTTTAATTCTTTCAACTGTAACCGGATCTAACATGATTATTGTTTCTTTTTAAAAATGCTCAATAAAAAATCCTGTCCAGCATTAACAAGAGCCGTAAGGAAAATATCGACATTCAGTTTATAAATAAGGTATACCGCGAATTCTTTTCCTAGTATGGCTACAAGGCCTACGACCAAAGGTATGTAATCCTCTTCAATATACCTATTGATTACGCCATTGAAAAGATATACCATGCCAACGCCTATAACCAACGAAAGTATGACATTTACCCACGATATTTTTTTGCTGTCCATCTGCATTTCAACTGCTATTTTAATCCCTACGCCGACTATGGCGGGAAATATAATCTTTAAAAAGAAAGAATATATTTCGCTGGGGATGTTTTGTAGTCTTTCTGGCATAGCTAAAGTAAGTTATAATTACTAAAAAAGGAAGCAGAACGTATTCATTTAACCCAATTTTAGTATTGTCAAAAAAAATCTCATCAATCAAATTGTTAGCTGACAACCATAAAAGTACGAAAGCTATCCATAAATGCCTAAACTTTCTGTAAATAATTACAGACAATAGGAAAATAAATAAGGCGTTGCCCATGTAGAATACGGGAACGCCTGTAAGTTCTTTAATCTGTTTCCAGAATAAATAGGTAATTATGCTGACAGCTACTGCCAGTTTTATAAGAAACCTATCCACGGTCTTTCGGTCGCGATCCGATTAGCTCTACAGTGAGTCCAGGAAAGGTAGCCTCAAACTCATTCTTAAACTGTTCTGCCTTGTCAAATTCGTCATTTGTAGGCTCACCATCCCAAGTAACTTTTATGTTGTTCATTTTTTTTGTTTTAAGTTAGTCACAAATTTAAATAAAAAAAGCATCGGTTAGGATGCTTTTAGGGTTAATTCTTTGCCTATGAGTAAATAATATATATTTTGAATCTGATGTACGTATCTCAATCTAAAGCTGCTATATGTATAAAATTCATCAGAATAGCATTCTACAAGAAAGGTTTTATTTTCCTGTTCACATGATTTGTAAAATAATATATATTTATCACTCTCGCTAGGAAGTATTACAAAACCTAAATTAAACATCAATTGTTTAGTTAATGGAATTGGCTCTAAAGACCATCCTTTTTCTAAAGGGTATTTGCTTCTGTCAATTACGTAAGTGATAATGTCTTTTTCCGTTAGCTGAACCACCTTGAGAAAAGTTTCTGAAATTCTATCTTGTAACAAGTTACCTATTCTTAAGTCTTGCGGCCTCATGATGTAATTTTATTTTTATTTTGTAATTCCTCTCCTGTAAGAGCGAAGTAAAGGTTTTGTAATTGATGTAAATAGAATAATCCAAATATTTCTTCATCATTAAAATAAACGCTAATATCTCCAGTACTTAAAAGCCCTATGCTTAATCTACCATATTTAAAACATTCAACTTCATATTCCTCAAAAGATTGCGTATATTTTTTATTAAATCCTAAACTCAAAAGAATGTCTTCATCAATATAAATTAGCTCAATTCCGTATGTCTTAAAACATCCTTCCGACGAATCTCCTCTTTTTATTCGAAAAGTATTATCTGAATGTAAAGAATCTATAAATTCAAAATTTCCATTGTATCTTATAATATTTCCTATTCTAAAATCTGTAGCCTGTGGTCTTGTGTCTTTTTCCATAATCTTAAAGTTTCCATCCAATTTTAATAAACGTGCTTGCTATCATTTTAATTCTACTTTATAGTCATACATAGCCTTGTAAACCGAATTATTTAATTTATGTTTCCATTTGTCTGCAAGAAATTTTATATGTTTTTCTTTTACATCCTTATATGCTTTAAATGCTGACTCATAACTATCATAGCTACCTATATAATTATTTTTATTAAACACACTAATGTTTGCTATATATTTACCTCGTCTAAAAGATATGCCTGAATTTTTTTCTAATCTTGAAAAATTAATATTTATTTCTTGAGGAACAAAGCAACAAGTTTTTGCAGAATATTCTTTACAACCTTTTGATAGAATATCCTTATCTATGTGCCATCCTAACATTGTATCAGGATTGAAATTTTCTTCAAACCAATAATTAAAATTCTGAAAATTATGCCAATCAATGGAAACTAAACAATCTTTATATGAGTTATTTTTTTTGTTAATTTCTTTTGAATAGCATCTTCTAATAATTCCTTTCCATATATAATATGCATGGGGTGTATTGGTTCTATTATAATATCCGTTTCCTATGTATCCGACATTGCAAACAGTTTTATGATATGGATTCTTACATCTGTGAACGCTGGCATAAGGAATATTGTAAACAATATTTCCTTCAGGGAATTGTACAGTACAGTTGTTACAATCAATGTAATCTATTATTTCTACTAAATATCCTTGATTTGTATTTATTTTTATCCCAGTTCGGTCTTTAAAAGCGACACCTCTTATTTCTGATTGCATAATTTAAAGTTTAAAACCTATCTTTATAAAACAACTATATCTCATTTCTGCTTTATTATTGGACCAATACTCAAAGTCAGAACGGTAATCGTATGTGCCTCTCAATCCTAAAATAAATCCAGAATTGAAATTATGTTCTATTCCTATTTCACATCCTGCTGTCGGATATGAATTGCCGTCTCTCCAAATAAGCCCTAATCTTCCTCCAGCGTAATATCTGAAATTGTCAAAGTAGCCTGATTTAAGGTTTAGACCTATTCCAGTTGTCCAATCCATATAACCGCCTTCAAGAACAGAAAATGTCTGTATTCCAGAACGCACGTAAATCGCGTTAGAAACAAGTTCTATCTCTCCGCCTATGTTGATTCCTTTTTCTTTAATCGAGGCTCTAGCATCAGTTAAAATAGATATGTTGAATGTTTCAGTATCTCCTAATCTTATGTCTTGAGAATAAGATAGGGTTGATATAAATATAATTATGATTAGCTTTTTCATTTTTCATCAATATATTGTCTATTGAACCCATCTAACAGATTTGTATTTCCAACTGTATTTAGGCATTCAGTAAATCTTTTTTGGGAATCAACTCTTGGGATTCCATATTTACCAAACCACATCCATTCAGAGTAATAATTATATTCTACTCCTATATCTTCATTTTTCCAGTATAAATCTTCATCCTGTTCAAATCCGTTATCTGTTAAAAATTCAAATGTTATTACTTTTTCTTTCTCTAATCTATAATTCATAATCCAATTATTTAAAGGTTAATAAATTTATTAGCAAGACAAAATCCTATTGTCAATGCTATCGTTCCTACAATGACAAATATAACTATCATCTTGTATATTCTGTTTACTCTTTCGTCGTCGTAGTTCATAATAATTCTGGGTTTTGGTGGATGTTGCCGACTATTTCTATTGATTCTGCCTCGTATTTGCTCCAGATATACCCAGAACCGTAATTGCAGCAACCGCATGAATTTTCGTCTATAAATGAAACTATTTCATTTTTATCAAATCGTCTTACAATATCACCTTCGTATATTTCAGTTCCGTTTTTGTCTTTTAAGCCTGTGAATTGACCAACTGTTTTTATGTCTACATCGTAAGCGGAATTGGTCATATCTTTTTCATCAAAAATAGTTGCTTCGTTTTGGAATATTGAAATTCCCCCATAAATGAATTTTTCTAAATCATTACAATAACCTCTAAATTTTATTTCTCTCATAATTAAATATTTTAAAACAAGAAAGCCAATTAAATCAAACCGTGCCGGGTTATCATTAATTGGCAATTCTATGTTAAACTTTCATTGCAATTGAACTTCGGCACTTTCAATTACATTACAAATGTACAAATTATTTTATCACTTGCTATTATTTTTTGTTAAATCTGATATTGTCTCGTCTTTTGTCGTTGAACTTTTGGAACTTCCGAAGTAATAATTAAGAACTACTCCCATGATTCCGAATATTCCAATCTTGTCAGACGGATCAATATTGCCAAAAGCTATCAAAGACATTCCGCCTATAACAACAATGTTAGATAGTACGGCTTGAATCTTTATATTTTGGGCAATGCGTTTCATCAATAAGTAATTTCGGTAGCCGTCTGTATTGCGTTGGTAGCATTAGTAGACGTAGAATTTAGCCTGACCAAAGCATTAGCTGGAATTTCTCCAGACAATACAAAATCATTATACCCAGTAAGCGCCAAACCTAAATTTAACGAATTAGATATAGTAGATACCGTAATCCAAGTGCTGCCTGCATTAGTCGAATACTGCAAGGATACAGCACCCGTTGAGCCCAACAATACAGTTATATTATACGAAATTCTGATTGTATAATATACCCTTGCATTAAGCGTCGATGATATTGTATAGTTGCTATTTAGCGTTCTTGAAACTGCCGTATTAAACGTAGGGTTTGCTCCAGAAGTTACGCGTCCTTTAGTATCAACCGTAACATTTCTATAGCTTCCTGCACTTACTCCCGTAGTGTTTAGGTTCGCGGTAATATTTCCAGATGTGGTAACGGGGCTTCCTGAAACAGTAAAGTCAGTAGAAGATAATCCTACGCTTGTTACTGTTCCTGTTGTTGATGGAGTCGGAATGTTTAATGCGCCAGTTGTTGAATTATAGCTTGCTGCACCTGTTCCAGTCGTGGTCAGAGATATTGAACTACGCGATTGGGATTGGTTGATATAATTGCTAGGATTGCTATTTAGGTAATAAATAGATAAGTCTGGCTTTCCTGTAAGGTCTGCATAAGCCCCGCTGAAAAACGAAGGCTTTGATGTTATTTCTGACCATGTAGGTACATAACTTAAAGGCTTGTAGTTCGCAGTTCCGTAAGCGACATCAACTAATCTAGTCCATTGCGTTGCGTCGTGATACTGAAAAGCCGATAACGTAGGATTGAATCTAATTAATCCTTTCATATCGAAGCCGAAAACAGTTGTAGCATCTGTAACAGGTGCTTTCAAAGTAATATCAGCCCCTACGCCGCCTCGATATTGATTGTGGTAGTTAACGCTTCCTGTGTATTGAAAAGTATAAACCTGCCCAAATGAAAGGGCAGGAATTAGTAGTAATAAATGTAGTATCTTTTTCATTGCAATTTTTTAGTTAGTACATTACTTTGATGTGGTCTCCGACACTTACGTTTATTCCAGATAAAACTCTTGTTTCTGGGTCGTAAGAGAAAGAGTAAACAGGTTGTCCTTCGATAGAAACCTCTCTTAAGATTTCTGCATCAGACGCCTCTGCTCCCAATGTAATAGAAGTTCCTGCGCTTGTAGCTACCATTCTATAAGTGAGTTCATGCTTTGGTTCTTGAGAATAATCTGGAAAAACATAGTCAGGATAGATTCTTAATGTTTCTACTCTTTCAAATTCCATAGCATTTGCTCTGCTGGTTTTTACCCATTGAGGTATTGGAATCCTTTCTCTTAGATTTGCTACAACCTGCGG
>Ga0164308_10000327_pt1 | contig 25826 bp, 20 predicted proteins | sample Whisoiple_246_MG_FD_109983 | JGI IMG/M metagenome (GOLD analysis project Ga0164308, IMG submission 109983) | Soil microbial communities amended with fresh organic matter from upstate New York, USA - Whitman soil sample_246_MG | ecosystem: Environmental > Terrestrial > Soil > Unclassified >... | reverse complement strand
TTCATCGAGGAAGGCATCCCGGCCGACACGGTGGACGATGGCTGGGCCATTCACTTCGACCACTATCGCGTCACCATCCGCGACGTGACGGTGGGCGGTGCGACGCTCAACGACGCGGTCACCGTCGATTTGACCGAGCCGTCGGACGGCGAGGGGCAGGAGCTCGGCTCCTTGGAGCTTCCTCCCGGGGACTACACCGACTCCTCGTTCGTAATCGAACGCGTCGAGGTGGAGGGGTCAGCCGAAAAGGACGACGAGACCAAGACGTTCTCCTGGGTTTTCGACCAAGCCATTGCTTATGGCGAGTGCGACACCACGACCGAGGTGACCAGTGGCGAGGCGGCACGGTTCCAGGTCACCGTGCACGCCGATCACATGTTCTACGACAGCACGGTCTCCACACACCCGCAGCTACTCTTCCAGCCCCTGGCGGACGCCGACAGCGATGGTGACGGCGAGATCGAAGAAGCCGAGCTCTGGGAGACGGACATCGGCGCTTACGACCCGGGCAGCGCAGGTGGTATCGACGACCTGTGGGCGTTCCTGGAGGCGCAGGCGAGAACTCTTGGACACGTAGATGGCGAGGGTCACTGCCATGGAGCCGAGGTCGACTGAGCCTCCTCCGCGCTGGCCTCACGGGGATTGGGCTCGGGCTCTGGCCTGGGCTCGCCTTCGCCCATGACCCTCCGGCTGCCGAGGAGGAGCACACGCAAGGGCTCGGCGAAGGCAGCGAAGCGCCGGCCGAACCAGACCTCACGGTGTCCGTCTGGGGGACACGGGCTCCGACGCCCAGCCCAAGTGCAACGACCATCACGCCCCGCCAGATGAAAGCCGTACCCCGGCGCACCGCCGAGGATGCGCTGCGCCTAGTGCCCGGCATGACGCTCGTGCAGCACGGGAGTGAGGGCAAAGGCTACCAGTACTTCCTGCGCGGTTTCGATGCCGTCCATGGCGCCGGCTTCGAGGTCGACGTGCTCGGCATCCCGATGAACGAATGGTCGAACATCCACGCCCAGGGCTACGTGGACCTCGGCTTCGTCATCCCCGAGACGATCGCCGGAGTCGACGTGGTCAAGGGTCCGTTCGAACTCGATCAGGGCGCCTTCGCCATGGCCGGCTCGGCGAACTACCGGCTGGGCCTCGAGCCAGAGGACGTGGGCGTGCGCACGTCGATGACGGTCGGCACCACCGGCCGCCTGCGAGGCCTCGTGAGCTACGCGGCTCCCGAGCGCTTCGGTGAGGACTTCGTCGCTCTCGAAGGGACCGTCGACTCCGGATTCGGTCAGAACCGTTCGATTGGACACGGCACGGTGCTCGGGCTGACCCGTCTGTTCGATAGTCGTCGCATCGGCCGCATCTCCGTGCTCAGTGCGGCCCATGCGGCTCGTTTCGAGCTGCCGGGGTCCCTCTCCGACCAGGACGTCCGTGCCGGCTACTACGGCTTTTACGACAGCTACGACACCGCACAGCGCGGCGAGACCGACCGTGGGCTTCTCGGCCTGATTCACGAATGGCAGGGCGAGCACGTGCGCCTGCGGACGACGGTGCACGGCGGATTTCGCCACCTGGACTTGATCGAGAACTACACCGGCTTCCTAGTCGACCCCGCCAACGGCGACCGCCGGCAGCAGATCCAGCGCACGGTTCAGACGGGATTGAACATGCGCGGCGACTGGGACCCGAGTCGCGTGTTCGGTCTTCGTCTGGGTGTCGGTGCCACGGTGGAGGCCTTTTCGCAGGCGCAAGCTCACCTCGGCCGAGACCTCGAGCAGCTCGAGCGCGTCCGCGATCTCGAGGGAACCCAGCTCGCGGCCCACGCGCTGGTGGGCGCACACGTGCACCCGACCCAGCGCTTGACGCTCGAAGGCGGTCTGCGCTTCGACTTCGCCCAAGTGGATGCCCAGGACGCCATCAGTGAGCAGCGGACGCGGCCCGGTGTGCTGGCCCAGGCCAATCCGCGCCTCACGGCCGCGTATCGCCCGGTGGATGCTGTCGAGTTCCGGCTTGCGTATGGGCGAGGCTTCCGTCCCCCCGAGGCGCAAGCTCTCGTGCCGCCAGAAGGCGATACGCCTTCGACCGTCGTGAGCACCGAACCGAACATGGTGCCGATCGACAGCGCCGAGATCGGCGTGCGCTGGTCGAGCTCGCGCTACCTGGCACTGCGGCTGATCGGGTTCGGGAGTTACATCCAGCGCGAGGCAGTGTTCGATCACATTTCTGGGCAAACGCTGGAAATGAATGGCACCCGTCGCTTCGGCACGGAAGCCGGCATCTCGTCGAGCCCGCTTCCGTTTCTCACACTTTCGGCCGATGTAACCTGGGTCGACGCGCGTTTCGTCGAGTCACAGGATCCGATCCCCTTCGCGCCCTGGCTCATGGGCAGCTTCAGCGCGATCGCCACCCACGACAGCGGACTTCACGGTGGCTTGCGCCTCTTGGGCCTGGCCCCGCGTACGCTGCCCCACGAGGGCGTGGGCAGCGGGCTTTTCACCACGGACCTGACGGCCGGTTACGCGGCGAAGACTTGGCGTCTCGACCTCGAGCTCGAGAATCTCTTCGATCTCGCACTACGCGAGGGCGAATCGATGTTCGCCAGCGTATTTCCTCCCGGTCCGCCGAGCGCCCTGCCGGTGCGCCATTTCTCGGCCGCGGCTCCCCGCAACGCGCGGCTGACCCTGACCTTCCTGTTCTAGTCGTCCTCGGTCGGCGCCCGACACTCGATAGTCGACACCCAAGGTGTCTCGTGATCGGCCGTTTGGTCGTAAAGGCCGAGAATGGTCTTGCACTCGGCATCCAGCTCGCAGCCGATGTACTCGCACACCCCGCCCACGCACACCTCCGTGAACGGGCACTGCGCGTCCGTCTGGCACGGGACGATGCAGCGACCAATTCCGTCTTCGGTGTTGCAGCGCAACAGGCGTGGATCGGTCCCGGCTGGCACGCCGGCGCTCTCGACGCTGGGCAGGAGCGTGCACTCACGATCCGAGCGACAGCCGACGTAGAGGCATTCCCCGGCCTGACAGGCCTCGAACACCGCGCAGTTTCCGTCGTCCTCACAGGGCGTCTCGCAGCGGCCGCCAATGCAGATCTGGTCGAAAGAGCAGTCGACGCTGCCGGAGCATTCGACGCACTTGCCTTCCTCGCAGAGTGGCGTCGAGCCGAAGCACTGACTGTCGTCGTCGCAGTCGGTCGGCAGAACGCAGCGGGAATCCTCGCAAACGTACGGACAAAGGTCTTCGCACTCCTCGTCGGTGCAGATCGGATCTGCAGGTTCGTAGGATGGGTTACTGCAGTCGCAGGTACCGCCCACGCAGGTGTTCGCGTCGCAGTCGGCGTCCGAGCCGCAGGTCGCGAAGTCCAGGAGGCAAGTGCCACCCACACAGAGGTTGTCCAGGCAGTCCGCGTTGCCTCCACACTGACCTAGCGTGACCGAGCAATCGCCGAAGCAGGACCCGCCGCCGGCGCAGTCTGAGGAGCGCGAGCACTCGCCTTCATTGCAGCCCGGCAACAGCTCCAGGCACTTGGCCGCGCGCGCCGCACACTCCTCGGGCACGTCCGTCTCCAGATTCCCGCAACAATCGGCATCCTCCTGACAGTCTGTGACGAAGCATTCCTTGCCGGTCGGTTCGAGGTCGAAGCGGACGGGTTGGCACACGCCGCGGATGCAAGACAGCTCCCCAGGGCAATCACTCTTGACCGAACAACCCGCCCCGAGCCCACTGCCCCGAGCGGAGAGCACCGGCTCATTGCCGCCCGAGCCGCCACCTTGCCCCGCCACGCTCGGCAGGGAGCCATCGGTCGACATCCCGCCCGTACCCCCACCTCCGCCCGGCTCCGGGGGCACTGGCCCGCAAAACAAGAGGCCAGCCGCGCTGCCGAGCACGAGGAGCAAGTCCCCCAAGGTCGGCCTCGTGGTCTTCATTCACTCGACTCGGTCCGGCATTCCGCCGAAGTCGTCCACGGTTGCTCTTCGGTCGGCGGCGGCCGATCGTGCAGGCCCGCTATGGTCTTGCACTCGGTGTCGGTTTCGCAACCGATGTACTCACACACCGAATCGACGCAGATTTCCGTCGTGCCGCACTGAGCGTCGATGTCGCACGGAAAAACGCAGGTGCCCACCCCAGCTGCAATCAGACACATGGAGAGCCGCGGATCCTGCTCGGATCCCTGATTCCCGGCGCTCAGCACGCACTCGCGGTCCGTCTGGCAGCCGACGTAGACGCAGGCCTCGTCCTGACACACCTCGAACAGACCACACTCGGTGTCGACCTTGCACTCCGGCCCGCAGGCACCGGCGACGCATGGCTCGTCCTCGCAATCGTCGTCGGTCAGGCACTCGACGCAGGTACCATCGTCGCAGAACGGGATGGTGAGGTCGATGCAGTCGGCGTCGATGTTGCAGGACGTATCCGGAACGCAGAGCTCATCCTCGCACGTCCAGCCGCAGATCCCTTCACAGTCCTCGTCTTCGCAGATGGGGTCGCTGGGATCGTAGTCTGGATTTTCGCAACGACAGTAAGGAGTCGAACAAGTGTTCGCGCAGTCGAGATCGGAGTAGCAGCTCGTCAGTGAGAGGCTGCACACGCCCGGGTAGCCCACCGATCCACCGCCGCCCGTACCTTGGGGGAACTCGCACACGTTTCCGGTGCAGTCCGCCGCCGTCAGGCACTGGACCTCGGACTCGTAGGTGCAAACGCCCGTACAGGTCCCAAGGCCACACTCATCGTCCGACGTGCAGTAGACGACGGTGCAGCCAGGAAGGTTCGGCTGATTGCAGGTGTTGTTACGGACATCGCACTTTTCCGGCGCGTCGAGGGGCATGTCGCCGCAACAGTCCCCCCGCTCCGCACACTCTACGATATGACACTGCTTGCCCGTGCCCATGATCTCGAAGTTCGACGGCTGGCAGGTCTTGTTGGCGCAAGCGACACCCGCCGGACAGCCGGCTGTGACGATGCAGGACAGCTCTTCTTCGCAATCCGTGGAGGAGTCACAGGACGAACCACGCTCGCCGAGCGCCACAGCAGCGACGCCGCCGCTCGCACCGCCTGCCGAAATGCCTCCACTCGGCTGCCCGCCGCTGTCGGCACCCACGTCGCCACCCGAAGCCCCCTGACCGTCCTCATCGGCATCCGTGCTGGTCGTCTGACACGCAAAGAGCGATCCATAAGCCACCACGAGCACGAGCCATCCGCTAGTCGATCTCATCTCGAGCACACCCTTCCCGCCTACCCCAAGGATGAAGCGCGCCGCAGGCGCACAGCGACGGATACCATGTCCTTTAGGTTCCGCTCTTTCAACTGCGAAGTCGTGAGATGGCTATTTCGGGGCTCGCATCGTGCATCCGGCCAGACGGCCTAGTGAGAATTCTGGCCCGGTTTTCAGACCTGCCATAACGCCCCGAGATCGTGAGCAGATTGTGCAGCCCGAGTTGTCGTCCTCGGACGACGCAAGAAATACTTCGACGATACGAGGCGCTGCTGTAAGAGTTTGGGGTGATCAGGATGGCGGGGGGACAAGCTTCGACGTCGAGGGCGGCGGTGACCTTGCTGTGCCTGTCTGCGGCGACCATCGCGTCGGTCTTGGCCTGCTCGCCGCCCGCAGAGCCCGAACCGAGCGACGGGAGCGGCGGCACTCCCCCGGTCGAAACAGCCATCGATGTGCCGACGTCCGCCTGCGGCGACCTCCTGATCGACGGCTGCGACGACGCGTGTGGCGATAGCTCGCCGTGTCAGGCCGGCACGTTCTGCAAGGCCACCGGCGTGTGCGGAGCGGATTGCCAGACGGATGACGACTGCGTCGGGAACGACGAGTGTACGGACGACGGCCGCTGCGTCGCCGTCTCGAGCATCATGGTCGATCCGGCCGAGACGGACCCAGACAAGCCGGACGAAGATCCTCCCGAGTGCATCGAAGGTCAGGTCGAGTTCGAGGCAGTGGTACCGGAGGTGTCCCTCCTACTCGATCGCTCCGGCAGCATGTTGAGTACCCTCGGGACCGTGACGCGCTGGGATGCACTCGGCCTCGTGCTCTTGGGTGATCCGGCCGACGTGGAGGATCGAGGAGTGGTGGGAGAGTTCGAAGACCGTGTGGCCTTTGGAGCGAGCTTCTACACCTCGGGCGCCGGCGGTCCGACGGGCTGCATCCTCGATCTCGAGAGCGTGGCCTTGGCTCGCAACAACTACAAAGACATCCGCCAACGCTACGAACAAATTGGACCGACGGGCGGCACCCCGACGGGCGAAGCGGTGCGCGCCGTCGTCACCAATGCGCTGAAGAGCGATCTCACCGGCGGCCCCAAAATTTTGGTTTTGGCGACCGATGGCGTTCCCGGCAACTGTGCATCGCCCGTCCTTGCCACCACTCTGGTGGAGGACGAAGTCGCATCCGCCTTCGAGGACGGCATGCAGACCTTCGCCATCAGCATCGACACCGGAACCGATCCGACCCACATGCAGCGCGTGGCCAACCTCGGCGTGGGCCTGGCCGCGGACGCGGATCCCCCAGCTCCTTACTTCACTGCCGAGAGCGCGGAAGACCTCGAGCTGGCGTTCAGCACGATCCTCGAGGATGTCCCGCGGAGTTGTATCTTCTCGCTGAACGGTGAAGTCGACCCGGACGAGGCGGACGCCGGCACCGTGACCTTGGCCGGTGAAGCGCTGACCTACGAAGACGACGACGGCTGGGTTCTGGCACAGGTCGACCAGGTGGAGCTCGTGGGCGCCGCCTGCGACGAGATCCGCGCCGGCGAGGAGGATCTGGACATCACCTTCCCGTGCTCCGCGTTCACCCCCGTCGTGAAGTGACCGCTGTCGCCCGAGTGTGGCGAATGATCCCGCTCCTCCGGTCGAATGGCAGGGGATCGGCTCGCAGACGGACCAGATCGCCCGCACAGGACCGCGAAATCGTTCCGGATGGCAGCCTGGCACGGATCTCGCAGGTACTTCCACGGATCTTGGAGCTCGAGCCCGATGACGCACCCCGACGAACACCCTGCGCAACCATCAGGCGAGCCCAGCGTGGGTGAGCTCTTCGGTCGATTGGCTGCCGAAACGGCCGCGCTGATCCGGCAGGACCTGTTGCTGCTCGGCCACGATATCGTGACGAAGCTCAAGACGATGATGGGGCTGTCCTGGCTCATTGGAGGGGGCGCCCTCGTGGCCATCCTCGGTGTCGAGCTCGTCATTTTTGGCGGCATCGTGCGCCTCGGCTTCGAGATCCCACTCTGGATCGCAGCCGGTCTGGTGGGCGCCTCTCTTTTCGCTTCTGGGCTGGTGGCGGTGACCGTTGGGCGGCGGGCCATGTCGAAAATCGACCTCTTTCCGGCAAAAGCTCAGGAGACGTTGAAGGAAAGCGTCTCCGCACTGGGAGCTTTCTTGGGGATGGCCATTCCCCTCGGCAAGCGGAAGGCTGACCGCTTGGGCGATGCGCGTCACACCGTCGCCGAGCGAGCGGAGCAACTTGCCGTAAAGGTCAGCTCCCGCATCGAAGAAGACACCGAACGGGCGGCCGACGACCTCGACCAGGGTCGGAGCGCAGGCCCGGTAGGCGCGTCCGAGAGATGAGTCTCGGACGCTCGATCGTGACATCCAGCCTCAGTGAGGCAGATAGTTACACCCACCGGTACGTGCTCGAGCATGTGCAAACGGAGGCGGGCGCCACCCTCCACATTCGTGGCCGCCTCGAGCTCGGCGAAGCCGGGCCGCTCTGGGCGGGACTCGACCAGTATGCACTCTCGGCGGACCGAGGAACGACGCTCAATTTCGACATGGCGGGGGTGGAGCGGATCGACGGCAGCGCGATGGCCCTGCTGGCGCACCTGCGAGCGCGTCTGCAGCAGCGGGGAGTATCAGCGGAGTTCGTAGGCGCCTCTCCCGTCGTCCAGGAGATCATCCATCTCTATCGCGGCGACGTCCGCGTGGGTCGAAAGAAAAAGCGCCGGGCTCCCGGAACGCTGGACCAGATTGGTCAGGCCACGCTGGCGACGGTGGCCGAGATGCGGTTCGGGCTCGCTTTTCTCGGCTATCTGGTCGTCGAGTGGCTCGGAGTGTTGCGTGCACCGAAAACCGGCAACTGGCGCGACCTTTTCCCGACAATGGAGCGAACCGGCCCCGATGCGCTTCCCATCGTCCTCCTCATCAACTTCCTGGTGGGAATGGTGGTCGCGTTCCAGTCGTCGCCCCAGCTCGAGCAATACGGAGCCAATATTTTCTTGGCAGATTTGATCGGTATTTCCATGACGCGCGAGCTCGGGCCGCTGCTGACGGCCGTCGTGGTATGCGGCCGCTCGGGGGCGGCATTTGCAGCCGAGCTCGGCTCGATGCAGGTCAACGAAGAGATCGATGCCTTGCGCACGATGGGCTTCGGTCCCATGCGCTACCTCGTATTGCCCCGCGTTCTTGCGCTGATGCTCGTGATGCCAATCCTGACGCTGCTGGCGGACATCGTCGGCACGCTCGGGGGCCTCGCGGTCGGAATTTATACGCTGGAGCTGACTCCCATCAGCTACTTCACGGAGCTTCAGAAAGCCGTCTCCCTCTCGGACTTCCTATCGGGCATCACCAAGAGCGTCGTCTTCGGGCTGACTATCGGACTCATCGCTTGCCAACAAGGTTTGGCTACCAGCGGTGGAGCCGAGGGCGTCGGACGTCGGACGACGTCAGCGGTGGTGACGACGCTCTTCACCTTGGTCGTCATCGACGCGATCTTCACCATCTTCTTCCAGGCGGCGCGGCTATGACGGCTCCGTTCGTCGAAGTCGTCGACCTGACGATGGGCTGGGGCGACACGGTGCTCCAGGAGAACGCCAGCTTCCAGGTGGAACGCGGGGACATCTTCGTTATCTTGGGCGGCAGCGGGTCCGGGAAATCCACGATGCTCCGCTACCTGATCGGTCTGGAGACCCCGCTCTCCGGCATCGTCAGAGTCGATGGCTCGGTGCCCGAGCCGAGCGAAGTCGGGCGGCCTGCCTTCGGCGTGATGTTTCAGTCCGGCGCATTGCTCGGCTCGATGACGGTGGGCGAAAATATTGCTCTGCCCCTCGCAACTTGGACTGACCTGCCAGAAGAGGCGGTCCTCGCCATCGTCGAAGCCAAGCTCCGCATGGTTGGCCTCCAGGGGACGGAGGACAAGATGCCCTCGGAGCTGTCCGGCGGCATGAAGAAGCGCGCCGCCATCGCGCGGGCCATGGCACTCGAGCCCGAGCTCGTGTTCTTGGACGAGCCTTCGGCAGGCCTCGATCCCGTCACGGCATTCGAGCTCGACGAGCTCATCGTCACGTTGAACGAGAAACTCGGTATGACGATCGTCATCGTGACTCACGACCTGGAGAGCATTTTCAGGGTCGCCAAGCACTGCATCCTGCTCGACAAGAAGAGCAAAAGCATCATCGCGCGAGGCGACCCGCGCGAGCTTCGCGCAGGTAGCGACGATCCGAGGGTCAAGGCGTTCTTCAACCGGACCAGTGAGGCTCGAACATGACGGTACCCGCCAATCATTGGAAGCTGGGTTTGTTCGTCGTCGTCGGCGGCCTGCTTGGTCTCAGCGCTATCGTCGTCCTCGGTTCCCTCAGCATGAACGAAGACAACGTGACTTATACTTCCTACTTCGACGAATCGGTGACCGGGCTCGAGCTCGACTCCCCAGTCAAGTATCGCGGAGTGACGGTTGGCACCGTTTCGGCCATCGAAGTGGCCCCAGACCGCCGACACGTCGAAGTGAGCTATGAGCTCGAGGTGATCGTGCTCGCGCGCCTGGGGATTGCTTCCGGAAAGGGAACGGCGACCCGATTGCGCGTCCCCGTCGATTTGCGCGCACAACTCGGCTCTTCGGGCTTGAGCGGACTCAAGTACATCCTGATCGACTATTTCGACAGCAGGACGCACCCCGCACCTGTCCTCCCCTTCCCGGTGCCGCAGAACTACATCCCGGGTGAATCGTCCACGATGAAAAACCTGGAGGATTCGGTCGTCCGCGCGGTGGACCAGTTTCCCGTGTTGGCTGAGGAAATATTGCGGGTGCTCGGTCAGGTGAATGCCATCTTGGCGGACATCCAAAATCAAGAAGTGCCCGAACGCGCCGTCGCAACGCTGGGCAACGTGGACGACACCTTGCGGCTCTTGCAGGCCAAGCTGGGCGCCGTGGATACCGGGGGACTCTCGGCGGACGCGCGGAAGCTCATGGCCGATTTGGATCAAACGGCTTTGCGAGCGCAGACCGCGCTGGGCAGCGTGCAGCGCGCTTCCGATTCGATCGGCGACGTGGCCGGCAACGCTCGGAGCGTGGGGCCAGATTTGTCTCAGGCGCTGCGCGACGTCAGCGAGGCAGCGCTCTCGTTGAAGGACATCCTGGAGGCTCTGGAGCTCGAACCGGACATGCTGGTGAAAGGCCGATCGGTGGCGAAATGAGAACGAACGGTTGGCCGCTGGCTGCGATTTTGCTGGGTCTAGCGACCTTGCCGGCATGCGCGCTGCTCGGCAAAAGTCAGCCCCTGACTCCGCGCTACTTCACGCCGGAGATCGCGTCGTTCACGCCCCGACCGGCCGCCGAAGGGCTCAGCGAGCGGCGTCTGCGCTTGGGCCGGATCCAGGCTGGCGCACACCTTCGGCAACGGATGGCCTACCGCACGTCCGGGGAAGAGATCGGCTACTACGACGAGTGCCGTTGGACGGAGCGGCCAGAAGCGTACCTCCGGCGCGCGCTGTCGCGCTATCTGTTCGAAGTTCGCGGCGTCAGCCGGGCAACGTCCGGAGCAGCACCGACGCTCGATGCCGAGCTCACTTCGTTCGAGGAGATCAAGGACGGTGAGCACCGAGTCCGCGTGCAGGTCGTGATCAGCGTGGACGATGCGGAACAGGGCTCGATCGAGCGCACCATCACGGTGGAACGAAACGTTCGTGGTGATAATGACCCGGATCCCTCTCCGGTCGTTCAAGCGCTGGCGCTGGCACTTTCGGCCGCCGTCGAGCAGATTGGCGACGTCGTGGTGGAGCGCCTCACGCAACTGCCGCCAGCGAGTCCCACGCCGAACGACTCCACGAAGAGCGATTCGCCTGCGCCTCAGGAGCAGTGAAACCGCGGGCCGGGAGAGGACTCGCGCCGCGTGAACCGGCACGAGAGTTGCTACTCCCCGTGCATGAGCATTCTCACATTCCTCGTGTTCGGATTGATCGTTGGCCTCATCGCACGCGCCGTGCTGCCCGGGCGCCAAAACATGGGGCTCATCGCGACGATGGTCCTCGGCGTGATTGGCTCGTTCGTTGGCGGCTTTCTCGCGGCGTTGATCACCCACAGCAAGGTGACGGACCTCAACACCGCCGGATTCATCGGCAGCGTCGTCGGAGCGATCCTCCTGCTTTTGGTCGCAGGGGGGATGTTCAAGTCGAGCGCGATCTGAGCTGTGTCGATTTGCCTCGACTGACGCAAGGATGCGCGGACGAGGGGTGCCTGGAGCCAGGAGAACCCACTCGAAGGGCGACGCTGCGCCTAAATCTGGAACCGTGATACCTGCTGGCTCGACCAGCGCCCGTCACGGTCTCAGGGTAGCGCGAGCCAGCTTCTACGCTGGATCCGCAAGAAAGCGACCTACAGCGCCACTGGCACGAGTCCTGCTAATCGCCCGCCAACATGCCTCGCGTCCTTTCGTCGCTCCCCCTGCTTCCCATCCTGCTCCTGGTCGCACCGACGGCCCTCGGACAAGCCGCCCCGACGGAAGGGCCTCCGGCACAGCCGCCCACCTCACCATCAGCTACCGATGCGCCGCCAGCCCCGGCCCCGGGGGACGCGGCCGCGACCTCACCGGCGCCCGCTGGCGAGGCTGCTCCCGCCACGGAACCGGCCCCGGTCGAGGCGGAGGCGCCGGTACCCGCGGCCCCGCCGACGGCCGAGACGAAGACGGAGGCGCCGCCGGCCAACGAGAAGAAGGAGCCGGAGATCAAGCTGAAGGGCAAGCCGGGCGACGGCGTCACGGTCGAAGTGGGTGACCGCTTCTCGCTGAACGTGAAGAGCCGCATCCAGCTGCGCTACCAATATCACCAATCACAACCCAACGGCGCTGGTGAGCGTACCGAGGACCAGGTAGTCAACATCGGTACGCTACGCCTGTGGTTCTCCGGCAAGCTCCTCTTGCCCGAGCTGAGCTACATGATTCAGCTGGCCTTGGCCGACCGCGACTACCGCGATGGCGCCAAGTCGCCCGTCTACGACGCCTACGTCGACTGGGCGCCCCACCGCGACGTCAACGTGCGCGCCGGGCAGTACTTCGTGCCGTTCGACCGCCTGCGCACGGTGCGTGAGTGGGCACTGCAAATGGCCGACCGTCCAAGGCCCGTCGGCGAGCTCACCCTCGATCGCGACGTGGGCCTCATGTACTACTCGGATCATTTCTTGGCCGATGATTCGCCCGTCGCGGTGCGTGCCGGCGTGTTCGGGGGCGGGGGCATCAACCTCACCACGGCCAAGGAGCCGGGCGCGCTCTTCGTCGGTCGCCTCGAGCTGCGTCCGCTCGGCGACATCGACGACGACAAGGAAGGTGATCTGGAGCGTCGAAAGAAGCCCGGCTTGGCGATCGGCGGCGCCTTTGCGGCGAACGTGAACACCAATCGCCAGAAGAGCACGACCGGCATCACCTACGTGGGCGGTACGACGGACTACCTGCATGCCGCCGCCGATCTCGTGTTCAAGTGGCAGGGCTTTGCTGTGCAGGGTGAGTACCTGTGGAAGCAGGCCTCCCAAGACACCATCGATTCGGTCGACGCTGCGGGAGACCCCGTCACGGAGTACACCCGGTCCGGCCAAGGCTGGGTCGTGCAGGCGTCCTACACCTTCGACCCACCGTTCGAGGTCGTCGGCAGACTATCGGGGATGTACGCGTTCGAGAACACCGATCCGGCCTTCGTGACCGAAACCGATACCCGCGGTCAGGAAGTGGCCGGGGGCCTGAACTACTACTTCAACGGTCACAAGATGAAGATGCAGGCCGACTACATCGCCCGCATGCCGCACGATTTCGACGCCAGCGTGGCCGAGCACACGGCCCACGTGCAGCTCGACGTGACGTTCTGACCGCCCCTGATGGCCGTCACGGCGGGCAGAGCTCGACCTCGCACGCGCCGGTCAAATCGCTACACGAAGCGCTCACGCACGGCGGCGGAAGCTCGCAGGAGATCGCAGGACAGACCATATCCTTGTCGGACCCGGCGCACTCCTCGGGGATCGTCGTCTGGCTCCGCTCCTCCCAGCGCACGAGACAGGGGTTGCGCTCGAGCTCGCTCTGAGTGACGGCGACGGGCGCCGCACAGGCTGCGGAGTAGCAGGGTTGGTCCATGTCCGCTGCAGCGACGCATTCGTTGTTCTCGCTACAGGCGTTCTCTCCACCCCCCGACCCGTCCGAGCCGCCGCTGCTCTCCGAGCCGCCGCTGTTATCGGAACCGCCGCTATCCGAGCCTCCGGAAGGCTCATCACCTCCGGTGCCCTCGTCGCCGCCACTCCCATCGCTGCTGCCGCCCGCGCCGTCGGAGCCGTCGCTGCTGTCGTCGGTCCCGTCCGTGCCACCTGCGCCACTGTCATCGTCGGCGGGGGCGTAAGTCGGCCCGCACGCGGCGGCTCCCATCACGAGCAACCCGAAGGGGATCCAGCTGACGGACGAACGCAAGCGAAGAGAGGCCATCGTCGCCTAGTGTACCGCCGACTGGAGCCGCCCGCACCGTGCTGCCCCGGTGCGCACCACGGAGGAGCGGGTAGGATATCCGCCTCCACGTCGAGCTCCGCGCCCCGTGACTAGTCGACCACGGCGCAAGACAGCTCGATCTCGTCACCCGGAAGCAAAGGGGCCGCATAGAGCGAGATGGTCCCACCCGGCTCGTCGTCGCTGCGGGCAAGAGGGCACTCGATGTCGATGTCGGTAGAGCCAGTCAGCAGGCTTTCGTTCACGAGCGCGTCGCGAAAGACGCATGCAGTGCCCAGGCCCAGCACCTCGCTGTACTCGCACGCACGGAGCACGGCTGGCGTGGCATCGTCGGGCACCTCGCAGCGCAGGGTGATCGTCTCGCCGGCGGGGCAGGCTACGGTCTCGAGACTGCCGACGCCCTCGCTGAAGCCACAGTCGCGCAAGGGGCCGATCTGACCGCGCTCACAGCTGGACAGGATGAGCCCACCGCGCGTGACGTCGAGGGTCTTGTCGCCTCGGTTGTTTGCGTCCCAGTCCGGAATGAAGTCGCACAGGGCGCGATCGACTGGGTCACCGTGCGCCGTCTCGAACTCGGTCTCCTCCCAGACGGGATTGCCTTCGTCGTCGAGCACTGGCGTGCCCTCGCACAAGAACTGCTCGGGGTTGAAGACGAACGTCAGCTGACCCTGCGCGTCCCCGTCGCTCACGTCCACGTCGGTGACGTCGACCCACTGGCACTCGATGCCCGCGCCGTAGTCGTCACCCCAGCCGGCTTGAATGCCCTGAAACTCACAGGAGCCGTAGGGATGGGTGAGCGGCGAGTACTCGTTGTTCGAGTAGCGGTTCGTGCTCTGCAAGCAGAATGCCTGCTTGTTCCCGGTCTGCTCGTCCCCGGCGCCGAAGACGAAATCGCCATAGTACGAGAAGTGATAGTGCTCGTGACACGTGCTGTACTCGAAGATGTTGTGGTCGGCGAGCAGCGTGCCGCTCCCGGTCAGGTAGTAGTCCACGTCGCCGATCGCGAGTGCGGATCCGCCAACGTTGTGCACGCTGGCATCGAACTGCAGAAGGCGCCGCCAGCCCATCCCGCCCACGCAATTCTCGGCCAAGGCGCAGGAGTCCTCGTCGATGTAGCGGTAGATCACCCGCTCGACGTCGAGCCCATCTTCGACGACGCGAACGTCGGGTTCGTCCGTGTCGGTGAGGTCCCCCGTCCGCACCTCTTCGGCAAGGTCGTCGTCCCATTCGAGACGCTCGAAACGGATGGCCGTCTCGATGCTGCCCACCGCGCGCTCGAGAGCCTCCACACAGCTTTCCTCCGGTGTCTCGGTCACGTGGCACGAGCTCTCGCCCCCTTCACACTCGTGATCGTAGAAGGTGCCAGCGTTTTCGCCGTCGACGCTGTTCGGTGGAAACTCCGACTCGTCCATGCAGGCATAGCCTGTGCGCTGGAGCAAAAGCTCCGGATCGAGCGGGAGGACGAAGGGCTCTTCCCAGGTGCCACCGATCTCTGCGAAGGCAGGGTCCGCCAGGCGCGCCGAGGCCAGATCGGTCAACAGCGTACTGTCGAACGTGAAGCCGCGCGTGACGAGGTCGTGCCCGTCGACCGTCTCCCGCTCGATCTCGTCATCCAGCTCGACGTGCCAGATCTCCTCCGGCGGCAGCGGCAGCTGTCCGCGCTTTTCCTCTTCGTCGTAGTAGAAGTTGCGATAGGTCAGACGGTAGTAGGCGAGCTGGATTTGCGTCCGGGCTCGCGCTTCCCAAGCCGCGTCCGTGCCTTCTACCAGGCGGCGCTCGGCCTCATCGCGCAACTCGGCCGGCAACTCGTCGAGGAGCACACCGACCCGGCTCTCCAGTTTGAGGGAGATGAGTGCCCCGTCGGGCCAGGTGTCGACGATGTCGTAGGCGCCTTTGCCATTGCAGGCGCTCAGTCCAGGCGTGACGACTGCTCCGACGAGGACCAAGTGCGCAAGGGTGAGCGAGGCAACCTTCATGCGCGGGAGCCTACCCGCGCCCAAGGGCACCTGCGAGCATCCCACGAGTTTCCCGCGCATGTCAGTCTGCGCGGATTGCCCAACGTTCCGGTCCGCCGGTCGAATGCCTGGGACCAGATCGACCCGAACCTAGGGTCGGAGACTGCCGCGGTACGTGGCCCAATCGATCTTCAACTTGCGCATGCGGGCCCGCAACGTATGCGGATTGATGCCCAAGAGCTGAGCCGCGCCGGTGGGCCCTTCGATGCGACCCTCGCAGGCTGCGAGCGCCTTGCGGATGTGGATCGCCATGGCTTCGTCGAGCGTCGGCAGCCGCCCGTTCGGAACGGCCGGAGTGGACGCCGGAAGACCAGTGCTCTCGGACGACGGCCCGGGCGGGGTGCTGGGCGAACGCACAGGCAAGGAGCTCGCGCCGAGAGCGGCCGCGATCTCCAGCCGTTTGCCGCCACCCAAGATCGCGGCGCGTTCGATCACGGCACCGAGCTCGCGCACGTTGCCCGGCCAGGGGAAGCGCTCGAGCAACGCTAGATCGGCCGCCGTCGGGGCCAGGCCCGATCCTCCGAGTCGCCGGCCCGCACGGTCAGCCAGGTAGTCGACCAACGCGGGTAGGTCCTCCATGCGTTCGCGCAGCGGCGGGATGCGGATGGGGAACACGCTGAGGCGGTACCAAAGGTCTTCGCGGAAGGCGCTGCTGGCCAGCATGGTCTCGAGCTGGCGATGCGTCGCCGCGACGACGCGAACGTCGACGCTGATCGTCTGGTGCCCACCGACACGTTCGAGCGTCCCGTCCTGCAGGACGCGCAAGAGCCGCACCTGAGCCGCGAGGGGCAGCTCGCCAATCTCGTCCAAGAACAAGGTGCCGCCATCGGCCCGTTCGAACCAACCCTTGCGCTGGGCGCTGGCACCGGTGAATGCGCCGCGCTCGTGACCGAACAGTTCCGAATCGATGAGCTCCGGTGGCACGGCGCCGCAGTTGATGCGGACGACTGGCCCCTGCGCGCGCCTCGACTGCGCGTGAATGGCGCGAGCGATCACCTCTTTCCCCGAGCCGGTTTCGCCGAGGATGAGCACCGGCGCGTCGGTCGGCGCGACTTGACGCACGCGATCCATGACCTGGCTGAGCCCGCCAGATGCACCGACCACTGCCTCGCTGATCTCGCGCCGATGCAAGCGCGATAGGAGGGCTTCCCGGTCCGCCTCGAGCGCTGCCCGCATGCGCGCGAGCTCGTGCAAACGTTGATCGTTCTCGAGCGCCACCGCGAGCGGCCGTTCCAGAGGCGAGAGGACCTTGAGGTGCTCGGGGCGTACCTGAAACCCCGGCTGGACGTGGAGCAGCGCCAGGCCGGCCGGCCGTTGTTCGACGCTCAGAGCCAAAGCGATCACGTCCGCCCCGGGCTCGGCCAGGCCGAGCGTACGCGCGAGGTCTGGGGCCGAAGTCTCGAGCAGCACGGCCGTGCCCGCCCGAAACAGGCCGGTGAGCTGCAGTGCAGCGTGCTCGGAGAGCTCCACGCGGGCCCGCACGGCCTCGGGCTCCGCCTCTGCATTGACCGTCGCCATCGCCACGACGGACAGACGCATCGGATCGCGCTCGAACCGACGGAACGAGAGGGCATGGAGGGGCACGTGCTCGCTCAGGATTTGGGCAATGCGACGGGCGGACTCTTCGAGCTCGAGGTGTTGGCTAACCTCGCGCCATAATTGAGATTCGAGGCTCATGGTGGGGGTCGTGGCGGGCACGCGTGTGGGCACGCCGGGTAGTCTAGTCGGCTGAGGGTCCCAAGCCAGCATATATCACGGACCTCCTGCGAGAGGCGGTTGGCTCGGATAGGCGCGACCGGTGGTGACCTGGACCTGAATCCGGCAACCGACGTCGATGCCGCGGAGCAGACTGCTGCGCCGGGGAAACTGCGCCACGAGTGGCCCTGCCCCGTCCAGGTTCGCATGCACACGCACTCGGTCGCCCAAGGTGACGATGCGCTCGACTGTGGCGACGCCGGGATCCTCACGCCAAAACTTGAGGTCGTAGGAGCGCACCACGAACTGAATGGGCCCATCTGCCGGGCCATGCTGAATCTCGCTTTCGAGGGCGCCGACCGTGGCCAGGCCCCCGGCCGCGTGTGCCGGGAAGACGTTCACCTCGCCCACGAACCGCGCGACGAACTCGGTAGCGGGTTCATCGAGGATCTCACTCGGTGACCCGAGCTGCTCGAGGCGGCCCTTGTGAATGACGAGGACACGGTCGGACACCGAAAACGCCTCGTCTTGGTCGTGCGTCACGAAGATGGACGTCACTCCCACCTCGTCGTGCAGCTTGCGCAGCCACTGGCGGAGCTCCTCGCGCACCTTGGCGTCCACGGCGCCGAATGGTTCGTCGAGCAGAAGCAGACGAGGGGCCGGCGCGAGCGCGCGAGCCAAGGCCACTCGCTGCCTTTGACCACCCGACAGCTGCGAAGGATAGCGACCGCCGAGGCCCGCCAAACCAACCAGCTCGAGCAACTCGCCCACGCGCGCAGCGGACACACCCTTTTCCACACCGCGCACGTCGAGCCCGAACGCAATGTTCTGGGCCACGGTCAGGTGGCGAAAGAGCGCGTAGTGCTGGAACACGAAGCCGATGGCGCGACTCCGGGCGTGAACGGTCGTCGCTTCCTTGCCGTCGAACCACACTCTTCCCGAATCGGGCGACTCGAGCCCCGCCAGAATGCGGAGGATGGTGCTCTTGCCGCTGCCGGAAGGTCCGAGCAGCGCCACCAGAGAGCCGCTCTCCACTTCGAAGCTGACGTCGTCGACCGCGGCGAAGGTGCCGAAGTTCTTTCTCAGATTCTCGACTCGAATGCTCACGTAGTCACCTCGTCTTCCGTCACGCTGCGCGATCTGTGTCTGGCAGCGGCCTGCCGTTCTTTCATCCACTCGAGCGACAAGAGCAGCCCAACGCTGCACAGCGCGAGCAGGACGGCCATGCCGTACGCCCCGGACAAATGCCGTTCCTCGATGGCATCGTGGATGAACGTCGTGGCCGTCTGGGTCTGACCAGAGATACTGCCACCCAGAACGAGCACGGCGCCGAACTCACCGAGCGTTCGTGCTGCCGCCATGAGCAGGCCGTAGCCGAGCGCGACGCGCACGTTCGGCAAGGTCACGCGGAAGAACGTCTGCCACGGTGAGGCCCCGAGGGTGGTGGCTGCTTCCTCTTCGTCGGTGCCAATCTCCTCGAGTACGTAGGCCACCTCGCGCACCGTAAAGGGCAGGGTCACGAACAGCGTGCCGAGCAGGATGCCCCAGAAAGTGAACACGATCTTCAGGCCAATGGCCTGAAGCAACGGATCCAATACGCCGCCGCGGCCCACCAGGAGGATGAAGGATAGGCCGATCATCACCGGCGACACCGCCAGCGGCAGGTCGCACATGGCGCTGATGATGCCTCGACCGAAGAAGCGGTGCCTCACGAAGGCGATGGCGCCGAAGGTGCCGATGACCGCGTTCACCGCCACCGCGCATGCCACCAGAACGGCGGACGTGTAGAGGGCATCGAGCGCCAGCGGCTCACTGATGGCCGCCACGACCTCAGCGACGCCGAGATTCCAGGTGGCAACCAAGAGTGCGCCGAGTGGTGCCAAGAGCACGAACGCCAGGTAGCCGGTGACCACCAGCAAGAGGGCGACCTTGCCCAGAGCCCGTTCACGCCGCACGCGCTGCGGCGCCGTCGGCGTCATGGACAGCGGAGCCGCACGCACCGCCGGCCCCTCGATCAAGGGAAGACGGTCAAGTTTGCGCATGGCGGGCTCCCGTCGCGTTTTCCAGGAATCTCGCGCTGCCATGCAGGGCGAGCGCAATCAGGAGCAAGAGCGCCCCCACCGCGGCAGCACCTTCTGGAATGCCGCTCTCGATCTCGCCGAAGATGTAAACCGGCGCGGTCAGCGTCTCCTCTGGGATGTTGCCAGCCACCACCACAATCGAGCCGAACTCGCCCATCGCGCGCCCGAAAGAGCGCAGGCTACCGGAGATCGCCGCCGGCAAAATCGCTGGGAAATGCACGGTGCGGAACGTGCGCCAGGGGCCAGCACCGAGCACGATCGCTGCTTCCTCTTCCGCTGGATCGAGCTCGTTCAGGACGGGCTCCACGGCGCGCACGACGAAGGGCACCGTGACGAGCAAGAGCGCAAGCACGATGCCCGGTTTGGCAAAGACCACCTCGAACCCCCAAAGGCCTAGCTTCTCGCCCACCAATGAGGTCGGCCCGTAGAGGATCGACAGCATCACACCCGCAACCAAGGTGGGGATGGCCAGCGGCAGGTCGACCGCCGCCGAGAGCAACGACTTGCCGGGGAACGGGTAGCGCACCAGGACCCAAGCGGTTGCGGTACCGAGCACGGCATTGAGCGCACCAACCAAGAGGCCAGTCCACAAGGTCAGCCATACGGCCGACAGGGCGACAGGCGTCGTGATGCGGTCCCAGAACGCGCCCAGACCGTCCTTGAAAGCGAAAAAGAGCAGGGCAGAAAACGGGATCGCAACCAAGAGGACGATGTAGCCGAGCACGAAATGCCGCACCCAGAGCTCGCTCCGCCCAGGGCGGAGCGCGTGACCGGGAGGTTTCACTTCGCTTTGCCCTTGCCGCGACTCAGGGCAAGCGCCTTGTCGTAGATGCCGTCGGCGGCGAACACGGTCTTCTGCAGTTCGGGCCAACCGCCGAGATCCTTGACCGTGAAGAGGTCGGCCACCGGAGCAAACTTCGCCTTCGTCTCTTCAGCGACGCTGGCCACTACGGGGCGCAGGCCATGGTCGGCGAACGCGCGCTGGGCCTCCGGGCTGGTGAGGAAGGTGACGAACGCCTTCGCCGCTTCGTCCACGCCGTGCTTCTTGGAATAGCCATCGACGACGGCGACCGGGTTCTCGATCAAGACCGTGCTCTCGGGCGTCACGTACTCGTGACGTGTTTCCGGCGTGGCGACTAGGATCTCGTTTTCGTAGGTGATGATCGCGTCCCCCACACCGCGCTCGAAATTCAGCATGGAGTCACGGGCCCCGCTGTCCATGATCTTCACGTTGGCTAGAATTCCCGCCAAAAGCTTGGTGGCGCCTTCGACATCGCCCTGCTTGACCCCAGCGTGCCCGCGCAGCGCGGCGCCATAGATACCGAGCACGTTCCACATCGCGCCGCCGCTCGTGCGGACGTTCGGCGTCAGCACGCTCACGCCGGGCTTGGCCAAGTCGGCCCAGTCTTTGATGCCCTTCGGGTTGCCCTTGCGCACGCCGATGACCACGACCGACCGCGTCACCATGCCCGCGTGCTCTCCGGCCTTCCAATCGCCGGTGATGAGCTTGGCCTTCTGCACCTTGTCGATGTCCGCCTCGAGCGACAGGGCTGCGACATCGGCCTCGAAGCCGCCGACGATGGCGCGCGCCTGCGCCCCGCTCGCCAGGTAGGACTCACGCACTTCCAGAGCTTGACCGTCGTGCTCCTTCTTCCAGTGCTCCCTGAACGCCGGGATGATGGACATGCCGTACGCTTCTCGCGGCGTCGTGTAGCCTCCCAGGGTCAAGGTGATCGGAGGTTTTCCGGCAGCAGGCGCAGGGGCCGCGGGGCCGCCGTCGGCACTTGGCTTCGCCGCTGATTCACCGGACTTGCAGCCGCCGAAGGTGAGCCCGACGAGGAGGAGTGCGAGGCGCCCAACGGTAGGGAGGGAAAGCGTCATGCCGGCGCCAAGAGCGAAAGCCGTGCCAGATCTTTCAACATAATGATTTCAAGTATTTATACATACCGACTGCGGGCCAACCGTGACTGGCACTGGGCGGCCGTCACCTGTGCTGGTGCCAATCGAAAGCCGCCCTGACCCACACCCAGGCGTCCCAACTCGGCCGGGCCGCAGGAAATCGCCCGTTGCCTGTGCTGGGCAGCACATCCCCTGGTGCCCTGCGTACGTGTCGAGCCCGGACAGAGCGGAAAATGGCTCGAAGGCAAGGAATCCGCCCTGACGAATCGTTGGCACGACCGTTGCTGATGGCCCGGCAGGAGTGTCGCAGTTGGAGCCAGCGCAGAAGCCGCTCATGGACCTGGAGAGTGATCTATGGCGCGAGGTGAGCCAGCACCTCGTGCTGCAAGAATCATCCGCCAGCATTCTTGCCCTGCTCCGTCAGTACTGGCCGCTCTCGGCACTGGCGGTTCGGCACCTCGAGCGTGAGCCCGACTTCTGGACGACCCTGCATGTGAGCACGGCCGGTCACTGTAGGTTGGCCACCCTGGCAGGCCGCCGGAGCCTCGACGCGTCGGAGCGGATGGTGCTCGAAGGCTGGCTGAGTCAGGGCAAGGCCGCTCACTCGGAGACTCTGCCCGAGGCAACCAGGCGCCTGATCGCCGAGGTCGACGCTTCGTGTTGGGTGCTACCGCTCCTGGTGCACGGGCAATACGCAGCCGTCGCCCTGCTCGAGATCGATCCCAGCGCCGGCGATGGAGCCAGTGCCGGGCTGCTCGGCTCGCTCGTCGAAGTGGCCGGGCCGCTCGGGGTGGCGGTGGAAAACGATCTCCGCCTGCACCAGCTGGCCCGCCTACGCGAAGCTTTGGAAGCGGATAAAACGGCCCTTTTGTCGCGTCTGGCCAAGGACGACATCAGCGAGGTCCTGGTCGGTCAGGATCGCGGACTTCGGGCCCTGACGGCGCAGATCCGTCAAGTAGCTCGCACGGACGTACCGGTCCTCATCCTGGGCGAGACAGGGTCGGGGAAAGAGGTGGTGGCCCGTACCCTGCACGCGCAGTCGAGCCGAGCGCGTGGACCCATCGTGCGGGTCAACTGCGGCGCGATCCCGACCGAGCTCGTGGACTCGGAGCTGTTTGGGCACGAGCGGGGTGCGTTCACCGGGGCCGTGGGCCAGCGCAAAGGCTGGTTCGAGCGCGCCGATGGCGGCACGCTATTTTTGGATGAGATCGGCGAGCTCTCGCCCGCGGCCCAAGTCCGCCTGCTGCGCGTGTTGCAGGAGGGCACTCTAGAGCGCGTCGGCGGACACCAGACCATCCTGGTGGACGTGCGCATCGTCGCGGCCACCCATCGGCGCCTGGACACGATGGTCGGCGAAGGGAAATTCCGCGAGGACCTCTGGTATCGCCTGAGCGTATTTCCCATCCATCTGCCGCCGCTTCGAGCTCGGCTGGAGGACTTGCCGGCGCTGACCGCTCATTTCGTACGTCGCGCGGGCCGGCGACTCGGACTCGCCAACCTCGAGGCTCACATGTCCGACGCGGACCTGACGGAGCTGGCTCGCTACTCTTGGCCCGGCAACGTGCGGGAACTGGCTGCAGTCGTCGAACGTGCGGCCATCCTCGGGAATGGGCGCCGTCTCGAGCTCGCCCTGGCGCTCGAAACCGGGCGTTCGACCGCCGCGGTCAGGATTGAAAGTCCGGTGACCGAACCTCGACTCGTGCGTGGCGCGACGGCGAGGGACGGGGAGACGTTCTCGTCCCTGGACGAAGCAATGTCGGACCACATCAAGCTGGCTCTGGCCCAAGCGCGAGGCAGGATCGAAGGCCGCGACGGCGCCGCTGCCCTGCTCGACATCAACCCCCACACACTGCGCGCCCGCATGCGCCGCTTGGGGATCGACTGGCACCGATTCCGCAGCGCATTCCCCGGCGGGGTCGGCAGCCGCTAGGAAATCCGCAGCGCCCCCGCCCGAGGCTTGGAGCCGTACTTCGAGCCGCTAGCCTGAGCGCGAGCCCATGAGCGCCCTCGAGCCAACCCAGCGCCGCGTCCTGCCGTGGCTGGTCGCCGTCGGGTTTTTCATGCAAACGCTCGACGCGACCATCCTGAACACGGCTTTGCCGTCGATGGCACGTGGCCTCGGCGAAAGCCCGCTCAGAATGCAGGCGGTGATCATCGCCTACACGCTGACGGTGGCGCTCTTCATCCCGGCTTCGGGCTACCTGTCGGACCGCTTTGGTGCCCGAGTCGTGTTCTTGGGCGCCATCATACTGTTCTCGCTCGGTTCGCTTGCCTGCGCGCTATCGCCATCCTTGAACGCTTTGATTTTGGCTCGTGTCCTACAGGGCGTCGGCGGGGCCTTACTCCTGCCCGTCGGGCGGCTGGCCATCTTGAAGTCGTTCCCCAAAGGGGACCTCTTGCGCGTGCTGTCGTTCGTGACCATCCCCGGCCTGATCGGTCCACTGGTGGGACCGGTACTCGGGGGCATCCTGGTCGAAACGCTGAGTTGGCATTGGATCTTCCTGATCAACCTGCCGGTTGGGCTGGCCGGAGCGATCGCCACGCTGCTCTTCATGCCGGAGCTCAAGGAGCCCCCCGCGCCGTTCGACTGGGTCGGCTTCCTCCTCTTCGGCTCGGGCATGGTGGCGGTGTCCTTTTCTCTGCAAGCGCTCGGAGAACGGGCCCTGTCCGTGGCCTCGTCCCTCCTCCTGCTCGGTACCGGCCTTTGCACCATGGCGGCCTATTGGCTCCACGCCGATCGGGTCGAACAGCCGCTGTTCGGGCGCCAGCTCTTCGCCATCCATTCCTACGCCGTGGGCCTGATTGGCAACCTGTTCGCCCGCCTCGGCAGCGGTGCGATGCCGTTTCTGACGCCGCTGTTTCTCCAGGTCGCGCTCGGATTCTCGCCCACGGAGGCCGGCGCCTTCATGGTGCCCTCCGTGCTCGGAGCCATGGTGTCCAAGGCCTTCGTGGAACGGCTGGTGTCTCGCCTCGGCTATCGGCGCACGCTGGTGACGAACACCCTTTTGCTCGGTCTCTGTATCTGGAGCTTCGCGCGGCTCGAGCCGGGTGTGTCGGCGCCAGAGCTCGTGGTCCAAATGTTCGTATTCGGGGCCATCAACTCGCTCCAGTTCACGGCCATGAACACCATCACCCTAGCCGACTTGCCCTCGGCCTCCGCCGGCAGCGGCAACGCGCTCTTGTCCGTCGTGATGCAGCTTTCGATGAGCCTAGGCGTGGCATCGGCTGGAGCCCTCTTGCTCGAGCTGGCCCCCAAGGACCAGGCGCTGGCCGCAGGCCCTGCGCTCATTCTCGCTTTTCACCGCACGTACGCCTGCATCGGCGTGCTCGGTGCCTTGGCCGCGATCATCTTCGTGCAACTGAGGCCGGAAGACGGCGCCAGCCTGCGCCGCGTCGCGGCGCCACTCGAAGGCTAGCCAGCGCTCAGGGCTCCACGACTTCGACGGGGAGCACGCGCCAGGAGACGCCACCACGGTCGTCGCGCAGGACTAGCCACAGCGTCGCCGTTCCGGCCTCGTCGGGGGCGGTCCACAGGTTTTCGGTGAAGTCCTGCCCTTCGGGGTCATCGGTCACCGAGCTCTCGAACGTCCCCCCACTGTTGAACCAAGCTACGCTGACTACCTCGGTGCGCGGCACCGCGGTTCGCGTTTTGACATCCGCGAGCAAGTAGTCCTCGGCGCCCGTGCAGCCCACGGGAGCCTCCCGGCAATCATCTGCGCAGCCGGTGGCGTTCTCGCCCATGGTGCACAGGCCGTCTCCGCACTCCGCCTCTCGGGGGCAGCCGGCCCACGTGACCCGCAAGCGGACCTGCTCGCCGCGCTCGACTTCGAGCGAGTCGCCGTCGGCGATGTCCACGGACTCGTCGTCGGACTCCCACGTCAGGTGCTGGAAAGCAGGGTGCTCGTTAGGCCTATAGCCCTGGTTGAAAGGGACGAGCTGATCTTGGGGCAACCAAGGCGTGCCGCAAGCGAGGCGCACTCCACCGAGCGTGCCTTCGTCCTGTCCGACCAGGACCGGTTGGTAGAATCCACCCGTGAGGTCGGGATCGACGGGGCGACCGGCTCCGCCACCCTCTTCATCGGAGGGCGGAGACAGGGGACCGAAGGTGCGGCACACGTCATTGGGGATGGCAGCGACCACGGATGGTCCGGTTCCCAGCGCAGTCAGGATCTCGCTGTCCTCGTCACCGAATTCCACCAGGCAAACCGGCGACACCGGGCCCGGCTCCGTGAGCTCTTTGCGCTGATTGCACAGGCTCCAGCTGACGTCGGCGTCCTCGACAGCTTCACCTTCTGGCGTGGCCCACAGCACCGTGAGCTTGGTGTCGTCTCCTGGCTCCACTTCTGCGGGGTCCGAGCGAATCGCAAGGACGCGGAAGCCTTCGACTTGGCTCACATCGTCCGCAAACGCCGGCACGCAGCCCGCGAGCATCGAGCTCCCGAGCATCACGCT
>Ga0164308_10000326_pt1 | contig 25834 bp, 20 predicted proteins | sample Whisoiple_246_MG_FD_109983 | JGI IMG/M metagenome (GOLD analysis project Ga0164308, IMG submission 109983) | Soil microbial communities amended with fresh organic matter from upstate New York, USA - Whitman soil sample_246_MG | ecosystem: Environmental > Terrestrial > Soil > Unclassified >... | reverse complement strand
GGCTGCTTACCTTCGCACGAGCTCCTCTCCACCTGGAACAAGCGCGAGAAGGCGCTGTTCGACACCAATCCCGAGCGCGTGCCCGCCTTGGCCACGCTCCCGTTCGCCGCGACCGCTCACCTCGGGCGCATGCCGAAAGGCAGCGTTGCGGCTGCGGCGGCCGAAGCGGCTCGCACCGTGCCACCGCGTGAGCACGGCGGAAACTGCGACATCAAGAACCTCACCAAGGGTTCGACCTGTTACTTCCCGGTGTACGTCAAAGGCGGCGGCCTCTCCATGGGGGACATCCACTTCTCCCAGGGCGACGGCGAGATCACCTTCTGTGGCGCGATCGAGATGGCCGGATATCTCGATCTTCGGGTCAAGATCATCAAGGGCGGCATCGCCAAGTACGGCATCACCAATCCCGTGTTCAAGTCGAGCCCACTCGAGCCCACGTACTCGTCGTACATGATCTTCGAAGGCATCTCGGTGGACGAGTCTGGTACGCAGCACTATTTGGACGTGCACGTCGCCTACCGGCGCGCTTGCTTGAATGCCATCGAGTACCTGAAGAAATTCGGCTACACGGGCGCCCAGGCGTATGCGATCCTGGGCACGGCCCCCGTCGAAGGCAGGATCAGCGGCATCGTGGATATCCCGAATGCTTGCGCGACTTTGGCTATTCCCACCGAGATCTTCGATTTCGACATCACGCCCACGGCAGATGGGCCTTCAGCGACTTCGGTGCCCGCGGGCGCGGACTTGGCCGTCGTCACCTGAGCGCCTCGCAGTACCCGCTTAGCCGGCGCAAACGGGAGTCTCGTTTGCGCCGGCTCATTCTCCCAGCGTTACCCGACGAAATGCGGACGACGAAGAGGTTTTTCGAATATGCCCACTTACGAATTCGAATGCAGCGAGCACGGCGACTTCGAGCTATTGCGTCCGATCGCGCAAATGCGTGAACCGGCGCCCTGTCCCGAATGCGGAGCGCTCGGCAAGCGCTTGCTGAGCGCTCCGAACTTGGCAACCGGTTCGGTCATCGGGCGCCGCGCGGCCGCGATCAACGAACGCAGCCAGCACGAGCCGCGCATCGTTCAGCGCGAAACTGCGCGTTCGAATGGCGAACCCGCTCAGCGGACAGTGCATTCCGCGCACGGCGGGTACCCCTGGGCGATCGGTCACTGAGTCGCGGCTAGCGCCTTCGGCTCAGGCCGACAGACGCAGATACACCTCGGCGAGTCGGCTGGGTAAGCTTTCGAGCTGATCCACTAGCGTATAGTTCCCAGCGCCGAAGATACGGTGGACGCTTTTTTGCGCGTTCGCCTCGAGCCCGATGCAGAAACTCGTGACGCCCAGACGACGATTGCCAGTTGTGGCCTGTTTAGCGTCGAAAAGCAGATACTCCGGATCGTGCACGTCGACGTCCGAAGGCTCGCCATCGGTCACCACCAAGAGCAACTTGCGTCGCGCCTTGCGAGTGGCAAGCGCTTGCCCGGCGTGGCGCAGCGCCGTGCCCAGCCGAGTCGATAGCTGGGCGCGCATTCCCGCCAGGCGCGCGCGCGCGTGCTCGTCGTATGGGGCGTCGAAGTCTTTGAACCGACAATAGCCGACGTCATGTCTACCATTCGAGGAGAAGCCATGAATCGCAAAATCACTCGAGAGCGAGGCGAGTGAGGTGGCCAAGAGCGAGCTTGCGCTCTCTGCGAGCTCGAGCAACGTACTGCTCCCTCGCGGCGCCCGTGCGTTGAGTGACTCCGACAGGTCGAGTAGCAAGAGCAGGGCAGGGGGCTCCAGCAAAAAACGAAGGCGGCGGTACACGCGCGGGTCGGGCTGCGCTGCGCTTCGACCTGCCACCAGCGCAGCGATGCTGGCCGACAAATCCAAGCGATCGCCGTCCAGCAGCCGCCGCACTTGGAGCGGGCGACGGTCGGCCAAGCGCAGTGCCGAACGCTCGAGTCGTTTCCGAACCGCTGCGTAACGCGCCAGCGTGCTGGCAACGCGCGCGGCGTCTCCCGGCGCGATCGGGCGATCGCGGACGCTGCAGAATGCTGGCCGTTCGCGCTGGATCACGTAGTCCCATTCCGCATGGCGCGTGACCGAGGCAGGCTCCGACGTGGCCGCGGACTGCACGGCCGAAGCTGGCTCGCTCGCTGAGCCGTGGCGCGCGGGATTGGTCTTGGCCCCGCGCTCGCCCTGCTTCGGAGCCTGGTCGCTTTCTATGCGCCGCACTGCTTCCGACTCGAACGGCGTCCCGTCTGCGCTGGATTCGTGTTCGAACAGCCACAGGCCGACGTTGTCGTCCCGATAGGCGGGCTGAACCACGTAGTCCTTGGCGTTGAACTGCACACGCATCTGACCCAGATCGTTGCCGAGCACGCCACCGAGCTCACGGCACAGGTTCGTGTCGTGCCATCTGCGATGCCCTTGCAAGAAGAGCTGGCGGCCCTTGTTCACCCACTCATCGTCATCGAGATACGCTTCGTCGTGTAAAGCGCGTGCGAGCCGGCCAAGCAGCGACGAGCTGGTCTTGGCGCCCTCGGCGCGGGCCTGGTGGTACGGCGCCCACAGCCTTTGGAGTCCAGGGTATTGCGCGGTCGCCAAGCGTTCGACACGCGCGTCCTCCAGTAGCGAGATGATCGCGATTTGTGCGGGCTTGAGCGATTTGACCTCGAAGCGCGGCGCCCCGAAGCGAAGGTGAGCCGAGATGTGGGCACACGCCGCAAACAGGTAATCGTTGAAGCTGCCCGGCACGCCCACGAGCGGCGAGGCAGGCAGCCACAGTCTCTTGCCCACGAATCGCGGCCTGCGTGCCAAGGCTTGGTTGGTGGGCGTCGGCAAAGGAGCTACGCGCAGCTCGAAGCCCCAAAGTGCGCGCACGAAGCGTTCCGGCGCTCTGGGCAGCTCCGCCTGCGCGCCCTCGCTCGAGTTGCTCGTCATAGGCAGGCTCGCACGCTGGCCTGGAGCGCCAAAACCAGCTCCGGATCGTCCGTCAGTGGTTGGACGAGTGCCATTCGGCAGGCCGCTTCGACCTCGATTCCGCGAGTGATCAGGGAGCCTGCGTGGACCAACATGCGCGTCGAGATGCCCTCGTCTAAGCCGTGCCCCTTCAGCCGGCGCGCCGCTTCCGCGATCGACACCAAGCGTTCGGCCAGCTCCTCGGAAAGCCCGGTTTCATGGATCACGATCTCGACCTCGAGCGCGCGCGCGGGATAGTCGAATTCGATCGCGCCGAAGCGTTGCTTCGTGGAGGGCTTCAAATCCTTGACCGCGCTCTGGTAGCCGGGATTGTGTGACACGACCAAGTGAAAGTCCGCATGTGCCTGCAGGGCCTCACTCTTGGCGGGAAGCGAAAGCAAGCGGCGGTCGTCGGTCACTGGATGAATCACCACCAGCGTGTCTTGGCGTGCCTCTACGACTTCATCCAAGTAGCAGATGGCGCCCAGCCGGGCGGCGATCGTCAGTGGTCCGTCCTGCCAGCGCGTGGCGCCGCCATCGAGCAGGTAGCGCCCGAGCAAGTCGGAGGCGCTCATCTCCTCGTTGCAAGCCACCGTGATCAGCGGCCGTCGCAGCCGCCAAGCCATGTACTGCACGAAGCGCGTCTTGCCGCAACCGGTGGGGCCTTTGAGCATCACCGGCAGACGCGCGGCGTACGCCGCTTCGAAAAGCCGCACTTCGTCGGCCACAGCCAAGTAGTACGGCTCGTCTCTGATTCGAAACGAATCGAGCAACCCCTCGGACATTACCGATGTTTGGCTTCACGCGTGGTGGGTATCCCCGGGATCGGACACTCTTCCGTGCCCACGGCGGGCCGGGTGAAAGACTCGACCATGTCGCGAGTGCCCTCGGGATCTTCCACCCACTTCTTGTAGAAGTCGTACGGGCAAGCCGCGACGCCGCGGTCCCCCTCGCGTGAGTTGATCATGCCGGTGTAGCCCCGGTGTACCAGCTTGAAGAGGTGGTTTTCGGACTGCATGTTCTTGCGCGCATCTCGGATCAACGAGGTCGAGAGCTGCGCGTATTGCACGCCGTAATCTTCCTCGCCGCACTCACCCAATGTTCTGCCATCGAAGCCGATGATCGCCGAATGACCGAAGTAGGAGTACACGCCGTCGAAACCGGAAGCATTGGCGACTGCGACGTACACGTTGTTCGCCCAAGCCATGGCCTTGGCCATCAGCACCTGCTGATCCTTGGCCGGATACATGTAGCCCTGGCAGCGCACGATCAGCTCTGCTCCCTTCATCGCGCAGTCGCGCCAGATTTCCGGGTAGTTGCCGTCGTCGCAGATGATCAACGAGATCTTCAGGCCCTTCGGCCCGGTGGAGACGTACGTGCAATTGCCGGGATACCAGCCTTCGATCGGCACCCAGGGCATGATCTTGCGGTACTTCTGCACGATTTCACCCTGATCGTCGATCAGGATCAGAGTGTTGTAAGGAGCCTTGTTGGGGTGCTCTTCGTGTTGCTCGCCCGTGAGTGAAAACACGCCCCAAACTTTGGCTGCCTTACACGCAGCGGAAAAGATCGCGGTCTCTTCGCCGGGGATGGCCGAGGCGGTCTCGTACATCTCCTGCTTGTCGTACATGATGCCGTGCGTGCTGTACTCGGGGAAGATCACCAGGTCCATCCCGGGCAGTCCGATCTTCATGCCTTGCAGCATGTCGGCAATCTTCTTGGCGTTGGCCAGAACCTCCGCCTTCGTATGTAGGCGCGGCATCTTGTAGTTGACGACCGCGACGCCCACCGTGTCTTTGCTGCTCGAAATGTCACCGTGAATCATGCCGCCTCACTCCTGCGTCAAATTGCATGCTGCGCATCGATGCGCGACGAGCCGCCGTTCGGGGCTCTAGGATTGGCCCCTAGACCGCGAGCAAGCGACGGACCTCGCCGACATCCACCCGTTCACGTGGCTCGTCGGCGGTGAACCGGCCGCCTTCGATCACCAGTAGCCGGTCCAAAATCTCCATCGTGAAGCTGAGCACTTGCTCGGAGACGATGATCGTCAAGTTTCGCGAATCGCGAACTTTCAGCAACACCTGCGCGATGTCCTTGATCACGGAGGGCTGAATGCCTTCGGTCGGCTCGTCGAGCAGCAGTACCTTGGGCTCTGCCGCCAACGCTCGCGCGATTGCCAGCTGTTGTTGTTGGCCACCCGAGAGATTGCCGCCGCGCCGCGTTTTCATCTCGGCGAGCACGGGGAAGAGCGTGAATATGTCTTCCGGTAGCTTTCCAGTCGGTGAGCCCTCCAGGCCGGTGAGCAAGTTTTCCCAAACCGTGAGGCTCGGAAAAATCATGCGTCCCTGCGGCACGTAGGCGATGCCTTGCTTCACGCGCTGATAGCTGGGCATCTTGGTCACGTCGACGCCGTTGATCTGGATCGTGCCGGACGAGCTGCGAATCACGCCCATCAGCGCTTTGAACAGCGTGGTCTTGCCCATGCCATTTCTGCCCATCACCGCCACGATTTGGCCTGCCTTGGCTTGCAAATCCACGCCGTGAATCACCTCACTCTGGCCATAGCTGACGTGCAGATCTTTGATTTCGATCATGAGTTTCGCTCTGCTCCACTTGCTGAAGTTGCGCGCCTTCGCGCTCAGTGACCGAGATAGACTTCGATCACGCGTGGGTCGGCCGTCACTTTGTCCATGGAGCCCTCGGCGATCACTTTGCCTTGATGAAGCACGGTGACTTTGTGCGCGATTTTTCGCACGAATTCCATGTCGTGCTCGATCACGATCACTGAGCGGTTCTTGCTGATGCGATTGAGCAGCTCCGCCGTTTGTTCGCGCTCGTTGACGGTCATCCCTGCCACCGGCTCGTCGAGCATCAACAGCTCGGGGTCTTGCATCAACAGCATGCCAATCTCGAGCCACTGCTTTTGACCATGACTGAGCAAGGCAGCTTGCTGGTCGAGCTTGTCCAACAGCAGCACCTCTTCTGCGACTTTCTTCACGCGCTCCGCTACGTCCTCCGTGCGACGAAAAAACAACGCGCCGAACGCGGTACGGCCGCGAGGAAACGACACCTCCAGGTTTTCGGATACGGTCAGATTTTCGTAAATCGAAGGCGTCTGGAATTTGCGTCCGACCCCGGCGCGAACGATGGCGTGCTCCTTCATCTGGGTCAAATCCATGGTTTTGAACATGATCGTGCCAGTGGTCGACTTGGTTTTGCCGCAGATCAGGTCCAGGAGCGTGGTCTTACCGGCGCCGTTCGGCCCAATCACGACTCGCAGCTCGTTGCGATCGACGATGAAGTTCAGATCATCGACGGCCTTGAAGCCATCGAACGACACGCCCAGGCCCTGAATCGTGAGCATCTCGTGGCTACCCATGCTTGCCTCCGCTTTCGAGTGCGGCAGCGACTGCTACCGACGGTGCGTCTTTCTTCTTGGACGAGATGATGCGCGCCAGGAACGGCTTGCCGAACCGCACGTACAGGCCCGCCAGGCCGTCCGGGAACAGCAGCACGACACCGATGAAGGTGGCGCCCATCAAGAACAACCACAGGTCGGGATACTGCTCGGAGAAGAAGGTTTTTGCGAAGTTCACGAGCAGCGTGCCGAAGACGGCGCCCACGACCGACATCCGGCCGCCGACGGCGGTGTAGATCACCATCTCGATAGAGGGCGTGATGCCGACGAAAGAAGGTGACATGAAGCCGACTTGGAGCGTGAACATCGCCCCACCAATCGCGCACATCACGGCGGACATGCAAAACGCCAGCGTCTTGAAATTGGCTACGTCATAGCCGGAAAACCGCACGCGATCTTCTTTCTCACGCAATGCGAGCAAGAGCATGCCGAACTTGGTCGACAGCACCCAGCGTGTGAACGATACGCAGCCGATCAAGAGTACGCCGTTGACGTAGTACAAGATGTACTTGGCCGAGTCCGAGCGGATGTCCCAGCCGTGCATCGTCTTCAAGTCGGTGATGCCGTTGATGCCGCCAGTCAAGCCTTGCTGACCGACGATCAGAACCGACAAGATCAGGGCCACGGCTTGGGTGATGATCGCGAAGTACACGCCGCCCACGCGACGCTTGAACATCGCCACCCCGATGATGAACGCGAAGAAGGCCGGGATGATCAGGATCGCCAAAATCGTGAAGGTCAGACTCCCGAATGGCACCCAGAAGAACGGCAGCTTCGTAATCTGATTCCAATCCATGAAATCAGGAATGCCAGGCGTGGTTTGGATTTTGGTGGAGATCGGGTCGGAAGCCTCCAGCTTCAAGAACATGGCCATGCAGTAGCCGCCGAGGCCGAAGAACACGCCTTGGCCGAGACTCAAAATACCGCCGTTGCCCCACAGCAGCACCAGGCTCACGCCCACGAACGCGTAGGTGAGGTATTTCCCGATCAGATTCAGTCGAAAAATACTGAAGACCGCGGGAAAGAGCACCAAAATGATTGCGGACAGCACGACCACACCGATGAGGTCGGTCTTGCTCATTTTCTTGGTTAAAAGGTTCATGATTCCTGCCGAGAGTCAGGTACGGACCTTGGTGGTGAACAGCCCTTGGGGGCGGATCATCAAGATGATGATGATCGTGAGCAGCGTGAGCACCTTGGCCATCGCGCTGGTGAGGAAGAATTCGAGCAGCGATTGCGCTTGAGCGATCGAGAACGCCGAGGCAATCGTGCCAATGAGATTCGCGGCCCCGCCGAAGACGACGACCAGGAACGTGTCGACGATGTACAGCGAGCCGCTGGTCGGCCCCGTGGAGCCGATGGTCGTGAATGCCGCGCCCGCCAAGCCCGCGATGCCGCAGCCGAGCGCGAACGTGAAGCGATCCACGCGATCGGTGTTGATGCCGACCGCCGAGCTCATGATCCGGTTTTGGGTGGTGGCGCGAATGCGGATGCCCCAACGAGATTTGAGCATCAGCATGTACACTCCGACCGAGACCAGGATGGTCAAGCCCATCACGAAGATGCCGTTCCTCGGCACCTGGATCGAGGGCGTGGGGTTGAATGCGCCCAGCAGCCACTCCGGCAGTTCCGCGCTCACTTCCTTGGGGTTGATGAAAGAGCGGAAAAACTGCTGCATTGCCAAGCTCAGACCCCAAGTGGCCAGCAGCGTGTCGAGCGGTCGCTTGTACAAGCGGCGAATCAGCAACACCTCGACCACGTAGCCGACGCCCGCCGCGACGAAGAACGCCGCGACGACCGCCGGAACGAAGTAGACCTCGCGCAAACCAGGCGCGAAGTTCTGGGTGAGCTGCGAAAACAGGTACACGACGTAGGCGCCGATGGCCATGAACTCGCCGTGCGCCATGTTGATGACGCCCATTTGACCGAAGATGATCGCCAGCCCGAGCGCCATCAGTAGCAGCACGGTAAACAGGCTCAGGCCGGAAAAGCCCTGCATCGCGACCATCGAACCAATTTCGTTCAGGCTCATCGCAATCCTTCTTCAGATGTTGGGAAAGTCCGCAGTCACGCTCGGCTCAGCCTGGGGCACCGAAGCCACTCACTGATAGCCCTTGGGAAACGGGTTCGGCTCGATCAACTCCGACTCGTGAACGACCTCGAATTGTCCGTCTGCTTTGGCTTTGCCGATGCGCGCTTTGCTCCACAAATGGTGGTTCGCGTGCACCTTGACGTAACCTTCGGGCGCGATCTTGATCTCGATCTCGGGCGACGCCGCGACGACCTTGTCGACGTCGAAGCTGCCCGCCTTTTCCACGGCCGCTTTCCAAATCCACGGGCCGAGATAACCGGCCTGGGTCACGTCGCCGATCACGCTCTTCTCACCCCACATCTTCTTGAAGGCTTCGACGAAGGACTTGTTGTTCGGGTTGTCTAGGCTCTGGAAATACTTCATCGACGAGAAGAAGCCGGTCAGGTTCTCGCCGCCGATACCCAGGACCTCGTCCTCGGTCACGGAGATGGTGAGCAGCGTTTGGTTCGCGGCGGTCACACCTGCGGCGTTCAGCTGCTTGAACCAAGCCACGTTGCTCCCGCCGACGACCGCGGCAAAGATGACGTCCGGCTTCTTGAGCTTGATCTTGTTGATGATCGAGCCGAACTGAGTGTTGCCGAGGGGCGCGAACTCTTCGCCGACTACGCTGCCTTTGAGCACGTTTTCGATGTGCTTGCGGGCAATCTTCATCGAGGTGCGCGGCCAGATGTAGTCCGAGCCGATCAGGTAGAAGCTCTTGGCGCCCTTTTCCTTGTGTACCCAATCCAAGCTGGCCAAGATTTGCTGTGTGGCCTCTTGACCGGTGTAAAACACGTTCTTCGATTGCTCGAGGCCTTCGTAGAATGTCGGGTAGTAGAGCAGGCCGTTTTCCTTTTCGAACACCGGCAGCACGGCCTTGCGCGACGCAGACGTCCAGCAGCCCATCACGGCGGCCACCTTGTCGTTGACCAAGAGCTTGCGTGCTTTTTCGGCGAAGGTCGGCCAATCGCTCGCGCCGTCTTCTTGGATGACCTTGATCTGACGACCCAGGATGCCGCCGAGCGCGTTGATTTGGGCGATAGCGAGCTTTTCGGCCTGTACCGAGCCCGTCTCGCTGATCGCCATCGTGCCGGTCGTAGAGTGCAGAATGCCGACGGTGACGCTATCGTCGTCGACTTTCAGACCCGTCGTCATGATCTTTGCAGTCGGAAATTCCGAAGCTTTGCTGGTCGACTTCTCGAGGCCGGGCGGCAACAAGACCGCCGCTCCGCTGGCTTCGGTCGAACGCTCCGTGACCGCGGGTGCTGCGGCCTTCTCCACTTTTGCGGAGTCGGTCGAAGGGGAGGCGCTCGAGGATTTGTTGCAGGCACTGCCGGCCAGCAGCGAGCACAAGAAGGCGCTGGGCAAAACCAGCGACAAAGCGCCGCGAAGACCGCGACCACGATTGGAAAAGACTGACTGCATGGGTGTCTCCATTGTCAAAGGGAGTCTCGATCGCGCGTGCGCGCGGCCGAGTCGGTTGTCACGAATGGCGCAAGAGTAACGAACCGCTCATCACGCCGACGTTCGGCCGATCACTGGCCTTCCGCCGCTGCGAATCGAAGTTCAAAGCGAACGCGTGCTGGAAACATGGGTGGACGTCGACGCCACTCACTGATTCCTTTCGATGATCGTGGACTACGTTTAGCGGTCCAGAGATGTCGTACCCGTGTCGTGTATGTTTACTTTGGCGACGTAATGCGAGCTCGACGAAAGCGTCGTGAACGTGTCGTGCGCGTCACGCTCGCAGGCACCGTAAGCGACCCGCGCGCGCACAGCGCATCGGAAATTCGCGCGCGTGATTGGCTGTCGTCTCGCGGGTCGAGGCGCGGCAAGCGTGACACGGTGCACTCATTCCGCGTCGGTTACCTGCGGGTGTGCTGTCGCGGCCGCGCGCCCGGCAACACCCGATGGGGTGATTGAGCCCGCTCTCCTCGGCAAGACTCACGGGCAATGCTCCGTCTGCTGCGAGTCGTACTGCGGCCAACGAAGTGCGTCGTCGAGTTCCGAGGCAATCCCCGTTCAAGCCCGCGCGGGCACCTCGCGCTCTGCGAATGGAGCACAGAAATGCGCGCCAAGACGGGGCTGCAGCCGCGGAAAAATGTCTTGCCATCGCGCTACTTGCGACAGTTGCGAGCTTCGTCTACGGGTGTTGGATGAGTTACCGTGTGAGCGGCAATAAGTGGATCCTCGGGGCCTTGTGCTGCGCCGTCGCCTTCGCGAGCGTTGCAGGTTGTGGGCCAAGCGCGCCCGCTCCTGCCGCTCCTGCCGGTCCCGCCGCGCACAGCCACAAGTTACGCTTGGTGTCTACCCAATGGCTGCCTTTTACCGGCGCCGAAGGCGAGCCTCGAGTGGCGCTGAACTTGACCGAGCAAGCGCTGGAACGCGCGGGCTATCAGTCCGAGACGAGCTTCGTGCCGGATGGACAGCTCACGGTAAAGCTGCAGCAGAGAGAGTACGATGGTTCGGCCGCGCTCTGGCGCGACCGAGAGCGCGAGCAGTATCTGCTTTACTCCAAGCCCTACCTCGAGAATCGGCTGGTGCTCGTCGCTCGCAAGGGCAGCAATGTTTCGGCCTCCTCGTTTTCGGAGCTGCCGGGTAAGCGCGTTGCCCTCATCGAGGGCTACGCCTACGGGGACGCGGTGGACAAGGCCGTTGGGCCACAGTTCGTTCGCGGACCGAGCGCGAGCGCGAACCTGCAGGCGCTGCTCGCGGGCAAGGTGGACTACGTGCTGCTGGACGATCTGGTCGTGGAGTATCTCTTCGAGCAGAACTCCAAAGACGCCCCTCTTCGACTAGAGGCCGGCCAGGCTTCCTTGGTCACGCGCTCGCTGCATTTCGCGCTGCGCAAGGATCTGCCGGACGCACAGCGAGTGATCGATCGCTTCAACGATGCAATTGCCAGCATGGTGGGTGATGGCACATACAACGTTGCGCTCGAAGTGGATTGGATCCGCGCTGACGTAGACGGGGATGGCCAGCTCGAATTGATTCCGCGCGCCAATCATCTCGGAACCGCGCCACCACAGCGGAGCTATGAGTTGTTTAGCCCGAGCACGTTGGCTGCGGCGACCGCGGGCGCGCGTGCGCAAGTGCCGGCGGCAGGAGCGAGCACTCACCCGGAGCCGAATGAGCCGCACCTGCGCTTCTTCATCGGCGGAAAGTACTACGATACCTGGCAAGAGGTGCCGGAGAAGCTGCGTGGAGAGGCCGAGCCGAACTACGTCGCCGGCGGCAAAACTCCACTGTTGACCGTGGATTGGTGAGCTTTCGGTAGCTCGCTCGCGGCGATCAGCGCTTCTTTTCCTCGGGCTCCGCGTTCTGCAGCAGCGCGCGGCCCAAGATCAGGCCCAGGATCAGTGCCAGCGCACTGGCGATGAGCACGCCGAGCTTCGCGGCACCGAGCAGCGTGGGATCTTCGAACGCAAGCTGGGCCAAAAACAGCGACATCGTAAAACCAATGCCGGCGACCACGCCGAGTACCAGCAAGTGTCGCAGGCTCAACCCGGGGGGCAACAACGCGAGCTTGGCTCGGATGGCCAGTGTGCTCGACGCGACCACGCCCAGCGGCTTGCCGAGGAGCAGCGCGACCAGCACCGCCAAACTCACCTTCGCCCCGCTGCCCGACAATGACAGCCCGTCCAAGTTCACTCCCGCGTTGGCCAGCGCGAAGACCGGCATGATCGCGAACGAGACCCACGGATGCAGCGCGTGCAGTAGAAAGTCAGCAGGCGACTCCGCTTCGACGCCGGGCCAAGCGTGCACCGGAGTGAGCAGACCGACGATCACGCCGGCAATGGTCGGGTGAATGCCTGCTGCGTAGACACCTGCCCAAATGATTACGCCGGGCACGACGTAGATTGGCATGCTGCGCACGCCGAACGCGCGCAAGGTGACCAGCAAAAGCACACCGAGCGCCGCCAGCAATAGCCCCGAAGCGGCGATGCCCGAAGAGTAGAACAGCGCGATCACCAGGATCGCCCCCAAATCATCGATGACCGCGACGGCGAGGAGCAGCACCCGCAACGCGGCGGGCACGCGCTTACCCAACAAGATCAGCACGCCCAGCGCGAACGCGATGTCGGTCGCCATGGGAATGCCCCAACCGAGGCGTGTCTCCGGCGCGGCCGCGACCGCCAGGTACGCGCAGGCGGGCACGACCATCCCGCCCAGCGCGCCGACGACCGGGAGTGCTGCGCGTCGCCACTCGGAGAGTTGACCGTCGTAAAGCTCTTTTCGAATCTCGAGCCCGACGACGAAAAAGAAGATCGCCATCAATACGTCGTTCACGACCCATTCGAGTGAGCGCTCGAACACGAACGAGCCGAGGCGAAGCCCCACCATCGTGTGCCAGAGCGCGCCGTAGCTGCTCGAAGCGCTCGAATTCGCCCAGAACAGCGCTGCCGCGGCGCACGCGATCAGCAGCAATCCGCTCGTTGCCTCGAATGCAAAAAGACCGCGCAGGGGGCGAGAGATGGCGAGCAGCGGGGGCCAGGCCCCTGGCCGCGGGCCCGAGGCGCCCAGGCCCGACCGTGGCTCAGCAGCACTCATGTTTTCGCTATAACACGCGAGCCCTGCGTTACTTCAGGCCGGCAGCGAAGCCCCGAGCAAAGCCGGCTTTGCCGTGCTAAAAGCCGGCCCCCCCAATGCGCGCTTCCTATCGTTGGCTGAAAGAACTCCTCCCTGGTTTGACTGCCTCACCCGAGGAGGTCGCGCTGCGCTTCGGAGCGGCCGGCTTGGCGGTCGACGGCGTTCGCTCGTTTGGTTCCGGGCTGGAAGCGATTTTGGTCGTGCGCGTGCTGGCGAAAGAGCCGCATCCGAAGCGCGCCTCGCTGAATTTGGTGACCGTCGATCGCGGCGGGATCGAACAACGCGTGGTGTGTGGCGCGAGCAACGTGCCAGCGCCTGGTGGCTTGGTCGTTCTGGCGCCGCTCGGAGCGACTCTGCCGGGCATGGACGGTCCGCTCACTCCGCGTGAGATCGGGGGCGTGCTCAGTGAGGGCATGCTGTGCAGCGAGACCGAGCTCGGCTTGGCGGACTCTGCAGAGGGTATTTTGATTCTGCCGCCGGGCTGTGCGGCTCCCGGCGCGCGTCTCGTCGACGCTTTTCCCGCGCTAGAAGACACCATCTACGAGTTGGACGTCACTCCGAATCGTCCGGACGCACTCGGCCACGTGGGCTTGGCGCGCGAACTCGCAGCGTTGTTGGGGCTACCCTTCTCGCCGCCCGCTGCCGGCACGCCAGCCCGAAGCTCGAGCGAACCCCTCGCCGCGCTGATCGAGATCGACAATCGTGACACCGAGCGTTGCCCGCACTACGCGGCAGGCGCGGTTTTGGACGTGACGATCGCGCCCTCGCCGCTGTGGCTGCAGTGGCGGTTGCACAGCCTCGGCGTGCGGCCCATCTCCAACGTCGTCGACATCACGAATCTGCTGCTCTTGGAGTTTGGTCAGCCGCTGCACGCGTTCGATCTGGACTGTGTGCGCGGGAAGAAAATCATCGTTCGGCGCGCGACTGCGGGTGAGCCGTTCGCGACCCTCGACGGCGTCGCGCGCAAGCTGGACGCTGACGATCTGGTGATCGCGGACGCCGAGGGGCCAAGCGCCCTGGCTGGCGTGATGGGCGGCCAAATCAGCGAGATTCGTGACACTACGCGGCGCGTTTTGCTGGAGAGCGCGTATTTCGTCGCCCGCGGTGTGCGCCGTACGGCTCGTCGCTACGGGCTGCACACCGAGGCCAGCCATCGCTTCGAACGCGGCGTAGACTATGGCCAAGTGGCGCACGTGCTCGAGCGAGCCAAGACGCTGCTCACGGAGCTCGCCTCGGGTTCGGCGGTGCCGGGCGCGATCCACGCGCGCGGCGCAGAGCCCGTGTTGGCCGAAATCGAATTGCGCTCGTCGCGCCTGGACGCGTTGCTCGGTACGCCCGTGCCGTTCACGGATGCTTGCTCGATCATCGAGCGCCTGGGCTTCCCGATTCTCGCCGTGACCGGCGACGGAGCGAGCGCGGTAGTGCGAACGCGCGCCGTGTCGTTTCGCCCGGACGTGACCCGCGAAGTCGACTTGATCGAAGAGGTGTGCCGGGTGCGCGGGCTGGACGCGATCCCGACCCGCTTGCCTGCGGTCATTCCTCAGCCCCCGCGCGCGACTGGCAAGCTCGAGCGTGAAGTCGGCGCTGCTGCGGTTGGCCTGGGTTTGTCCGAAGCCGTCACCTACGCATTCGTGTCCGAAAGCGATCTGGAAAAGGTGCACGCGCCCAAGCCGAGCGTGCGGCTCAGTAACCCACTCAGTGAGGAGCGCAACGTGATGCGCACCAGCTTGCTTCCCGGCTTGCTCGAAGCTCTGCGTCGCGCCCGTCGACGCGGAGAAACGCGCGCGCGTCTATTCACGCTCGGCAGCTGCTTCGGGGAGTTGGTCAGTGAACCCGTGGGCGGTACGCGACCGCGGCTGGAAGCCGACGTCGGCAACTTGCCGCGCGAGGAGCTGCGCTTCGCGGCAGTGCTCGCGGGAACTCGTCATGAGTACCTGAGCCTCAAGCCGGAAGAGGTGGACGTGTACGACGCCAAGGGCCTGGCCTTGGAGCTCATCGAGCGCGTGACCGGCAAGCAGGCCGAGGTGCGCTTGTCCGCGACCAAGCCCGGGCACTTGCACCCGCGCGGTGCGAGCGACATCTGGGTGGGCGAAGCGCTGCTCGGTCGACTGGGCCCGCTCCACCCGGACGTGGTGGACGCGCTCGACCTGGGCCACACCGCGCAAATCGTCGAACTCGACTTGGAGGCCGTTCGCCGCTTGGGCCGAGGCGTCCCGCAATTCCGCGCGATTCCCCGCTTGCCCGCCGTCACGCGCGATTTGTCGTTGGTAGTGGCCGAGGCGGTGAGTGCGGGGAAAGTGGGCGAAGTTTTGGAGAACGCAGGTGGCTCGCTGTGCGAATCGATCGAACTGCTCGGGCTCTTTCGCGGTGGCTCGCTGCCGGACGGCCAAAAATCTCTCACCTTTCGCGTCACTTGCCGGGACCCGAAAGCGCGCACGCTGAACGAAGAAGCACGTACCCTGACCGACAAAGAGGTGGATGAAGTGCAAGCGCGAATGCTGAAGGCGGCTCAAGCGGAGTTCGGCGCCACGCTTCGAGGCTGAGTCCACGATGGCGGCGCTGCGCAAGTTGGCTCGAGCCGTGATCGGCTGCACGCTCCTCGGGGCGTCGGGGCTTGGTTGCCAACGCAACGCCCCCGGCCCGGAAGAGTGCGCGCGCTTCGCGGAGGCCGTCGTCGGTGCTCACCGCTACATCACGCCGGCGATCGCGGCGCAGATCGAGACCCAAACTCGAGAGTGTCTGACTCGGCCCTACGATCGCGAGCTGCTCGAGTGCGTGCTCCTGACCCGCTACGCCAGCCGTTGCTTGGCCGCCTTCCGCGCGCGTCACGCGAACGTGATCGATGACCTCGACTCGGAGCAGCCGGAGTGAATCAACCGCCGCCCCCGCCCGGGCAGCGACCGAATCCATTCGAGCCGCCGCCGGTAGGTAGTTACGGGGCGGCGCGCAGCTACTCGGCCTCGCCACCAGCCTCTTCAGAAGCGATCGCTGCAATCGTGTGCGGAGTACTGGCCTGGAGTTGTTTTCCGTTGGGCTTCGTCGCCATCTGGCTCGGTCTACGCGCGCGACGAGCGGCGCGCGAAAACCCCGAACGATTCGGCGGCGAACAGCTGGCGCTCGCCGGCATGATCATCGGCGGCATCTTCGGCGTGTGCTGGCTGGTATTTTGGCTGGCGTACGCGGCGTTCCTGATCTTTGCGATCGGCTTCGGCGCGTTTCACAAGTAGCAGCGCTCAGCTCTCGAACACCAAGTCATCCCCGGCGACGCGCACGCGGATGGTCGCGCCGTCCGCGAAGGTTCCAGACAGGAGCGCATGGGCCAATGGATCTTGAAGGTTGCGCAGGATACTGCGCTTGATTGGCCGCGCCCCCAGGGCCGGCTCGTAACCTCGGTCGACCAAATAATCTTTGGCAGCCTCGTCGAGGTCCAGCTTCAGATTTCGATCACCGAGCAAGCGTTCGAGGTGAGTGAGTTGAATGTCGACTACCTGACGCAGGTGTTGCTTGGTCAGCGGTCGAAAGATCAGCGTTTCGTCGACGCGGTTCAAGAACTCGGGACGGAAGAATTCCTTCAATCGTTCGAGCAAAACGTCGCGCAGCGCGTCGCGTCCAGCTTCGCTCTCGAACAGCTTCGGGTCGCTTTCCAAAATGCGCTCGGAACCGATGTTGCTGGTCATGATGACGACGGTGTTGGAAAAGTCTGCGAGACGCCCGCGGCCATCGGTGAGTCGTCCGTCATCCAACACCTGCAACAACAGGTTGAATACGTCTTGGTGAGCCTTCTCGACCTCGTCGAAAAGCAGCACCGAATAGGGCCGTTTTCTCACGGCTTCGGTCAAGAAACCGCCCTGTTCACTATCCGCGTACCCGGGGGGCGCACCGATTAGGCGCTGCGCCATGTGGCGCTCCATGAACTCACTCATATCCAGCCGAGTCAGCGCTTGATCATCGTCGAACAAAAAGCGAGCCAAGGCTTTGGCGAGTTCGGTTTTGCCGACGCCGCTCGGACCCAGAAACAAAAACGACCCGATCGGTTTACCGGGGTCGCGTAGGCCGACCCGACCACGGCGCACGGCCCGTGCGACGGCGGCCACCGCGTCGTCTTGACCGACCACGCGTTGCGCCAGGCGAGCTTCCATCTTCAGTAACTTGTCGGCTTCGCCCTCGAGCATTTTCGCTACCGGAATCCCGGTCCAGACCGCGAGCGTCGCGGCCACTTCGCGCTCACCCAGAACGCGAGGGGGCGGCTCGGCGCTACTCTTGGCTGCTTCCTCGGCTTTGGCGAGGCGCGCCTGGAGTTCGGGCAGCAAGGCGTGTTCGAGCTCACCGACACGCGCGAAGTTCTTCTCGGACAGGGCCCGGCGATGCTCGCCCTGGGCCGTGTCCAACTCTGCGCGTAGCGAGCGCACCGCGCCCACCACGCCGCGTCGGGCGGCCATTTCGGCGCGGATACGCGTGGTTTTTTCTTCCAGGGCCGGCAACTCATCGAGCAGCTTTTGGCGAGCATTGCGGCTTTCTGCGTCGTCGCTGCGCTCCAATGTCTTGAGTTGCGCTTGAACCAGCTCCAAACGGCGGAGCAGGGCATCGGCTTCGGTGGAGATCCCGTCGACTTCGACGCGTTTGGCGGCGGCGGCTTCATCGAGCAAATCGAGAGCGCTGTCCGGCAAGCAGCGCTCCGGCACGTAGCGCTTGGCGAGTTGCACCGCAAGCCGGAGCGCGCCCTCGCTGATCTCGACGCCATGGTGACGCTCGTAGCGTGTAGCAGCGCCGCGCACGATCTCGGTGGCTTCCTCCACGGTCGGCTCGGCGATCGGCAATTGCGTGAATAGCCGGAGCACTTGCGGATCGCGCTCTTCGAATCGCTTCAAGCCCTCCGGTGTGGTCGTCGCGAGCACGCGCAGCTCGGAGCGGATCAACGCCGGCTTCAGCACCTCGCCGATGGCATTGCCGCTGGGTCCTTGGCCGAACAACTGCTCGATGTTCCGCAGCACGAGAATGATGGGCGACTGCGCGATCTCACCCAGTAGCTTTTTCACGCGCTCCTCGACTTCGCCACGCAAACGAGCGCCGCTGACCAAGGCGCCACTGTCGATCTCGTGCAACTTGGTCGAAACCAAGCTGGTCGGCACGTCACCCGCGGCGATGCGCTGCGACAGGGCGCGCACCACCGCGCTCTTACCCACGCCTGCCTCACCCACCAGTAGCGGGTGGCTCTTTTGGCTGCGCTCCAAAATCGTGAGCAAGCGTCGCACCTCGGCCACCCGCAGCAGCACGGGTTCGTTCGGGTCCGCGAGCAAGGGGCGCGTGAACGAGCCCGGGGCCGAATCGATCGAGCGTGCGGCTTGCGGTAGCGAGCGCAGAGCAGCCATGTGCTGGCGCAGCGAACCCGGAAGCACGCCGAAAGCACTGAGGATTTCCCCCGCTGGTCCGCGAATCTCTTGCGACAGTGCGTTGACCACGTGTTCGACCAGCACTTTGTCGGATTTTTCTCGATCGGCCTCGCGCTGCGCGCGCTCGAGTAAATCCAACATCGACGCCGACAGGTAGGCCGGCTCCGCCGAGCGCGGCAAGTTGCCGAGCGCGCGCTCCAACGCCGCTTCGAACTCCAACAAACTACTCACGCCGCGTTCGAACACGGCGCGTACGCCCAAGTCTCGCCCGAGCGCTCGTACCAGCAGGTGGAGCGGCTGGACTTCGGCATGTTTCCGTTCGTCGGCCAATGATTGCGCTGCGGCCACCAACAGCTTGGCATCCGGGGCATAGCGGTCGAGCGAGAGCGTGGTCGCCTCTGACGCGGGGGTCGCGGGGATGGGCATGAAACACGATTGTACACGGGCCGCCCCGGGGACGCTGCTCGCGTTTTCCCGCGCTGCGCGCTATAAGCGGGGCGGGAAATGGGAACGCTGGTCAGTGTGGAAGAGGGCGCGTGATGGACGAAGCTCCGATGTCCCTCGACAGCGCCCGCTTGCAAATCGTGCGGCTGGTGCTGGATGATTTTGCCGACCTGAAGCGAGCCATGCTCACCGCGGCACGCGTCAGCGCGACCACGCTGGGCGTCACCCGAGTCGGCGTTTGGTCACTTTCGGAAGACCGCTCCACGCTCCGTCGCGTCGCCCTGCACGATCTCCGGCGACCGGATAATCAGACGACCGAAGATCTGGAGCTGCCCTTGGCAGATTGGCCGAGTTATCGGACCGCATTGTCTTCTGGGCGTGTAGTCGCGACCGACAATGCCTTGACTGACCTGCGCACAGCGCAGCTCGCGGACAGCTACCTAGTTCCTCACGGCGTGACATCGATGATGGACGCGCCGCTGTTCCTCAAGGGCGAGGTTTGGGGCGTCGTCTGTCACGAGCACACGGGCGCACCGAGAATCTGGACGGAGCGCGAGATCGCTTTCGCCGTCTCCGTAGCAGACATGCTGAGCACGATGCTCGAGCAGGCGATGCGCCTAGCAATCGAGGCGCGCCTGCGACAAACCGAGGCCGAGCTCGCGCAAGTGCGTCGGGCGGAAGCGGTGGTACGCACGGCCGCAGCCATCGGTCACGACATCAACACCTTGCTGCAAGCCATCTCGGGCCGAGCGGAGCTCGCCGCGCATCATGGTTCGGGTGAGCTGAGCGAAGCACTGCAGGATATCGTGGGGGACTGTCAGCGCGCGGCGCGAATCGTGGGGCAACTCCGTGATCTCGATGCTCCGGCACAAACCCTCGGCTTCGAGTCGGATCTCTCCTTCGTGATCGAGGACACTCGCGCAACGCTGGAATCCCTGCTCGCTCCCAACCACACGCTTCGCCTCGACTTGACCGAAGAAGCGAGCGTCCCGGCGACCCGCGCCGATCTGGAGCGCATCGTGCTGAACTTGGTGGTCAATGCCAAAGAAGCGATGCCGGAGGGCGGCGTCGTGTTGCTCACCACTCGTCGCACGCCCTCGAGTGTGTCACTCGAGGTGCGAGACCAAGGCAGCGGCATCCCCTCCGACCAAGCCGCTCACATCTTCGAACCCTATTTTACCACCAAGAATGGCCGCAACACCGGTCTCGGCTTGTTCGCCGTGGCAACCATTGCGCGGCGCACCTCCGGCGTCGTGGCGTTGGAGAGCGTGCCTGGGGCGGGGACGGCCGTGAGGATCACTTGGTCCGCATGAGCCGCTGAGCGCGGCGGAGGCGGGCAGTGACGCGGGCAGTGACGCGAACGCACGCGAATCAGCGGAACGGCGGCTCGTCGAACGCTCGCAACTTGCGCGAGTGCAGGCGGTGGCCGGTCTGCTTCAACTGATCGACGGTTTCGATACCGATCCGGATGTGCTCCGAGATGGCTCGTTCGTAGAAGCGGTTGGCCATTCCCGGCAATTTGATCTCGCCGTGCAACGGCTTGTCCGAAACGCACAGCAGGGTGCCGTAAGGCACGCGGAAGCGATAGCCTTGCGCTGCGATGGTGCCCGACTCCATATCGATGGCCACGGCACGAGATTGATTGAACCGTAACGCAGAGGCCGTGACTCGCAGCTCCCAGTCCCGATCGTCCGTGGTAACGACCGTGCCGGTTCGCAGGCGTCGCTTGAGTGCGTCACCGCTCTCACCAGTCACTCCTTTGGCGGCTTCTTGTAGAGCCTGCTGCATCTCCGCGATCGCGGGCAGTGGCACCTCTGGCGGCAAGACTTCGTTCAAGACCTTGTCGTCTCGCAGGTAGGCGTGCGCGAGCACGTAGTCGCCGATGGCTTGTGTCTGGCGAAGGCCCGCGCAGTGGCCGATCATCAGCCATGCTTCGGGACGCAGGACTGCCAGATGATCGGTGATGGTCTTGGCGTTTGCAGGACCGACACCAATATTGACGAGGCTGATGCCCCGCCCGTCCTTGGCCACGAGGTGGTAGGCGGGCATCTGATGGCGACGCCACGCCGAATCGGCGACGGCGGCGTGGGCATTGGCCGTCCCGCGAGAGATCACCGCTCCGCCGGCGCAAGAGAGCCGCTCGTATTCCTCGCTCTGCTCCAATTTGCTGGCGGCAAAGCGCACGAACTCGTCGACATAGCGATGATAATTCGTAAACAGGATATACGACTGGAAATGCTCGGGCGGTGTCCCCGTATAGTGCCGCAGGCGCGCCAGTGAAAAATCCGTGCGCGGAGCGTCGAAGAGGGCCAGCGGCAAATGCGGAGAGTTTCCTTGCTCCCACAGGCCGTCGACCAGCTCGTCACCGATGTCAGCCAGATTGGTGGTCGGGAAGTGGCGCGCGAGCTCTTGCGGAGTGACCGCGCCGAGCGGCAGATTCGCGCCATCGAGCACGTACGGGTACGGGATCTCCCTCGTCGATGGACCGACCTCGACTTCGGCGCCGTAGTCTGCAATCAATGGTCCGAGCTGTTCGAGCAGGTATTGCCGAAACAAGTCTGGGCGAGTGATGGTGACCGCATAGACTCCGGCTTGGTTGAAGCGCGCGAAGGACCGGTCGACTTTCGGTGTGGCGCCGTTCGGGCGGTAGCTGACCCTCAGCTCGGGATAAACGAAGGCTCCCCGTGCGCGCTGCTCCGCCGCTGGCGGGGTACGATCGGCGGCAAATCGCTCGAGCGCCGTGCGCAAGCTCGCGACTGAAGCTTCGTAGATCTCCGTCAGACTAGCGACCGCGCCCTGAGCGGTCGCTTGCGGGGCAAAGGCGTTCATACCGCTCAGCCTACACCCAGCTGCAGCCCGGCTGCGTTCGTTCGCGCGACGGACCAGGAGGCCGGTTCGCGACTACTGCCTTCCCCCTGCGGATCGAGGTGCGGGTGCCGTAGTGGGATACTCGTTCACAGGCTGGTGGCTCGGGCTGCAGCGTGGGATGTCGGACGGAACCTTCTTTACGAGTGCCAGCTCATCTCAGCCGTGTTCTTTGGCTCTTCTCGAGCAGAAAGCGGCGGATGCCCGCGTCTTCGCTGAGGCCGACGGCCCGCTCGTACGCGCCACGAGCTTCTTCGAGGCGCCCGAGCTGCTCGAGCAGGTGCGCGCGAGCCGACCAATACGGCTGGTAGGTCTCCCGCACCGCGGGCGACTCGATCGCGTCCAGGAATGCGAGGCCGAGGGCCGCCCCGTCCGTCTTCGAGCGCGCAACGGCGCGCGCGACCTGTGCCCCGAGAGTCGGCGCAACTTGCACCAGGCCTTCGTACAGCAGTGCCACGGCTTGGTCGTCATTGCGCCCAGTCAGCCGCGCGTTGATGTGCGCCGATTGAATCGCGGCCTCGAGCTGAAACGGACCCATGCGTCCCAGCCGTGCTGCTTCCGAGAGTGTTGCTTCGGCTTCCGCAAGCTGCTGGCGATCCCAGAGCGAGGGGATCTGCTCGGATAGCGGAATATAGCTGCCGTCCGATGCTCGTCGCGCCCGAGCGCGCGCCTCTGCATACAGCATGGCCGCCAATAGCCCGCGCGGTTCCGGTTCGTCTGGCAGTAGTCGCGTCGTGAGTCGGGCTAGCCAGATGGCTTCTTCGGTCAGATCGCGCGAGGCGGCGGCATCGCCCGCGAGATCCTCCCAGCCGCTGCCGTACGCCGCATAGATGGCCTCCAATACGGAGAAGACTCGTTCGGCGACGTGCTCGAGCGAGACGGCGAACGGGATGCAAGCGTCGCGGATCTTGAGCTTGGCTCGCCACAGGCGCTGCCCCATGGTTTTGGGCGCCACGCGCAAACAAGCGGCGATACGAGCGGCGTCCAACCCGAGCACGGATTGCAGCATGAGCGCTGTGCGCACCGCCGGGTCGATCGCAGGATGCGCGCACAGGAACAGCAATCGCAAACGCTCGTCCGGAAAGTCGCCCTGGGCTTCCGAACTCGTGCCATCGCCTTCGTCCGCCGACAGCAAGTAGTTCTCGGCGTGGGTCCGGCGCCGGGTTGCGTCGATCAGTCGCCGCCGCGCGGCCGTCATCAACCAGGCGTCCGGGTTGCGCGGAACGCCATCGCGCGGCCACTGTTTGACGGCCGCCAAAAACGCATCGGCTAGGGCGTCCTCTGCTCCAGCCAGATCCCCGCTGCGTACCGCGAGTACGGACAGGAGCCGCCCGTACGAAGTTCGGGCGGCGAGTTCGGCGGCGTCCATCTCAGTTGAGCGGAGGCAGCGCCGGGCGAACCTCGACCACGCCATTAGCCAGCGATGGACAGCGCGCGGCCCATTCCAAGGCTTTGTCCAGGTCTGGCACCTCGATCAAGAGGAAGCCGCCGAGCTCTTCCTTCGTATCCGCGTACGGGCCATCTTGCACTTGGCGCTTGCCATTCTGGATGCGCAAGGTGGTCGCTGTGACCGCCGGCTGCAGGCCGGCACCAGCGAGCAGAACGCCCGCTTCCGACAAGGCTCGGATATAGGCGGTGTACGCGGCGCGGTACTCCGGCTCGCTTCGCGCTTCCAGCGCCACTGGGGATTCGTAAATGACTATGGCGTATCTCATCGGGACCTCTCCGGTTGGGGCATCGGTTCGTCCGAGCCTCACCCCAATGTCGCGCGGCGCGAGGTTCTTTCTACAGCGACCGCGGCCAACGGAGGTCCAAAGAGCTCTCCTAGTCGGGGAAGGGCTCCTTCAGTGCCACTGCAACAGTTGCAGCACACGTGCGTACGCACCGCGACGCCGAAGGCTACGTCGCGGTGCGTACGATTTCTGTGACCATCAACCCAAGAAACCGGAACTTTCCGGCTCTTCCGTCACTTCGTCGAGACCGTGACCTTGAGCACCGATTGCGCGGACGGATAGCTATAGGTGTCGGTCGTGACCGCGCTCAAGAGCTGGACTTTGCCTTCACCGGCTGCACCGGTGTTGGCGGCCAATTGGTTGGTCACGGTGTTGGGGCCGATGGCCGGTGCTTCGTTGGCTTCGGTGCCCGCATCCCACAGGTAGATTTGATTGCTGATGTCGCCCGTGAGCGGCACCCCATCGGCGTCGAAGAGAGGAATGCCGAGGTCTTTGGGTGCGAGGAACACGTCGTTCGTCGCCGCGAGCATGGTCGCGAAAGACAGTGAGTCGCCCGGGCTGCCGTCGAACGTGAACTGGTACTTCGAGCCGGGGGCGATCGGTCCAGGCGCCGTAGCGGCGACTGGGGTGTTGAACACGGCACCCTTGATGAAGCCGTCGAGTGACTCGAGATTCGCCGCGAGCGGAGCCGGGTTGCCATCTTCGGCGATCGCTTCGAGGCCCTCACCCAAGTCTTTGGCGCCGGAGGTGAAGAGCGGCTTGGTGCCCGCTTTGTGAAGCAGCCAAGCGCCCGGGGAGGCCGGGTAGGTGACGCCCGCGTTGGCAGCGAGGTAGGTGGCTAGCGCGACCGGCCTGCCGTCTTCCGCGAGAGCCTCGAGGCCGTGCGCGGGAGCTGGCGCTTGATCGGTGAAGAGCGCGTTGGGCGAGCTGCTCACGACCCACACCCCGGGCGAGATTGGTGCCGGGTGATTGACCAGGTCGCCGGTGGTCAGCGTTGCGGTGGACAAGTCGTCGATCGTGACATCGAACGATGTGCCGGTGGTGTGCGTGACGGTGACCTTGATCAAGCTGGCAACCGGCGGGTACGCAAAGACGAAGCCTTCGCTGACCGTGGCGATCTTTCGAACCTTGTTGTTGGTGTCGACCACGCCAGTGTTGACCGTGGTTTGATTGGTCACGGTGTTCGCGCCGATGAACGGCTCTTCGTTGAGTTCCGTTCCGGCGTCCCAGAGGTAAATCTGGCTGGTGACGTCCGCAGTGATCGGCGTGCCGTTCTCCAAGTAGAGCGGGATGCCATCACCATTCGGCGCAAAGAACACGTCGTTCGTGGCGGCGAGCATACTGGCGAAGTACAGCTTTTGCTTGCGACCCGCGTCGACCGTGAACTTGTACGACTTGCCGGGAGTGGCTGGTCCGGCAGCGAGATCGCCCACCGGCGTGTCGAACACACCCGTGCTCGTGTACTGCTTGCTCGGCGCGACGTTCTCTAGAGTCACGGTGAACGTCTCGCTGACCGTCGCAGCGCCGCCTTCACCGCCCATGCCGCCGGAGCCGGCGTTGTCTTCGGTTCCGCTTCCGGCTTCGCCTGCGCCGCCGGGGGTTTCGCTGCCCGCGCTGCCACCCTTGCCCGCGCTGCCCGAGCCGGCTTTACCCGACGCGCCGGCGGTATTCTTCCCGCCTGAGCCCCCGCCGCCGTTCGTATTGCCGTTGGAGTCGTCGTCAGTGCTCGAACAAGCTGCCAGGAGTGCCGACGCCGCGCAAAATACAACCGCTAGATTTCTGAGTTTCATAAGACCCTCTCGCGACAAAGTTATGGTTCTTCGATGAGTCGGGCAGTGCCCAACTCACTCCGTTGGATGACGGAGTTCACGCTGCATTCATGCAGATGAAACAAAACGTGCAACGAGCTTTATCGCCACAACCAATCTCTTGGATCGAACGTGGCGTTGTTCGGCAGCAGGTATCGCCCGCTAGAACTACAGTTTGTGTCATCGCGACACGCGCGCGTGCCAGCACGAAGCTCGTTGTTCTGCAATTTTACCTCACAAAAAAATCGCGTGCGTTCCGCGCTGCGAGCGGGAGCAATTCTGGATCAGAGATTGGGCGTTCGCGATCCAGCAACGCAGCTCGGGGAACGCATCGTTTACGCCAACGTCGGCCGCAGCTGGAGGCGGGTACTGAGCGTGCCTCGTAGCAGAGCACGGACGCTTTCGGTTGCGTGCTAGGGTCTGTCCCTGATTTCAGGTCCTCCCGTAAGCGTGCCCGTGCCCGTGCCCGTGCCCGTGCCCGGAAGGTGGAAAATTGCTTTCCATTGGATGGCGCGTGTGCTCCATGGGGGAGTCGATGGTTGGACTCCAATCAGACGATCGGAAGTGGGCGAAGATCG
>Ga0164308_10000324_pt1 | contig 25862 bp, 23 predicted proteins | sample Whisoiple_246_MG_FD_109983 | JGI IMG/M metagenome (GOLD analysis project Ga0164308, IMG submission 109983) | Soil microbial communities amended with fresh organic matter from upstate New York, USA - Whitman soil sample_246_MG | ecosystem: Environmental > Terrestrial > Soil > Unclassified >... | reverse complement strand
GTGTTGTCGGAGGACTCGGCCAGCAGCAGCGTGTCCTTCTTCACCGTGCCGATCGAATTGGCGACTTCGCGCAAGGCTGCGCTCGATTGCTCGACGTCGCTGAGCAAGGACTGTGCGATTTCGGTCAAACCCTGCTGGGCGCGGGTCATCTTGCTGATCATGGCGCCCGTCTCTTCGATCGATTGAGCGATCGACGCCGTAGCGATGCTCACCTGTTCTCCGAGCGCCGCTCGTTCGTTGCCGCCGGCCACCAAGCGCAGCGCCGCGTTCTCGATCGCGTCGACGTCGTTGGCGGTCTCGCGCAAGGATTGCGCGACCGATTCAACTCGGGAGCTGAAAGCGCGTGGTGCCGTCGGCGTGGGGGAGGGCGTGGGGGAGGTCATGGCTATTTTCACCTAGGAGTTTCGGTAAGTCGATCAACAGCAGCAGGCGTTTGCCCAACGCATGCACGGCGTGTACGAAACCAGACGAGCGCTCGCTCACGATGCTCGGCGCGGGCTGGTTTTTTTCGATGTCCAACTTCAGCACTTCGCGAGCGCTGTCCACTCGTAGCGCGACGACGCGACCGCTGCATTCCGCGACGATGATGCGCGTATCCAGGCCGATCTCGGCGCGCGGTAGGCCGAAGCGCGTCCGTAGGTCGAGCACCGGCACGACCATGCCGCGGACCGTCACGATGCCGTCCACGTATGCGGGGGCTCCGGGCACGAGCGTCGCCCCAGCATAGCCCTCCATTTGCAGAACGCTGTCGAACGGCAGCGCATACTCGACGCCGGCCAGGGTAAAGAGGACGTGCAGCTTCATCGTGCCCTCGCGAGCGGCTGGGATGAGGTATTCAGGCTCGCGCTCAATGCGACCAAATCGAGTACCAGGGTGGGACGGCCATCGCCCAGATCGGTCGCGCCGGAGACGCCAGGCGCGCGCACCAAGGCATCGTTCATCGGGCGTATCACCACCTCTTGCTGGCCCAACATGCGATCCACCGCGAATGCTACCGGAGCGCCCGCGCGTCGCACGACGATCGCTTTGCGAGGCGGCTTTTTACCAGCTTGCAAGTGAAAGACCTGCCACAGCTGGATCATCGGGACCGCGACGCCGCGTCTCGAAATCATGTCCACGGCGGGACTGCCGTCTTCGTTGGCCGGTACCTGCACCAGCGCGTTGGAATCGACTTCGATGATTTCTTCGACCATGGTGACGGGCACGACGAAGCGTTGGTCGCTGCATTCGAAAGAAAAGGCATCCACGATCGAAATCGTGAGCGGGACGCGCAGGGTGAAAGTGGTGCCCTGGCCGAACTGACTGTGTAGCTCCAGCTCACCGCCGAGCTCGTCCACGATCGTGCGCTTGACGATCTCCATGCCCATGCCGCGGCCACTGGTGGTGGTCACGATGTCGCGCGTGGAGAGCCCGGGAATGCACAGCAACTCCAACAAGCCCGCGTCGTCGTCCGGCGCGGGGCGGCCAGCTTTTGCGGCCACCGCGGCACGGTCGATGCCGCGTCCGTCATCGCTGACCGTGATTTCGAGGCGCGTATTCGAGCGGGCGCCGCAGGTGATGCGCAACAGCCCTTCCTCCGGCTTGCCCCGTCGAAGCCGCTCGTCGGGCGTTTCGATCGCGTGGTCGACGGCATTGCGCACCAAGTGCACGATCACCGGGAACAGTCGCTCGGACACCGACTTGTCGAGCTCGGCATCGCCTCCTTCTAGTTCTAGCCGCACCGAGCGGTTGGTCGCGCGACGCAGACCACGCACGAGCAACGGAATGCGCTCCAACAGCTCGTTCACCGGAACCATGCGTACGCGCACGATGGCGGCTCGCAAATCGCGAAGCTGGCGTGCATTGTCGTTCATGATCCCGCTCAGCTCGCGGGTATTCACGCCGTGTTCGGTCAACGCGGCGATCGAGCGAGCCAGGCGATAACGCGTCACGATCAACGCGGAGAGGCCTTCCATGGCGTCATCCAAGCGACTGACATCCACGCGCACCACGCCGCGCCGTGAATGCGTGTCGATTCTGCCATCGTCCACGCCGTCCAGCTCGGCATCGATGCTCGGAGCAAGGTCCGGTACGACCGCCTTCGTCGGTGAGTCTCGAGCGATGCCCTGGACGTTCAGGCTGCCCAAGCCCACGGCTTCCGCGATAGCCTCGTCGGTCGCGCGCGTGAGTAAGATCAGGATGAAGCAGAGTCCGCCCGGAGCACCGGGGGCGACGGGCACTGCCCGTGGCAACACGCGCACGATATCAGCGACCTTGGCGATGCGTTCACGCACCGAATTGATGGTCAAGCCTTGAGCGGCGCGTTCAGGAGAGGGGCTGAACTCGGCGCGCAGCGCCCGCGCGCCCGTGGCAATCCCGCGCAGCAGCTGATCGACCTCGAATGGCGCAAGCTTTGCCAGCAGCTCCGGATCGAGGTCCAGCACCGAAGTGGGCGCGCGAGCTACCGGTGCAGCGGACAGGCCCAGCGAATCCAGCGCGGCCAAGAGCTCCTCGGAAGGTGCGGCTGCAATGTCACCGCGGGCGAGGGCCGCGATGCGCTGCTCGATCGCGCGCACGCCGCGCAGCAAAGCGTCGATCGCCGGTTGCGGCAACGCGCTGCCCGAGCGGTCGGAGTCGCGCAGGAAGTTTTCCATGCGGTGCGCTATCGCCACGACCGGTTCGATTCCGACCATCGCCGACAGGCCCTTGATCGTGTGCAGGGAGCGGAAGGTCTCGCGCAGCCCGCGTGGGTTGGTATCGCCATTGCGTTGCGCGCTCTCGATCGCGAGCAGCTGGGTGTTGGCGACCGTCAAATGCTCCTCGGCCTCGATCAGGTAGGCAGCGATGAACTCCTTGAGGTCCGCCGTCCCCGTCACGCGACGTGCTCCGCGCGATCGGCGAGGATGGCGCGGACTTCGGCGATGATCGAGTCAGGCGTGAAGGGCTTCGCCAAAAAAGCGGTCGCACCGGCCTGCAAGACGCGTTCACGTGACTGGTCGTCGCCGCGGGTCGTGACAATCAAGACCGGAAGGGCCCTCAGCGTGTCTTGGGCGCGGACGAACTCCAGGACCTCGACGCCGCCGATGTCGGGCATGTTGAGGTCGAGCACCAGCAGGTCGAACGTGGCCAGCGACAAGCGTTCGATGGCTTCGAGCCCACTCGAGGCATGGCTGAAGCACGTGTCCGGTATCGCGCGCAGGCAGGCGACGATCATGTCACGCATGACCTTGCTGTCGTCTACCACCAGAATTTCAGTCATTTCCGCAGCCTAAAGCGACGCTATGGCGCGCTTGGTCCCCCGTCAAGCCGACGCCGGCGAACCAGTCCGCGAGCTTCGCGCGCGCCGGGCGTGCGCGCGAAAAAGGCAGGACCGAGGCGCAATGCCACAAACAGGGCCGCGAATTACCGGCGGGCCCGCGGCGTTTTGGTTTATCGTCGCGTCGCAGTCGAGGCCGCCAGCGGCCGAGCGCGCCAACACCCATGAATCCAGTGGAAAGCCGGTCATCGTCCCCCAGCACTCCGGAGCGAGCGCGGATTTGGTTGGTCGACGACAGCCCACTGGAACGGGAAATCGCTCGGCGGCTGCTGGCTGAGCAGTACGAAGTCGAAGTCTTCGTCGACGGGCCGCCGGTGATCGAGCGTCTGGCCAGCGGCGAACGCCCGGATGTGCTGGTGCTCGATTGGCACATGCCGCAAATGTCGGGCCTCGAGGTGTGTCGTTTCTTGCGCGAACGCTTCGACGAAGCAAGCCTGCCCATTCTGGTGCTGACCGCGACCGGCGGTCGGGACGACTTGCTCGAAGGCCTCGCTGCCGGCGCCAATGATTTCGTGACCAAGGCGTTCGATCCGGCCGAGCTACGCGCGCGCGTGGGCACTCTGGCCCGTGCGCGGCTGCTCTACGACAGCTTGCGAAAGACCGAACTGGCGACCCGTCGCGCCCGGGAAGCGGCGGATGAAGCGAACCGGGCCAAGGACGTGTTTTTGGCCACCGTGTCACACGAGCTCCGCACGCCCTTGAACTCGATCTTGGGCTGGGCGCGTCTGCTCAGTGAAGGCACGCTCGACCGAGAAACACTCGCTCGAGGTCTGACGACGATCCAGAGGAACGCGCAAATCCAGGTGCAACTGATCGAGGACATCCTCGACACGACGCGTGCCATTTCCGGTAAGTTGCACCTCGAGCTTGCCACGCTCGATCTCGGCCAGGTCGTCCGCGCGGCCTTCGACGCGGTGAAGCCTTCGGCGGACTCGAAGGGACTCGAGCTGTCCCTGATCGTCCCCGATGCAAGCTTCCGGATCCGCGGGGACAGTGATCGCCTGCAGCAAGCCATCGGGAATTTGTTGGCGAACGCCGTCAAATTCACCGCTGCTGGCGGCTCGGTCCGCGTCGAGCTCTCGCGCACGGAGCAGTCCGTAACCGTCTCGGTGTATGACACCGGGAAGGGCATTGCCAAGCAGTTCTTGCCGCATGTCTTCGATCGCTTCCGGCAAGAGGACGATGCCGCCACCCGTCGCCACTCTGGGCTGGGGTTGGGCCTGGCGTTGGTGCGTCACATCGTCGCCGCACACGCCGGCTCGGTCAGCGCGCAGAGTGATGGCGAAGGCAAAGGCGCATCGTTCGCGATCACGCTACCGAGTGACGAAAAGCGTCGTTCGAGCACCGGCGAAACCGACCGGCCGAGCCCTGCGCCGGTTGTCGTGGATCACGGACTGCCGATTGGGCGACTATCGAACGTGCAAATCCTGGTCGTGGAAGACGACGAAGACGCGCGCGATTTATTGGTGACCGTCCTCACGCAACAGGGCGCGAAAGTCAGCCAAGCGGGGAACGCGGCTGACGCACTCGCCCAGGTCAAGCAGTGGGTGCCGGACGTCATGATCAGCGACATCGGCTTGCCGGGGGAGGATGGCTACGAGTTGATCCGCGCCATCCGCGCGCGCGGCTTCACGCCCGCGACTCTGCCGGCCATCGCCCTGACCGCTTACTCGCGTCGTGAAGATCAGCGGCTCGCGCTTCAGGCTGGCTTTCAGGCGCACGTGGCAAAACCCGTTGAGCCAGCGATCCTCGTGGCCGCGGTGGCGGACGCCGCGCTGATGGCCAGGCGAAAATAGGCTCCAAGGAGCCGGAGGCATCCGCCTGTGGCCGAGCTGCTCAACCGCTTCGGGCGGCGCATTGCACGGCTCACGCAGCTGGAGATTGCCTATCCCGTCGGCCGAGAAGGCGCGCGCTTTCGAGCGCGCTTGGCCAGTGACACTTTGGCGGGGCTGGACACGACGCGCTTGCGTTTCTTCCTCGTACAGGACGAGAACGGCCAGCGCTTTGCTGCCATGATCGACCATGTGGCGCCAATGCCAGACGACGGCCGCGTCAGTATCATCGGCGGCGTAGTAGTTGCAGGGGCGTGAGCAATGCGAGCATTGCCAACATCGGGTGCGGGAGCACCGCCGGAGAAGGCCGCGACGCGGCCCGGGTTCGTGCGCGTGCGGGGCGCGCGAGAACACAATCTGAAGCAAGTCGACGTGGACCTGCCGCGCGATAGCCTGGTGGTTTTTACGGGCGTTTCTGGCTCGGGCAAATCTTCTTTGGCCTTCGGTACGTTGTACGCCGAAGCTCAGCGCCGCTACCTGGAGTCCGTTTCGCCCTACGCACGACGCCTCTTCCACCAAATGGAAGTGCCGGCGGTCGATGAAATCGACGGGTTGCCGCCGGCCGTTGCCTTGCAACAGCAGCGCGGTACGCCGACCACGCGCTCCTCGGTCGGTAGCGTGACCACGTGCTCGAACCTGCTTCGGATGCTCTACTCGCGCGCTGGCGACTATCCGAGCAAGCAGCCTTTGCTGTACGCCGAGTCGTTCTCGACCAATACGCCCGAAGGAGCCTGCCCGAGCTGCCACGGCCTGGGTCGCATCTACGAGGTGACCGAGGCTTCGATGGTCCCGAATCCAGCACTGACCATTCGCGAACGCGCGGTCGCCGCCTGGCCGACGGCCTGGCAAGGGCAAAACCTGCGCGACATCTTGACCACCCTTGGCCACGACGTGGACGTGCCCTGGCGCGATTTACCGAAGAAAGTTCGGGACTGGATCCTCTTTACCGAAGAGCAGCCAACGGTGCCGGTGTATGCCGGCTTCGACCGCGCGGAAGTCAAGCGTGCCCTGAAGCGCAAGGAGGAGCCGAGCTACCAAGGCACGTTTACCAGCGCTCGGCGTTACGTGTTGCAAACCTTCGCTACCAGCCAGAGCGCGCTCATGAAGCGGCGCGTGGCGCAGTACATGCTGAGCACGGAGTGCCGCGAGTGCGGAGGCAAACGCCTGCGTCGCGAAGCGCTGAGCGTCACGTTCGACGGACTCGACATCGCCGACATTTCGCGCTTGTCCCTGGAGCGCTTGTCGAGCACGTTGCGCCCGTATGCGGAGGGCGCTGCAAAATCATTGCAGGGGCTCGCACTCCGCCATCCGGAAAAGGCCATCGTCACTCAGCGAATCGCGGAGGACTTGTACGCGCGGCTGAGCGTGCTGCTCGACCTCGGTCTCGGCTACCTGACCCTCGAGCGCAGCACGCCCACGCTTTCACCCGGTGAACTTCAGCGGCTGCGACTCGCGACGCAGGTGCGTTCGAATTTGTTCGGGGTCGTTTACGTGCTGGACGAACCATCGGCTGGATTGCACCCGGCAGACACCGAGGCCCTGCTGCGCGCTTTGGACCGCCTGAAAGCCGCCGGAAATTCGCTCTTCGTGGTCGAACACGAGATCGACGTGATTCGTCATGCGGACTGGGTGGTCGATGTGGGTCCGGGAGCGGGTGAGCTCGGCGGAGAGATCTTGTACAGCGGTCCATTGGCTGGCCTGAGCTCGTGCGAACGATCCCTGACGCGACGCTACCTGTTTCGAGACGACGCTGAGCTGCGCCATCAGCCGCGTTCAGCCAAGGGTACCTTGAAGCTGAGCGGAATCACTCGCAACAACCTTCGCGACGTCACCGTCGAGTGGCCGCTGGGCGTGCTCACCAGCGTGACTGGCGTGTCCGGATCGGGGAAGTCCACGCTGGTCAGCCAAGCGTTGGTCGGCTTGCTTGCCCGAGAGCTCGGCGAACAGATACCGGAGACCGAGAGCGAGGGCGAAGAGCTCGAACGCGGCGCCGACCCGGAGCTCGAAGGCGAGATCGTGAGCGGCATGGCGCAGGTCAAGCGCTTGGTCCAGGTGGACCAGCGCCCGATTGGACGCACGCCGCGCTCGAATCTCGCCACTTATACTGGGCTCTTCGACCAAGTGCGGAAGCTGTTTGCCAGCACGAAAACGGCCAAAGCGCGGCGCTACGACGCGGGGCGGTTCTCATTCAACGTGGCCAAGGGCCGCTGCCCCACCTGCGAGGGCGAGGGTTCGGTCATGGTCGAGCTGCTGTTCTTGCCCAGCGTGTACGCACCCTGCTCGGAGTGTCACGGCGCGCGCTACAACCAGAAGACGCTCGAGGTGAGCTACCAGGGCAAGAACATCGCCGAGGTTTTATCGCTCACGGTGGACGCAGCCTGGGAATTTTTTGCGGCAGACCCGACTCTGCGCCGAATGCTCGAGGTGCTCCGTGAAGTGGGCCTCGGCTACTTGCGGCTCGGGCAGCCCGCAACCGAGCTATCAGGTGGTGAGGCTCAGCGCATCAAGCTTGCGACCGAGCTGCAACGCGCGCAACGCGCGGGCACCGTGTACGTTCTCGATGAACCGACCACCGGCTTACACCCGGCGGATGTCGAACGATTGCTGGCGCAGCTGGAGCGTCTAGTCGAGGCGGGCGCCACGGTGATCGTGGTCGAGCACGACTTGCGCGTGATCGCCAGCAGCGACTGGGTGATCGATATCGGCCCTGGAGCAGGGGACCAAGGCGGAAAGATCGTGGTCGCCGGCAGCCCAGAGCAGGTCGCGCGCTGCCGCGAGAGCCGCACGGCCCACTATCTCAGTCGTTTTCTGGAAGAGCACACGGTTGGGGAGGGGAGCGAGGCGCGGCAGAGCGAGAGCGAGACCCAACGCAGCGCGCGAGCCTAGGCGCCGCCGAGTGGCGAAGCCCATCGTGCCGTGCAACGGCTGGTCAGCGTGCGAGTGCCTCGAGACGCGTCAATAGGCTCTTGAACTCCAGTTCCTCGAACAATCTCGAGAGCGACTCGAAGGCGGCGGGCGTGGGAACTGCCCAGCCAACCGAGGACGAGGCGATCGGCGCGTCTTCTCGCAGCCGAGCCAGTGACTCGGTATGCAGGATTTGCTCGCGATGCGATGCGAGCGCCTCACGCAGCCGCGCGTTCTTGACGTTCTCCAGCTCATCGAGCAGTTCTCGACAGCTACGCTTGCCGTGCAACAACTTCTGCGCACTGATCGCGCCGATGCCCGGAACGCCCGGCAAGTTGTCGGATGGATCACCGATCAGCGCCACGTACGAAGGCAAAAATCCGGCTTCCACTCCGAAACGAGCGAAGACCGCCGCCTCGTCATAGATGACGGCATCTTTGCTGCGGCGACCCACGAAGTAGACGCGCACCGAGCCGCGTGCCAGCTGCAACAAATCGCGATCCCCGCTCACGACCAGGGCAGGCGTGTCCAGCTCGCGCGCGCGGTTGGCGAGGGTGGCCAGGACGTCATCGGCCTCGAAACCTGGGCAGCGAAACGCGGGAACGCCGAGCGCGTCGAGCAGTTGCTGCAAGCGACCAAATTGAGCCGAAAGCAAGGACGGCGTGGCGGGACGACCCAGCTTATAGCCCTCGAAGGTCTGATGCCGAAACGTGGTTTGGGGGGCGTCGAGGGCGAACGCCAGCGCGGCCCCGCGTTGCTCGCGCAGCAACTTGAGGAGTAACGACGACAACCCATACAGCGCCGAAGTCGGCTCGCCCGCTCGAGTGGACATCGGAGGCAAGGCGTGAAAGGCGCGGAAAAATAGCGAGTACGTATCGATCAACAACGCCGGAGCAGGCTCGTTACTCACGCGCTCGACCTAGCCAATGGCACGCCCGCAGCCGGGTCCGCGGCCTACTTGGAGTCCTGCTTCGGCTCGAGCTCGGCGCGGACTGCGTCACTCAACACGCTGCGGGCCAGCGTCTCGAGATCGACCGGTTTGACGAGGTGCATATCGAAGCCGGCCATCTTGCTCCGAGCCAACGCTGAGTCGCCCGAGTAACCCGTGACTGCGATCAGCTTGCATTCGGCCAAGGCCTCGCATTTTCGCAGCACTTGTGCGAGCTCGTAGCCGGACATATCGGGCAAGCCCACGTCCAAGATTGCAACGTGTGGCAAAAACTGCGCGGCTTCCGTAACCGCGCGACTTCCGCTGTTCACGCTGCGGACCTCGTGCCCGCGCATCTCGAGGAGCTGCACCAACAGATCCGCAGAATCGGCGTCATCGTCCACGATCAGCACGCGCCGCTGGAGGCTTGTTTCTCTCGAGCCGGACGCAGGTCCCTGTGAACGCATGCCGCGTACGATGCGCGCGGTCTCGAGTGGCGTAAAGTAGCAAACTGATTGCGGATCCGCGCGTGCGACCGTGGCAGTTCTGCGTGCGACGCGTAGCCACTGTCGACAATGCCACCGGATGCGCGCCAAACCATCCGCCTGTCCGTGAGCTCCAACACGGCCGCTCGCGGGCGACGATTGCGGACGCCGCAGTCACTCCCTGGTGGCGGAGTGGGGCATTCAAGCGTCCGCAATCATTAGAAAATTCCAGCCTTCAGCAACGGCCTGACAGCACGACGCCGCTACGCTTCGTGTGTCGAGCAGATCTCGGCAGCTACTGGACCAACAGGTCCGGCGGGATGAGTTCGCACGGCAAGAGGTTGCTCGGTGGCCGCGGCAACTGCTCGGGACGCTCGAGACAAGCGCCGAGCGCGCCGCTGGGCTTCGCGCTCGCTTCGGGGTCGCCGCCCGAACACGCGCTGAAAGCCAACGAAAGGAGAGCGAGCAGCACCACACTCAGGCGGGGCATCAGTACTTCACCCAAATCTGCTCGCCAGCCCCGATCGCGGTCAGCGGCGAGACTCCGCTGGTTTCCAAGATTAGGCCACTGGTGGTGGGGTTGACGCTGAATGCGCGGTGCCCCGACCACACGATCTGTGCGTCGCCGAAGAAACCCTGAAGGTCATCGATCGCGGTCTCTACGGCGAACTTGTTCCAGCCCGGGAACCGCGCTGGCAAGACATACAGCGCCGGAGCCGGTTCGATCATGGCATCATCCGTGACCGGGTCCAGACCGACCCAGTCGACGGTGGTTTCGCGGCCATCCGCGGCGCGACAAGTTTGGTGTGCGGGCAGGTACACGATCGAAAATGGTCGATCGGGTGCCTTCAGGCGCATCGATAGCCGGTAGTATTGCGTGTCCGCCTCGAGCACGCTGGAATCCGATTTGGTCCAGCTCACGGCGACCACGCTGCCGCCGGCATCGGTTTCGAGGTCGACCTGCCCAAAGTCGCTCGGTTCGGGCCGAACGGACGCTACTCCCGCTGGAATATCGATTTGGACTCGGTAGGTGTCGGCTCCGGCGCAGCCATGGCCGACGCCAAAACTAACCTCTTGCGAGGTGTTGGCGAACGCGGGACCCGAAACAATCGAGACGTGTGCCTGTACCCTCGCTGCGGTCAGTGTGCTCAAACTGGCGAATGTGACGGTCCATATTAGGCGTTGCATGCGAATTGCTCCGCCAGGGTGAGTAGCGCGGCGAGAGGCCCAGCGGCATGCGGCAAATGTTCGCAGGGTTCGCTTTTTGGGAGGTCCTTTGCGAGCAAACACGGTAGGCCCATGGGGATTGCAGCGCCTCGGCTTCACGAAAACCTCGCTCCTCGGTCTGCTTTGGCTGACGACGTCGCTTGCCTGCGGTAGCGGTGAGCCGAGCAACGGCTCTTCCGCGATGGTCGTTTGCGCGCCGACCGCAGCCAGCGAATGTTTGGAGCCGGCGCCGCGCTATTCGGACGTTGCACCGATCTTCGCGCGGCGTTGTGCCTCCTGCCACACGGGCCGCGCGGGCGCTCCTTGGCCTCTCGACAGCTACGCGCACGTTGCCGACTGGTCATCCTTCATCCGCGACGAGTTGCTGCAGTGTTCGATGCCACCGCGCGACTCCGGAGTGGCGATGACGGCGGACGAACGCGACCAGATCCTGATCTGGCTGCGCTGCGGGGCTCCCGAGTAGCGCGAGCGCCGCGCACGACCCCAGCGTTGCGGGTCAGGCCTTGACGGTGTTCCGACCGGCCACTTTTGCGGCGTACATGCGTTGATCGGCCCGCTCGAACAAGCGGGCTTCACTCTCATCCGCGTGACTGTACTCTGCGCAGCCAATGCTCACCGTGACTTGCAGGCTCACGTCGCGATAGCTGATGGTCAGCTCGGAGATGGATCGACAAATGCGCTCAGCGATGGCCGCGGCCTCTGCGAGCCGGGTTTCCTGCAGGAGGACGACGAACTCCTCTCCGCCGTAACGGGCCGCAATATCATCCGGGTGCAAGCACGACAGCAGGTGGCTCCCCACTGCGCGCAGCGCAATGTCGCCGACTTGGTGTCCGTAGCAATCGTTGACGGCTTTGAAATGATCGATGTCGATCATCAATAGCGAGAACCCGCGATTGTAGCGGCGGGCTCGCGAGAACTCGCGCGAAAGTTCGTCGGTCAGGTGACGCTTGCTGCGTAGACCAGTCAGCGCGTCCGTGGTCGCGTTCGAGAAAATTTGCTCGTGGACCGCTGCTTCCAAATCCGAACCGCTCAGGTACTTGAAGATGGTCGAGCCCACCTGAATGCGATCCCCCGTGTGAAGCTCAGCGATGCCGGTGAGCTCTGCGTCGTTGAGCAACGTGCCGTTGGTGGAGCCGACGTCCATCAATACCAGCCGGTCCGAGCGTCGTTCGATGCGCGCGTGCCTTCGCGAAACGCCGTCATCGTCCAAGACCAGTTCGTTGTCCGGATCTCGACCCAGCCGCAAAGGAAGGTGATCGAGCTTGATGCACCGGCCAGCTCCGCCCTCACGCTGATAGACGACGACCAGACAATCATCGCTGGCTCGCGCCACGCGAATGGGCTGCCCCACATCGCTCACCGCCGTGTCCTCTTCCCAGCTGGACATGCGGAAAATTGTGTTCCCGAACATCCGTGCAGGCAAGCACAGCGGAATAATGAAACGAAATGAAATGTCCGACGCGGGCTGCAGGTGAGGGGGTGGGTGCAGTCCGCCTACATCGACCGGCTCTATTTGGGCGAAAATGCCGTGAAGTCCAAGAAATTGCCGGACATCATCAGCAGCGAGAGCACGGTCCAGGACTCGTCGTAATAGTCGCCGCCGACCAACAGACTCATTGTGGCGACGTTGTCATAACCTTCTTGGATGAAGCGCTGGAAGCTCGCGCTGCCCATTGCCCCGACCGCTGCCGGTCCAACGAAGGCCGCGGACTGTCCGCTCTGGTTCTGCGGGCGAGGGCTGCCGTTCAGATCGTAGCCATCGACGATCAGCTTCGCGCCGATGCCTGAAAAGAACTGACTGGTCTTTGCCACGTAGGTCTGCGCGCGTGGCTCTCCGTTTTGGCAAAAATCCAGCGCGATGCGGAACGGAGTCCGACACGAGTCGTATTGGTAGTGCGTCGGGGCATCGCTACCGCCGCCGCCGCTCTTGAACACGTTCGGGTTGGGTGCACCATCGCTGGTGCACCAGGCCGGGACCAGGCCATTGTCCGCGTTGCCATTGGCCGAATTCAGCGACTTGGCCAACGTTTCGTAGGACGTTTGCAGCACCTGGTTCCACTTGTCGTTGCCGCTCGCCTTGGCGAAAGCCCGGTAGTACGAAGGCGCGAAATAGGACGGATTGACCGTGCTCCAATCGCCCCAGGTGTCACCTGGCTTGATCAGCTTGTCGTCCTGGATTTCGGTGTTGTAGACCTGCTCGATCTGGTGCTTGGCGATGTTGAGGTAACTGTCGTTGAGGGTGCCCTTGCCGCCCCATTGGCGATCCGCCATCAGCAGAGCCCAAGCCATGTCCTCGTCGGCATCGGTGGCCGCTCCCGTACCCAAGCGGTCCTTGCCGTTGGCGCTGATGTACCAATCCATCAGCCCGTTCTTGTCCAGCCACAGCTGCTCGTATTTCCACAGTCCGTCGAACAGCGACTGATCGCCCATGTAGACGGCGATCAGCATGCCGTAGGCGATGCCCTCCGAGACCGTAGAATTGGCTTCGAGGCCCGGATCTTTCGGCCGCTTGACGCGCAGGAAGCCGCCTGCGCCGTCAGAAGTGACGGTGTCGGTCTTCCACTTCTCGTAAGCGGCTTTGACGTCGGCGTTGCGGAAGTTGGGGTAAGTGCAATTGCTGCTGAAGCGGTTTTGAGGAAACGGAAAGTTGACCCCATTCGCGGCCGGGGTCGGCCCGCGCGGTTCGCTCACTGCGCTCCCGGCTGCGCCGGCCACGGCAACGGCTGGCGCTCCGCCGCTGCTCGAGCCCGCCACCGCCCCGCCAGGCGGGGTACCGCCTGCGCCTGCGACCGGCTGGGCCGTCATGGCTGCGCCGGCGACCGAATCGGAGTTTGGTGCGTCGGAAGACGAGCCGAGCTGCTGACAGTGGACAGTGGCCAACGCGAGCAGCGTGAGTGGCCCGCAAGAAAGAATGCGACGATAGCTGGAAGACACGGAGCTCAGCGTAACTCCGTCGGGTAGCGATGCAGCTCGTTTTTGCCTCGACCATGTCGTTCTGCAAAGCGTCTCATTAAAAAATTCCCGGTTCCTGGAATCGGTTCCAGAAACCACCTTTCCTCAAAGCGAGCGCAGCCGATGGCTCAGGTCGAGACAAAGTCGACTGAACTGCTCGTGATTCTCCCTTGGCTGGGAGGCTCGCAATCGACTGTAACTAGCCGGCATCAGCGATCGCTCGAGCCAATTCCGCGATGCTAGCAGGCGCGCAGCCCTCGGCCTTGTTGTTGATCAATACGAAGGCCGGGACGTCGTGCGACAGTGCCTTGCTCACCAAAGTGGCAATGTCCGCGCGCGTCGTGAGGTCTGGCTCGACCAGGCGGCTAAAGGGTAGAAAACGGGATCGCGCGGCTTCGTATTCGTCGCCGCGACGCATCAACCAGCGCACGATCAGCGGCCGGCGCGCCGGCGGTGGAATCAAGCGAGCCTGCGCCAGCACCGACGGCATCGCACCCCAAGCGTTGTGCGCATGCAGCGCATCGTTAGTGAGGAGCGCGTGTGCGTAGGCAGGAGTCAGCAGCTCGGGGTTGCGTAGCTCCACCGCGTAGGGCACGCCGCGCGGTAGCCGTTCCAGAAATGCGCTCAAGCGCTCCGCGAAGCGAGACGGGTCCAAGGCGGCCTGTGGCGGAAATTGAAACAGCAACGCCCCGAGGCGATGGCCGAGTCCGGGCACGCACTGGGCGACTACGGCGTTTGCGGCATACGCGGCGTCCAAGAAGCGCGGATTGGCTTCCCCTTGACGCTTGCCGTAGCGCGGGTGCTTCGGAAAATGCGCCAGGGTGCACTCTTCGTGAGCTTTGACCAGAAAGCGAAAATCTTCCGGCACCTGTGCGGCAAGGTCTTTGAAGTAGCGCTCGGGTAGTGGGTCGTAAAATGAGCGGTCGATCTCCACGCTGCGCAGCAACGGCTGCTGGCTATACGCCGCGAGGCCGGCCTCCGCGAGGAGCTTCGGATCCGCGTCTTGCGCGTAGAGTAGGCCGCGCCAGCCCGGAAACGACCAAGACATGGTGCCCATCCGCAGCTCCGGGGAGAGCCGGGTCGACAGCGCGCGTAGCGCCGGATCGACGGGGGCGGCTTCCAGCACGCGCGGCGGCAGCTCGAAGAGTGTGGGTTGATCGTCGGGTCGTGCCACGTGGTCCGCGCGTGAACGCTAGCCCGGGCGGCGAACTCGTACCAGTCAGGTGACGATGCCGTGGCAGATGCCGATTGCTGCCCACCACCGGCTAAGCTTTCGTTACAGAGCCGATATGGACCAGGTATTCGGCATATTCCCAACGCCCTTCATGCGCGCGCCGGCTGCGCTCGGACTGCCGCTGGTCAGCCGCTTGGTCGAGCAATTGAGCGCTCAGGCGACGCGTGACAACAGCTCGTCGGCGAATCTGACTCATACGGCCATGCTTCGCCCGAGCGACAGCCCGCTCTTGCTCGAGGTCGCCAGCTCGATTTCACCGAAGTTGGTCGAGTTCGGGGTGCACTTGTTCGGCGAACGTTTGCCTTGGTTGCTCAAGGAAATGTGGGTCAACGTCCTGGACACGGGCGGGCGGCAAGCGATGCACAACCACGCCAATAGCTTCATCTCGGGGGTCGCCTACCTCACGCCCACGCACCCGACCTCCAGCACGGTGTTCATGAAGGCGCCGGGTGGCACTGAATTCATGTTCCGAAATGATCATCCAGGGATGGCGCCCAATGAGTTCTGCGCAGACAAGTGGATCAGCCCCACGCCAGAGCCCGGCGATCTAGTGCTCTTCCCGAGCTATTTGATGCACGCCGTGCCACCGAATCAGGGAAAACGTCGGATTACGCTTTCTTTCAATGCCATCCCCGCGCAGCTGAATTCTTGGGGATATCGAGTTGGGTTCAGCGCTTGAGCAGCGCTGCCGAATACGCGCAGCGTAAGGCGCCGCTGGTGATGATGCTCGCGTCGGGCTTCGCCGGCCTGGGTTATGAAATGGTTTGGACCGCGCAGTCCTCGCTTTGGCTCGGACACGAGTCTGCAGGCGTGTTGGCCGTGCTGGCCGCGTTTTTCGGAGGGCTTGCGCTGGGAGGGTGGGTGCTCGGAGAGCGCATCGAACACAGCTCGCGACCGCTGCGTTGGTACGCGGGCTGCGAGCTGATGATCGGAGCTTGGAGTTTGCTGTTGCTCCGGGTTGCGGCGCCATACAGCGCCTGGGTGCTGCGTTCGATTGGATTTCGGCCGCCCGCGCTGGTTCATTGCCTACTGGTTTTCGGCGCATGTTTTTGCTTGTTTCTGCCGGCGACGGTGGCCATGGGCGCGACCCTGCCGGCGATGGAACGACTGACCTCGTCGCGCAGTGACGCCCGTTCGATAGCTCGACTCTACGGCGTAAATACCTTGGGCGGCGTGTTGGGCGTGCTTGCCTCTGTGTTTTGGCTGGTACCCGAGTTCGGGCTGGCTGTTACTGCCGAGGTTTGCGTCGCGCTCAACCTGGCGTGTAGCGCCATGGCGCTGGTCGTGTTCCCGAAGACGGTCCAGGCCCCGCAGCGGCTCCCTGCCCTGCAACGAGCGAGCAGGCGTGGGGTGTTGCTTCGTCTCGCTGGCAGCGGATTTCTGGGCATTGGCTACGAAGTGCTGGTCGTGCGCGTCCTCAGCCAGGTCACCGAGGATACGGTGTACACCTTCGCGCTGCTGTTGGCGGTGTACCTGATCGGGACTGCTGTCGGCGCTGCCGTCTACCAGCGTTGGCTAGCGACACGCTCGCAGGTAGACCTGCTCGGGGATCGGTTGTTGGCAGCACTTTCGCTCGCGTGTCTCTCGAGCATGCTGAGCTTGTACGGTGCAGACCGCCTGAGGGCCTGGGCGGATGAAGCCTGGGGCGGCGAATATGCCGGTGCCATCGCCACCGAAGCGCTGCTTGCGCTGTTGGCCTTTGGACCGCCAACGATCGCCATGGGCGCGTTGTTCAGTCACCTGAGCCGTTTGGCGAATGCTGCTGGCATCAGCTTCGGGCGTGCGCTGGGCGTCAATACTCTGGCCGCAGCTGCAGCACCCGCGCTGTTCGGGGTGGTCGTGCTGCCGCGGGTGGGCGCCAAATGGGGGTTGTTGGCGATCGTCGTTGGCTACCTGGCGTTGGTCACGCGACGTTCCTGGTCTACGCGCCTCTTTTGGCTGAGCGGAGTTGCATGCCTGACGCTGGCGTGGTTCGCACCAGCGCTGACCTTCATCGACGTCCCCGAGGGTGGTCGTGTCCTCAGTTATCGCGAAGGAGTGATGGCTGCGGTGACCGTGGTCGAAGACGCGCTGGGGGTGGCGCGGCTGCGCATCAATAATCGGCAGCAAGAAGGAAGTAGCGCGACGCGAAGGGTCGACGCCCGGCAGGCCTGGCTGCCTCTTCTGCTGCACCCAGAGCCTCGTCAGGCGTTATTCTTGGGCCTCGGCACAGGGGTGACCTCCGCCTCGGCCGCCGACGATCCGACGCTGGACGTGGACGTGGTTGAGCTCTTGCCGGAGGTGATCGCGGCATCGAGCCGCTTCACGGCAGTGACCGCGGCAGGCGCAGCCGCGGCGCGGTTTCACGTCCTCGCCGCTGATGCGCGCCGCTACGTGCGCGTCGCTGATCGCAAGTATGACGTGATCGTCTCCGACAATTTTCATCCCGCGCGGAGTGGCTCGGGCGCGCTGTATACGGTGGAGCACTTTCAGGCCGTGCGTGCGCGGCTTCGCGCGCACGGTTTGTTCTGTCAATGGTTACCCCTGCACCAGCTCGATCTCGGGACGCTACGGAGTATCGTGCGCTCGTTTACGATTGCTTCTCCACGAGCTTTCGCGATTCTCGCCAACAACAGCCTGGAGACCCCGGTGTTGGGGCTCGTGGCCCGCGGCGATGACCGAGGGGTCGACGTCGGGTCGCTACGCGAACGAGTTGCACACTCGCCACTGGCGGTAAAGCTCGCCGAGCTGGGGCTCGAGGACGAATTCAGCGTGCTCGGTGGGATCGTCGCCGGACCTCGCGGACTCGCGCGCTTTGCGGCAAATGCTCCGGTAAATACCGATGATCATCCGGTCGTGACGTACGCCGCGCCGCGCATGACCTACGCGCCTGATTCGCTGCCACGGGATCGCCTGATCGACCTGCTGCACGAGCTGTCGTGCGACCCCGCAGAGCTGCTCGAGAGTACGACCGAGCCGGCATTCTCCGCGCGGCTGATCGCTTATTGGGCGGCCCGCGATCATTTCATCGAAACAGGTCGCGACGTGCACGCTTCGTCGCGGGTAGAGGAGATGCTCGCACAAGTGCGGGAGCCGCTGCTGGCGGTGTTGCGGATGAGTCCGGATTTTCGCCCCGCGTACGACCCATTGCTGGCTATGTCCGGAGCGCTCGCGCAGACCGATCTGCGTGCGGCTCGGTCCTTGCTCGGCGAGTTGACACAGCTGCAGCCCGCGCGCCTGGAAGCGACAAGGATGCTGTCGAGTATCGACTCGCAGGCGTCCGGCTCCGAGCCCGTACGACACTGAATCGTCATCCGCAGTTTGCAGGAGCGCCGCGCAGTCGTGAGTGGCGCTTTCCGAACTTCGGAGATCGTTTCCGGAAACCGGAAAGCTGTCCGGTAGGCACCGATCAAAACTCCCGAAAATCCGCGCCGTTTACTGTGCTTATGCGCGAAGTTCGCGTGGCCCGCATCTTGCTGACCCCCCGTACGGATGACTGCGTTCCATGTTTTTGACGGCACCGCCGTTCGGAGAGAAGCGAAGATGAGAACTGAAAAACTATCCATCCTGGCCTTGGGATTTTGCGGCTTCACCGCGATCGCAGGCTGCGGCGACCAGGGCAGTTCGGCGACCGCGCCTGCCACCACGAATGAAGGCAAAAGCGGGGAGGTCAACCTCGACTTGCAGCTTGCGAATGGCACCGCGCTGGACAGCGACCCGTCTGCGCATCCCGTGCACCACGCCGCACAGCGCAACCAGCCAGTTCGATGGTTGCCCGGACCACTTGGCAACCGCGAGCGGTGCCACGAATCCCATCACCGGTCAGAAGGCGGTCTCGTTCGACGTGGCCGCTTGGTCGGACCTCTGGTTCTACTCGAACCCGGTCTACATCGAGGTCGCCGGCTCGACCCCGGTCGCCGGAGTGCAGTGAGTGGAGCGTCACTCATGAGTGACGTGACTGTCACTCGCGGGTGACGCCACCGTCACCGACGGATGGCACGACCCGAAACGGCGCCGCGCGATGCATGCACGGCGCCGTTTCCCTTTGTAAAAGCTCAAGAATCACATGTCGACGCCGCTTTTGAACCTGGATCTCGCCCAGTCGCTTGCTTCTCAGGCCCCTCAGCCGGTCGCGCCGGCGCAGCCGCCTTCGCCGTTCCGAAGTTGGCTGCGCGAACCGCTGCTGCACTTCATCGTGCTCGGCGGGTTGTTGTTTGCCGTCGACCACTTCTTGGCGGGCAAGGCCGACGAAGCGCATACGATCGTGGTCGGTGCCGAGGTCGACAGTGAAGCGATCGAAACTTTCGAAGCCGCTCGTGGTCGAGAGCCGAACAAGGAGGAGCTCGAAGCGCTCCACCGCGTTTGGCTGGACAATGAAATCCTGTACCGCGAAGGGTTGGCGTTGCAGGTGGACAAAGGCGATCCTGCAATTCGCGAACGGGTGATCTTCAAAGCGCTCAGCGTGGTCGACAGCAACGTGAAGTTGCCCCCGGCCGACGACAAACTGCTGCGTGCTTGGTTCGAAGCCCATCGCGAAAAGTACGACGAGCCGACTCGCTTCGACTTCGAGGAAGCAGCGCTGTCCGGCGTCAGTTCAGAAGCCAAGGTCCGTGAGTTCGTGGTAGCTCTGAACAACGGCACGCCGGGCGATGCCCAGGCAGGCCTGCGAGTGTTCAAGGCACGGCCGCACTCGAACCTCGTCGATAGCTATGGTGCCGACTTCGCCAAAACGCTGGCAGTGACTGCGCCCGGCGGTTGGCAAGCGCTGCAGACGCGCGACGGCTGGCGAGCGATTCGGCTGAACGCGGTGACCCCAGCCAAACCAGCGGTATTCGAGGTGGTTCGGGGCATAGTGCTGCAGGATTGGTCGGACGCCACGGCTTCGGAACAGCGTAGCGCGGCCGTACGCGCCATGGGCAAGAAGTACAAGGTCACGTACGAGAAGTCGAACCGAGGCTCCGGCGAATGAGCTCGCTGGCTCTCGCTGCTCGCTTGCTCGTGCTCGGGCTGCTGATCGCGCTGTTTCCGGCAGCGGCGGCAGCGCATGAAATGAGCATGGCCGAGATGGAGGTGCGCGAAGCCGCACCCGGTGAGTTCTTGTGGCTCTGGTCGGCCTCCAGCGACAAACGTCCGATGGGTAGTGACCTGAAGCCGCATTGGCCCGAGAGCTGCGCCGAGGCGGGCACGAACCTAGTCCGCTGCGGAAACGACGGACTCAAGGGCAGCTTGACCATCGAAGGCGTGGGCAAGCGTTATTCCGCGGCGTTGGTGAAAATCGTTTGGTTGGATGGCCAAAGCCACGTCTACACGTTGACGGGCTCGCAGCCCTCCGTACAGCTTTATGGCTCGGCTGACGATCGCCGTGGAGTAGCCGAGATTTTTCGCTCGTACTCGGTGCTCGGTGTGCAACACATTCTGAGCGGCCTCGATCACTTGCTGTTTGTCGTCAGTTTGTTGTTTTTGGTCGGCTTTCGGCGGCGGCTGATCGGCACCATTACTGCTTTTACGTTGGCGCACAGCCTGACGCTCGCTTGCAGCGTGTTCGGTTGGCTGACTCTCCGCTCAGCACCGGTCGAAGCCTGCATTGCGATCTCGATCGTGCTGGTCGTGAGCGAGGCCTTGCGCGAGAAGGACACGCTGGCGCGGCGGGTGCCGGCGATGGTCTCGTTCTTGTTTGGCCTAGTTCATGGCTTGGGCTTTGCCGGCGCATTGAAGAGCATCGGTCTGCCGCAGAGCCATCTGCCGATGGCGCTGCTCAGCTTCAACGTCGGGGTTGAGCTCGGGCAGTTGCTGATGGTGCTGCTCGCTCTTTTGCTGGTGCAAATCCCGATGCCGCAGCGCTGGGTGCGCGCGCGGCGGCCCGCGCTTTACGCGGTCGGAGCGGTGGCAGCCTTTTGGTGCTGGCAGCGCATCGCGGCGATCGTCCTCGCTTGAAGCCAGCGCTTCGATGCGTCCCGTCAGCGGAGTTGGAAGCGCATCAGCCAGCGCATCCGCACCGCGAGCGCCTTGCCGGCGCGGCGGGCCGGTGCAAAGCGATAGCCGCGAACGCTAAGCAGCGCGGCGTGGTCGAGACCATAGCCGACGTGCGATAGGGCATGCGCGGCGATCACCGAGCCTGTGTCGTCGACCACGATTTCCAACGGCACGTCGGCTTCGATGCCGGCGGCTTGCGCTTCGGGCGTGTAGCTCGGGGCCGCCCCAGCAAGCAGCTTGGCCGGTGTGTCGACCGAATTCTCGGCCGCGGGCGCACTCGACGGAGCTGAGCCCGCGGCAGCTGAGCCCGCGGCGGCCGTGGGGCCATGCTCCAGCTCGCTGCCGAGGGGGCCGCGCGAGGTCGCTCCCAACGTGATCGCGAAGCGCGGCGCCGTCGGGGACGACGGAGAGTCAATCACGGCAGGTGCCGGCGCAGGCGAAGGGCTTGGACCCGCGAGCGGCAAGTGACGAATCGAGGGATCGTGAACGGCCGCGTCATGATCGGGCGGGACCGCGTACTCGTGGTGGTGGTTGGCCCGGGCCGCGCTCCGAGCGGGATCGGGGGTGGGGATCTCCCTCGCAGGCGGCTCCGTCAGCGTTAGCTCGAGGTCGGCAATCAGCAATGCTGGAGCGCTTGCCAGGCTCCCATTTCGCGGTCCGTGCGGAGCTCCGCGCGCGGCCGCGAGCGCAACCACCGCGTGCACCGACACGGAGGCCAGCAGAGCGACGCTCTTGCCGCTCACCGGGAAAGCGCGGAAAAAATCAGCTGCGTGGGGCATCGTGGCGGGCGGCCAGGGTATCGTGCTGAAGCAGTGCCGGGTCGTGACATCTTGCCCTGATTTACGTGACACCTTCGAGGCGCGGTGAAAATCAGTAGCACGTTATTTCATTCGCGTGTTACGGCCGCACCGCAGAAAATGCGTACTCCTGTGATTGCGACGGCGCTCGTCGTCCTCGCATGTTTCCTGGCAGCGCCTCGGCTGTGGGCGCAGGAACCCGGCGGTGGCGGCTCCGTTGGCGGCCCGTCCGGCGGCGAATCGACCGGAGCCACGACAGCCCCCGTGCTCGAAGAGCACATCGACCCCGTCTATCCCGCGGACGCCTGGCGTGAGCGCGTGGGCGGCAGCGTGGGCCTCGAGCTGGTCATCGACGAGACGGGGAAGGTGGTCGAGGCGAAGGTCATTCAACCCGCAGGTCACGGCTTCGATGAGGCAGCAATTGCGGCGGTGAAAGAGTGGACGTTCACGCCCGCACGCTTCAACGGCCAGCCAATCCGTGCCACGGTCGAACTGGCGTTGCCCTTCGAGCCGCCCGCGCTGCCGCCGCCCGCCATCGGTGTGGCCCCCGTCAGGCCTCGACCTGCGCCGCTCCCGGAGCTGCAAAAGAATACGGAGACCACGCTCGTGCTCGGACGAAAACCGATGAGCGCGGCGTCGGCAGCGGCGGTGCGCGACCGCGATTTCGCACTTCGTCCGATTGGCTCGGTGCAAGACATCTTGCGCGTCACGCCCGGCCTGGTGGTGGTGCAACACTCAGGCGGCGGCAAGGCAAATCAGTATTTTTTGCGCGGTTTCGACGCGGATCACGGCACCGATCTCGCGCTCTCCATCGACGGCATTCCGATCAACATGGTCTCGCATGCGCACGGCCAGGGCTTTGCCGATACCAACTTCATCATTCCAGAAACCGTAGAACGCCTCGAGCTCTCGAAGGGCCCGTACTTCGCCAATCAGGGCGACTTTGCGACCGCGGGTGCCGTCAATCTGGTCACGCGCACCGGCTTCGAGCACAGTTCGCTCGGCTTTGGAGTGGGTGGTTCGCCCGGGCACGGCTCGCCTTCATACCGCGGCCTGTTGATCGCCAGCCCGCAATGGGACAAGGCGAACGCGCTGTTTGCCGCCGACATCGGGCGCCAGGATGGCCCATTCGACAATCCAGAGGGCTGGGACCGCTACAAGCTCTTCAACAAGCTGACGCTTCCGCTCACGCCCAACTCGAGCTTGACCATCGGTGAGGCGAGCTATGCCGGCAATTGGTATGGATCGGGGCAAATCCCAGCTCGCGCGGTCGAGCAGGGGACCACCTCGCGCTACGGTTCGATCGACCCGAGCGAGGGCGGAAACAGCGCGCGCCATCAGCTGTTCATGGGCTACCAGTTGCGGCCCAATGAAAATAGCGAGCTGAACGCTCACGCGTATCTGGGCACTTACCGCTTCAACCTTTTTTCGAACTTCACGCTGTACCTGCACGAACAAGAGGCCGGGGACGAGATCGAACAAATCGACCGGCGCACCTTCTACGGGGGCGCGGTCTCTTACCGTGTGTTGCATCGAATCGCGGGCGTTCGCTTCGACACGACCCTCGGTAGCCAGGTGCGCAGCGACGACATTCACGAAGAGCTGTGGCAGGCCTTGCAGCGCGCCCAGCGTGGCCAGCTCCGCAACGACGATGTGCACCAGACGATGCTGGGAGCGTACCTGAACGAGGAGATCACGCCGTTTCCGTGGCTGCGGGCGAACCTCGGCGGCCGCGCGGACTTTCTCAGCTTCGCGGTGGACGATCGGCTCGGCGTGAGCGATCCTTCGCTGCCGAAGAGCGGCGTCGCTGGCGCACACCAATTCAGCCCCAAAGCGAGCGTCGCAGTCACGCCGCTCGCCCGCGAACATGCCCAGCTCGATCTGTACCTGAATTGGGGACACGGCTTTCACTCGAATGACGTCCGAGGCGCGTTTGCCAAGCCCGCCGTTACACCGCTCACACGCGCTGTCGGCGAAGAACTGGGCGCGCGTGCTCGACTCTGGAACCGCTTCGATTTCGCCCTGGCGGGCTGGCTACTCGACCTCGACAGCGAGACGACATGGAGTGGGGACGAAGGCACTACCAGCGTTGGACGAGCCACGCGGCGCTACGGCGTGGAATTCGAGTCGCGCTACGAGTTTACGCCTTGGCTCGCGCTCGATGGCGCGCTCACCTTTACTCGTTCCCAGTTCAGCAGCGATCACGAGAACGGCGGGGGGCTCGCGCTGGCTCCCAAGCAAACTTGGTCCGGCGGACTCTCCGCGCGCCATGAGCTCGGCCCGGGCGTGGGCCGCGCGGGCCTGCGTTTCTACGGGATTGGCGATCGACCCGCCTCTGAAGACGGCGTGTTGGTGGCGCCCGGTTTCACGCAGTTCGACGCTCATCTGGGCTACCGACAGCGCTGGTTCGATCTCGCGTTCGACGTGGAGAACCTGTTCAATGGCGCGTTTCGCTCGGCGCAGTTTGCGACCGTGAGCCGTTTGCGCAGCGAGCCCGGCGTGGGGCAGCCGCTGCCCGCCGGGTCGAGCTGCGGCTCGAGTGGTCGGCACGTGCCCAACCCCAGCTCGGGGGCGAGCGACGGCCGTTTTTGGGGCTGTGAAGACGTGGACTTCACCCCCGCGTACCCCATCACCCTGCGCGTCATGGCTACGTTGTTTCTGGATTGAGGGTTGTCATGAATGTGCGAAAGACCGTACTGCTGGCCTGGTGCTCTTCGATTGCGGCTTGCCACACCTCCGAACCCACGACTGCCGTGCTCAGCAATGAATATTCCGCCTCGACCGACGCGCGATCAGCGACCGCGATGCCGGTGTACAAGGGGTGGTGGGCAGTCGCCCAATTCCCAGATCCCGTAGCGGCGGGGCAAGTGTCCGATCCGGTACGCATCGTTCCGGGAAGGGACTACGGCTATGCTTTGCTCGCGCCCGGCTGGGACCCCTCTACGGAAGCGTTGCCCGGCGCGTTGATCCCTGTACGCAGCGCACACGAGCTGAGTGTCGAACGCGGTGAACTCCTGACCTTCGTGGTCTCCGAGCAGGCGACGGTCGGAGATTGTGGAGCCGGCAAGCCCCTCAGTCAGGAAGACGCCGACTATGTATGCCAGCGTATCTTTCCCGAGGTCTTCGCCGGTCTGCGCTATGATGCGGCGAGCTGCACGACTGCTCCGGCGCGCGACGCGGAAGCCGGTGCGGCCGGCGCGAGCGGCGAGTCGACAGGTCCTTGACGACAACGCGCGTCGCGGGCAGCAAATCAGGCGTTGCGAACAGCGAACACATCGCGATCTCGTCGAATTTTAGTGCAGGGTGAAACTGTCGCGTACGGCTGTTCTAGGGAAACATCTGTTCTTCGAAGCATCACGCGCGTTCGTCGCGGGCGCGCCGCCGGACTGTTGGCCCGCGCGCGGCTGATGCTCTGTGTGTCCCACTTCGGGCCAGAATTGCGGGGCTTCCGAGCGGCGCGGCAAATCCGTGCTAAATAGACCGATCGCGTTGTATGCCCCGCCCGGTGCGTGACTCGCGAGATTTTTCTCGTCCCCGAACTGGCGGCTGATTGCCGTAAGCTTGGCTTGCCCATATGTTCGAGAGTCGCAGCGCGTGAACTCCCAAATTCTAATCGACGCCATCGTCCGTCAGACCATGGTTCTGATCGCGCAACTGTCGACTGCCGACGGCGTACGCTCGCCGCTTTCGCACATTGCGGACGAGGTCTTCGTCGGGCTGGTGAGGGAGCTCGAGCGCCAAAAGCTCGGTAAGAAGGTGATCGCCGACATGTTCGGACTGGTGCTGCGCTCGTACCAACAAAAGGTTCAGCGCCTCAGCGAATCCGCGACTGCTCGGGGGATCACCCTTTGGGGCGCGCTGCACGGGTTCCTCGTCGAACGAGAGTCTGCAAGTCGGGCGGAGCTGTTGCAGCACTTCAAGCACGACGAAGAGGGGAAGGTTCGCAGTATCTTGAACGATCTGGTGGAGAGCGGGCTGGTCAGACGCACCGGGACCGGCAAAGACACGCGCTATCGGGCCGCAAACGCGGAAGAGCTGGAAGAACTCGGCGCGAGCGATGCCGGAGATCTGGAGGAGACCAACGCGGCGTTGGTTTGGGTTCACCTGTATCCGGCCAGTCCCATCAGTCGCGAACGTCTCGCTGCCGTGGTCCCGCTGAGCGAGCCCGCGCTCGATGCCGCAGTCGCCCGACTGATCGCAGACGAGCGAATTCGCGTCGAGAACCGCGCGGAGGGCGTATTTTACGTCACCGATCG
>Ga0164308_10000323_pt1 | contig 25870 bp, 18 predicted proteins | sample Whisoiple_246_MG_FD_109983 | JGI IMG/M metagenome (GOLD analysis project Ga0164308, IMG submission 109983) | Soil microbial communities amended with fresh organic matter from upstate New York, USA - Whitman soil sample_246_MG | ecosystem: Environmental > Terrestrial > Soil > Unclassified >... | reverse complement strand
GGCGTATAAGTGGCCGTCAGGACGCCTCATGAGCAGCCCGAGTCCATTTCCCGGTGTGGGCTTCCGTCGTGGTCGAGACATAAGCTACGGAGTCGCCATGGGTCAGCCTGATAAGGGTCAAGAGCTGGAGCGCGTGCTCGCCAGCGCCGTCGATAAGCCGCACGTGATTTTACTCGGCGGTCATCCCGACCCGGATGGCATCGGCAGCGCGCTCGCGCACAAGCGCCTGTGCGAGCGCCTGGGCGTGTCTGCGACGATCGCGCATGTCTTGCCGTTGTCGCGTTCGGAGAACCGCGCACTCGTGAAGTTGCTCAACGTGCCGATGGTGCGCGTGTCCGAGATGGCTGACTTGGAGCAGTACGGGTACCTGGCGTTGGTCGACGCCAGCGCGAGTGAATCGAGCATCAAGCTGCCGGAGAGCTTGAAGCTGTTGTCGGTCGTCGATCACCATCGTCCGCCGACGGTGCCCAAGGCGCCTTTCGTCGATATTCGCCACGACGTCGGCGCAACCTGCACGATCTACGCGGAGTACGCCGAGCGCGGACTTGCTCCGTTCGGCGCGGAGGGCAACGACGACGCGGCCGTGGCCACGGCCATGTTCTTCGGCATCCAAACCGACACCGACGACTTTGCGTTCGGCACGCCAGCGGATTTTCGCGCCGCGGCTTATTTGAAGCCGTTTTGTGATTCCGAGACGCTCAGCCGAGTCGGCCGTCGCACGCTCACCGCCGAGTCGATGGAAGCCGTCGGTCGTGCGCTCGTGGATCTCGAGGTCGTCCGCGACTTTGCCATCGCCAGCGTTGGCCGCGTTTCGGCGAACAATCGCGACGCCATCCCGATGGCCGCAGACTTCATTTTGCGACGTGAGGACATCGACACCGTGCTGGTGTTCGGAGTCGTCGAAGACCGCATCGACGGTTCGCTGCGCACCAGCCGCGCCAGCGTGGATCCGGCGTTGTTCATGCAGAACGCATTCGGCGACGACAATCAGGGTCGGCCCTACGGCGGCGGCCGCGCGGACATGGGCGGCTTCCGCATTCCGCTCGGGCTGCTGTCCGAGTCGACCGACGAAAACAACCTGCTGCGCATGGTCAAAGACGTCGTGCAGAAGCGCGTCGCCCGCGTAGTGCCCGAACTCGAGAAGAAGAAGCGCGAGCCGAACAACAAGTCCGAGTAGTCAGCGCTGCTCTCGCCGCTCGCGCTGCTCGGGCTCCCGGTAGGCATCCATATCGGGTTCGAGGTCGACCTGGACGCGTCGCGGCGGGCTTTGGACGCGCGTCTTGGCCGGTTCGGGCGTGAAATCGTCACTTTCTCGGTCCTGTACGGCGCCTTCAGGCTCGCGCATCCGCCCGCGTACCGCGTCCAGCGTGCGCCTCAAGCCGCGGTCCGTTTCGACGCCCACCTGCTGGCAAGCGCGGGCCCAGCGCCGCAGCTCTCCGCCGAAAGGCAGTGACAGAAGGAGCAACAAGCTGGGCATGAGGACGCGAAAGGCTGCGAAGGCGGCCAAGCGCGCGGCGGTCAGCGCCAAGACTGCGACGAACATCAGTAGCGGCGCGGGGTAAAAGCCGCTTCTCGGCGCGTGCCAGTCGCTCCCGCGCCGCACGCGCCGGGTTTGATTGCGCACCTGGTCTTTGATTTCGCGCCGCAAGCGCTCACTCTCTTCGCGGAGCTGTCGGCGCTGTTCGCGTCCGCGATCGCGGAGCTCTCGCCAATCATCGCTCGACCCAGGCGCCGGGGCGGGCGCGGCCGAGCCTGCCGAGCGTCGCCCCGAGCCGGTTGTCGGAACACGCGCCGCGCGCTTGTCCGGGTCCGGATCGAGCATCGAACTCAAGACACGGACGAGCCATGGCTCTGCGCCGACGCCAAGCGCGGCGCGCACGTCGATAGCCAGGCCGCGGTGAGGTAGATCCTCCGGTTCGCGCCCCGTGACGAGCGCGAGCGCGGTCGCGCCCACCGCGTAAACGTCGCTGGCGGGCAACGCGCGCCCTTGAAATTGTTCGGGGGCCATGTAGCCGAACGTGCCGACCACGGTGCTGCCGCCTTCGGGCTTCAACTGATCGCGCACGGAGCCGAAATCCACGAAGGCAAAGCTGCCGTCCCGACGTCGGATCACGTTCCCGGGCTTGATGTCGCGGTGGATGATGGCTGGGACGCGCGAGTGCAGGTACGACAGCACGCTGGCCGCGTCTGCGAGAAAACGAGCCACCTCGGCCTGATCCAAACCTTCTCGGCGGCGCCGGATCGAAGCCAACGTCTCGCCCTCGATTTTCTCCATCACTAGATAGAGGGCACCCTCTTCTTCGAAGTGCTCTACGTACACCGGAAGGTTCGCATGCGAGAGCGTGGACAGCACCCGAGCCTCGCGTTCGGCGAGCTCCACGTCCTTCCAGCTCTTGGCGCCCCGCACCTGGAAGCGCTTGATGGCGACCGCACGACCATTCAGCTTGTCGATGGCGTCGAGCGTGTCCGCCTGGGAGCCCGACCCGAGCTCGCCGACGATCGCGTAGCGCCCCGAGCGCAGCGTGCCTGGATTGGAAGCCGAGCTCGCGGTCACCAGCTATCCCTAGTACCGGCCCTGGAGTTTCGCCATCCTGGGCCGGAACCGCGGGATTTTGCTGGTTCAGCCGGTGTTGCGCATGCCCTGAGCGATTCCGTTCAGGGTCGTGCCGAGAGCCGCGTCCAGCAGTTTGAGTTGCGGATCGTCTTCGGACAATTTGCGCTTCTTCTTGAGCAAGCTCACCTGGAGCAAGTTGAGCGCGTCCACGTACGGATTCCTGAGCGTGAGTGCTCCTTGTAAGAAGCGGTGGTCGAGCAACATATCGCGCTCGCGAATCATGTGCAGCGATTGCACGGTCCGTTGGAACTCCGCTTCCAACCCGCCCATGATCACCGGGTCGGCGCCGAGCTCCCGTGCATACAGGCGGGCCACGTCGATGTCCGCTTTGGCGCAGACCATCTCGATCTTGTCCAAGAGGTCACTGAAGAAAGGCCAATTTTTAGCCATTTGCTTCAGCAACTCGAGCCCGCCGGGTTCCGCGATGACTTGGTCGAGCGCGGTGCCCGCACCCATCCACGCCGAGGTCATCAGGCGCATCTGGGTCCAGCCGAAGTTCCAAGGGATGGCCCTGAGTCCCTTGATGGTACCCGCGCCTCGCTCACGATACGCAGGACGTGAGCCGAAGTGCACGTGGCCGAGCTCGCGCACCGGCGTGGCTTTGAGGAACATTTGAAATAGCGCCGTGTCGTCGTGCACGACTTTGCGGAATGCGGCTTGCGAGGACTCGCTCAGCCGCGCCATGACCTCGCGGTAGCGGGCTTCCGCGCCGGGCTCGAGCTCGCTGCGGAAGTCCGAGAATTTGGCCATCAGCGTGCCGGTCAACATCACTTCCAAGCTGCGCTCGGCGATCGACAAGATGCCGAACTTCTGGGAGATGATCTCGCCCTGTTCGGTGATCTTGACGCGCCCGGAGACGGTGCCCGGGGGCAAGGCCGTGAACGCACGGTACACGGGCGAACCACCGCCGCGGCCGACGGTGCCGCCCCGACCGTGGAACAAGGTCAGCGTGACGCCTGCCTCGCGAGACACTTCGGCCAGCGCTTCTTGGGCGCGGTACAACTCCCAAGCTGCAGCGACCACGCCCACGTCCTTGGCGGAGTCCGAATAGCCGAGCATGACCTCCTGATGCATGTTGCGCGCTTTGAGTTGGCGCAGGTACACCGGGTCGGCGAACAGGCTCTTCATGATCGACGGCCCGTTGAACAAGTCCGCCTGAGTCTCGAACAGCGGCACCACGTCCAGCCGCGAGAACGGCTCTTCGCGCGCCAAGTCCACCAAGCCTGCTTCGCGCGCCAAGATCAGCACGCGCAGTAGGTCCGTAGAGGTCTTGGTCATCGATACGATGTAGGTCTGGGCTGCGCGCTCGCCGAATTCGTCCTGCACCTCACGCATCGTGTGAAACAGCTTGCTCGTGCGCGCGGCTTCCTCGTCGAGCGGCGCGTAGGCGGAAACCAACGGGCGCATGCCCATCAACTCGCGGTGAATGGCCGCGTCGTCCAGCTCCGGCACGCCCACGGCTTTGGCGATCGCGGCCAGCGTGCGCGTGTGCATCTCGGAGTCTTCACGCAAATCCAAATAGTAACCCGCGAAGCCCAGAACCTCGACCAAACCGATCAGCGGCTCGAGCAGGCTGCGCCGCGCGTGCTCGGCGCGTGCGTGCACCAGCGATTGGCGTACGACGTCCAGATCTTTCCAGAATTCTTCGGCCGTCGCGTACGCGCCCGAAACGCGCTCGACCTGGCCGGAGTCACGGGAGGCAATCTCCCGCCGGGTTGCCTCGAGCCGACCGGTGATGAACGTGAGCTTGAGCCGCAATGGCTCGTGTTGATCGCGCTTGCGGTTGATCTCCCAGAGCCGCGGCAACAGCGGCTTGTCGCGCTCCAGCGATTGGCGGAGCACGTCTGGCACCCCTCCCAAGCGATCCGAAACCGACAAGCGCTGCACGAGTTGCCAAACTTTGCGATGATACAGACCGAGCAGCGCGTGCGCGGTACGCCGCGCTGCCGCCATGGTGATCTCGGGGGTCACGAACGGGTTGCCATCGCGATCGCCGGCTACCCAGCTACCCATGGGCAGGCGCAGTGAAAAACCGAGCGGCTCGCCGAACGCCAACTTGAACGCGCGTTCGGCGCTCTCGCTGACTTGCACCGAAGCGTCCAGCAGCCGATCTTCCAAATACCAGATCACCGAGCTTACTTCGTCGAGCACGCTCGGGCGGTCTCGCCGAACCTCGTCCGTCAACCACAATAGTTCGATCTCGGCGTCGATTGCGTTCTCGATGCGTGTGCGCTCCTCGGGCGGTGAGTTTTCGCGCTTGAGCAGCGCGTCCGCTAGGCGAGCTTGTAGCTGCAGCAGGGTACGACGCGTGGCTTCCGTGGGATGCGCCGTGAGCACGGGCCGCACTTCCAGCTCGCGCAAATATTCACGAACGTCCGCTGCGCTGCGCTTGCTGTCACGGAGCTTCTCGAACGCCCAGCGAATACTGGCAGGTTGTGCCGAATGCTCGGCGCCATCCTCGTAGGCGTGACGGCGGCGCACCCGGTGGACCTGTTCTGCGGTGTTGATCAAGAAGAAGAACAGCGTGAAGGCGCGGGCCACCGGCGCCGCAACCTCGAGCGGGAAGCCCGCGACACGGCCGAGGAGAGTATCGAGATCGGCTGCAGTGGCTTCGCCTCGACGACGCCCTCGGCACGCGGAACGGAGGTCTTCGACGGCTTGAAACACCGCCTCGCCCTCTAGGCGCTTGATGACTTGACCGAGCGCCGACGCGAGGTAGCGCACGTCTTCCTGCAGGGGGCGATCTTGAGGGCGGACTTCGGGGTGTGTTGCGGGGCTCACACCTTCTCGTTTCGCACGAGCCGGGGGCAGAAGGAAGCCCTTCGACGCTCGCTAGCGTTCTTCGCTGGCGTTCTGTGAGGGGTAGGTAAAGCCTAGTGTTTCCCGAGTGTTGCCCGAACTCCCCGAAAAAGAGTTGGTACCGAAACCAACGGGAGCCATCTCGGACATGCCGTTCGCTCCTGGCTCGGGAATCATCGTCGCTCGTCGCACGCAAACACGTGCAATACCGATTCGGCCGTGCGCTCCAGCCACACAGCGGAGCGTTGAAGCGCTTCTTCGAGCGAGCTCGGGCGGCGACAGATCGAGAAGATTCCAGCAAAGTCCGGGAAATCTGCCGCACGCACGTCGTCTGCGATGCCGCCGACGAGCGCAATGACAGGTATGCCCCGCTCTTTGCTCCAGCGTCCGACTCCATACGGGCCCTTGTTATGCAGGCTTTGCAGATCCAACAGGCCTTCGGCAGTGATCACGAGATCGGCACCCTCGAGCGCTCGCGCGAAGCCGACCGTTTCCAACACCAAGTCGATCCCCGGTTCGAGGGTGGCTCCGAGAAGTCCGAACAGACCGCCCGCAATGCCGCCGGCCGCCCCCGCCGAAGGCTGGTGGCGCACTTCGCGGCCGGTCGTTTGCTCAATCACGTCTGCGAAATGGGCCAGATTTCGTTCGAGCTCGAGCACGACGTCAGGGGTCGCGCCTTTTTGTGGGCCAAACGCCATCGCCGCGCCGCGCGCGCCGAGCAGTGGGCTATCCACATCGCAGGCGACTCGCAGCTTCACCCGCGCCAGCGCGGGGTGCACGCGCGACAAATCAATGCGTGACAGCCGAGCCAGCCCAGCGCCACCGCTGGCAATCGGGGTGCCGCTTTCGTCCAGCAGACCGACTCCGAGCGCCGCGAGCAATCCGGCGCCGCCATCCACGGTTGCGCTACCGCCAACGCCGAGGATCACCTCTTCGACGCCAGCGTCGAGCGCCGCGCTCAGCAATTTGCCCGTGCCACGACTGCTGCAAAATAGCGGATCCTGCTCGTGGGCTTGCAAGAGCGTGAGGCCTGAGGCCGTGGCCACATCCAACACGGCCGTGCGCCCTTGATCCAATAATCCAAAGCGCGCGCGCACGGGACGGCCGAGCGGATCCGGGACGATCGTTTCGCGGGTCACGCCCTCGCGCGCTGCGCTCAGCACCGCGCTCGTCCCATCCCCGCCGTCTGCGATGGGCAGATTGACGATCTCGACCGCGCTGTTGGCCGTGCGCAGACCGCGTGCGATCGCCAGGGCGGCTTCGCCCGCGGTCAGGCTGCCTTTGAGAGCGTTGGGAGCGACGACCACGCGCACGGTGCTGCGCGCGACTTATCATCGACAGCGCGCGTCGCCAACGCGTCCCTCGCGGGCTTCTCGCGTATTGCTGCTCGGCGTGTCGGCAATGATGTGATTTGGTCGATCGCGGTGCTGCTTGGGGAAGATCGACGATTGCGGTGCTTGCGCTGCTGGCGCGCATCGCCAGGGTGCGAAAACGCGAGCAAAGCAGCAGTAGACGGAAACCAAAACGCAAATAGGTCCCACCTTTACCCACTTCTATGAGCGTTAGTCGTTCCCCCTCGCGGTCGATTTGATGCCTCGAAGATTGCCCACCCCGGGCCTGCTGGTCTATCGATTCGTTTTTTCTCGAGAGGTGGAGAACCGATGATGCGTCTATCGAAGTCCGTTGCTGCAGCGTGCTTGCTGTCGATCCCCGCGGTCGCGTCATCCGCCCGAGCGGCGGAGCCCGCACCTGGCCCTGCGCCCGGCGCCCCAGCGGCAGCTGCTCCTGCTCCTGCTCCTGCTCCTGCTCCTGCTCCTGCTCCCGCTCCTGCTCCTGCTGCAGGCCCTGCTCCTGCTGCAGGCCCTGCTCCTGCTGCAGGCCCCGCTCCTGCTGCAGCTCCTGCTGCAGCTCCTGCTGCTGCGAGTGCGAACGCATCGGTGAGCGTGGACAGTGCGAATGGCGCGTCGGCCGCAGCCGGGATCAACAGCGGAGACGGTTTCTGGGAACGCTATCGGCCCCTTCCGCTCGCGCTCGAGTTGGGTGTGTATGGTGGCTTTGCGCACTTTGACGAGCAGCACAATTTACAGGATCTGGATATCATTCAGAACACGCAATACGGTCATCAAGGCCTGAGCACGGGGCTCGACCTGGGTTTGCGCGCGGCGTTCTATCCGCTGTCGTTCCTCGGCCTCGAAGGCGAGCTCGGAGTCGTTCCCACCAAAACCAGTATCGATGATCAGAGCGCCACGGTGTGGACGTACCGAGCGCACCTGATCGCGCAGTACCCGGGCTATCGCTTGGTGCCTTTCGCCGTGCTCGGCCTCGGTGGCATGACCGTGAAGAGCCACCCGGACACGCTCGGTACCGACGCCGATCCGGAAATGCATTGGGGGCTGGGCGCCAAGTTTGCGTTCAACGAGCACGTGAGCGCGCGCTTCGATTTTCGCGACAACTTGATGCAGAAAAACCTGCTGCTGGCCGGCGTCGAAGATGGCGACTTGGTGCACAATACCGAGTTTTTGCTGGGTGTGAGCTTTACGCTGGGCCGCACACCGTACGAGCCCACTCCACCTCCGGTCGATTCCGATGGCGACGGCTTCTTCGATCCCCAGGATGCCTGCCCGATGCAAGTTGGCGTGGCGCCGAATGGCTGTCCCGTGCCGGTAGTCGTCGATACCGACCACGATGGCATCCCGGATCCGAGCGACGCTTGCCCGCAAGAAGCCGAGGACGGCCAGCCCCCGAGCGCGACGGATGGTTGTCCAAACAAGGACTCGGACGCTGACGGGATCCTGATCCCGGAAGACAAGTGCCCGAGCGAGAAGGGCATTGCGCCCGACGGCTGCCCGGTGCGAGACAAGGACGCTGACGGCATAGCCGACGACGTCGACAAGTGCCCTGACCAGCCCGAAACGAAGAACGGCTTCGAGGACGCGGACGGCTGCCCCGACGAATTGCCCAAGGCAGTGGCGAAGTTCTCCGGCGTGATCAAGGGCATCGAGTTCGACTTCGGCAAAGCGACGATCCGCAAAGGGTCCAACAAGTTGCTCGACGAGGCCGTCAAAGTCCTCACCGAATACAAAGACCTGCACGTGCTGATCACCGGCTACACCGATGACGTCGGCGAACGCCAGACCAACATCGACTTGTCTGAGGCTCGAGCCAACTCGGTGAAAACTTACATGGTCTCGAAGGGCATCGACGCGGGGCGTATCGACACGCACGGAGCCGGCCCCGATGACCCGATTGCGGACAACAAGACCGACAAAGGTCGACAGCAGAACCGTCGTATCGAGTTCAAATTGGTCACGAAATGACGGTGAGGCCGGGTTCAGGCTCGACCCGGTTCTGTAAGCGTGAGTTGATTCCGGCGCAGTCTCGCTCCACGCGAGTCGGCGCCGGGATCTTGGCAATAATCGGAGGAACAGATGCGTAGTTCTTTAGTAATGTCCTTGATCGGTATGACGAGTATGGCTCTCGCCTTGCTCGTCGGTTGCGGTGATGACGACAACAAGCCCGTGACCAGCAAGCAGGGTCAATCTTGCGCGCGAACCGCAGATTGCGATCCAGGTTTGAGCTGCATCGGCAACGTCTGTTACAAGACGGCGCCACCGCCGAGCGGTGCAGCTGGAAGCGGCTCCGATCTCAAGCCACCAGTACTAGGAACCGAAGGTCAGAGCTGCTCCTCCCGTCTGGATTGCGTCGAGGGTCTCGACTGTTTCAACAACCGCTGCACGGCGTCCGCCTCTGGTGACGCGGGTGCATCGGGCAACTCGGGGCCGCAGCTCGGCATGCGCGGCGAGAGCTGTCGCGTCAATAGCGACTGCAGCAAAGATCTGGTGTGCGTGGCCACGGCGGTTGCGGGCACCGGCATTTGCGACCTCGCAAACTTCGGTGTGCAAGCGACTGGCCTGACCTGCTCGGGTGAGTGCAGCAAGGCAGAGGACTGCTGCCAATTGCCGATGGCACTCCACACGACCAGCATCAGATCGTGCGAGGACATCGCTGACGCCATCGATACTGGTGCCATCGATTGCAGCGCGCCCGCCGCGGGAGCAGCTGCGAAGCTCTGCTTCGAGCAAGCGACGTACTGTAAATGCGACGATACCTGGAGCTGTGACGAGGACCGGCACGCCTGTGTGTACGAGACCGAATGCGACCCGGCTGTCGGGCTAGACGCCCCCAGCGGCTGTCCGAGCCGTTCGCGCCTCTACGATGTCTCGGCCAGAACCTGCAATCCGGACTCCAAGAGCTGTGTTGGCGCGGGCGTTGCGGAATGCACCAACGACAAATCCTGCGAGGGCAAGCAAGTCATCGACAGCACGCCCGACGACCTATGCACCGTCGGAGAATGCACCTGCTACAGCGGAAACAAGCAGTGCTATCGAAAGTGCGCGCGCGATATCGATTGTGGTGCCGGACAAATCTGCGATAGCAAGTCGAAGGTGTGTAAGCCGGACGCGGCGTGCGTGACGGATTCTCAGTGTGCGATCGCCAACCACAACGTCGCCTTCAAGTGCAACGATGGGACTTGTGCCCAGGAATGCAGCTCGGATCGGGATTGCTCTCCCTCCGGTGTGGGCGGCGCGTTCTCGGGTAAAGTCTGCGGCGCGGATGGTTTCTGTGCAGTCGTTGCGCAGGATTGCAATGAAGACAGCCAATGTGCTCCGCTCACCGTGGGTGGCCTCAAACCGTTCTGCGTCACGCCTCCGCCAGCGGCCGGTGACGGCGTAGCTTCGGCGATCACCAACTGAGTCCAGCGAACTGATTGGAGCGCGAGGTCGGTATCTCGCGCCGACGGCCCGCAGCGTGCAATCGCTGCGGGCCGCTCGCGTTTTGTGGCCCCCGGCAGACAAGCCGGCGACTCTGCTGATATAGGTGGTGTTCCGAAGATGCTAGAACTGTCCCTCCCATGAACGACGAGGGCGGCAGTCGGCCCGAGATTCTGGTGGTCGAAGACGACCCCGCTCATTCCGAGGCGGTGGCACGCGTGCTCTCGGCCCATGGCGGTTTCGGATTGCGCTTCACGGCCTCGCTGGCCGATGCGCAACGCGCGATCTCCGAGTCTCCTCCGGCGCTGATCCTGGCTGATTTGAATCTCGCTGACGGCGAGGCCTTCGAGCTGCTGTCGTATCGCAGCGGTCAGTCGGGGCTGCCCGTACTCGTGATGACCAGTCATGGCGACGAGCAGACCGCCGTGCGCGCCATGCGGGCCGGCGCGCTGGACTACCTGGTCAAGTCACCGGAAGCGTTTGCGGGGCTCCCGCGCGCGGTGGAGCGTGCCCTCCGGGAGTGGCGCCTGGTCGAATCGCGGCGGGCCGCCGAGGCGGCACTGCGCGAGAGCGAGGAGCGGTTTCGCGTGTTCTTCGAATCCTCTCCGGACGCATGCATCTTCGTGACCAGTGATGGTCGGTTCATCGATATCAACCGCGCAGCCGAGGAGATGTTCGGCTACGGACGCGACCAGGTCGTCGGCAAGATGATGCCCGAGCTCGGGCTGTTTCATCACGACTCATTGCCCACCGCGCGTGCGATGGTCGACGAGTGCTTGGAAGGGGTGGCTTACCCGCCGACGGAATTGACCGTCGTTCATCGCTCGGGGCGTGAGCTCATGGTCGAAGCGCGCACCGTGGCGGTTCGCGTGCGTGACGGGCTCGCAATCCTGACCGCGCTGCGCGACATTTCGGCTAGGAAACAGGCAGAAGCTGCTCAGCGTCGACTGGAAGAGCATCTCCGCCAGGCATCCAAGATGGAAGCCGTGGGGCGGCTGGCGGGTGGTGTAGCCCACGATTTCAACAATTTGTTGACCGGCATCCGCGGCTTCACCGACATCTTGATCAGCGGGGTCCGAGAGGAGGACCCCGCGCACGGTGACTTGCTGGAGATTCAGCGCGCTACGCAGCGCGCCGCAACTCTGACCGGACAGTTGCTGGCGTTCAGCCGCAAGCAAATGGTCGAGCCCGTGGTGGTGGACCTGAACCAGCTGCTGTCCGGCGCAATGGCCATCCTAGAACGACTAATCGGTGAGGACGTGCAGGTCGTGTTCCGGCCCGGCACCGACCTGGGCTCGGTGCGGATCGACCCGAGCGGCATGGAACAAGTGTTGATCAACTTGGCCGTGAACGCACGCGACGCGATGCCGCAAGGCGGACACCTAGAGATCGAAACCTCGGAGGTCGACGTCGACGCAGAGCTGTGTCGAACTCACCTGGATGCGCGGCCCGGACGGCACATCCTGTTGTCCGTCAAAGACACCGGCGTCGGCATGTCGGAAGGCGTGCTCTCGCGGCTGTTCGAGCCATTCTTCACCACCAAGGGTCCTGGGCGTGGCACCGGGCTCGGCTTGTCGATCATCTATGGAATCATCCAGCAAGGCGGCGGCTTCGTATTGGTCGAGTCCGACGTGGGTCGCGGTTCGACGTTCCGCATTTACCTGCCCGCCGTGCTGGAAAAGCCAGCCGCCGCGGTAGTTTCGGTGGAGCCCGAGCTGCCCAAGGGCAATGAAACCATCCTGCTCGTCGAAGACGAGGTCCTGGTGCGATCACTGGTCAGCAAATTCTTGCACAGCCAAGGCTATCGCGTGCTGAGCGCAGCGCGCGGGAGCGATGCGATCCAGTTGGCGGCAGAGCACGGCTCACGCATCGACCTACTGCTGAGCGACGTCATCTTGCCCAACATGAACGGCCGACAGATCTATGAACGGCTGGCGCAGACGACGCCCAAATTGCGAGTATTGTTCATGTCCGGTTACACCGAAAACATCATCGCGCCCCACGGCGTCCTCGAAGGAGGCTTCTATTTCGTGCAGAAGCCGTTTTCACTGAAGGAACTAGCGCGCAAAGTACGCGAAGCGTTGGACGAACGCTGAGCCCGGGACGCCCGGAGCCGCGTTGACTTGCGGCCTCAGGGGGATACCCTTGGAGCAATCGAGCATGGCACAATGGGCCGACACGGTACCGAGCGAGTTGCCAGGAGCCGGTGAGGCTGGCCTCAGAGCCACACTCGAATACGTCAAAGACGGCATCTTCTTCGCCGATTCACAGGGCATCGTGGTCGACGCCAACGCCGCGGCCTGTGATCAGTTGGGTAGACCGCGCTCGGAAGTGATCGGAGCTCCGGTGTCCGCATTCACGGGGAGACCAAACTTCCAATTCAACTCGGTCGTGACTCGGCTGGAGTCGGAACCGCACCTCTCCTATCAAACGACACATCTCGACAAGTACGGGGCCCGGGTGAACGTCGAATTGACCATCACACGGATGCCGAGTCAGGGTTCCTATCTGTACGTCGGCATCGCGCGTGACGTGACAGAGCGCACACGCGTCGAAGAAGAGCTGCGCCAGAGCGAACAGCGTTACCGCATGCTGGTGGAAAATTTCCCGGGCAGCGCGGTGATCCTGTTCAATCGCGAGCTTCGCTTCTTGCTCGTGGATGGCCCGGAGGTCGCAGCGAGTGGCTTCTCGCCCGAAAGGATGGTCGGCCACACGCCAGCCGAGTGTCTGCCGCCGGAGTTCGTGAAAGTCATCGAGCCGAATCTGCGAGCGGTGCTCGATGGCAAACGATTCTCGGCAGAGGTCCCGTTCGGCGATCAGCGCTACCTGTACCAATACGTGCCTTTGCGAGACAGCGCGGGTGAGGTCAGCAAGGGCTTGATTTTGGCTCAAAACGTGACCGATCGCTATCGTGCGAGCCTGGCCGTCGCCCAGCGCGAGCGCCAGTTTCGCACGCTCACCAACAACCTGCCGGACTTCGTCGTCCGCCTGGATCGCGAGCACCGCTACATGTACGCCAATCCGGTGTTCGAAACCGCGACTGGCATCTCGCTAGAGAGTGCGCTCGGCAAAACCAACCGCGAGCTCGGCATGGCACCCGACAAGCTCGAGCGTTGGACCACGGCCATTCAGCACGTGCTCGACTCCAAAGAGCCGATGCGGTTGGAGGACGAGTTCCAAGGCCCGGACGGGGTGAGTCTGACGTGGGACGCTCGGATAGTGCCGGAGCGCGCCGAATCCGGAGAAATCGACTCGGTCTTGATCATCAGCCGCGACGTGACGGAGCGGCGCTTGCGCGAGGAGGAGCTGCGTCACAAGAATGAAGAGCTGACCCGCTTCACCTACACCGTTTCCCACGATTTGAAGAGCCCTCTAGTCACCATTCAAAGCTTTTTGGGGTTCTTGGTGGAAGACGCGCAGCGCGGGGACACCGAACGTGTAGCGAGAGACGTATCATTCATCAAGACTGCTGCCGATCGCATGTCGGCGCTGCTCACGGACTTGTTGCAACTGTCGCGCGTCGGGCGCAAACAAAACGTTTCGGAGCGCGTGCCCTTGGCCGAGTTGGTGAACGACGCGCTTGCCATGGTCGCGGGGCGCATCGCGATCGAAAAGCCGGACCTAATCGTCACGAACGATGCGGTCACTCTGTACGGGGATCGACTGCGCTTGGTCGAAGTCTTTCAAAACCTGCTCGACAACGCCGTGAAGTTCTCCAGCTCGGTCGATAGTCCGCGCATCGAGCTCTTGGCGGATCACGTCGAGGGCGAAATCGTCTTCCGTGTGCGTGACAACGGCATCGGTATCGATCCGCGCTACCAACACAAGCTGTTCGGCTTGTTCGAAAAGTTACACCCCGAAATGGAAGGCACTGGCATCGGGCTCGCGCTGGTCAAGCGGATCATCGATGTCCACGGTGGACGCATTTGGGTGGAGTCGGCCGGGCCCGGCGAGGGCACCACGGTGTCTTTCACTATCCCCGGAAGCAAACGCGAGGAACCATGAAATCTGCGCACTCCCGGATTTCGATTTTATTGGTCGAGGATGATCCCGCGCACGCGGAGATCGTGCTGCGCAATTTGACGAACCTGCAAGATCGGGTGCGCTGCATCGCTCACCTGAGCGACGGTCAGCAAGCGTTGGACTATTTGCAACGCCGAGGCGAGCACAGCGATCCCCAGAGCTCACCGCGTCCCGATCTGGTGCTGCTGGATTTGCGTTTGCCGCGGGTGGACGGCTTCGAGGTGTTGCGCCGCATCAAGGCCAGCGAGAGCGTGAGCCACATCCCCGTGGTCGTGCTGAGCACATCGGAGGCCGAGGGCGACATCGCGGCCGCCTATCAGACCGGCGCCTGCAGCTATCTGGTCAAGCCTGCCGAGTTCGAGGCATACGTGGAGCTGATCCGGGGGCTCGGACACTATTGGAGCGGCTTGAACCGCTTCCACGGCGCTTGACGCGGTTTCGTCAGTCAGCGAGCAGGCGTCCATGTTGGTGAAGTTGTTGGTTCGTACTCCCCGCAAACTCGCGGAAACGGTGAGCGCGGCGCTGTTCGAAGCCGGTGCGGGTGGCATCGAAGAACAAGACGGCTCGAAGCGACTGGTGGTTTACGCGGCGGATCGCGAGGCGGCCGAGGGCATCGCGGCGCGCGCTCGCGTCTTACTGGGAACGCTCGTTCCCGGCGAAAACGGCATCGCGCTGAGCATCGAGGTGGACGAGAGCTCGGACTGGGCCAGCGCCTGGACGCGCTACCTGGGGCAAATCGCGCTCACGCCGAGCTTGGTCATTCAACCGCTGTGGGACGAGACACCTGCGCCGCCCGGCGCTCAGCGCATCCTGTTCGATCCCAAGCTGTCTTTCGGCGATGGGGCGCATGCGACCACGCGCCTGGCCTCGCTCGCGCTCGAACGCGCGTGTCGCGCGCGAGCCGGCTCATCGGTGCTGGATTTTGGCTCCGGCACGGGCGTACTGGCGTTCGTCGCGCTGTTGTCCGGGGCGAAGTTCGCGCGGGGAATCGACATCGATCCCGTGTCCATCGAGGCCGCGCAGCGCAACGCGGTGCTGAACTCGTTGCAGCAGCAGAGCCAGTTCAGCCTACCCAGCGCAGAGCTCACTGGGACGTTCGAGTTGGTGGTTGCCAACTTGGAGGCGCCCGCCCTACTGGCTTGCGCCAAACCGCTCGCGACCTTGGCGCAGCGTTCGGAACGGCTGATTTTGACCGGGTTTCTGGCTGAGATGCAGGCCGAAGTCCTGGCTGCGTTCGAGCCGAGTTTTCGCGTGCAGCAGGTCGAATACGAGGCCGGCTGGGCCTTGGTCGAACTCGCTCCGCTCACCTGAGCACAAACGCGAAAAGCCGGCTCTCCATGGCGAAGAGCCGGCTTTTGCAACACGCGCCGGAGTACTAGGCGTTGTAGGAGCGCGAGCTGACGTTGCCGCCGCGGCCGGTCCAGTTCGTATGAAAAAACTCGCCGCGCTTCTTGTCGGTGCGCTCGTAGGTGTGTGCACCAAAGTAGTCGCGCTGCGCCTGCAACAGGTTTGCTGGCAAACGATCGCGACGATAGCCGTCGTAGAACGAAAGCGCGGAGCTCATGCACGGCGTGGGGATGCCCAGCAAGGCAGCGTTGGAGATGGTCTTGCGCCAGCCGCCTTGACTCTCGTCGATCACCTTGCGGAAAAAATCATCGATCAGCAAGTTTTCGAGCTCGGGATTTTTGTCGAAGGCCTTCTTGATGTCACCCAAGAAGCGACTGCGAATGATGCAGCCCCCGCGCCACATCAGGGCAATCGAGCCGAAGTTCAACTTCCAGCCATACTCTTTGCTGGCCTCGCGCAGCAGCATGTAGCCTTGCGCGTAGCTGACGATCTTGGACGCGTACAGCGCGAGCATCACGTCGTCGATGAACGCTTGCTTCTCGCCGCTGAAAGCCGCCTGGGGACCGCTGAGCGCGCGGCTCGCGCGTTCACGCTCGTTCTTGAGCGACGACAGCGCGCGCGCAAAGACGGCCTCCCCAATCAGCGTGACGGGCATGCCGAGATCGAGGGCAGAATTGCTAGTCCACTTTCCGGTGCCTTTTTGGCCCGCAGCGTCCAAGATCTTGTCGACCAGCGGCGAGCCGTCTTCGTCCTTTAAGCCGAAGATCTCGGCCGTGATTTCGATCAGGTAGCTGTCCAGCACTCCCTTGTTCCAACCTTCGAACACCGATTTCAGCTCGTCGGCGGAGAGCCCGAGGCCGCTCTTCATCAGATCGTAGGCTTCGGCGATCATCTGCATGTCGCCGTACTCGATGCCGTTGTGCACCATCTTGACGTAGTGACCGGCGCCGCCTTCGCCCACCCAGTCGCAACAGGGCTCGCCGTCGACCTTGGCCGAGACGCTCTGCAGAATGTCTTTGATGTACGGCCATGCTTCCGGATCGCCGCCCGGCATGATGGAAGGCCCGCGGCGTGCGCCCTCCTCACCACCCGACACACCGCTACCGACGAAACGAATGCCTTTTTCCTTCAGCTGATCGAAGCGCCGCTGGCTGTCGGGGAAGTGCGAATTGCCGCCGTCGATGATGATGTCGCCCTTGTCCAGCAATGGCGTCAGTTCGTCGATCACGGCATCGACCGCCGCTCCGGCCTTGACCAGGATGAACACGCGGCGCGGAGACTTGAGCGTGGCGACCAATGCCTTGACCGTCTTGGTCGCGACGACCTTCGAGCCTTTTGCCGGGCCGGCCATGAACTCGTCCGTGACGCTGCCCGTGCGGTTGTAGACGGACACGGTAAAGCCGTGGTCGTTCATGTTCATGACCAGGTTTTGACCCATCACGGCCAGGCCGATGAGGGCAATGTCTGAGCTCGGTTCCGACATATCGATGCTTCTCCTAGGGTGAGCTTTTGGGCGGCGACAAATAGCACGACGTCGCACCCGTCAGCTACGCCGATGGCCTCAGCGGGCGAATGCGTGTACGAGGTCAGGCATCGTTCGATACAGGCAATCGGCGCCGGCATCGCTCAGCTCCGCCGGTGAGCCGTAGCCCCAGAGCACGCCTGCCGAGCGCAGGCCATTGTGCTTGGCCCCGACCACGTCGTGCAGGCGATCGCCGATCATCCAAGCATTGGCGGGAGCAATGCCCTCGCTGCTCAGTACGTGTGCAATGAGCTCGCCCTTTTTGCTTCGTTCTCCGCTCAGCTCCGAGCCGTACACGTGGCGGAAATATTGGCGCAGCTGGAAGTGATCGATGATGATATTTGCGTAGACCTGGGGCTTGGAAGTAACCACGAACAGCGGGATGTCTGCGGCTCGCAGCGCCTTCAGGCCGTCCGAAACGCCAGGATACACGCTGCTCTCGAACAGACCGAGCTCGCCATAGCGCTCACGATAGATGGCAATCGCGCGCGCATTCAACTCTGCGTCGCTCGAATCGAGCAGCTCGCGAAACGCATCGTGGGTAGGCGGGCCGATGAAGCGCGAGAGCACTTCGTCGGTAGGGATCTTCATTCCCAAGGTGGTCAGCGCGTGGCGCATGCTGGCCAAAATACCGGGGCGAGAGTCGGTCAGCGTGCCGTCCAAATCGAAAAATAAGTACAGCTCGTTCATGCTCGCGCCGCACGTGCTCGAGACGCAGGCATTTTACCCGAGGGCGCCCGCTCGCTCGTCCGCTTGCCCGCGCCTCGATCCAGCACTCGAGCGAGGTACTGTCCGGTGTGGCTCTTCTTCACGCGCGCCACGCTTTCGGGCGTGCCCTCTGCCACCAATTCGCCGCCCGCGCCTCCGCCCTCCGGGCCCAGATCAATCACCCAATCAGCATGCGCGATGACGTCGAGATTGTGCTCGATGACGAGCACCGTGTTGCCCGCCTCGACTAGCCGAGACAAAACCTCGAGCAACTTTTCCACGTCTGCGAAATGCAGTCCCGTGGTCGGTTCATCGAGAATGTACAGCGTGCGGCCGGTGCCGGGGCGCGATAGCTCTCGCGCCAACTTGATGCGCTGCGCCTCGCCGCCGGACAGGGTGGGGGAGGGCTGTCCGATCTTGACGTACCCGAGTCCGACGTCTGCCAAGGTCTGCAGACCGCGCGTGATGTTCGTGTGCACGCCGAACAGCTCCAGACCCTCGCGGACGCTCATCTCGAGGGTGTCCGCGATGCTCTTACCCTTGTACAGCACTCGCAACGTCGCTTCGTTGAAGCGCCGCCCGCCGCACTCTTCGCAGGTGACGTACACGTCCGGCAGGAAATGCATCTCGACCTGACGCACGCCATCGCCAGAGCAGGCTTCGCAGCGACCCCCCTTGACGTTGAACGAGAAGCGGCCGGCGTCGTAGCCGTATGTGCGGGCTTCGGGCGTGCTGGCGTACAATTCGCGAATCGAATCGAACACCTTGGTGTACGTGGCCGGGTTCGAACGCGGGGTGCGACCAATTGGCTTTTGATCGATGCCGATCACCTTGTCGATGTGCTCGATACCCAGGATCTTTTGGTGTTCACCAATCGGGCTGCGCGCGTCGTGCAGGGCGCGCGAGAGCGCAGGAAACAAAATGCCATTGATCAGCGTGGATTTGCCCGCGCCGCTGACGCCGGTGACGGCCAATAAGGTGCCCAGTGGAAAACGAACGTTCAAGCTCTTCAGGTTGTGCTCGGTCGCGCCCCTGATTTCCAGGACCTTGCCGTTGCCCGGGCGGCGCTGGCTGGGGATGGGGATCTTCCGCTTTCCCGATAGATACGCGCCGGTCAGCGATTTGGGATTCTTCAGGACCTGCGCGGGCGTGCCGGCCGCGACGACCTCGCCACCGAGCTCACCCGCGCCGGGGCCGAAGTCGATCAAGTAGTCGGCCTCCAACATCGTTTCTTCGTCGTGTTCCACCACGATCACCGAGTTTCCGACGTCCCGAAGCGCCTTCAATGTCTTGAGCAATTTGCCGTTGTCGCGCTGATGTAGGCCGATCGACGGCTCATCCAAGATGTAAATCACGCCCGTGAGCTCCGAGCCGATTTGCGAAGCCAGCCGGATGCGCTGGCTCTCGCCGCCGGAAAGCGTCGCGGCCGCGCGATCCAAGGTCAGGTAGCCAAGGCCAACGTTGACCAGGAAGCCCAAGCGCGAACCGATCTCTTTGCGCAACTCAGCTGCAATCTCCGCGTCTGCGCCCTCGAGCGGTACGCTGTCGATCCAGGCGCGCGCCTGCTCGATGCGCAGATGAGAAAGCGCATCCAAACTCTCGCCGAGGATTTTGACCGCTCGGCTCTCGGGGCGTAGCCGCGCGCCGTGGCAGGTGGGACACAGCTTGCTGGAGAAGAAGCGCAGGTAATACTGCTTCATGTCCTCGCTGCTGGTGCTCTTCATGCGCCGCATCAGTTGATTGACCAAGCCCTCCCACAGCTGGCCACCCTTCTTACCTCCGAACATCACCGCGTCGCGCTGCGCCTGGGTCAGCTTGTTCCAGGGCTTCTTTTTGTCGATGCCGAAGATCGAAAGCACCCAATCGATCTCGTTGGCGACCCAGCCTTCACCGCGCGCTGCGGCGGCAGCCCAAGGCGTGATTGCTCCGTCCTTGATCGAGAGTGCGGGGTTGGGCACGACCAGCTCGGGATCCATCTCGGGCCGCGAGCCGAGGCCATTGCAATCACTGCAGAACCCGAGCGGTGAATTGAATGAAAAAGATTGTGGAGACAGCTCGGGAAAGGAAAGCTCGCAGTGGGGACACGCGACGCGTTCGCTGAACGCGCGCTCTTCACTAGGGGTTTCGACGCTGATTATTCCCTTTCCTTCGCGCAAACCGAGTTCCACGGAATCGGTGATGCGCGCACGCGCGCTGGCGTCGACCACGATGCGATCGACGACCAGATCGAGGTCGTGTTTCGCTTTCTTATCCAGCGCGACCACGCTGTCATCGAGCGTGACCAGCTTGCCATCGATGCGCAGCCGGCTGAACCCGCGCGTTCGTGCGTCGAGCAAGAGCTCTCGGTGCTCGCCCTTTCTTTGCCGCTCGAGCGGAGCGTAGAGCACGAGCTTGGTCCCCTTGGGGTATTCCAAAATCGAAGACACGATTTGTTGTGCGGATTGGCCCTCGGCCTTGCGCCCGCACTTGGGGCAAAACTGCACGCCAATGCTGGCGTACAGCACACGCAAGTAGTCGTGCACCTCGGTCACCGTGCCGACCGTGGAGCGCGGGTTGCTGGATGCGGTCTTCTGCTCGATCGAGATCGTCGGCGAAAGGCCGCGGATCGTATCGTACTTGGGCTTGTCCATTTGCCCGAGGAATTGCCGTGCGTAGCTGGACAAGCTTTCCACGTAACGGCGTTGGCCCTCCGCGTAGATGGTGTCGAACGCCAAAGACGACTTACCGCTGCCCGACACGCCGGTGATCACCACCAAGCTTTTCTTGGGAATCGAGAGGGTGACGTTTTTGAGATTGTGCTCGCGCGCGCCGCGCACGACGATGGCTTCAGGGTCTCGATCGCTCACCCCACGGCAGTAGCGCGGCTCGCGCGAGTTGTCCTGCGGCAGGGGAGAGTGCAGGTCATTTCGCCGCGCGCCCTCGCCAATGCGCTCTCGGATCGCCGCTTGCCGGACGCTCGGCCGGAACGTGCGCTAGGCGCTTTTCAGTGGTCGGGGCTGCGCGGGCTGATTCAGGAGCTCACGCACCCGGGCGAACTCTTGGTCCAGTTGCGCTTTCAGTTCCGGAGCTGTCAGCAGTGTGTCGGGCGCGTCTTCCAAGCTCGCACACAAGCTGGCCATGCGCGGCACTCCGACCGAGAGGCAGCTGCCCTTCAACTTGTGCGCGGCGGCGCGCAATCCCTCCACGTCGCGCTTGGAAAGCGCGCTCGCCAGCGATCCCAGCTGTTCTGGTACGTGTCGCAGGAACACGCGCACCACGCCTGGGCTCCGCTCGACCTCCGCATCGAGCGCAGCTTCGGCATGAACGAGCGGCGGCGGCAGGAGCGAGGCGTCGCTCGGCTGGCATGGCCACATGGATTCGCGCGGCCACCAGCGCTCGAGCGCTTCTCGCAACAGCTTGGTGTTGAGCGGCTTGGTCACGTAATCGTCCATGCCGGCCGCCAGGGCCTTCTCGCGTTCGCCGAGCAGCGCGTGTGCGGTAACCGCGATGATCGCCACGCGCTCGCCCTCGTTCTCGAGCTCTCGGATTGCCCGTGCGGCCTCGTAGCCATCGAGCTCCGGCATCTGACAATCCATCAAAATTAGCGGATAAACATTGCGTTGCCAAGCCTCGACCGCGAGCTTTCCGTTGTGCACCACGTCGGCTGCGTAGCCCAAATTGTGCAACGTCCCGAGGAGCACTTCTTGATTGATCGGGTTGTCTTCGGCGATCAGCAAGCGGCGTGGCTCATGGGCAGCGATCACCACCGAGTTTGCTTCTTCTTCGATGCTGGTCGAGCCGCGCGCCGATTCGCCCAGGGCACGCGCGATGTTCGACTCGAGCTCCGCCGAGCGCACCGGCTTGCTGAGCACTCCAGCGAACAGGCCCCGCTCGCTGAAGCGCGTCCCGGTGTCGCTGAGCGAGGTGAGCATCAGCAGCGGAAGGTTTTCGTACTTTTCCTTGATCTGACGGGCCAGCGTCAGCCCGTCCATTTCCGGCATGTGCATGTCGGTGATCACGAGTCCGAAAGCGTCTTCGCTCGCGGCCTCTTCGAGCAAGCGAAGCGCTTCCGGGCCCCCGCAGGCCGACGCGGTACGCAGGCCCCAGGCCGACAGCAGTTCCTCGAGCAGCATGCGATTGGTGGCGTTGTCGTCCACGATCAGCGCGCGCGTGTTGCGGCTCGGCGCAGGGATATGCGCCGGCACCGCGGGCAGCACTTTGACCGGAATGCGTACGGAAAATTGGCTGCCTTTGCCCGGCTCGCTCTTCACCGCGAGTTCGCCGCCCATCAGACGCACGAGCTTTCTGGAAATCGCGAGCCCGAGCCCGGTACCCCCGAAACGCCGCGTGGAACTCCCGTCCACCTGCGAAAATGCCTCGAACAAGAGCGCTCGTTGCGCGGCGTCGATGCCGATACCCGTGTCAATCACGGTCAGGTCGAGCAGGCACTGTTCGCCGCTACGCTGCGTGACCGTGGCACGCACCACGACCTCGCCGACGTCCGTGAACTTGATCGCGTTGCCCACCAAGTTGTTTACGATCTGACGCAGACGATCGCCGTCGACTTCGACATTCGTCGGTACGTCGGGGTGAATGTGACACAAGAGCTCGATCTGCTTCATCTCGGCACGTGCCGCGAACAGCTCGGCCACCTCTTCCAGCAACGTTCGCGGTTGGCAGTCGCGCGGACGAAGCTCGATTTTGCCGGCTTCGATCTTCGAAAAATCCAAGATGTCGTTCAGCACCGTCATCAAGCCGTTGGCCGAGGTACTCAGAGTATCGGTGTAGCGCCTTTGCTTTGCGTCGAGCGGCGTGCCACGCAATAGCTCCAGCATCCCCAGCACGCCGTTCATGGGCGTACGAATTTCGTGGCTCATGTTGGCCAGGAATTCGCTCTTCAGCCGAGCCGCTTCTACCGCCGCCAACGTGGTTTGCTCGAGTTTTGCGAACGCTCTCTCGGTCACGCGAATCAGCGGCCCGATGTACAGGCTGACGAACAGCAAGCACGCGACCAGGCCAAGGCCGCAGCCGACTCCTGCCGTCCACAAGATTTCGCGTTTGAGACGAGCGGCCGCTTCGATGCGCGCGGTGGACACGAACACCGCGACTCTGCCTACTGCGCTGCCCTGGAGCGTCGACTCGGTCCAAGACGAAAGGAAAGCAGCGCGTCGCTGGACGCGGAGCGCGGGTTGCTCGAAGACGGCCTTCAGCTCACCCGGTAGCTGACCGTGAGTCGCCAGGACCTTGCCGGTCTCGTCAGTGGCCACGATGGCCAGAAAGTCAGGGTCTCGCTGGTAACCCTCGAACGCTTTTTGGATCGCGCCTTCGTCTTCCAGCACCATCCCGGATTGGGCGGACTGGGCGAGCTCGGCGACTCCGTGCTCCGCCTTCCACGCCAGGTCGCTTTGGACCGCTGGCGCGAGTGCGTCGAAGATCTGCGAAACCAGGCTGAAGACGAGGCCGCACAGACCCATCAGCAACACGCTGACGAAGACCATGAACGCGACTTTGAGACGCAGGTTCGACAGCGACTTTCGCGTTTGCCGCTGGTCACCGAGCAGGTCGGCGATCGGGCGGTTGCCGGCGTCGTCGGTCGAGCGCGAAGATTTCACGGACATCTCCGACAAACGGCCATTTGCCGCCGGCATTTAAGCGCAAATCGAGCGGTCAACCGCGAATTTGGCCGTCGTCGCCGATCGCTGGCTCGTTGCCCAACAGTCGCTTGGCTTGCCCGACCCAGTCATCGCGCAAGATGCGATCCGGCCGTGCCTTGATGCCGAGAGCGACGCGTTCGATCTCGCCCGCATCCAAGGACGCGATTTGAGACACCGTCCGGATGCCGAGCCTCAGCAAAGCCCGCTCGAAAGCCGGACCGATCCCGCGAATCTGACGCAGGGTCGGTTGCGCTGCCAACGGGGGTGCCGTGCTCGCGGCGGCGAGCGCCGCCTCCAACTCACTCACTCGGGCGCGCAGCGCGGCGCTGCTCGCGGCATGGGCGTCGACGAACTCAGTCCGGAGCTGCGCTTCGGTGCGAAAGGCCGAGGCCAGCTCGCGCGCACTATTTTCAGCCTGCACCAGGCGAATGCGAAGGGCGTTGCGCTCGCTGATGACCTGGCGCAATAAAGTGGCGGTCTCACTCAGCTCTTTGCGCGCTTTCATCAACTCGGCCAAGAGCTCTTGCACGCGGCCGCCGTCACTGCGGTAAGCGGAAGCGCTTCCCCCCGCGGCCGGGTTGGTGGGGAGCGACCCGGGCGGCCGCAGGCTCGTTGTCGGCGGTCGTGCGCTCGGCGCCGGCGGCCGCATACTGGGCGGCAACGGCGGGGCAGGTGGGCTGCGGCTGGGTAATGTGGGCGCGTCGGAGTTGGGCCGGGGCAGTGGCGGCAGGCTGCGCACCGGCGGCGGGGGCGGGGTGCCCGGCGGCCGCGTGGGCACGAGCGGAGCGCCCGATGGACGCGGCGGCAAGGACACCGCGCGCGGCAACTGAACTTCGGGCTTCGGCCTCGAGGCAGCGGGCGCGGGTTCGGCGACCGCGTCTGCTAGGTGCTCGCTTTCGTTGGCTGATCCGCGTTCGTCGCCCATAAAGCCTTCTGATTCGCCGGACATCGAGCATAGCCCAGTTTGCGATTACAGGTGGTGCCACTCGCCTCTGCCTGTCGCTGCCGGACCGGCTGTGGTCGCCCGCCGCGGGAATTAACGCTTCTTAACCGCAGCGCTTCGTCGATCTTCACAGTGCGCGCCCAGATTGCTCAGTGAAGGAGCTGACAAATGTTTGGATTTTTGATTGGAACCGCTTGTTTGCTGGGCCTGACCGCGACTTTTGCCGGTCACCGCCGACACCATGGCTGCGCGGGCGGCTATCGCAGCCGCGGCTTCGGGTCCGGTCGCGCGCGCTTCGTCTTGAATCGCCTGCTCGATCGCCTGGACACCACTCCCGGCCAGGAGAAAGTCATTCGCGAGGCAGTCGACACTTTGCTGGATGACGTGCACGACGCGCGCTCCGAATTGCGGGCGACGCGCGCGGACGTCGCGCAAGCCGTTCGCGCTGAAACGTTGGACCGCGGGCTGATCGATGGCGTCTTCGAACGCCACGACCGAGTCATCGAACGCGTTCGTCAAAACGCTCTCGATTCGTTCGGCAAGGTCCACGAAACCTTGGACGGACGGCAGCGCAGGATTTTGGCCGAGCTGATCGAAGCCGGTCCATTCGCCCGCGGCTTCGGTTCGTCTTGCTGAGCGTTTCCACCGCGACACGAGGAGAAGAAAGATGAGACGCAAAGCTTTGGTTTTGGTGCTCGCGTTGGGCGCCGTTGCGGGGTTCGCCTCCGGCTTGTACGGCTGCCATTACCACGCCATCGATCGGCGCCAAGCGTTCGAGGATCACATCGCGGACGTTTGCACGCGCGCGGCGGAACGCTCGCGGATCCGGTCGACTCACGCTGAAAATACGCCGTGAGCTCTCTCCCAAGCACTGCCGAGTGGCAAGCGACTGACAGAGCGGGGCAGGCGGTGGTACGCTCCGCCTCCCCGCTCATGTCGGTACACGTATTGGTCATCGATGATGACGTTCGGCTGTTCGAAGTATTGGACAGCTATCTGACCCAAAATGGCGTTCGCTCGAGCCATGCCGCGAACGGTCTGTTGGGCTTGTCGGTGCTCGAGTCTGGCGCGTTCGACGCCGTGCTCCTGGACGTCATGATGCCGGGTTTGGACGGCCTGTCCGTGCTCAAGAAAATCCGCGAGAAGAGCCGTTTGCCCGTGATCATGCTGACGGCCAAGGGTGACGAAACCGACCGCGTGGTCGGGCTCGAGCTCGGGGCAGACGACTACCTGGGAAAGCCCTTCAGTCCACGGGAGCTGCTGGCTCGGTTGCGTGCGGTTTTGCGCCGCACGGAGCTCGATCCGAGCAAAGAACATCTGAACGTGGGTGGCGTCAGCTTGGACGTTGGTGCGCGTCAAGTTACGGTCGATGGCAAGATCGCCGATCTGACCGGAATCGAGTTCGATCTCCTGCTCGCGCTGATGCGGCGCGCGGGGCGGGTGGTCCCTCGCGCAAGCTTGCTGGAGCACGCGGGTAGAAGTGACGTGACGGTCAGCGACCGCACCGTC
>Ga0164308_10000320_pt1 | contig 25990 bp, 20 predicted proteins | sample Whisoiple_246_MG_FD_109983 | JGI IMG/M metagenome (GOLD analysis project Ga0164308, IMG submission 109983) | Soil microbial communities amended with fresh organic matter from upstate New York, USA - Whitman soil sample_246_MG | ecosystem: Environmental > Terrestrial > Soil > Unclassified >... | reverse complement strand
GCTTGACGTCCCGCTGCCGTTCAACCTGGTGCTCGAACTGCGGCCCTGACAGCGGTGGCCCAGCTCGGTCGAACCGGACACCATGACCACATGGAGCTCGGCGAGCGTCTCGTCGGACGCGCGGACGTCAAGGCGGCGGTCGTTGCTGCCTTGGACGACGCGCGGTCCGGTGCCGGGCACCTGCTACTGATCGGCGGCGAGGCGGGGATCGGCAAGTCTGCCGTCCTGTCCTATCTGGCCGACGCGGCGCGGGAGGACTGCCGTGTGCTGCGCGGGTTCTGTCTGGGCGGGTCCGGTGTTCCGCCGTATTGGCCGTGGATCCAGGTGCTGCGGGCGACCGGGGTGGCCGCAGGTCATCTCGGCGAGGCGGGTCGGTTGTTCGACACCACCAGTGGTGCAATCGATCCGAACGGTGCCCTGGCTGCGGCGGACGCCCGATTCCGCTTGCATGACGCGATCGGCCGGGTGCTGACCACGTTGACCGCCGACCGTCCGGTGGTCGTGATGCTGGACGACCTCCACTGGGCCGACGAGCAGTCCCTGGCGGTCCTGCCGTTCCTCACCCAGGCGATGGCCGCTGACCGGGTGTTGATCGTCGGGGCCTACCGGGACACCGAGGCGCCTCCGGCGCTGCTCGGTCTGACCGGCGGCGCCCATCACATCCAGCTCACCGGGCTGACCTTGGCTGAGGTGCAGGCCATGGTCGGATCCCTGCCAGGAACCACGCCGTCACCGGACCTGACCAAAAAGGTCTGGCGGCGAAGCGCCGGAAACCCTTTCTTCGTCAGGGAACTCACACGGCTGATCCAAGCCCAGGGCAACGACCGGCTACCCGGACATCTGCCGGCCGGGATCATCGAAACCGTCCGGCGACGGCTCGCCCGGCTGCCTTCGGACAGCGCGCGACTGCTGGACTGGGCCGCCGTCGCCGGCCGGGACATCGAGGTGACCTTGCTGGTCCATGCCGGAGCCGCATCAGACGAGTCGACCGGTTTCGGGCTGCTGGTGCCCGCCCGCCGGGCCGGCATCGTCACCACCGACGACCCACCGCGGTTCACCCACGATCTGTTCCGGGACGCCGTCCTGGACGCCATGCCGCAACCCGCCGCGGAAACGCGGAATCTGGCGATCGCCCGCGCGCTGCAGGCCCGGTCCGGCACCGGTGACGCCGCGCGCATCGCCGCCCACCTGCTGGGTGCCGGGCCGTCCGCCCGGGAGGGTGCCGTCGAGTTCAGTGTCCGAGCCGCCCGGCACGCCTCCGCCCGACTGGGCCACGACGACGCCTGCGCGCATTACCTGCGTGCCCTGCCGTTGCTCGACGACGGCGACCCGCGGCGGCTCGAGCTGCTGCTGGAACTGGCCGCCGCGCACGATCGGAACGGCTCGATCGAGGCGGCCCGCGCCCGCTACCGACAAGCGGCGGAGATGGCTCACACCGCCGGGGACACGGCCGCGCTGGCCCGTGCCGCGCTCGGACTGCAAATGCTGGGGACCCGGTCGCAGGCCTCGATTGACGACGTCGTGCAGTTGCTGCGTGAGGCCGACCATCGGCTGGGTGTGGACGAAGCCCACCGCGCCCTGCACTCCCTGGTCCTCACCGGCCTGACCCGTGCGCTGCGACACGGCGGCGAGCCGCACACCATGCAACAGCTGGTGCCGATCGCCGACCGGGCCGTGCAACTTGCCGAGGCAGCCGGTGACCCGGCCGCATTGGCGACCGCGAAGCTGGCGCTGCACGACGCGCAATGGCAGCCGGGCTCGGCTCACGCGCGGCTTCCGGTAGTCGACGAGATGCTCGCCGCCGCCATCGATGCCGGTGATCAGGAGCTCGTTGCGCTGGCCCATCAACTGCGAGCGGCAGCGCTGATCGAACTCGGCGATCCCGCCGGAAGAGACGAACTGCTGCGCTTTGTCACGTTGGCCAACGCCCTCGGGCACGTCCGCGGCCGGTGGGCAGCACTCACTCGGCAGGCCTGCTTCGCGCAGATCGCCGGGCGAGCGGACGACGCGGCAGCTCTCGCCGCGCAGGCCTTGGAACTCGGCCGGGCGATCGGCGAGCCGGACGCGGAGGGCTGCTTCTACACCCTGCGCGGATCACTGGTCGCACTCGGCGGTGAGGCACCGGAGCACCTGCTGGACCGGGCGGACCCCATGTGGCCGCTGTTTCCGTTGCTCCGGGCGTGGGCACCGGCCGTCCACGAGGACCTCGACGCGGCCCGCGAAGCCCTGGGCGACTTCAGCGTGCTGGACGTCATCGTTTGGACCGGGTTAGAGGCGCTCGCCGTCGCGGCCGTGGTGTTCGCCGCCGTGGGATCGCCCGAACAGTGCCGGTGGACGTACCAGCGACTGCTTCCGTTCGCCGGCACCCACGTCGTCGTTGGCGGGTGCGCGGCCTACCACGCCGCGGCGGACCACCACCTCGGGGCCCTGGCCGCCGCGCTCGGCGACCGCACGAACGCCGAGGTTCATTTCGAAAATGCGTTGACGATGCATCGCCGGCTCGGGGCCGCGGGCTGGGAACGGCTGTCCCAGCGTGCTTTGAACCGGTTGGTCGCATCAGCACCGCTGCCCGACAACGAGTTCCGACTCGTCGACGGCCAATGGGTGATCCGCTTCGACGGCCGGTTTGTTCATCTGCAGGACGCGAAGGGCCTGCGTGACCTGGCCAGGATCATCGGCGCACACGGGGCCGAGGTGCATGTCCGCGAGCTTGTCGATCCCGAGGCTGGGACTGCGATTGTCGGCACCGGAGCCGACCCGGTGCTGGACGAGCAGGCCAAGGCACAGTACCGCCGTCGACTCGACGAGCTGGCGGATCAGATCGTTGAGGCGGAGGAAATCGGTCGCAGCGCACGCGCCGGAGAACTCGTCGACCAGCGGGCGGCCCTGATCCGAGAACTGGCCGCCGCCACCGGTTTCGGGGGTCGTGATCGGCGGCTCGGCGACGAAAGTGAACGCGCACGCAAAACCGTCGGCGCCCGGCTCCGGGACAGCCTCCGCCGGATCGACCGGGTGCATCCGCAGGCGGCCGCGCACCTACGGGAGGCCGTCCGGATCGGCACCAGCTGCAGCTACCAGCCGGTCGAGCCGACAGCATGGCGGTTGGGCCGGTCAGGCGCGCCCGACCAGACCAGCTAGACAATCCTCTGCAGTGATGACGACACGGTCGTCTACGACGCCGAAGGTCTGGCCCGGTTGACATTGGTTCACCCGCCGAGAACCGTGCAGCAATGCTGCACCTGCGGTCGCACGGTGGGTCTGTTCGACCTGCGGAAGATCACTCGGCTGCGCGGACGGCTCGCGCGCTCCCGAATGTCACCCGAAACGAGGACTCAGCTCCAGGCTGCCTTTGGCGCACCGATCGGCAGGTCGTACCTGCAACCGCCGGACCCGTATGGCGCGGCCGAACGTGCCGCCAAGCGGGCGAACACAGCGGTTCACCCAACATGCTTTCCAAGTCGGCCCGATCTCGTTCACCTGCGGTTATGCGTGCCGCACCAGCCCGTGGATCGTGCTCGTGACCAATCCGACGAACGCCGCCGGACAGTGGTAACTGAGACCAAAACTGAAACCACTCGCGTCCGGGCCACAACCATCAGTCACGCTCTGGGCTACGTCGGCCGCGTCACACGCTTTCGAGGTCTGCCCGGCTGCGTCTGGCGAGGTCGCAAAAGGGTTTTGACCTGCGGCGGCAATCACCCGGAGGGCCTATGTGATCGTTGCCGGACATAGACGCATGAGACTGAACTTGAGACCAGTCAAGATTGTTTCGGACGCACGGACCACTTCGATGCGAACGCTGTTCGGGGCCGGAACCGACACCGCTCAAGTCGTAAAGGTGCACGTCACGAGTCCAACTGGCAACAATGCCGAGTGGCGGGCGCCGATGGTCGTGCTGCATTCCTGATGCCCGTCCGGGGCGCATCCGGACCCGGTGCCCAGGGTGTGCGTGGCCCGGACTACCCGGGCCGATCCCGGGGCGGATCCGCCGGCCCGGTGCGGGCCGTCCGGCTGCCGCGGTCGCTAGTTGGACGACGGTGTAGACGGGTAGGCGCGCGCGGCGTCTCAACGACTCGCCACCAGCACACCCTCACGCGGACCGTCGCGGCGTAAGATCGTTTCACGCACGAGCCAGGAGGTTCCTATGAGGGAGCCCTGGGAGATTCTGACTACCGGGCCCCCCGATGCCGCCAGATCGGTTCTGCTCTTGCCGGGCGGGGCCATGGCGGCTAGGTCCTTCAGCCTTGTCATGGCTGAGCCGGTAGTTTCTCCTTTTCGCTTGGTCGCCACAACACTGCCGGGCATGGCCGGCGCGCCGCTCTCTGGGGACGTGTCCATACCTGGACTTGCGCGACACGCTGGTGAGCTGGCCAAACAGCACGGTTGTGACGTTGTTGTCGGCTTTTCACACGGCGCCACGGTGGCTCTGGACATGGTGCTGTCCGGGCACTTCCATGGCGCGGTGGTGCTTCTCGGGATAAGCCTGACAACTCCCGATGAGTCCGGGTTCTTCCGCAGTGTGGTGCGGGCATCAGAAAAAGTCGGCGTTTGGCCGATGGCAACGCTGCTACGACTGTTGCCCCTGATGGCCACGTCCGCGAAAACCACGGAGAGCCACAAACAAGAACTTCTTGCCGACATCAAGTCGAACGGCGCGAGGGATGCTGTCCGGGTTAGCGGCGCGTACCTGGACTACATCGCCGCGAAACGAGACCCAGCCGCACGGCTTGCGGCGTCGGGCAGCCCCGTGTGGGTGGTTCACGCGGAGAAGGGAGACGGTGGCCTCACCAACGCCGAACGCGCCACCCTCGAGGCCGCACCCAACATCACCTTGGTGACGATCCCAGGTTCGGTGTTCTTCCTACCGGATGAGGCCCCGCAGCAAACCGCGGAAGTGATCGCCAGCGCTGCCGCTCAGGCGACCTGACGACTGCGGACCGCCCACCGCCCAGGATGACCAATAAGAAGTTGTCCGGCCGACCGTGCACGAGGGTCGCCGAATCCGCTAACCTGCGGCAAGCGCGGGCCGGATCCGGCTGCCCTGGAGCGGGAGCGAAGTGTTTACCGCGCTGCGGCCCATCTGAAGGCGAACCTGCCGGGAAAGGGCCCTACCCCTCTGAGAGAGCTCGCCGCTGGCGGGGGTCCACGCCACACTGACGTGCCGGGTACTCAAGCTCGCTGTGGCGCTCGGTTTGACGCTATTGGCCGGCGGCGCGGCGGCGGGCGATGGTGCACAAATTTGGCCACAAGGGCAAAAAAATAACGGCCCTCAGACCTAGTCTGAGGGCCGTTTTCCCTGGTAGCGGGGGCAGGATTCGAACCTGCGACCTCTGGGTTATGAGCCCAGCGAGCTACCGAGCTGCTCCACCCCGCGTTGGTGATGACACCACTGTAACAAGCGCATGTCACCGGAACCAAATCGATTGCGGCACAACGACCGTGACCTAGGCGACAACCCGCGATTCCGCTGGTTGCCGCCCAGGCACGACCAGGACTATCCGCCGGACGAAGGTACCGGGCCGAGACTGGCGCTCGGTTGCTGAGCATCCACCAGAGTCAGATACGCCTTGACCGCATCCTCGAGCTTCTGGCTGGCGGCACCGATCTGGCCAAGGTCACCGGAGGCCTTTGCCGCATCCAGCTCGCTCGCCGCGGCGTCCATCGCTGTCACGGCCGCCGCCGCATCGGCCGGCGGCACTGCCGCTGTCGTGGTTGAGCTGTCCGTCGGCAGCCCCTGGTCGGTGCCGGGGTCCGTTGCGGCGGTCCCGGCGTCACCCACCGCGGGCGTCTGTACCGGGGCACTCTGCGCCGCTCTGGTGAGCGCCTGGGTCAGCGTCTGACCGACACCGACGCGGCCGGCGTACCAGACCAGCACCCGGTTGAGCTGCGGGAACGACGTCGACGACGCCTGGCCCTGGATGTAGAACGGCTCGACATACAACAGACCGTCGTTCACCGGAAGGGTCAGCAGGTTGCCGAAGATCACCCTGGCGCCGCCCTGCTGGGTCGACAGCGTCACCAGGCTGCTCACCTCCTGGGTGGTGCGGAACAGCTGTTGCACTTGTGTGGGCCCAGGGGTCTGCGTCGAGGTGGGCAATCGGAGCACGGTGAGTTGCCCGTAGTTCGACGGATCCGACGACGCTGCGACGTAGGCGCTCATGAACTCCCGCTGGAAACCGGTCAGCACACTGGTCAGCTGGAATTCCGAGTTCTCCTCGCCCGGCAGTTTCACCTGCAGGTAGTACGGCGGCTGCGGGGCCTGCACGGCCTCGCTCACCGTCGGGTCATTGGGGACCCGCCAGAAACCGGAGCTCTGGAAGAAGTCGACCGGATCGTCGACGTGGTAGCGAACCAGCAGCGACCGCTGCACCTCGAACAGGTCCTGCGGGTAACGGAAGTGCGAGCGCAGGCTGTCCGACACGTCGGCATTGGACTTCATCAGCCCTGGGAAGACACCCTCCCAGGCCTTGAGCACCGGGTCCTTCTCGTCGACCGCATACAGGGTGACGGTGCCGTCATAGGCGTCGACGGTGGCCTTGACCGAGTTACGGATGTAGGAGACCTGACGGTCCACCTGGCCGGCACCGGTACGTGCCGCCAGCGAATTGTTCGTGGCGTCCGAGAGCGTGACCGCCTGTGCGTACGGGTAGTTCGAAGCGGTGGTGTACGCGTCGACGATCCAGACGATCCGGCCGTCCACCACGGCCGGGTAGGCCTTGGTGTCGGTGGTCAGGAACGGCGCTGCCTTCTGCACCCGTTCCAGCGGATCCCGGTTGTAGAGAATCTTGGAATTGGCGTTGATCTCGGAAGAGAACAGGAAGTTGGCCTCGCCGTACTCGGTCGCGAACACCCCGCGCTGGAACAGGTTTCCGACCGCGACCCCACCAGCGCCGGTGTAGGTGTACCGGGACGAATCGGTGTCGTACTCCCGGGCGACCCCGCCCTCGGCTCCGACGATGGCGTAGTCCGTGGTCAGCTGCCCGTAGTAGGTACGCGGTTGCTCGACCGGGATCGCGCTGTTCGGATTTCCGATATTGGCGATATCCGACACCGTGTAGTCCGGATATCCATCGACCACCGTGTTCGCCGGCGCGGCGACGAAGCCGTCGCCGTGGGTGAACACCATGTGCTCGTTGATCCAGTTCTTCTGCGCGTCGTTGAGTCCGTCGGCATTCAGCTCGCGCGCAGCCACGACATAGTCCTGGGTCGTGCCGTTGACAGTGTAACGATCCATCGCGAGCTGATCGGGGAAGCCGTAGAAGTTCCGCAGCTGCTGCTGCTGGGTGAACGTCGGCGACAGCACGTTGGGGTCGAGCAGCCGGGCGTTGGGTACCGTGTCCTTGTCGTTCACGATGGCGGCCGGGTCGCCGGTCAGCTGGCCCTTGTAGTCCACGTAGTTGATCTGCTGATCTTCGATCTTGTACGCGGTCCGGGTGGCCTCGATGTTCCGGGCGATGTATTCCGGTTCACGGTTGATCCCGTTGGGGTTGACCACGACCTGCTGCAGCACCAGCGGCCACACCCCGCCGATCAGCACGCTGGAGAGCACCAGCAGACCGAGCGCGATGGCCGGGAGCTTGATCGACCGGGTGAACGCCCCGACGATGAAGCCGATCGCGCAGATCGCGGCGATCAGCATCAGGATCAGCTTGGCCGGCAGCACCGCGTTGATGTCGGTGTAGGACGCGCCGGTGAACGTCACTCCACGATTGGAGAACAGCAGTTCGTACCGGTCGTACCAGTACTGCACGGCCTTCAGCAGCACGAAGGCCGCGACCAGCAGGGACAGCTGCAGGGTGGCCTGCGAGGTGATCTTCCGGCCGGGGCCGGTCAGCCGGATGCCGCCGAACAGGTACTGCACGACGGCGACCGCGATGAAACAGATCGCGATGATGACGAACAGCCAGCCGAGCACGAGCTGGATCATCGGCAGGGTGAAGACGTAGAACCCGACGTCGTTGCCGAACTGCGGGTCGACCGTCCCGAACTCACCGCCGTTGAGCCAGAGCTGCACGATCGTCCAGTCCGACTGCGCGGACAGCCCGCAGATCAGCGCCACCACACCGGAAATGCCGAAGGCGAACAGCTTCGGCCGGGTGGTGATGATCGTCCGGTACGGCGCCAGCGGATCGACCTCGTTGGTCGGGACGAACACCGGCCGCGACTTGTAGGCGAGGTAGAGCGCCAGAAAGATTAGGCCACCACCGCCGACGGCGGCGATCAGGAACAGGGCCGCCCGGCTCAGCGCCTGGGTGGTGAAGACCTCGCGGTAGCCGACCTCACCGAACCAGAGCCAATCGACATAGATGCCGACGAACTGGAACCACAGGATGCCGAGGACGGCCAGGCTGACCAGGGCGATCAGGACCCGTTTGGCGCGTTTGGACATGGTGGGCAAACCGACAGGGGGCCGCATGGCCACTGGTGAACTCCTCAGGTCGACACTCTGGTGCAATCAGCCGGCGCGTTCGTGCAACTCCACCGTTGGGGCCGGTCTCGGGCGAACGATTGCCGCAATCTCAACGCTGCCCCGCCTCCTCAACTGTAAGCACAGCCCAGAGGTTCCCTGGCGACCCAGGTGGTTCGGAACGGAAACGTTGTATTGCGGCGGGTGGCGAGCACACCATCGGAGCAGGCGAACGAGTGGTGAAGTGCATGCGAAGATCATCGGCGTGACCAAGCCGGACTGGTGGGAGGAACCCGACCTCGCCGTTGCCGTCGCCGAGGTCGAGGAGTTCGTTGCGAGCGCTGGTTGGGACGCGCCGCCGCAGCTGTTCGCGCTGGTGAACACCGCGGATCTGCTGGCCGCGCAGCCGAGCCTGTCCTCCTCGCTGGGTGCGGAAGCAGCGGTGTACACGCCGATCGCGCAGGAGGCCTTGCCGGAGGGTGAGCTGACGGACGCCCTCGCGCAGATCTCCTGGCCCGAGGAGGTCGCCGGCTGCGTGCTGGTGCAGGAGATCGTGGTGCTGCCACCGGACGCGCAGGACGGCCTGTCGGACGACCCGGCCGTTGCCGCCGAGCAGGCGGCGCGGCACCCCGATCGAGCCGAGGCGCGGCTGGTCGCGGGCGTGCTGCGGGACGGCCATGGCGGCGCCTGCCTGATGCGCCTGCGCGGAGAGCACGACGATGCCCCGCTGCGGGGCGGCGACCTGGCGCCCAACCTGCTCGCCGCTCTGCGGCTCACCTTCGAAAGCTGAACGGGCCCGGCCGAACGGCTGTCAGCAGCCCGGCGGGGTGCCACCGGCTTTCAGTGTGTCCAGTGCCGTCATCGCCTCGTCCAGGGACGCCACCTTGACCAATTGCAGACCCTCGGGCACCTGGGTGACCGCTTCGGCGCAGTTGTCGGCAGGCACGAAGAACACCGTCGCCCCCGCCTCCCGCGCGGTGATCAACTTGAGCAACACACCGCCGATCGGACCGACGGTGCCCGACGGGTCGATGGTCCCGGTGCCGGCGATGAACTGACCGTTGGTGAGATCGCCGTCGGTGAGCTTGTCGATGATGCCGAGGGTGAACATCAGCCCGGCCGACGGTCCACCGATCCGCTCAAGGGCAATCGACGTGGTGAACGGGGCGACCGGCCGCTCCACGGCCCCGATTCCCAGCACGCCCTGATTGCCGACCTCCGGATTGCTGCCGAGAGTGATTTTCTCGGTGACGTTCTCGCCGTTGCGCAGCACGGTCACCGAGACCACCTGCCCGGGTGTGCTGTCGGCGAGCACGGCCTGCAGTGACGGGAAGTCGGTGATCGCGGTGCCGTCGACGTCGACGATCTGGTCCTGCGGTTCGAGCACACCGGTACTCGGCGAATCCGCCGGGATCTCGCCGACGTAGGTGACGTTCGGATATCCCAGGTACCGCAGGGCGGCGATCTCCGCTGCGGACTGCGAGTCCCGGAAGGCCTGGGCGTCCTGCTCCTTGACCTCTTCGACGGTCTTGTCCGGCGGGAAGTAGTCCTCGCGGGGAGCCAGCGCGTAGCGACCGGTGGCCCACATTCCGAGTGCCTCGAACAACGGCACGTTGTCGGTGATCGAGATGGTGGTCATGTTCAGGTGGCCGGGATCGGTGATGTCCTCGGTGACCGACGACGGGATGTCGTCCCCGGCGAAGCTGATCACCTCGACCCCCTCGACGGACCCCAGGGTGTCGTAGGTGACGCCCGGCCCGATTGCGACGTACGGGATCGGAATTGCGGCGGCGGCGACCAGGAACACCGCGGTGACGGTTGAGCCGACCACCACCGTGCGGCCGCGCAACGTCATCTTGCTGAACCAGGACATGGTTTCCGAGCGTAGGGGGTGCGCGCACCACCGAGCGCGACCCGAGTCGACCGGGCAAAACTCCGCAGGCTCTTCGCATCGGGTTCGGTCGGAAAAATCACGTTTCGCCGGTGGCGATCAGGTCACATTCTCGTCACCTACCGGCGACGATCTTCAGTAACGTGGTCGACATGACGAATCTGCCGTTCGGCTTCTCCCCCTCCGGCGACGACAACGAGGGCAAGCCGGGCCAGGGGCCGGGCGGCCCCGCCGGTTTCGACCTCAACCAGCTGGGTTCGATGCTCTCCCAACTGGGCCAGATGATGTCGCAGGCAGGCACCTCCGGCGGGTCAACGGGGCCGGTGAACTACGACCTGGCTCGGCAGATCGCCACATCGCAGGTGCCGGCATCGCACCCGGCGTCCTCCATCGACGTGAAGAAGGTGGCCGACGCGATCGCGCTGGCCGAAGTGTGGCTGGACGGCGCGACGTCGCTGCCTGCCGGCGTGAAGACCTCCACCGCCTGGACCCCCCGGCAGTGGATCGACGCCACCATGCCGACCTGGGAGAAGCTCTGCTCCCCCATTGCCGAGCAGGTTTCCCGGGCCTGGGTCGATGGGCTGCCGGCCGAGGCCAAGGCGCAGGCAGGTCCGCTGTTGGCAATGATGGGATCGATGGGCGGTATGGCCTTCGGCTCTCAGCTCGGGCAGGGCCTCGCCCAGCTCTCCGGCGAGGTGCTGACCTCCACCGACGTCGGCCTGCCGCTCGGCCCGGTGGGCACGGCCGCGCTCATGCCGTTGTCGGTCTCCGAGTTCGGCTCGGGCCTGGATCAACCGGAGGACCAGGTGCGGCTGTACCTGGCGACCCGGGAGGCGGCCCATCATCGGCTGTACGCCGGCACCCCGTGGCTGCGGGACCGGGTCGTCGCGCTGATCACCGACTACGCCAAGGCCATCTCGGTCGACTTCTCCGCGGTCGAGCAGTTGGCCTCGTCCATCGACCCGTCCGATCCGGCGAGCATCGAGGCCGCGCTTGGCCAGGGAATGTTCGAGCCGACCATCACCCCGGGACAACAGGCCGCAATGGCCGAGCTCGAGACGCTGCTCGCGCTGGTCGAGGGCTGGGTCGACACCGTCGTCGCCGACGCGGTGGGCGACCGGCTGCCGGGTGCGGGAGCGCTGCGCGAGACCCTGCGTCGCCGCCGGGCGACCGGCGGTCCGGCAGAGCAGACCTTTGCCACCCTGAGCGGCCTGGAGCTGCGGCCGCGGCGGCTGCGTGCCGCGGCGGACCTGTGGCGGGAGATCGGCACCGCCCGTGGCACCGACGGCCGTGACGCGCTCTGGGCGCACCCCGATCTGCTGCCGACCACCAAGGACCTGGACGATCCCGCCGGTTTCGTCGATCGGGACAAGCAGTTCTCCGAGCTGCTCGCCGGCCTGGACGACATCGAGTCGCACCTGCAGGACGAGGCCCAGGGACCGAGTGCAACTGCGACCGACCCGGCGCCGACCGACCCGGCGCCGACCGACAAGGCGCCGACCGACAGGGCGCCGACCGACGATGCGGGCACCGGGACCGACGAGGATCCGCCGCCCGCCCCCCGGGCCGTCTGACTCAGACCGAGCTGGACGGGCTCCACAGGTTGATCCCGGAATCGACGGCATGCTGCTCGATACGGGTCAGTTCGTCGTCGTCGAAGTCCAGGTTGCCGATCGTCGCGAGGTTGTTCTCCAGTTGTTCGACCGACGACGCCCCGACCAGCACCGAGGTCACCCGCTTGTCCCGCAGCGCCCACGCCAGCGCGAGCTGAGCGAGGGACTGGCCGCGCCCGGCAGCGATCTCGTTCAACGACCGGATGTGGGAGAGAGCCTCGTCCGACAGCAAATCGGTGGAGAGCGAGCCGCCCCTGGCGGCCCGGGAGTCGGCGGGGATGCCGTTCAGGTAGCGGTCGGTCAGCATGCCCTGCGCGAGCGGGGAGAACGCGATGCAGCCGACGCCCAACTTTTCCAGGGTGTCCAGCAGCCCGTCCTCCACCCAGCGGTTGAGCATCGAGTACGACGGCTGGTGGATCAACAGCGGCGTGCCCATCTCGGCCAGGATCGCGGCGGCCCGTTCGGTCCGTTCCGGCGAGTAGGACGAGATTCCGGCGTACAACGCCCGCCCGGACACCACGGCGGTGTGCAGCGCGCCCATGGTCTCCTCGAGCGGCGTCTCAGGGTCGGCACGGTGCGAGTAGAAGATGTCGACGTAATCCAGCCCCATCCGGGCGAGCGAGGCGTCCAGCGAGGCGAGCAGGTACTTGCGCGAACCTCCGTCGCCGTACGGGCCGGGCCACATGTCGTAGCCGGCCTTGCTCGAGATCACCAGCTCGTCGCGGTGCGGCTTGAAGTCCTCGGCGAAGATCCGACCGAAGTTGGTCTCCGCGGATCCGTAGGGCGGCCCGTAGTTGTTGGCCAGGTCGAAATGGGTGACACCCAGGTCGAAGGCGCGCCGCAGGATCGCCCGCTGGGTGGCGAGCGGATCGACGTCACCGAAGTTCTGCCAGAGCCCGAGCGACACCGCGGGAAGGTGCAACCCGCTGCGGCCGACCCGGCGGTAGGGCATGTCGTCGTAGCGATTCGAGTCGGCGAGATAGCTCATGGCGCACAGTCTGGCAGCATCGCGCGTGGACCGTCGGGCGACCCGGAAACCGATCGGAGGCGTCATTTCCGCATGGCGCAGGGGTGATTGCCGGTCCGTCGGGGGAGAAATCCCCATTTCTGAGCGTGGCGCCGGGTACGGTGGGCGCCGGTCCGGCGACGGATCTCAGGCTGCGGGCTGTGCACGCCGGTGTCTGCGCAACGAGCGGGGACACCCTTACGAAAGGAAGGCCGATGGCCGAGACCTACAACGGCTACTGCGTCAAATGTAAGGAAAAGCGGGATTTCGAGGGTGAAGTCCACGAGACGAACGGCCGCCGGATGGCGAAGGGGATCTGCCCCGTGTGCGGCACCAAGATGAACCGGATCCTCGGCAAGGCCTGATCCGACAGCGTCACGACGTGCCGCCCGATGCACCCGGTCGGGCGGCCGACCGTGCCGGTGCCTGTCGACCGATGCGGTCGGCAGCACAAGCTGTGGACAACTGAGCGGCGCCGGCACGACGTTCGGTCACTCTGTTCGTCGGGGTGATCGTCACGATGGAGCAGACCAGACCCACCCGGGTCGACATGTCCCGCCGCTATGCACTGTCCGATACCGCCCGGGTGATCTGCCGGTCCACCGACAGCGTGCAGATCGGCATCGACGAGCCGAGATGCGTCGTCGTTCACCAGGCACCCAGCGAGACGCCGAGTGTTCTCGCCGCCCTGGACGGGGCACGCACCGTCGCCGCGGTGCTGACCAGCCACGACGCCGATCCGGTGCTGTGGCGTGCATTGCTCGATCAACTGCTCGCCATCGAGTTGCTGGTCCCGACTGAATCCGCCGAGCCCGGACCGACGTTCACTCCCGGCGCCCATCTGAGCGACGAGCGGTCCGGGCTGGTGTTGCGGCACGGACACGCCGCGGCGACCCGCATCCTGCAGGCCCGGGATGACGCGCTCGTCGTTCTGCGCGGCAGCGGCGTCCTGGCCGCGCCGGTCGCCACCCTGCTCGCCGCGTCCGGGATCGGACACATCCACCACGAGCCGACCCGACCGACGCCGTGGACACTCGCCACCACACCTCCCCCGCCGCCCGCTCCGGTCAGGGGTACCGGGCGGGCACGCGGCGAGGTCGCCGCCGAACTGCTCCGGACGCACCCGACAGTGCGGGTCCATCCGCCCGCCGCTCACCAACACCCGACGATCGTGTTGCTGGCCGGAGACCCGGTCCCCGATCTCGGCGTGGCGGCGAGCCTGGTCCGCAGCCGCGTCCCGCACCTGGCGATGACCACCGGAATCGCGCGCAGCGTTGTCGGCCCACTGGTGTTGCCGGGACGATCGAGCTGCCTGTCCTGTGCCCACCGGCGGCGGACCGAAGCCGATCCGGACTGGCCGAACGTGGCCCGCACACTGGCCGGTGAGCGGACCCGCGCATCGGCGCTCGTCACCTCGGCCGCCGCCCACCTGGCGGCCGGCCAGTTGCTCGAGCACATCGACGGTGCAGCATGCCCACAGACCGTCAACGGCACCCTGGAATGGCGCGCCGGCGACCCTGCCCCACGTCGCAGAACCTGGGATTTGCATCCCGATTGTGGTTGCCGCGGCCTGTCGGCGCGGGGCTGAATCGGCGCGCTGCAGGCGGCGCGCCGTAAAGGAGGGGGCGCCGGGCCACGCCTTTGTCACAATGGTGCGGTGGCAGACATCCCGCGTGGCGCCCTGAGCCGAACGGCGCGCTTGGCAAGCCTGCCCCTGTCCGCCGCCGGGCGGGCCACCCTGGGCCTCGGTCAACGGCTGGTGGGACGGGACCGCGACGAGATCTCGACCGAACTCCAGCGCCGTACCGCCGAGCAGGTCTTCGAGGTGCTCGGCACGCTCAAGGGCGGGGCGATGAAATTCGGCCAGGCCCTGAGCGTGTACGAGGCCGCAATCCCCGACGAGTACGCGGCGCCCTACCGCGAAGCACTCACCAAGCTGCAGAACGCCGCGCCGCCGATGCCTGCCGCCACCGTGCACCGGCTGATGGCCCAGCAGTTCGGCACCGGATGGCAGAGTCGGTTCACCGAGTTCGACGACCGCGCCGCTGCGGCCGCCAGCATCGGGCAGGTTCATCGCGGGGTGTGGAAGGACGGCCGCCAGGTTGCGGTGAAGCTGCAGTACCCCGGGGCCGAGGCCGCGTTGAAGGCCGACCTCGACCAACTGTTCCGGGTGGCACCGCTGATCGGGGTGGTGATCCCGGGAATGCAGATCCGGCCGTTGCTGGCCGAACTGCGGGACCGCATCCTGGAGGAACTCGACTACGCCCAGGAGGCCGACAACCAACGTGCGTTCGCCGCGGGGTACTCCGGCGACGAAGACTTCCTGGTCCCGAGAGTGGTCGCCTCGGCGCCGAAGGCGATCGTGTCGGAATGGGTTGACGGCACCTCGCTGGGCAAGATCATCGCGTCCGGCACTCCGGAACAACGCAATCGCGCCGGGACCTTGCTGACCGAACTGCATTTCGCCGCCCCGCAGCGGATCGGTCTGCTGCACGCGGATCCACATCCGGGCAATTACATGCTGACCGATGACGGCCGGCTAGCCGTCATCGACTTCGGATCGGTGGCCAGGCTGCCCGACGGGGCGCCGCCGATCATCGGCCGGGTGACCCGACTGGCCCTGGACGGTCGGTCCGCCGATGTGCTGGAGGCGTTGCGGGAAGAGGGCTTCATCCCGGAGGACTACGACCCGGACCCGGATCTGTTGATGGACTACGTGGTGCCGTTCATCGAACCGCTGCGGCACGAGTCCTTCCATTTCACCCGGACCTGGATGCAGGCGCAGGCCGCCCGGATGTCGAACTTCTCCAGTTCGGAATCGAAGATGGCCAGGCGGCTCAACCTGCCGCCGTCCTACCTGCTGATCCATCGGGTGACGTTCGGGTCGATCGGCGTGCTGTGCCAACTCGACGCCCGCGCCCCGTTCCGGGAGATGGTGATTCGGTACCTACCCGGGTTCACCGACGAGGACTGAACACCTGGGCGACCGAGCCATCGATATCTGGGGCCCTCACCACCAGGCCTGGTCGAGCTTTGACTCGATCGCCCGCAGATGCCGGCGTGCGCAGCTCTCACAGACCCAGACCTGCCCGCGTCTCGGGTCGGTCTCCAACATCCAGGTCAGCGGTGCCTGGGCGACGGTGGTGCCGCACATCGAGCAACTCACCCACGACGGCGTGCCGGGCGATCCGGGGCCGCCGTCGGATACACCGTCGGCCCCTGCCGTTTCGGAACTCATTCGCGCAACCCTAACGCTGCCCCGCCGTCGGCCGGTCGTGCGTGATGTCGGGCCGCGAACAGCCAAAGGCCCGCCGATCCGTTGTCTCGGATCGGCGGGCCTCGGTGGGACTTCAGGTGGAATTTCGGTGGGGATTCGGTCGATTCCGTTGACAGGGGCGGCGACGCGGGAGGTGCCGCCGCACCCGATCAACGACCCGACGATCCGTACGTCCGCCCCGACCGCCGCGCCGCTCGCGCCTGCCGGACCTGACGTGCGCGCTCGCCGTCGCGCTGGATCTCACGCATTCGATCCCGAGCGAGATCTTCGATCAGTAAACTCATTTCAAGCCTCCGTGGTAGTGCCACGTCGATCAGTCGGCGTGGAGAAGTGTTGTTTCGCAGGTGTTTTCGGTGATGCTGTTGTGCTGCAACGCTATCCGGTGGTACCGAGTGGTGTCGACGCCGGTGGTGGCCGACGCACTGGACGGTCGTCGTCATGCCGCGACCTTCCGCGGCCGACCCCGTGGGCGCTTGCGGGCGATCACGACGCCGTGGTCGAAGATCTCTCCGCCCCAGACGCCCCATGGTTCGCCGCGGTCGAGCGCGGCGGCCAGGCACTGCTGACGGATCGGGCAATCGACGCACAACGCCTTCGCCTGCTCCAGCTGATCCGGTCTCTCCGCGAAGAAGAGGTCCGGATCACCCGAATGACAGGGCAGGTTGTCGACGATGGTGGAGTTGTCGATGAGTTCTAGGAGGTGCATCACGGGTTTTTCTCCTCCGTGAGAGGAAGGGCTGGTGAACGGAACCTGGATTGGCCCGGTACAGGGCTCAGAGTCTGGGAAAGGTCCGGTAGATACACCGAAGCCGCGGAAATCTTTCCCTGTGGAAAGGACCGCGGCCGGAGGAGCTTGCTCGAGACTGGCTATGCCAGCTGTCGCACTCCGGACCGTGGATTGCCCGTGGGGTCGTCAAAGACAACACCCTGCTCATGGCGCGGACGCGCCACAGCGATGGCCGGGCCAACCAGACGCGCGAGAACCACGTCGCCGGTACCGAGCCAACCAGAGTTCGTCTTCATCGTGATCATCTCGGCACCTCCTTTGCGATCGCGTCCCCGCCGTGGCGGATCGGCCTTGAAATGGACCCTGTCAGAACCTCTGTCGAAACCTCGTGGTCTCTCGACACACGACGCACCAACCGCAGACGACATTAGGGTCGGCCGCCCAGAGCGCGCAACTCATTTACCAAAGAAATTCTCAGAAGATTTTCAGGGCATCCCGGACGGTGTCGATCAGCGGGTGCGGCTGACGATCTCGATCACGTCCTGGCCGTAGGCGTCGAGCTTCGCCCGGCCGATTCCGGGGATCGACAGCAGGGCCGCGTTGTCCGTCGGCCTGCGCTCGGCGATGGCCAACAGGGTCGCGTCGGAGAAGATCACGAAGGCCGGCACCGACGCCTGGGTGGACCGGGTCTTGCGCCAGGTCCGCAGCGAGTCGACCAGTTCCGGATCGGCCGACGACGGGCAGTCGGCGCACCGGCCGATCTTGACCTGTGCCGGGGTGAGCAGTCGCCCGCCGCAGAGCCGGCAACGGCCGGGCGCACCGCGCGGGCCGGGGGTCGCCGAGTCCGGGGCGATGCCGGTGAGAAAACGGCTCCGCCGCCTGGTCCGCCGGCCACCTTCGGTACGGGACAAGGCCCAGGACAGCGCCAGCCGCGTGCGGGCGCGGGTCACGCCGACGTAGAACAGCCGGCGCTCCTCCTCGATCTCCTCCGGCGTCTCGGCGTGCTGGATCGGCATCGTCCCGTCGGTCAGGCCGACCAGGAACACCGCATCCCACTCGAGTCCCTTGGCGGCGTGCAGCGAGGCCAGCGTCACGCCCTCGACCGTCGGTGCATGCTGCGCCTCGGCCCGCTGGTCCAGTTCGGCGGCCAGCGTGCTCAGAGATGCCGACGCGTCCGCGTCGGCCAGTTCCTCCGCGACCGTGACGATCGCGACCAGCGAATCCCACTTGTCTCGCAGTGCGCCCGGTGGCGGCGGCTCGTCGCTGAGCCCGATTCCGCCCAACAACGCCCGGACCATCTGCACCAACGGCGCAGTCGCATCCGTACCGGGATCCTTTTGGCCGGGATCACTCTGGCCGGCATCACGCTGGGCGGCGGTGCGCAGCACCCCCAGCGCCTGCCGGACCTCGGCCCTGGCGAAAAACCGCTCGCCGCCGCGGACCACGTACGGAACGCCGAGCTCGGTGAGCGCCGCCTCGTACACCTCGGACTGGGCGTTGATCCGGTACAGCACCGCAATCCCGGACGCCGGCATCCCGCCCTCGATCAGCGCCGCCGCCGCGGCGGCCACCGATTTGGCCTCCGTCGGTTCGTCGGGGTGCTCGGTGAACGTGCTCTCCGGGCCGTCCGGCAGCACGGCGGTGAGCCGCAGGCGGTACTTCGCGGCCTGCCCGGAGGATCCGGCGATGATCCGGTTCGCCAGGGTCACCACCTGCGGGGTCGACCGGTAGTCCCGTTCCAGCCGGACGACGGTGGCGTTCGGGTACTTCCGTTCGAAGCCGAGCAGGTACCCGGGCGACGCACCGGCGAATGAGTAGATCGTCTGGTTCGCATCACCGACGACGGTCAGCTGATCCCGGCCACCGAGCCAGGCGTCCAGCGTGCGCTGTTGCAACGGGGTGACATCCTGGTACTCGTCGACGACGAAACACCGGTAGCGGGAACGGAACTCGCGAGCCACCGCCTCGTCGTCCTCGAGCACCGCGCAGGTGTGCAGCAGCAGGTCGTCGAAATCGAGCTGCTGCGCCTCCTGCTTCACCGACTCGTAGATCGCGAAGACCTTGGCGACCGTCTCGGCGGGCAGTGGGGTGTCCCGCTGGTGTTTGGCGACCGCGGCCAGGTACTCGGACGGGCCGGCCAGGGTCGCCTTGGACCACTCGATCTCGCCCGCAAGGTCGCGCAGGGTCGCTGCGTCGGTGCCGGCACCCGCCCGCCGGGCGGCGATCGCCACCAACCGCAGCTTGTGTTCCAGCACCGGCCACAGCTGGCCGCCGACCGAGCGCGGCCAGAAGTACCGCAACTGCTTGAGCGCCGCCGAGTGGAACGTGCGAGCCTGCACGCCGGGGACGCCCAGGGACCGCAACCGCACCCGCATCTCACCGGCGGCCCTAGTGGTGAAGGTGACCGCCAGTACCTCGGAGGAGGAATGCGCGCCGTCACCGATCAGGTGGGCGATCCGGTGGGTGATGGTTCGCGTCTTGCCGGTTCCCGCGCCAGCCAATACGCACACCGGGCCGGATGGAGCCACTACCGCCGAGCGCTGACCGTCGTCGAGCCCCGCCAGCACACTCGCCCTCACCCTGCCACCTCCACCCGGACATGCTCGCACATCTGTACGACGACAAGCCCCCTCGACGCACAGGCGAGTCAGTGGCTGCCGTTGCCGTGCGCCACCCAGCCCTCGATCATTCGACGGGCGATCGAGACCGGGCCGGGCAACAGCACGCCGAACGACGAGCCCCCGGGACCGGACACCGGCGCCGGAGCAGCCCAGTTGTCCGCCTGGACCGGATCCTCGGCGGCGATCATCGCCAGGACACTCGCCCGGTCGAACCAGCGCGCCTCCTCGATCTCACCGTCCCGCGGAAAAAGCGCTGCGCCCGGCTCGGCTCTCGCCGCGAATCCCACCATCAGAGACCGGGGGAATGGCCAGGGCTGGGAGGCGAGATAGCTGACCTCGGTGACGTGCACGCCCACTTCCTCGAGCACCTCCCTGACGACGGTGCCCTCCAACGATTCCCCGGCCTCGACAAAACCGGCGAGCACCGACATCCGCCCTTGCGGCCAGATCGGTTGCCGCGCCAGCACGATCGAATCGGCTCCGTCATGGACCAGGACGATGACGGCGGGGTCGGTGCGCGGGAACTCCTCGTGGCCCTGCGGACAGACCCGGGTCCAGCCGGCCGGGGTCGGCTCGTTCGACCGACCGCACCGCGGGCAGAACCCGGCGGCCGAATGCCAGGTCAACAACGCGGTCGCGGTGGTCAGCAGCCCGGCGTCGGCATCGGAGAGCAAAGAGCCGTAGTCACGCAGTCCGCCGCCGCCGTCGACCTCGCCGCGCACCGCCCAGTGATCGATTCCGTCGACCGCCCCGAGCAGCACGGCACCGGAGAGCGGCTCTGCGGCGAGCGCAGCCGCCGACCGGGTGCGCAACCGGGTTCCGTCTCCGGACAGTTCGACCCGTCCCGCCTTGTCCATCGTGAGCACCCGCGCGTCCGGCCACTGTGCGAGAAGGCGCCCGGTTTCCCGGAGGTCCTCCGACCGATCGGCCGTGCCCCTGGACAGCGTGGGCACCGCGATGGTGAACCCGGCCGGGCCGGCCGGTGGCGCCGGCGGCGACGGTTCGCGCTGGTGATCGGCGGTCATTCGACGATCACATTGCCCAGGCCGAGCAACGACGGCTCGAGCACCGCCAGATCGCCGACCACGACCCCGGTGAAGCGGGCCGGCGCCAGCATCGAAGCGGCGGCCGCCGCGACGTCGTCGACGTCGAGCGCCGCCAAACGGGCCGGGTGATCGCGCAGCCAGCTCTCGTCGAGACCCAACCCGGCGAGCATCGACAGGGTCGATGCCAGGCCCGACTGGGTCGACAACGAGGTCGCCAGGGTGCCGAGGGCATAGTTCCGGGCGGACTCCACCTCGTCTGCGGTCGGCGGCACCAGGGCGATCCGGCCGAGTTCGTATCTCGCCTCGAGCAGCGCCGGCGCCGTCGATGCCGTGTTGGTGTCGAAGGCGACGCTCACCGCGGCGCTGTCCGGCCAGAATTCCAGCGAGGACCGCGCGCTGTAGGTGTAACCCTTGTCCTCCCTGATGTTCTCGACCAGCCGCGAGGAGAAGTAGCCGCCGTACACCAGGTTCGCGATCTGGTGGGCGGGGTAGTCGGGATCGGTTCGCGGGACCGCCGCCGCCGAGAGCCGGATCTGCGACTGGACGGCGCCGTCCCGATGATGGGCCAGCAGGTCGTCGCCGACGATGGCCGGCGGGTTGCGCAGGGTGCGTGCCCGGACGTCGGGTGCCGACGTCCATCCGCCGAGCGCGTCCGCCACGGCGGCGATCGCTTTCGTCGGACTCAGGTCGCCGACCAGCACCAGGGTGGAGCCGCGGGGTACCACCGCCCTGGCGTGCAGGCCGCGGAGCGCGGCCGGGCCCACACCTGCGACGAGTTCGGCGTCCGGGATGTCCCAGGCCGCCGGGTGCTCGCCGAACCGTCGTTGCTGCAGGAAACGGTGCGCGACGGTCGACGGTTGGGTGGCAGCGATGGCCAGATGCTCGACCAGCCGCTCCCGTTCGCCCAGCACGTCCGGCCGCCGGTAGGCGGCGTCGGTCAGGCAATCGGCGAGGACGTCCAGCAGGACGGGCAGTCCGGTGGAGAGCACCGAACCGGTGATCATCAGCCGCTGCGGGTCGACAGAGGCATCCAGGTGGCCGCCGACCAGTGCAAGGTCGGCGTCGACCTGCTCGCGATCGCGTGCGCTGGTCCCGAGAAGCATGGTGGCCACGAGCATCTCGGCCCGCGCGCTGTGCAGCCGGGTGGTGCCGGCGAACGGTACCCGCAGGCGGACCTCCACCAACGGGCTGCGGGGTTTGCGGACCGCGACCACCGTGAGGCCGGAGTCCAGCTCGACCCGGGACAGCGACGGCGCCCGGGTGCGGGTGGTCAGCGTCATCGCCGGCACCGGCCGCGGCCCGATCTCGGTGCGGCCGATCTGCTCTGCCGTCCTGGTGGCCATCACGCCGCCTCGGACGACGAGGATGCCGGGACAACCCGCAGGACGGCGCAGCGACCTGGATCGAGAGACCGGGCGGCGTCCGCGATCTGGTCGGCGGTGACTGCGGACAGCAGGTCGGGCAGCTCGCTGAGCAGCTCGGCCCGTCCGTGCAGAAGTTCCAGCGAGCCCAACGACCTGGTCCGGCTGGCCACGCCGTCGTTGTCCCGATAGAGCGCGGAGGCGAACCTGGCAAGTGCTTGCTGCATCTCCTGGTCCCCCGGGCCGTCCTGCGCCAGCATGGCGATCTGTTCGGAAGCCGCGTCGATCACCGTCGCGGCCGGTACGGCCTGGGGATGGATGGCGCCGAGCACGAAGACATCCGGGTCGCGCGCGTCCAGCGGACCGCCCATCAGCCCCGGACTGGCCCAGATGTCGGTGACCAGACCCGCTTTCGCCACCAGCGTGGACTGCAGACGGGAGGACTCGCCGTCGCTCAGCATGCTGGCCAACACCACGAAGGCCAGGTATCCGGACAGGTCTGCCACCGGGTCGGGCAACCGCCACCCAACGGCCAGCGCCGGCGACGGGGCGTGCTGATCGATGTGTTCGGCCTCGCGGACCGAGGTCGGCCAAGGCTCGGCAAACGATGGCCGGACCGGTGCCGGGCGATATTCGATGTCGCCGAAATGCCGGCCGATCAGGTCGGTCGCGGACGCGACGTCGAAGTCGCCGCAGACCGTCAGCACCGCGTTGGCCGGCGAGTAGTAGGTGTCGAAAAACTCGGCGCAATCGGCGATGGTGGCCGCCTGCAGGTCGACGAAGTCACCGTACCCGTTGTGCGCGTTGGCAAACGAGTCGAACATGACCGCCGGCAACTGGATCCAGGGGAACCCGCCGTAGGGCCGGTTCAACACGTTGAGCCGGATTTCCTCGCTCACCACGTCCACCTGGTTCGTCAGGTTCTCGGTGGTGATCCTGGGCGCCCGCATCCGATCGGCCTCGAGGAACAACGCCCGCTCCAGGGCGCCGGCCGGAACGACTTCGAAGTAGTCGGTGTAGTCGGTGTGCGTCGAGCCGTTGAACACCCCGCCGGAGGATTGCACGAGCCGGAAGTGCTCCAGCTTCGGCAACGACTCGCTGCCCTGGAACATCAGGTGCTCGAACAGGTGCGCAAAGCCGGTGCGGCCCTCCGGTTCCGACCGGAATCCGACGTCGTAGTGCACGGCGACGCCGACCACGCCCGCACCTGCATCCGGGGCCAGCACCACCCGCAGACCGTTGTCCAGGCGCAACCGCTGCACCGGGTAGTCGGCACGGGGGATGCGGAAGGCCCGTCGTTTTCGGACAGTGGTTGCGGCAGCGGAGTTCACTGCCTCACCCTAACCGCGGCGCCGATGCGGTCAGGGACGCGCGTCAGGTGGTGACGCTGCGGTGGGTGAACAGCTCGTCGTGCAGGCTGGCCGCCAGGCTGGAGGTGAACGGGAAGGCCAGATCGACCGACGACAGCCGGCGATCGTCGCGGACCACGACCGGTGCACTGTCCTGCACCGGATCGGGCAGGGCGTGCCGGCCCGTCGGCTGCTCCGGCTGGTCGCGCCTCAGCTCGGCAGTGTCGTTCGGGAGGGGCGCCATGCCGACGTCGAACATCTCCGTCGTGGACTCGTACTCCGCCGCTCCGTGTGCGGCCGGCACGTCGGAGACGGCCCGACGACGCTGGCGGCGGCCGTCGAACCACACCGCGAACACCCCGCACACGCCGAGCAGTGCGGCCACCCCGAGCCCGATCGGCAGCAAACCGGTCGGTGTGTCGTCGGTCGAGTCCTGGTCTGCCATCCAGGCCGCGGCCGGATCACCGGCGGCATAGGACACCGCCAGCAGCTCGCCCTCCTGATGGCCACAGGTGTCCAGGCTGGTCCGGACCGGTAGGCCCGATGGCACCAGCACGTCGACGAGCGTCCCGCCGGCACCCTCGGTGCAGGCCAGAGACGAGACCACCACCGCCGAACCGGTTGTCTGCGCCGTCGCGATCGGCATCGGCTGTGCGCGTGAACCGAACCATGAACCGACCGCGATGACGACGACGATCAACAATCCGAGCAGCACTGTCGACGTCGAGATCCTGGATCGGGCTGCCCCCCTGGCATGTCTCCCCATACTCGGGATGATCGCACATACTTCGGGTCAAAATCTCAGACTTTCCCGCAGTTCACCCCATTCGGGTGCGTGGACCAGCCGCCGGGGCCACACGTGGCTTGGTCAATTGTCGAAGTGTCAATTGTCGAAGCCGAGTTTGCGCAATTGCTTCGGATCGCGCTGCCAATCCTTGGCAACCGCGACATGCAGATCCAGATACACCCGGGTCCCGACCAACGGCTCGATCTGCAGCCTGGCCCGCCGCCCGACGTCGGCGAGCCGAGAACCCTTGTGGCCCAGAATGATCGCCTTCTGTGACGAGCGTTCGACGAAGATCGTCACGAAGACCCTGGTCAAGGGTTTCGCAGTCGAACTGCCCGGCTCGGGTGGAACCAGCTCGGTCACCAGAGCGGCCAGCGAATGCGGGAGTTCCTCCCGAACGCCGTCCAGTGCCGCCTCACGGACCAGTTCGGCGATCCTGGTCTCCAGTGGTTCGTCGGTGACCTCCGCGTCCGGGTACAACCGGCTGCCCTCGGGCAACCGGGCGATCAGCAGCTCGGTCAGCAGCTCGACCTGTTCACCCGACACCGCCGACACCGGAACGATTTCGGCGAAATCGGCCAACCCCGACACGGCCAGTAACTGCTCGGCGACCTTCTGTCGGGAGACCCGGTCGGTCTTGGTCACCACGCCGATCACCGGTGTGCCGGCCGCCTGCTCGGCGAGCTCAGCGGCGATCCGGCGATCACCGGGGCCGACCTGTTCATCGGCGGGCAGACAGAAGCCCACGACGTCGACGTCCGACCACACCGTGCGCACCAGGTCGCCGAGCCGCTCGCCGAGCAGAGTGCGCGGCCGGTGCATGCCCGGCGTGTCGACCACCACCAGCTGGGCGTCCGGCCGGGTCACGATTCCGCGCACCGCGCGCCGGGTGGTCTGTGGTTTGTCGGAGGTGATGGCGATCTTCTCGCCGACCATGGCATTGAGCAGCGTCGACTTCCCCGCGTTCGGCCGGCCGACGAAGCAGGCGAATCCGGAGCGGTGGGTCACGCGGTGGTCCGGGTCCGGACCCTGCCGTCGACCGCAGCGATGATCACGACCGGCAGCCCGAGGTCCGCCACCGCTGCGGCCGATGACGGGTCGAGCTCCGATGCCTCGCCGACGACCGCAACCGCCTCCAGGGCTTGCGCCCCGGACGAGACGGCGGCCGCGACAGCCGCCTGCACCGCGGTCAGCCGCAGCGAGGGCAGGGCCACGGTGGCAGCTGCGTAGGTACGACCGTCGTCATCACGCACCGCCGCGCCTTCGAGGGCCGAGGTCCGCCCGCGGGCACCGCGGGCGAGGGTGATCAGTTTCGCGTCTTCCGGGTCAAGCGGTTCGTCGCTCATCGAGCCACATTCCGTTCTGTTGCTTCGGACTCTGTTTCCCTCTCCGCGATCATTGCGTCGGAACGCGGGTTCGCAGCAGTCTTCCGGGTGGGAGCGTCCGGCTCGGCATCGGGTGCCTGACCGGGCTTCGCCCCGCGATCGGACTTTGCGGCCTTCTCCGCCTTGGCCGGCTTCTCGGACCTGGCGGATTTGTCCGCCCGAGCTGCCTTGTCGGCCTTCTCCGCCCGCTCGGCCTTCTCTGCTTTTTCGGCCCTGTCAGCCTTTTCGGCCCTGTCAGCCTTTTCGGCCCTGTCTGCCTTTTCGGCCCTGTCTGCCTTTTCGGCCCTGTCTGCCTTCTCGGTTTTGGCAGCCTTCTCGACCCTCTCGGCCTTCTCCGGCTTCACCGTCTTGTCCAGCTTCACGGTCTTGTCCGACTTGCCGTCGCGCCGACCGGGAACGTCGTCCTCGCCTTCCACGCCGAGTTCGGCCGGGCTCATCCGCCGGACCAGCAGCGTCTGCACCCTTGGCCGGCCGCGGCGGTCGACTCCCGGTTTGCCTTGCAGGTGCAACGCGTTCACCG
>Ga0164308_10000319_pt1 | contig 25992 bp, 22 predicted proteins | sample Whisoiple_246_MG_FD_109983 | JGI IMG/M metagenome (GOLD analysis project Ga0164308, IMG submission 109983) | Soil microbial communities amended with fresh organic matter from upstate New York, USA - Whitman soil sample_246_MG | ecosystem: Environmental > Terrestrial > Soil > Unclassified >... | reverse complement strand
GGCGTACCTGCAAGCCGTCGAGACCGCGCGCAGTGAAATGGAAGACGTGCGCCATCGGCTACCGCGACTCAAACTGACTCTGATTGGCGTCGTCAGCGGCGAACCTGCTCAAGTCAGCATGGACGGCAAGCCGACGCCGGAAGCGTTGCTGGGCGTCGAACGTCCGATCAATCCGGGCCAACATCGGCTCGAAGCGCGCGTAGCTGGCCAGCTACGTGCTTCGCGTGAGTTGAGCATCGAGGAAGGACAGAGCTATCAGATCGAATTGGACGTTCGACCGGTGGAACCTGCGCCCAAGCCCGTGGTTGTGCCAGCCGCTCGCGATTCCTCGGTCGGCACACGATCGTGGCATAAACCCACTGGGTTCGTGGCTCTCGGGGTGGGGGCGCTCGGCTTGGGGATCGGCACGTACACGGGCATCGTAGCGTTGAATCACAAGTCGACGCTCGACTCGGTATGCAAACCGAATTGCCCGCCTTCTTCCGCCGATGACATCGACGCGTTTCGTAGCAACCGCACGATTTCTTACGTCAGCTTCGGGGTAGGGATTGCAGCTGCCGCGACGGGGGTTGCGCTGCTCACCTTCGGCAAACCGACGGAGGAGCATCTGGCGGTCCGGGTGCTCCCCACGGGTTTACAGATTGGCGGACGACTTTGATGCTGCGTTGGACAATTTTCGCTTCCGTTCCGCTGTGCTTGCTCCTCACCGGTTGCCCGCTGACCGATCACTACCGGCTGCAAGAAGACACGCTCGGCTCTGCGGGCACTCACCAGGGAGGAGAACCAGGCGCGGATGCCTCTGCCGGCAACGAGCTGAGCAACGCAGGCCTCGCCGAGCGGGGCGGGGGAGCCAACGCGGGCTGCGATGTTGCTTGTAGCGTGAACCGCCCTTGCGTCGCGGATCACTGCACGAGCGGATGGGCGTCCATGGCTGACCCTCCTTCAATGCTGGTCGCGCGCTCGAAGGCGGCATCGGTGGCGATGGGCAATGCCGTGTTCATTTGGGGCGGGCTGGACAGCAGCGGTGCCGCGCTCGAGAACGGCGCCATTTACGATGCTCAGGCGGATACCTGGACCTACTTGCCGAGGGATACGGGCTCTCCTTCCGCGCGCATCATGGCTACCGCGGTGTGGACCGGCAGCGCGTCGAACAAGGTCATTCTGTATGGTGGCAGCGACGCCGCCGGCGGCATGATTTATCGCGACGGCGCCGTGTACGACGTGTTGGGAAACTCGTGGTCCGCGCTGCCCGGAAACATGATGCTCAGCAAGCGCAGCGCTCCGTACGGCTACTGGGACGGCACACGCGCCGTCTTCTTCGGTGGTCAGGGCGGCATGATGACGGTGGTGCCGGGCGCCGACCGTTTCGATCTCAAAGGCTGGTCCACCTCGATGGCCATGGGTGACCCCGGCTTGCTCGGCTTTCCAGCGATCGCGTTCGATGGCTCGGTGATGTACCTGCAAGGCGGCGTGATCATGGGCATGCGCCAAGACAAAGTCTTCGCCTACACCAGCAGCACCGACACTTGGTCCAGTCTCAGCAAGAGTCTATCACCTCGCACTGGCGCTTTCGGTGCTTGGGACGGTTCAGCGTTCGTGGTCTGGGGTGGTGAAGACGATATGGGCATGCGCGCAGACGGTAAAACCATGACTGGCACTCGGTGGAGCGAGATGACCGAGCCCAGCACACTCAGCCCGCGTCGAATCGCATTTCGACGCTCCGGCTGGGCGTTCCAGGTAGAGCCCGGCGTGGTCGGGATTATCGGCGGCCAGACTTCGACTCTCGGCACCGGCAGCGTGCTGGCCACCGACGGGGCAACCTACGCGGTGCAAAGCGGGGAGTGGACCGAGATCCCGTCGTGGCCCTCGCTGGAATCGCATGAGTACGGCATCGGCGTGTGGACAGGCAAGGAGTTCGTGCTTTGGGGCGGCCGCACGCAAAACCTGCCGACCTTGACCGGCGAGCGCTGGACGCCGTGAAAGCCTAGCTGCCGAGCCCCAAGCCCGGCCGCGTCCGCTCCTCCTGCTCCTCGTACGGCGGCAGCGGGTTCGTGCGTAGGACGTCACTCACGGTCGATAGCAGGAGCGTGACGTTGCACGGCTTACGCAAATAGCCTGCGGCCTTGCCCACGCTGCTCGAGTTGTCGCGCACGAAGTCTTCATGCCCGGACATGAATAGGATGCGCGCCCCGGGATCGATGCTCAAGATGACGCGCTGGGTTTGCTCGCCGTTCAGGAACGGCATGTCCAGATCCAAGATCACCAAATCCGGATAGCGCTCGGCATTGATGTAGATTTGAGTGGCCTCTTTGCCACCCGGGGCTTCCAGCACTTCGTGGCCGGCTTGGCGCAGGAGCCGTGCCGTACTGCGGCGTACCACCTCTTCGTCGTCGACCAGTAGAATACGGGCCGGGATGCCCGACTGGGGCCGCAAATCCCGATGCCCGCTGGTGATGCGCACGGGTTGGGGTTGCCCCATGCTGGCCGGCAGATAGATGAAGAAGGCGGTGCCCCTGCCGGGCGCGCTCTGCACCTCGACATCTCCACCGTGCATGTTGATCACTTCACGGACCGTGGATAGACCCAAGCCAAAGCCTGCGCCTTCTGGCTTGGTGGTGAAAAACGGCTCGAAAATTCGGGCACGCGTTACCGGGTCGATGCCAGTGCCGGAATCGGTGATGGCGATGCGGACTCGCGCGCGCTCAGACGGCGTGGCCTCGACCAGCTCCGCGCGAACGCGCAGCGTACCGCCTGCCGGCATCGCGTCGCGTGCATTGAGACACAGGTTCATGATCACCTGATGCAGCTCGGCTTGGTCGCCGGAAACAATCAGATTGGGCTGGATCGATTGCTCCAAGACGATTGCGCGGTCGAAGGTGTGGTGCGCGAGGCGAATCACCTCTTGGCAAACGATCGACAAATCCACGAGGGCGTGGCCGCGGCTTCGCCCGCGCGCAAATTTCAAAATGCCTCGCGCCAGCTCACTGGCTTGCGCGAGCGCGGTGCGAATGTCCGCAACGCTATCTTTGACGTCGGGCGCACCGACCGCGCGATCAGCCGGTAAGCGACTCAAAAAATCGATGCTGGCCGAGATCGCGCCCAGCATGTTGTTCAGATCGTGCGCGACGCCAGCGCCCACGCGGCCTAGAGCTTCCAACCTTTGCCGTTGCAGCAGTTGGTCCTCGATTGGGTCGAACGGCGCGAACAAGATCAGCACGCGCGGCCCAACTTGAATCTTGTCGCCGAAATTCAAAAATTGCTTTTGAATCGGCACGCCATTGACCTGCGTGCCGTTCCGGCTGCCCATGTCTTCGATGATGTACGCGCCCGCGTCGCTGCGGGTGATGCGCACGTGGCTCCGCGAAACCTCCGGATCCTCGAGCACGACGGTGGAGTCGATGGCGCGGCCCAACACGACGTCGCCGTCGATCTTGAACTTTTGGCCCGCCTGGGGGCCTTCGAGCACGATCAAGCGTGCAGGTCCGCCGCTGATGACGTGTTCTTGGGTGATGCGCTGTCTTGGTTGCGCCAAGGTGGTGCGAGTCCGTTAGCAACGGGGCGTTCTGATTCCGCAGCTTGTCACGTTTCTTTCAGGAAATCCCAAGCACGCTGACCGTCACCGCCAGCCGGTGGCTCGCGCCCGGTGCGAGAGTGACCCGCGATTTGCCCACATTGGCGCTCTCTACACACAGCATCCGCGGCCACGCTGCAGCACCCAGGTCCGACATTTGTGTCGCCCTTTCCCGCCACGGGTTCCAGACCACAGTAGCCCCCGAGCCCTCTTTTTCGATCACTAGCGAGCGCTTGCCGGGCCGGTCTTCGATGATGCAGGTGGCGGAGCTCTCGTAGACGCGGTCCGTCTCTGCGACGAAGCGCAGCTCGCGCGTACCCTCGGTGAACACCCCCTGCTCCCGCACCTTGTCGATGTAACGCGCACCCTCCAGCCCTCGCACGCAAGCCTGCGTTACGTCCGACACGGCGAAGTAGCTGTGCAACGCCTCTTCGAAGGTGAACGGCTGCGAGTCGCGATTGGTCACCGACAGCTCGAGTCTCAAGCTCTGCCCGAACGCGACACACATGCTCGCGGTGAAGGCATACGGGAACCAAGCCCGCGTCTGCTCGTCGCTTTCCAATACGAACGCAAGCTCCGTGCGCGCCGACGAATCGATACGCGCGCCGCGGTACTCGAAAGGAAGCGTCCGCGCGAAGCCATGCGCCGGAAACTCTTTCTGCTCGGCGTGCGGGCCGAACCAGGGAAAGCAAATCGGCACACCGCCGCGCAGGGCTTTGCCCGCGACGTAGAGCGCATTTTCGCTCATCCAAATGACGGGCTCCTGCCCCTTGGGTTGAAAGGCCGCGACGTGCGCGCCCTGCAAATAGACGAGGCCCGAAGCGTTTTCGTTTCGCACGCGCACCGCCGGCAGGCCGTGTACTCGAACGAGTTCGGCACCGGGCAGCTCGAGCTCGAACTTGGATTCGTTTTCTGACATCGCGATCTCCTGGCTAACGGCGGAATGCGTCGAGGCGGCGGCAGGCTTCGTCGAGCTCGGCCTCGCGCTTGGCGTAGCTGAATCGTAGTAGGTCGTCGCCGCGCCCGTCTTGGAAAAACGCGCTGCCCGGCACGGCAGCCACGCCGCACAGCCGCAGCAGCGAAAGCGCGCGCTCTTTGGCGTTCGAGCCGGGCAAGCTACGCGAGTCCGCGAGGACATAGTATGCACCCTGCGGCACGTGCGGCGTGATGCCGGCGCGCGCCAGCGCGGCACACAGCTTCTCGCGCTTGCGCGTATACTCGAGTCGCAACCCTTCGTAGAAGGATTCCGGCAATCGCTCGAGACCGCGCGCTACGCCCATCTGCAGCGGTGCCGGCGCGCACACGTACACCAGGTCATGAACTTGACCGAGCTTGTGGCAAAGCTCCGCGGTGGCCACCAGGTAGCCGATGCGCCAACCCGTGATCGAAAAGGTCTTGCTGAAGCCCCCCAGTGTCAACGTGCGCTCGCGCATGCCCGGCAGCGTGGCGAAGGAGACGTGAGCGTGACCATCGTACACGAAGTATTCGTAGATCTCGTCGGTGATCACGTACAAATCGAAGCTGCGCGCGAGCACTGCGATCCGTTCGAGTTCGGCCCGCGTGAAGACTTTGCCCGAAGGGTTCCCCGGAGTATTGACCACGATCGCGCGCGTCTTTGCATTGATTGCTCGTCGCAGAGCCTGCTCGGAGAACGACCAGTCCTTCGAGTCCAGGGCGACGAAGCGCGGCGTCACACCGAGCGCGCGCAGCGTATCCAAGTGATAGCCGTAGTAGGGTTCGAACAACACCACTTCATCGCCGGGGTCGAATAGTCCCAAACACGCCGCGTAGAACGCGCCCGTCGCCCCGCTGGTGACCACGATCTCCGTTTCTGGGTCGACGCTGGCCCCCGTGTCGCGGCGCACCTTGCGCGCGATTGCTTCGCGCAGCGCGCTCAAGCCGTCGTAGCGGGTGTAGGTGTTGGTCCCTTCGAGCATCGCAGCGGCTGCGCCCGCCCGCACGGGCTCAGGAAGCTCGGTGTCGCACACGCCCTGAGAGAGATTGATGCCCGAGACCTTGACGCACTCCAAGGTCATGTTGCGAATTTCCGACTGGCTCAGAAAGGCCATCTGCTTCGAACTACGAAGTGTCACTGCGCAGGACTCCGCTGGGTGGTTTCTTGCAAACCTTGCAAGTAGGTTCGGGCGCTGTCGAGGAGCTCTGGGCCGGAGCGATTCATGTCGAGCGGCCACGGCGCTAGAGTGAGCTGTTCCAGCGCGTGGCGCGCGAAGTAGCGCAGCAACGGGTAGTCGTTCGCGAGTTGTTGCATGACCAAATTCCGCAAATCCTGGCGGCGGTCGCGGCCAGCAATGGCGACCGCCGTGCCTTGTTCGTGCGGCTTGCCATACCTGAGCGTCGCCTCCAACGCGTTGACGCGCAAGTCCTGACCATAGAGCCGGCGCAGGGCGTCGCGATCGTAGCGCTTGTGCCACAATCGCTCCATCGTAGAAACCAGCTCGTCGACGCTCTTGTCGCCATGACAGAGCGCGCATTCCAGCGGCCGATCGCCCTCCACTCGCTCACGATCCGTCGCTGAGCCGATGCGGTGGTAGCGCGTGAGCTCGTAGGCCAGCCCGAGATTCTTCTTCGGCATGTGGCAATTCAAGCAATGGCTGCCCGCGCTTCCGTCTTGGTGATGGGTATGCGCGCGTTGTGCCGCCGAGCCACGAAATTTTTGGTGGCAGCCCGCACACAGCGCGTCCCCCTTGGGCCCTTCGAGCGCGAGCAGCGCGCTCTTCGGGTCCTCGCCGTGTGGGTCGTGGCACTGCACGCAGCTGAGCTGGCTACTGCAGTTGCCGAGCAGGAAGTCGCGGGCTTCGCCGGAGTTGATCGTACTGCCGCCCGGGCCGTGCCTGCGACTGCGACCTTCCCAGGTGTACGGATAGCGGGAGAAGAGCACCGTGTGGCATTTGGCGCAGGCGCGATTGATGTCCTGGGCGTGGTTGGGGTCAGTCCCCGCGGCGTTCTTCACCTGCAAAAACGCGCTGCGTACTGAAAACGTCGGTCGCACTGAGCCAGGATTGTGCGTGTGCTCACGCGCTCCGCCATGGCACGCCTCGCAGCCGATGCCGAGCTCGACCAAGTGCTGCTCGTCGAACGCAGCGCGCGTGTCGTCGATGCTCACGGTGAGCGCGCGTTTCAGGTCGTAGCCGCCGAGATCGCGTGGCTTTCCCAGATAAGCGAGCTCGCGTGAGAGCGCGCGTTCGAGCTCGGGCTGGTCGCTAACCGAGTAGCGCGGACGCTTGTCGTCGGGTAGCTCGACGCTGGCCGAACCTTGGTAGCTGTGCGCGCGCTCGCCATACTCGGCGTAGATATCGTCGAGCAAGAGCGAGAGCGTAGGCGTCGTATTGTGGCAGAAGATGCAGCCCGTCTTCCACACCACGCCCGGTTCCAGCGTGGAACGCTCCTGCACCATCACCGAGTAACCTTTGTAACGCCACTGCCCGTTGAAGACCAAGTACGAGACGGGCAGGACGCGCTCGACGTCTCGAGCTGCCCCCAGCGGCGATTCGCCATCGACCTCGAAGCCCACGAAGTCCTCGCGGTAGCGCCCTCCGATCACCTTCGTGACTCGAAATAGGGTGTCCGTTGCCTGGCGCCCGCCCGCATGCAAGCGCATGAAACGCTGGCCCTCGATTTGCTCGAGGCGCACGGAGTCCTGCCGGAAGTTGAAGGTGTTGCCGGAAAATGGCGCGCTGATGCGAGTCTTCTGCAGATCCCGCGTCATGCGATGCATGGGCGAATCGCGCCAGGCCGCGTACTGTCGCTCGTGACAGCCGGCGCAGACCTCGGAGCCAGCGTAGTCCGCGCGCACGATGTTGCTTCGTACCTCAGCGCCGTGAGACGGGCTCGATGGCGAGGAGTTCGAAGGCTCGCCCGCCGGTGGACGCGCGTGGCAACTCGTGAGCGCGAGCCAAGCCAACCCGACAATCACGGGCCGCGCCATGCGAGCGCGGGCGTTCATTCGGTCGTCGCTTGCGTGCAGCTCTTGGCCAAGAAATCACGAAACAGGCTGACCTTGGTGGGCACCTGGCGCGCGGAAGGGTAGACCACGTGTAGCGAGGCTCCTTTCTGGCCATATTCGGGGAGTACACGCAGTAATCTGCCGGTAGCCACGTCACTGAGTGAAATCATGCGTGGCAAGAGCCCGATCCCGCCACCTGCCACCGCGGCGGAGCGCACGAAGCCGAAGTCATCGCAAGCAATCCGGCAGTTGAGCTCGAGAGTCTCCTGCCCGCGCGGTCCCTCGAGTTGCCAGTTCACCTTGCCGCCCTTGGCGGCAAAACCGATGATTTGGTGGCGGGAGAGCTCAGCGAGCGTGGTCGGCAAACGGTGGCGTTCTGCGTAGCTCGGAGCTGCGTATAGCTCCACGTGCAGCGTCCCGACCTTGCGCGCCACCAGAGACGATGACTCGAGCTTGCCCGCTCGCACCGCTAAGTCGATGCCCTCCGACACCAAGTTGAGCTTGCGATTGGTGAGCAACAGTTCCACCCGCAAAAGCGGGTAGCGCTCGCAAAAGCGCACCACCTCTTCAGACAAAAACGCGGAGCCGATATCGTTCGGAGCGGTTACGCGTAGCAAGCCCTCTGGCTCCTTGCTGCCCGAGCCGAGCGTGCGCGTCGCGTCTCGCAACGAAGCCACCAGGGGAGCCACGCGCTGATGAAACGCATGCCCTTCACTGGTCACGCTCAAGTTGCGCGTCGTGCGGTGGAGCAGCCGAACGCCGACCGCATCTTCCAATCGCGCCACGGCACGGCTGACGGTCGAGGTCGGTACTCCGAGTTCGCGAGCCGCTTTGGCAAATCCGCTATTTTCAACGACGCGCACGAAGGCAGCCACGTCGTTGAGGTCCAGGTCGCTCATCGCCCGGATACTAACGCCAAGCGAGGACGCGCGGGGGCTTGCCTGCCGCGCGCCTCCATCGTCGGCGTCGACCACTGGCTTTATTTCTGCTGGATCAGCGAAATGTCGATGGTGATCTTCACCTCGTTGCCGACCAAGACGCCGCCCGCTTCCAGCGCCGCGTTCCAGACCAGCCCGAAGTCCTCGCGCTTGATTTTGGTGACCGCGGTCGCGCCCACGCGCACATTTCCGAACGGGTCCGTAGCAGGAGCGCTGGGGCCCTCGACATCCAGCACGACTTCCTTGGTTACTCCGTGAACGGTCAAGTCACCAGTGACGGCCAACTGTTCTTTGCCCTTGGCTGCAACGGACTTGGACTTGAAGCTGATTTTGGGGAACTTCTCGACATCGAAGAAATCTGGACTCTTCAAGTGGCCGTCACGCTTTTCCTCGCGCGTGTTGATCGAGGCAACGTCGATCACCGCTTCAATCTCGGTTGCTTCGGGCTTCGCCGGATCCCAACTGACTTTGCCTTCGAGCTTGGTGAACTCCCCACGCACGTTGGTGATCATCATGTGCTTCACGGTGAAGCCCGCGTTGGAGTGAGAGGCGTCGATGATCCATTGATTCGATGATGACATTGTGAACTCCTGACTAAGCGCTGCGCCCTTCGCAAGCGTGAGATGAGTGTGCTCACGGACGGCGCGCTCGGCTAGAGGGCATTTCCAGACTCACTGTTGCGTTCGTGCAACGACGCGAATCCTCGGTATTTTTCCGGGTTCGCGCAGCAAATTGCGACCGTCAAACGGGGCTGGTGCGCTCTTCGTGCTCTGGATGAGTGTCCAAGCCGCCCAACGCGTCGGAGACGGCGCCGAGCAACACCTGCGCTTTGCACGGCTTGCGCAAAAAGCCGAGCGCTCCACGGGCTTGAACCGCTGATTCACGACTCGGTTCATCGTGACCGGAGACGAATAGGATGCGCACCAGCGGATCGACCTTGAGCAGCCGGTCCTGTGTTTCTTCGCCGCTGAGCACGGGCATGTCCAGGTCCAAGATCACCAGATTGGGCCGGGGGAAAGCTTGGCGATAGGTTTCGACCGCTTTCACGCCATCGGCGGCCTCCATGACCATGTGCCCGGCCTGTCGCAACAAGCGGGCGAAGCTGCGACGTACGACCTCTTCGTCGTCCACCAGTAGAATCAACCCGCGCGGGCTGACGTGTTGAGTTTCGTGGGCACCGGTCACCTTGCGCGGCTCGTGACCGGCCTCTTGCATCGGTAAATACACGAGGAAGCGGGTGCCTCTGCCTTCTTCCGATTCGATTCGAATCTGCCCGCCGTGGAAGGCGACCACCTCTTTGACGGTGGCCAAGCCCAGGCCGAAGCCGGCCCCCTCACGCTTGGTGGTGAAGAACGCTTCGAAGATCCGTGCGCGGGTGGCTTCATCCATGCCGACGCCGGTGTCTTCGACGCACAGCACGAGGTGCGGCACGTTCCGGTTCAACGGCTCAGGCAAAGGCTCACTGCCAGGAGCGATGGCGCCGGCCGACACTCGCAACACGCCGCCGCGGGGCATGGCATCACGGGCGTTCAGGCACAAGTTCATCAATACCTGATGGAGCTCGGCCTGATCGCCTCGCACCGAGAGCCCAGGATAGATTCTGGATTCGATTTGGATCGCGCGATCGAACGTGTGGCGGATGAGGCGCAAGACATCGCTGCACAGGCCCGACAAATCGACTGGCGAATGTGCCTGAGCGCGGCCGCGCGCGAACTTGAGGATGCCGCGCGTGAGCTCTGAAGCTTGAGAAGACGCGAGCCGAATATCCTCGAAGCACTCCCGCACTTCTTCGCTGCTCAGGGTGCGCTCGGTGGGAAGCTTGCTCAGATAGTCGATGCTTGCGCCGATCGCGCCGAGCATGTTGTTGAGATCGTGCGCAACTCCGGCGCCGACGCGGCCGAGCGCTTCCAGTCGCTGGCGCTGCAATAGCTGATCTTCGATTGGATCGAACGGCGCGAACAGCAACATGACGTGCGGTCCGACCTGGATCTTGTCACCGAAAGACAGCAAATGTCGGGTGATGGGCAGGCCGTTGACTTGCGTGCCATTCTTACTGCCCAAATCTTCCAGCAAGTATGCGCCCAGATCGCTCTTCGAGACGCGTGCGTGGCTGCGCGACACCTCGGGATCCTCGAGCGTCACCGAAGCCTCGCTGCTTCGGCCAATCACCGCGTAGTCGCCGATCTTGAATTTTCGTCCGGCTTGCGAACCCGCAATGGCAATCAGGCGCGCCGGGCCCGTATCGAGCAAGCGATCTTGAGTCGAGATGTGACGCGATGCTCTCGTCAAGCCCCGCAGATTAGCACGCCCTTCTGCGTTCCCCAGGAACCCGGAATTTTACCGCGGAAAGAGCACCGAGGAGTGCCAGCGACCGCAGCCGCTCGTCATCACTCGTCCCGCGCGCAGCGAAAGCCGGCTACCAGCATGCGCCACTCGGGCGGATGGTGAACGCGGTTGGAGGCGCGCAACGCAGCGCCTGGATAGTTGAAAGCGCCGCCTCGCAGGGAGCGCTCGCAGGTGGTCGGGATGGGGTTCGAGCCGGTGTAACCCTGACGCTTACCTTTGCGCAGCGCGGCCAGCGATTCGAGCACTTGTTCACAACTACCGGGGATGCCGCGATCGCGGCCTTCGCGGCCGTAGGCCATGGGGTCGTAGATGTCGGCGGTCCACTCCCAGACGTTGCCGGTCAAATCGAAGTGCCCGTAGGGACCACGCCCGAGCGGGTAGGAAGCGACCGGCATCGTGGTCGCGCCTTTGGCGCCCACCTTGCGACCAAAGCAAGCGAGCCGTTCGGCGTCGGGAGCTTCGTTGCCCCAGGCGTATTTTCTGCCGTCGTCGCCGCGAGCCGCGCGTTCCCATTCTGCTTCCCGGGGCAAGCGCTTGCCGCGAAACTCGCAATAGGCGGCTGCGTCGAACCAAGACACACCCACCACCGGTTGCTGTTCGCTGCGAAAACCCGCTTCCGGACCGGCGTGAAAGCCGCGAGCGACGTTGTCGCGAAACGGCTTGCACGCGCCCGCGCGGACGCACTCCGAGTATTGGCCGTTCGTCACCTCGGTCGCGTCCAGCCAGAAGCCGGAGAGAGTGACCGCATGCGCTGGCTGCTCGTCGCGTTCACCCACGCCGTCGGCGCCCATGGTGAAGGTGCCGCCCGGCACGGGCAGCATGTCTTCTGGCGCGGGCGACGGATTGCTTGCAGGCGAGATGCCCGATGCCGCAGGACCGCTCGCGCCTTTCGGCAATTCCCCGGTCCGCGGCGCGATGGATTGCGCGCGCGCTACGGCGCCCAACGCGAGCAGCGCCGTGCACGCCAAAACCTCGACCTTTCTCGGCAAGCGTTCGCTCACGGCGTCGACTTCGCGCTGGTCTGCAGCAGCACCCGGAGCGACACCCGGCGGGCCTCTGGCTCCACGGCCTTCGGACCCGGGACCGACACGTTCGCGTTGGCGGCGATCGTGAGCAGACGACGCGAATCCACGCCCAGGGACACCAGTAGCTGTTTGACGGCGCGCGCACGCGCTTCGGCGAGCGAGAGCGGCTCGCCCGGCGTGGTCTGACCGACTAGTCCGACACACTCCAAGCTCGAGTCGTCGTTCATTCGTTTGGCGAACTCGCGGGCGCCGCTCGTGGCGTCCGGCGAGACCGCGGCCGAGCCTTCGCCGAAGGTGAAGCGCTCGTTGATCGTGCTTGGTTCGGTGCGAGTACGGGCGAGTCGATCTTGTTCGCTCGCGGCGTCGATCGCGGCGCAGCCCACGACGCTGGGCGCAGCCGGTGGGGGCGCGTGTTCGGCATCGAACGCGACCACGTCTGCCGTCACATCTTCGGGCAGACAGCTGCTGGGGGCCGCGGCCGAGCGACACGCGACCAGTTGCTGCTGCTTCAAGTGATCGAGCAGTGCGAACTCGTGCAGCGCGGGTGTGCCGAAGCGCAGGTGCAAGTCGCCCGGCGTAAACTGCGGGTACTCCGGGTTCGACTGCGGCGTGTAGACGGCTTCGTACACCACGTACGGCATCGGCATCTCGCGCTCTTCGACCTTGGTCAGATCGCGAAGCTTGCACTGTCCCGCCCAAGCTGGACTCGGACACGATTTGCGCGCGCTGCTTTCGCCGGCGCAACTACTGAGCGGCAATAGACACACGAATAGAGCGCATGATTGTTTGCTAGCGCGAGCGATGCGTCCTGTGAACACGGCGCCAAATTACATCACCCGCACAAGGGCTGCTCGATGCGCCCGCGAAATCGTGATTTTCAGCGGGGCGAGCGGCCCTTCAATGGGGACGCGACCGAGGGCACTTGGTGGTGGGGGGAGGGTGCTCCCCGGCCGCGTCCACCGCTACAGCACACACGAGCGGCATCTTTTGAGCCACTAGATTATGAGTCCGCGCACACGATTTATTCCTCTCGCGCGAGCACTGACGCTTCGCGCGGGGCGTTTGTCTACGGTGCGTTATTCCCCGGTGTCGACACTTGGAACAGCATCCGGGTCGCGCAATACGGTGTCGCCCAGCTCACCCGGCGTGAACGGCGTCGCACGTTTGGTTGGGACATTTCCGAGCTTACATTTGGCCGCGCCGCCTTCGAGCGAGCGCCCGTACGGCAACTTGCTCTTGGCTGGCGCGATGTACACTTGTCCGTCTGCGACCGGTTTTGGAATGATCGCAGCGCCCGCACGCGGTCTTCCTGCGCGTGCACCTTCGACGAACACGATCACGTCGTTGCCCGATATGCGATAGCCCCAGTAGGACGCTCCCGAGCTGCCTTTGGGTTCGTTCTGACAGGGCATGCTCTCGGAGCTCAGCGCCATCGCCAGTTGGGTATCGTCGTTCAACCGAGGCACGCTGCCCTGCCATTGAAATGCGGCCGAGTTCGCGGAGCCAATCGCGGCCTTGAGACACGCGCAGGCGGCGTTGGCGTGGGCGACGACCAAGCTCATGTCTTGGCGCGCGCCAAGCAGGGTGGGCGTGTCGAGCGCTGGCCCCGTCGCTGAAGCAGACGGCGCGGCCAACGCCTTTGCGTCGCGCGGCTTATCGAAGTCGGCCGTATCCTCTGGACCCTGCTCGGCGTCGTGTCGGACTTGCGTTTTCGCGTCGGCGTTCACGGAGGCTTGGCAGCCCCATGCCCCGAGCGCGATCACGACCGTGCAAGACCCACGCTGCGCGACGAGGCGCGCCAAATTGCGCCGAATGCCTTGATAGAACGAGCCCACCACAAAAGCCTCCCATCCTTCAGGGCCTTTGGGCAAACTCTTGCCGTGGACACCGACTCGCTCCGAGCCCGTCTGGCGGGCACGTCCACGCTGCGTCCGGTCGGCAAAGTGGTCGGAGTCACTGGCCTGATGCTGCGCGTGACCTTGCCAGGGGCTCGCGTCGGGGACGTGCTGATCGTGCATCGCCGCGGTGGTCCGTTGAGCGCAGAAGTCGTCGGCTTCGCGGGCGGCGAGGCGCTGGTCGTGCCGCTCGGCGAACTTTCCGGAGTGGGCCCCGACGATCTCGTGGAGTCCACCGGCAGCGGGCTGGAAATCGGCGCCGGGCCTGCTTTGCTCGGCCGTGTGCTGGACGGGCTCGGTCGCCCGATCGATGGTGGAGAGCCGCCCATCGGCTTGAACTGGGTGCCCGTGGATCGCGCGCCCCCGCCGGCACTGGGTCGGCGTCCCGTCGACACCGCGCTGGCCACCGGAGTGCGAGTGATCGACGGTCTGATGACGCTTGGTGTCGGTCAGCGCGTGGGCCTATTCGCCGGCTCCGGAGTCGGCAAAAGCACGCTGCTCGGCGCGATCGCGCGGGGCACGACGGCTGATGTCGTGGTCGTCGCGCTGGTCGGTGAGCGCGGTCGTGAAGTCTCCGAGTTTTTGGAACGTGCGCTCGGCGAAGCGGGCCGCGCGCGTTCGGTAGTCGTCGTCGCGACCAGTGACGCGCCGCCGGTCGAGCGCCTGCGTGCCGCGCAAAGCGCGACCGCGATCGCCGAATCGTTCCGTGACCAGGGCAAGAGCGTGCTGCTCTTGGTCGACTCGGTGACCCGCGTTGCACGCGCGCAACGCGAGATCGGTTTGGCAGCAGGCGAGCCGCCCGCGCGCCGTGGCTATCCGCCGAGCGTATTCGCTCTCTTGCCGCGTCTGCTGGAACGCAGCGGACAGGGCGAAACTGGCTCGATTACCGCGATTTACACCGTGTTGGTCGAGGGCTCCGACATGGACGAACCGATCGCCGACGAGGTGCGCGGTATCCTCGACGGTCACATCGTGCTCGAACGGCAGATCGCAGCCCGGGGCCACTATCCGGCCATCGACGCCGTCTCTTCACTGTCGAGGGTCATGGATCGCGTGGTGTCGGCTTCACACGTACGAGCCGCGCGACGGGTGCGGAGCGCGCTCAGTTCGTACGAGCAAAAGCGAGACTTGATCGCGCTCGGCGCGTACGAAAAAGGTGGCGACGAGCGGCTCGATCAGACTCTGCTCGTGCTTCCGGAACTCGAGCGCTTCTTGTGTCAAGACGCCATGCTCAGTGAGCCACTGGAGCAGACGCGAAGCGAGCTGTTGCGCTTGGCCGACAAGCTCGGCTGAGCCGCGCGACCCGCGCTTCAATCGGCGCTGGCGCCCTCGCCCAGTTCGCTTTCCAGCTCACGCAGCAGCTTTTTGGCTTGCTTGCTGAGCTTGGTCGGGACGCGCACGTTCACTGCTACGTGCAGATCACCCCGGCCGTGGCGATCCAGCCGCGGCATGCCTTGGCCACGAACCACGATGATGCTGTTCGGTTGCGTTCCCGGCGCGACCTCTGCGGTGACCACCGTGTCGTCAGGCATGGTGATTTCGAGCTTGCTACCGAGCGCCGCTTCGGCGAACGAAATCGAAGCACGGGTACCCAGATCGGCACCCTGGCGTTCGAACCGCTCATCAGCCTCGACTTCGATATCGACGTACAAATCTCCGGCAGGGAGACCTTCCGGTCCGGGCATGCCTTGGCGCGGGACGCGCAGGCGTTGGCCCGAATCAATCCCGCCCGGGATTGCCACGATCACTTTGCGCTGCTTTTCCACCGCGCCCGACCCGTTGCAAGCCTTGCATGGCGAGGGCAGATACTGCCCCGTGCCCCGACAGCGGGCGCACGGGCTGGAGAACATGATGAAGCCGCGCTGTGCGGTCACCTGCCCCGAGCCGCGACATTGGCTACAAGTCTCGGTCTTGGTACCGGGTTCGGCGCCCGCGCCGTGGCAGGTTTCGCAGGGCGCCGCGCCGCTCACCGTGATCTCGTGCTTGCCGCCGAGCAGTGCGTCGCGTAGCGAGATGACCGCCTCGACGCGTACGTCTTGGCCGCGTTCGACGCGTTTGCGGCGGCCGCCTCCGCCCTGCGCCTGACCGCCGAAACCTCCGAAAAAGTCGGAGAACATGTCTTGAAAGTGGCTGAGGATGTCGCCCATCCCGTCGAAGCCCTGGGCGCCATTCAGCCCGGCATGACCAAAGCGATCGTAGGCCTGACGCTTTTCAGCGTCGGACAGCACGGCGTACGCCTCGCTCGCCTCCTTGAACTTCTCTTCGGCGCTCTTGTCACCCGGGTTGCGGTCGGGGTGATGCTTCAAGGCAGCTTGGCGATAGGCCTTGCGGATCTCGTCGTCCGATGACTCTCGAGACACGCCCAAGACCACGTAATAGTCGCGCTTTTCACTCATGCTGGATGCTGGCCGGCCGAAGACCGAAAGATGGTCGGCAAGGTAAGGCTTTCGATCGGCCTGTCAACGCGCTTCTTCGCGAATCAGCTCACTTTGAGAGGCTAAACCTTCTGCGGCGCCCGGCTTACCCGCCAATTCGAGGCGAAGAGACAGGCTCTCGATTGTCCAGGCAGCGGCCTGCAGATCCGCTTCGCGCTCGGCCAGAGCGCGCTCGAGCTCGGGATTTGCGTGCTTTGCTTGCTCGCTGCTTCGTCGCTCGAGCTCACGGACCAGCTCCCTACCAGTGCGTTCGGCCGTGCGCAGATCCTGCTCCAAGCGGCGTACTTCGTTGCCGCGTTCGACGAGTTGGCGCTCGAACTCGCCCAGCTCAACGGAGCTGCCCTGTTCGAGCTTGTGGACCTGCTCTGCGAGCTGCCGGTCGCGTTCGGCAAGCGCCGCCGTGACGCGGGCAAGCTCCGCAGCTTTGTTGCTCGCGTCGGCGCGCAGAGTCGTCGCCTGGGTGCGTAGCGCCTCGAGTTCGGCGCGTGCCGCACTCAGCTGCTTTTCGTGTTGAACCTTGAGCGCGGTGCTCGCCTGACGTTCGGCTTCGAGCTTTCCGCGTTCGGCTTCGAGCTTTTCGCGTTCGGCTTCGAGCTTGGCGCGCTCGCCCTCGAGCTCGGCTTCACTGTGGTCGGCGCGCTCATCGGCGGTCGACGCGCGCGACTCCAGCTCTTTGATCCATTGGTTGAGTCGGAGCAGCTCGGCTTCACGCGTTTTGGTCGCGACGTCTTCGTTCGGCAGCGCGGCAGCGCGCGCCGGCGAGGGACTGATGCTGCGCAATACGCGTCGGGTGGGCAGCTGAATGACGGCGAACTCATCCAGCCGGACCTCTTGATTCGAGGCCAAGGCGATGAAAAAATCCGGCTCTTCGGCGCCGCCGGGCACGAAGCTGGTATCGAGCGCGGGCTCCGGCTCACCCGACGCCGAAAAATCGGCAATCGCGTAGCCAACGAACGGAGTTTGCCCGAGCATGCGTACGTGCTCGAACTCGGCGGCCACGGCATCGTACAGCGCGTAGTAGTCGAGGCCGGTGCCCGCGACGTCGCTCGACGACGCGCGGAGCAGCGGGAAAGCCGCCTCCGGATTGGGGCAAGCAACGATCGCTACGCCGCGTGAAGCGAGTGCTCGTTTCGCCGTACGGAGCAGCGGCAGCGGGTCATAGCCAGCCAAATTGTCGATCAGCGCCAAATCGAAGCCGCTATCCTGGAGCGACAGGTCGCTGTCTGCGAGGCTCGAAAAAGAGATCTGCGTCGAGCGGTTACGGGCGGCCGCTTCCGAGACGCGCACGGCGTCCGGATCGCACACGTGGATGGAGCGTGCTCCACGCTCCATCAGCTGCAAGGGTAGCGAGCCGAGCGAATTGCCAAAGACCAGCACGCGGCGATTCGAGGCCAGCGGCTCGGCGTAGGCGCAGAGCGCGATGCTTGGCTGCAGCGGGGAAGGTTCGGTCATTCGAGGGCCCGCAGGCTAGCGGAGAAACAGCGGTGGTAAAAGCCTTACGCGGCCGGGCAGCCCTCGGGCTTCTAGAGCTCGGTTCTACGGCTGCCGGCAGGGCGCAGGCACTTTGCACGGTGTGCCGCAATTCAGGCCCAAGGCGTAGCGCTCGATTTGACGCCCTTGCTCGTTGCCGAGCCCGGAACCGGCGAGGCAAAGCATGACGGAATCCTCGGGAACGAGCGTTTGTGCCGGATCGGTGCACAGCGCGTTGACGCACTGGCCGTCTTTCAAGCCGTGCCCGGGCGGGCAATCCGCGTCAGTTTGGCACACGAGCGCGCGGCAGTCCGCGGGGGTTTCGGGGGCCTTGCCTGGGATCACGTCGCAGATGCCCACGAGGCGCCCCACGCGCAGCAGGGTCAGCCCGCTTTTGTCGCCCGCGCGCTTGTCGCCCAAAGTTTGGCTCAGCGCACACTCGCCGGAGCGCTGACACTTGGCTAGGAAATGCCGGCGCTCGGTGTCGACCAGCTGCCGCTCGCTCGTGCTTTTGCAGCTGCTCAGGCTCGCCAGCAGGCCGAACGCGAGTGCCAGGACGGAGGGAATGCCGGAAATTCGGGCAGTCATCGCGCGGCCCAGCATCGCTCGGGAGCGAAGGCTGCGTCAAACGCGCCCTGAGCCCCTGGCCGCTCAGAAATTCTGAGTTTTTCTGGGCGGAGCGCTATGCTGGGGACCTCTTCTCGTCCCGGCCCGAACTCGCTCATGTACAAGAAAACACTCGTCGTCGACGGCATTACACCGGTGGGTGCCTACCAAGCCCTGCGCCATCGTTCGGAAGGCGGTTCGTTTCTGCTCGAAAGCGTGATCGGGGGTGAACGTTGGGGGCGCTACTCGATTCTGGGTTACCGGCCGCGCTCACAGCACGTGGTGTACGGTGAACTCGGGGTCGATCCGTTCACGCGCTTGTCGCAGCTCGCGCCTGGCGGCGGGGTCGACGAGTCGGACGTAGCCGCGCGCTTCGCCACGGCCTGCGTGGGGCTATTGACCTACGACATGGTGCACTTCGTGACCAAGGTGGAGCCCTGGCCGGAGCTGCTCGGTGGCAAGCGGCCGATCGCGCGCATGATCAGTGATGCGACGGTCGTGGTGTTCGACAATCTGACCCACACCGCAGTGATTGCCGCGCAAGATCCGGCTGAGGTGGAGCGCGCCGAGCACGACCTGTCGCACGCTACGACGCTGCCCATGATGGCGCCGCCCGATCCGCAGGCCTTGCCCAATGACGTCGACGTGAACATGAGCGACGCGGATTACGGTCGAGTCGTGGAGCGCGCGAAGGAGTACATCCGCGCGGGAGACGCCTTCCAAATCGTACCCGCCCGCACGTTTTCCACCCCCACCGGCGGAGCCGATCCATTCGACGTGTACCGGGCGATGCGTGTGCTCTCGCCGGCGCCCTACATGTACCTGCTGGAGCTACCGGAGCGCGATGGCGCGCCGGCGGTGGCAGTGGCCGGCGCAAGCCCGGAAACGCTGGTGCGCCTGGAAAATAACCGCATCACCCTGCGCCCAATCGCCGGAACGCGCCGCCGCGGCCGCACTCCGGAAGAAGATTTGGCGTTTGCCGAAGAAATGCTGGCCGATCCCAAGGAGCGCGCCGAGCACGTCATGCTCATCGATTTGGCGCGCAACGATGTCGGTCGCGTCTCGAAATCGGGCAGCGTGCGCGTGCCGCTGCACATGAGCGTGGAGAAATACAGCCACGTGATGCACATCACCAGTGAAGTCGAGGGCGAGCTCGCTCCGCACTTGGGACCGTGGGACGTGATTCGCGCCACCTTTCCCGCAGGCACGCTCAGCGGTGCGCCCAAAGTCCGAGCGATGCAAATCATCCGCGAGCTGGAGCTAAGGCCGCGTGGAACCTACGGCGGCGCGATCGGCTACGTGACGCGCGGCACCAACTTGGATCTGGCGATCGCCATCCGCACGGTGGTGATGCAAGATGGGCGCTTCGAAGTGACGGCCGGCGCGGGAGTCGTCGCAGATAGCGTGCCCGAGCTCGAGGCCAAAGAAACGCGCAACAAGGCACGTGCCGCGCTCTCCGCAATCTCCGCCGCCCGCCGACGCTGAGACCTGCCATGTCTCTGAGTGACGAGAACGCGTTCGGCGTGTTGATCGCCTACCACGCCATCGAGAACGACGAATATGCCCTGGAGCCCGATGAATTCGCCGCGCGCTTCTCGGAGTTTCGCTCTGCGTTGCGCGCCTGCGTGGAGACCTTTCCGCTCGCGCAATCGGGCATCGCGCGTGAGCTTGGCCATGCGCTGTACATCGAGTTCGCCGCAGGCGAACAGCTGGAAGATCCGATCGCCTGGATTAAGCTAGTGCGCGCGCGGCTGAAAGCGCTCGAGCTCGCGAGCGTCGGCGTGCTGAGCCACGGGGGACGCTGGCAAGCCGAACCGCCCGAAGCGGTGCCGCCCGCGGTTTCCGGCATCGAATGGCAACCCGTGTCCCTGCCCAGCGAACCCCTGCGCCGCGCGCTGTACGCCGAAACTGCGACTCACGGGGTCGACGAAGACGACGAAACCGCCTGGGGCCCGGGCATCTACGTGGACACCGAGGCCGTCGAAGCCCTCGGCCGCACCCTCAAAAACGCCCCCACGCCGCTTGCCATCGCCGGCGCCACCTTTTACCGCGTCGCGCGCTAGTTGGGCCAGGTTCAGCCGAAGGGCGAGAAGCCGAAGAGGCGTTGGTGCACCTTGAGCAGCGTTGCGAAGAGCAGGCCGGCGATCACGAGTGGCACCCACAGCTCGGACAACGCCAAGCGGTTCTTGCCTTGGATGATGGCTGCGAATGGTACGTTGGAGGTGATCTCCAGATAGCGCGCGAACTCGGCCTTGTTCGTGCGGCGGCGCTTTTCGTCGATGCTGCTGGTGCCGCGCAGGGCGGTGAGCAGCAGCGTACCGAAGAATAGAATCGAAGCCACGTGGCCGGTGACCAGCAAGTGGGCGCCGCCCCAGAGCACGACCGACCACAAAAACGGGTGGCGGGTGATGCGCAGCACTCCGCGCGCGGCGTCCGTGCGCTCGAGCACCTTCTCGGCGCCGACCGCCGTGGGGTTGGGCACGCTGAACGCGCCGACCAGCAAAATCAGCGCGAAGGGCATCACCAACAATGGCAGAAAGTGGATGGCGCGCGGTGAGAACCAGAGCGGATAGAACGACGCCTTGCGGTAGGCGTCGATTAAGAACAGCAAAGAGCCGAGCGAGAGCAGCGAAAATAGCGCGCTGAATGCTCGCTGTCCGAGCCGCTGCACCAGCCACCAACGCACTTCGGAGCCTGCGATGAAGGCGTGAAGGGCAAACCAGGCGAAGCTAGCCAGCGCGAGCCGCTCGAACATGGCTAAAGCCAGCCGGCGTTGCGGTACCAGTCGACGGTTTGCTTGACGCCTTGCGAGAAGCTCACGCTCGGGGTCCAGTTCAAATTCCGTCGTGCGCTCTCGCCGTCACATACCCACTGATCGAAGAGCTCGTTGCACTTGTCGCGCGTCAGCATCATCGCTTTGTTCGTCAGCTTGCCGTAGCTCTCGCTCATCAGCGCGGCGCCCTCGACCACGCGCCGTGGCAGCGGGATTCGCAAAAAGGCCCGTTTGCCAATGGCCGACTCGGCTTCGCTGATCAGCTCCGCCATGGTGTGCACGGCGCCATCATCGAGCGAGAAGATGCTGCCGCTCGGGACGTCCGCGTCGATCGCCGCGATGCAAGCGCGCGCGCAGTCCGGGCCGTAGGTCATGCTCAGCTTGCTTTGGGGTGAGCCGAGCAGCGGCAGCACGCCCATCTTGATCGACTTGAAGAAGGCCAAGATTTCTCGGTCGCGCGGGCCGTAAATCGCGGGTGGGCGAATTACGGTCACCTTGAGCTGGTCTTTCTTGGCCAATACCGCGCGCTCTGCCGAAAGCTTGCTGCGCCCGTAGTCGGTGACGGGACGCGGCGTCGAGTCGACGGACACGGGATTGCCGTAAGCGTCGCTCGGCCCGCCGACGGCAATGCTCGAAACTTGCACGAAGCGCCGCAATGAATCCGCGAAGGGCAAGCAGGCGGCGAGCAGGTTCTCGGTTCCGCGCGCGTTGACGCGCATGAACTCGTCCAAATTGCGAGCCTTGACCAGCCCCGCGGAGTGAACCACCGCTTCGACCCCGGAAACGGCGCGCTCCAAGCTCGCGCGGTCGTCCACGGCGCCGTCGACGAGCTCCACGTTGCTCAGTGTACGCAAGAACTTGGTGTCGCTGGAGCGCCGAACCAGAGCGCGCACTGGGCGCCCCATCTGCGACAGCTGTTCGATGATGTGGGAACCAAGAAAACCAGAACCGCCGGTTACCAGAATGGTCATGTGTTTTTCTCGAACAAGCGGTACTTTTTGTACACCTTACCGCCCATGAATTTGATGCCCACGTTCACGGGGCCATTGTCCTCGAGCGTCCAAGAGAGCTCGCCCCACTCGATGCCGAGCTTTTTGCCTGACTCGTTCAGCTTGGAATAGAGGAAGATACTGAGACCCGCGTATTTGCGCTGGCCGCGGAACTTCTTGGAGATACCGAGCAAGGCCAAGCGGGCGGTCTTCGGTCCTTTGACCTTGAGCCGCCAGAGCAGCTTGCCGAGCTCCAGCGGTCCGAGCTTGCCTTTGAACTCCCGGATCAGCTCGTTGATGTTGGGCAGAGCGACTGCGAACGCCGCGGGTTCACCATTGATCTCCGCGATGTACGTCAGCTCCGGGATGGCGATGAGCTTGAGGTCGGCGGCCAGTTTGGACAGCTCTTTCTCCGTAAAGGGGACGAAGCCCCAGTTGTCCGACCAAGCGTCGTTGAAGATGTTCATGATTACGCGCACCTCGCTGTCGAGGTTTCGCATATCGATGTGCCGCGTCTTCACCTCGGGCAGGGCCGCGAGTTCGTCGTGGGCCTTGCGGCCACGCTCGGGCATTTCTCCCACGGTGTAGCGCCAGGCATACAGGTCTTTCAATTTCTCGAAGCCAGCCTTCTCGATCAGGCCGGCTTGATACGGCAAGTGATGGGGCATCATCACCATCGGAGGCATATCGAAGCCCTCGATCAGGCAGCCCATCTCCTCGTTGATCGAGAGTGAAAGCGGGCCGCGGATCTTCTTCATGCCGCGCTCGCGTAGCCATTCGCTCGCTGCATCGAGCAAGAGCTTTGCGACCTCTTGGTCGTCGATGGTGTCGAAGAAACCGAAGAAGCCCACGTCGTCTTTGTGGCGAGCCAAATGCTCCCGGTCGATTTGTGCCGTACAGCGACCGACACAAAACCCGTTGCGGAAGGCCGTGAAAATCACGCCGTCGCCGTGCTCGAAAAATGGATTCTTGAAACTCAAGCGATCCTTCATATCCATATCGAGGGGCCGGATATAATTCGGATCGCGTTTGTAGATGTAATCGACGACGTTCATGAAGTCGTTGATCTTGCCGCCGATGATCGTTCGCTTGAGCTCCAGAGTCATTGAAAGCGCAGCTAACTTTGGCGCAGAGGACGCGTCAAGAAAGGTTCCTGGTGCGCGGGAACTCGCCGGGATCGGCGTGCGCGCTCGCGCAGCAGCCTGCCCAACGACCCCGCGCAGGTCCGCAAAGCCGCAACGCGTTCAGTCGCGCGGGCGCGGAGAGGTGAAAGAGCCCGCTGTGCGCGGGCCGTCCCTCACTTGCCGATCACGCCGTATTTCTTGCCGACCTTTTCGAACGCTTCCAGCGCGCGGTCCAAATGGTGGCGCTCGTGCGTGGCCATGTAGCTGGTGCGGAGCATGGCGCTCTTGGGCGGCACGCCGGGGGAGATGAACGGGTTGGTGTAGATACCGTGCTCCTCCAACAGGTCGCGCCACATCATGATCGTGCGCAAGTCTTGGCGGATGTAGATCGGAATGACGGCCGTCTGCGTGTGCCCGAGCTCGAAGCCGAGGCTCTTCAGCCCCTCACGCATGTAGGTGAAGTTCTCGCGTAGCTTGTCGATGCGCCAGGGCTCTTCCTGCATCACGTCGAAAGCAGCCATCGCAGCGGCGACCGAGGGCGGCGCGGCGGCGGCGGCAAACATGAACGAGGGCGCGAAGTGCCTGATGTAATCGAGCACCTTGCGTTCGCCCACCAGCCAGCCGCCGATGCTGGCCATCGACTTGGAGAAGGTGCCGCCGATCAGATCGACTTGATCCATCAGGCCGAAGTGGGCGGCGGTTCCCATGCCGCCCGGCCCGATCACGCCCAAGGCGTGCGCATCGTCTACGAACAGGCGCGCCTTGTGCTTCTTGACGACCGGTACCAGCTCGTCGAGCTTGGCGATTTCGCCCTCGGCGCTGAAGACGCCGTCCGTGATCACGAACGCGCCTTCTTCAGCCTCCAGCTTCTCCAGCGCTTTGTCCAGGGATTCTGCGTCGTTGTGGCGGTAGCGCACCAGGCGCGCGCCCGCAGACTGACCGAGCCGCACGCCGTCGTACAAAGAGGCATGCACGTTGCGATCGATGAACGCCACGCTCTGCTTGTTGGAGAGCAGCGCGGCCAAAGTCGCGATGTTCACCTGGTAGCCGGTGGTGAAAACCAACGCGGATTCCTTGTTGAACCACTTGGCGAGCTTCTCTTCGAACTCTTCGTGCAAGCGCATCGAACCATTGACCAAGCGTGAGCCGGTCATGCTGGTGCCGTATTTGTCGATCGCGGCCTTCGCAGCGTCACGCACTTTGGGGTGCGTGGTGAGCCCGAGGTAGTTGTTCGAGCCGAACATCACTACGCGCTTGCCGTTGATCTGCGCTTCGGGGCCGTCCGCAAAATCCAGCGGGCGGAAGTAGGGATAGATCCCCATCTTGCGCGCGTTGTCCGCAGCCATGAACTTGAAGGCTTTCTCGAAGACGTCCTTGCCGCCGACGCTGGCCAGGCTCGTCCGTTCCTTCATCGACTCGGCCATGTCGGTCGAGCCTTCACGGTCGCTCATATCGACGCGCGCGTTGGCGCTGCTACCGTTCACCGTTGCGGAGCTACCGTTGCTCGCGCCGTTGGCACTGCCGTTGGCGTGGCCGTTGCTGTGCCCGTTGCTCTTGCCCAGCGCGGGCTCGGTCTGACCGATGTTTTCGTCGAGAGCGGGGTCGACGTTGGGCAACTCGTTGCCGTTGAGCAGGACCTTCCAGGCGTCCTTGACGCGCGTGCGGGCGTCCATCAAGCCTTCGGTGGCCTTCATGACGCGGTCGTCGGTCACCCAACGCAGCACGCTTGGTTGAAGGAGTGCTTGCTTGCCGCGGTCGACGATTCTTTGCTTGAGGCCCATCGTTTCAAAGCTCCTAGAGTGCTCGCTCGATAAGTCGCTGTCGTGAGACACGACAGACCTGACTGAGCGTAGCTCGACGAACGGGGTCGTGCCCGCGTTGTCGCCGGCGGAAGCTACGCGACGGATCGCCCTACGTCAATGTGCCGGCGGCCAGGAATCGAGCTTACGAAAGCTCGTCCCATCCACCAAAGTTCCATCATCGATGATGACGCGTTCCAGACATAGACCGTCAGCGGGCGCGGTAATGCCGAGGTCCGTTCGCGCATGACTCGCAAGTGCCCGCGTCAGTGCGTCTTTCGGACGTCGCTCGCGACCGATGTCGATCAGCGCTCCGACGATGATTCGCACCATATTGTAGAGGAATTTGTCGCCTTCGACTTCGATCAGCGTGATGCGTTCATCGCTATGCGCTTTTCGCACCTCGATGCGAAAGATTTGTCGCACCGTCTCGGTTCGAGTATCCGCAGCGCCACGGAACGCGGCAAAGTCGTGCTGCCCGACTAGGGTCTGCGCGATTGCGTTCAGATCCGAGTGGTTGAACCTCTCCATCACGCGCCAGGCTCGACCTTCCAAGAATGGGTCGCGAACGAGGCTGTGGAGGATCGTGTAGCGATACACCTTGCGGGTGACCTGGCGGCGCGCATCGAAGCCGGGCGGCACGCGCGTCGCGCGGACGATGGCAATTTCGTCCGGCAAGTGTTGCGACAGCGCAAGCACCCAGCCCCGAAGGCCAATGTCTTTGTCGGTATCGAACGCAGCGAGTTGCTCGCGGGCATGCACGCCAGCGTCCGTGCGACTCAAGCCTCGAGTCTGACTCGCTTTGGGATCGATCGCGGCGATCGCGCCTTCCAGCTCACCGGCGATGCTGCGCGCGTTCGTCTGTCGCGCCCAACCCGAGAAGCGACGACCGTCATAGGCAACGGTGAGCAGCACGCCGAAGCGATGCTCGACCGTGCGAGCGCGCGGGTTTGGAGACTTCGTCTCGCCCGCGGCCGTGTCAGCGGCCAGCGGCGGTACCGGCATGACCGCCCGTGCTCCCGCCCGCGCTCTCTCCGCTCTCTCCGCTCTCTCCGCT
>Ga0164308_10000318_pt1 | contig 26130 bp, 25 predicted proteins | sample Whisoiple_246_MG_FD_109983 | JGI IMG/M metagenome (GOLD analysis project Ga0164308, IMG submission 109983) | Soil microbial communities amended with fresh organic matter from upstate New York, USA - Whitman soil sample_246_MG | ecosystem: Environmental > Terrestrial > Soil > Unclassified >... | reverse complement strand
GAACGTGCACTTCGATTTGGAGTACATGCGAGCCGAAGCGCGGTGGTGGCTGGGCGAGAAGCAGTTCTTGAACAACTTCGCCAGCGGCATGACCGTGAATTGGTGAACGCGGAACCCGCAGGACCGGACTGACCGTTGCCCCGAACGTCCGAATTCGTCGGCCGATACCGTTGGCTGATCTGCCTACTGCTGTTCGTCGGTACGTCGATCAACTACGTTGACCGCCAAATTCTATCGCTCTTGAAACCGAGCCTCGATGATCAGCTGCACTGGTCGAACGAGCAATATGGTCGCGTGAACGCGGCGTTTCAAGGCGCGTACGCGATCGGGCTCTTGCTCTTCGGGCCATTCGTCGATCGCGTGGGTACCAAAATTGGCTACGCGGTTTCGATCGCGGCCTGGAGTTTGGCGGCGCTGGGGCACGGCTTCGTCTGCAATGTCAGTGGCTTCTTTCAGGCGCGTGTGGCGCTCGGTGTCAGTGAAGGAGGCAACTTCCCGTCCGCCATCAAAGCGGTTGCACTTTGGTTTCCGAAGAGCGAGCGAGCCCTCGCCACCGCGTTATTCAACTCGGGCGCCAACGTCGGAGCAGTACTCGCACCGGCGATCGTACCGGTGATTGCCGCGACTTGGGGTTGGCAGGCCGCGTTCGTTCTCGCGGGCTGCGCCGGCCTATTGTTCCTCCTGCTTTGGTTGCCCTTCTACGACCTTCCGCAAAAAGCCAGCCGTCTGGGCGCTGTCGAACTCGCGCACATCGAAGCCGAACGAGACCAAGATGACGCACTCAGCGAAACTGCTCCGAGCAAAGAAGCACTCGCCTCGAGCGCACTCGAGTGGTTCTCGCTGCTTCGCCATCGCCAAACTTGGTCGTTCGTGGTGTGCAAGCTACTGACCGATCCGGTGTGGTGGTTCTTCCTGATCTGGCTGCCGGATTATTTCAAAAAGACGCGCGCGCTCGATCTCAAAGGCAGCCAAGGCCATTTGATCACCATCTACTCGATCGTGACCGTGCTAAGTATCTTCGGCGGCTGGCTCACTGGTTACTTGGTCAAGCAAGGCATCGCTCCCGTGCGAGCGCGAAAGCTCGCCATGCTCGGTTTCGCGCTGTGCGTGTTGCCGATTTTGTTCGTGACCAAGGCCGGCAACTGGGGCGCAGTCATACTGATCGGCGCGGCGGGCGCTGCACACCAAGCCTGGTCGGCAAACTTGTTTACGACTGTCTCGGATATGTTCCCCAAGCGTGCCGTGGGTTCGGTGGTTGGGCTGGGCGGTATGGCCGGCTCACTGGGCGGCATTGCTTTTCCGATCGTCGCGGGCAAGCTGCTCGATCACTTCACGAAAATCGGCGACATCACCGCCGGCTATCGCATTCTGTTTGGCTTCTGCGCGTTTGCCTACCTACTCGCGTTTGGTATCAGTCACGCCCTGGCACCTACGTTCGCGCCGGTATCCGATCAGCGTTGAACCTGCTTTCAACAGCGATCACGAAGCGTGTCGAGCGCCGATCATCCGAACGGCTGCGCGTTCAGCGACCTAACCACCCGCCGTCCACCGCCAACACGTGGCCGGTGACGTAGCGCGCCGCGTCCGAGCACAGGAAGACCGCAGCGCCCGCGATGTCATCGGCTTCACCCCAGCGACCGGCTGGAATACGTTCGAGGATTTGACGACTGCGGTCGGGGTCGGCGCGCAGAGCCTCGGTATTCTTGGTCGCGATGTAGCCCGGGGCGATCGCGTTGACGTTGACGTTTTTACTCGCCCACTCATTGGCGAGGGCCTTGGTGAGCTGCCCGATGCCGCCCTTCGAAGCCGCGTAGCCAGGCACCAAGATGCCGCCTTGAAACGAAAGCAGCGAGGCAATGTTGACGATCCGACCACCGCCCTGCTCAATCATCAGCTTGCCGAGGCTTCGAGCCAGTCGAAAGGGAGCCGAGAGATTCACTTCCAACAGAAAGTCCCAGTCAGCGTCGGTGTAGTCGATCGCGGGTGAGCGTCGGATCGAGCCTGCGTTGTTGATCAGCAGATCGATGCGCCCAAAGGCGGCTACGGCGTTCGCGGCGAATCGGTCCTGCGCGGTGCGCTCGGAAAGATCCGCAGAGAGCGCGACCGAACGCAGGCCAAGCTTGCGGATCTCTTCGCTCGTGGCCTGCGCTTCGTCACCGCGACCGTGACAGATCACGTCTGCACCGGCCCGCGCCAAGCCCTTGGCAATCGCCGCGCCGATTCCAGTGCTGGAGCCGGTGACCAGCGCGACTTTGCCTTCGAGATTGAACCAATTCGAAGTCATGTCTTACTTCTTGCTGGCTTCCAGGCCGGAGCCGGCCTGATCGAAGCCGGGTTGCACGTTCACCACCCCGAACTGGCGATCTTCGACTTCACGGTGTGCGGCCATCATCCAAATGAAGTTGATGCTGTGGCCCGGCGCGGCGACGTTCGGATGATACCCCGCGGGCATCAACACCGCGTCGCCGTCCCGCACGAGGCTCACGAATTCGGGTTGCTCGGGTTTGGTGTACACGAGTTGAATACCGAACGCGGGCGCGGGCATGTCGAAGTAGACGTACACTTCTTCGAGCAATTTGCCGTGCTCGTGCGGGGGCCAACTGGTCCAATTGCCGGGCTGCGAACGGGTGAAACCGGCCAGGAGGCGGCCCGCATTCACGTTCTTGCCGATGATGATGTTGAGATCGCGCGTGGTGCTCGCGCCTCCGGCAGTGAACTTTAGAGCCGTGTTTTCTTTCACCTCGGCGTAGCGTACGATTTGAAGCGGGTAGTCGCCTTCCACGTCTGCCGAGCACTCCACCAAATCGACCTCGGAGCTGCTCGAGACTTGCACGGGCGAGCCGCGAGGTACGTAGATCGCGTCATATGTGTCGAGTTCATAGGGCGTCCCAGCGACGGTGACGCGACATGCGCCATGCATGCACAAGAGTGCCGTTTCGCGGGCTCCAGTTTCGAAGCTGACGTTCGGTGTGGTGGGGTCGAGTCGAATACGTCCGTAGGCAAGGTGCGCTAGGCTGCTATTTTCCGGCGTCACGGAGATGACGCGACCGAGGCTTCGGGCGGTTCCCGAAAAGATTAGCTTTCGAGGATCGAGAATGACGTCGTTCATGGCGAGGTACTTTCGTCTGCTGCGCGGAGCGGCAGTGTAACCCAAGTTCGCTTGTCATTGCCTTGCTCGCGGATTGACGATCGTGATATTTTCGAACGCGAAAGACGGACGCATCAATGACGAGAATTCGATTCGGTTGGGCGTTGTCCGCGACGGTGTCCGGTGGGACGTGTGTGGCAGTTGCGCTCGCTGCTCCGCCTTCAGCGGGCGCTCCGTCTCTGGGCGCGAAGTCGGTCAGCAATCCGGCGAGCGCTCCGCCGGCAGCAGCGCAATCCCCCGAGACGAGACCCACGAACTCGAAGCCCGCCCAGGCCAAGGGGAGCCTTCCCGGTGCAAACCTAGTCACCGTCACCGCGGCCAATCCATCCGCCTTCGCACGTACGCGCGAGACCGTCGTTCTCTTGGGATCCGAGCTCGCCAAGCTCGTTCCAAGCCTCGAAATCAAGAAAGCGTTGGTCGTAGACGCCGTCGGCCGGCCCGTGGTTTCGCAGCTGGTCGACATGAATGGCGACGACGAGCCTGATGAATTGGTATTTCAAGTCGACTTGGCCGCGGGTCAAGCCAAGCGTTTCAATCTGCGCCTCGGTGAGCGCCAGCCGCTGGCGGCCCGGGAATACAAGGTGTACGCGCGCTTCGTTCGCGAGCGTCACGACGATTTCGCGTGGGAGAACGACTTGGTCGCCCACCGAATGTACGGCCCCGAGCTAGAGACCTGGGCCAAAGACTCGCTGGTATCGAGCGGCATCGATACTTGGGCCAAGCGCACTCACGAGCTCGTGGTCAACGAATGGTACATGACGGACGATTACCATCGAGACAACGGCCAAGGCGCGGACTTCTATGGTGTGGGAAAGTCGCGTGGTTGCGGTGGGCTCGGCATTTGGGCGAACGGCAAGCTGTACCCCTCGCGTAACTTCGTCAGATCGCGCGTGCTTGCCAATGGCCCGATCCGGCTGGTTTTCGAGCTCACCTACGCACCGTGGGAGATACCGGGCGGCGCACACATCAGCGAAACCAAACGCGTGGTTTTGGATGCTGGCACGGCGTTCAATCGCTTCGAGAGCACCTTCAGCGGCGGCAAAGGCGCGCTGGCCGTGGCCGTCGGCATTGCCAAGCACGCGGGCAGCGCGCTGCGAGTCCACGCAGGGTCGAGCTCGATGAGCGTGTGGGAGCCAGTCAAAGACGCGCAGGGAAGCGTCAGCGGAAATTTGGGCTGCGCGGTAGTGTTGAGTGCCGGCGCAGGGCTCGAAGCGCAAGCGAGTGACCTGGACTATCTGGCCGTCACGTCCACCGACGCAGCGGAGCGCATCGTGTATCGCGCTGGCTCGACCTGGGACCGCGCAGGCCAGGTGCGCGACTTAGACGCCTGGGCAAAGACGGTGGAGAATGTGGCCGCCAAGGCTGCCGCACCGCTCCAGGTTCAGCTCGCACCTCTCGCGACCAACTGAGCCGCGCCTGGGCGCCGCTGTTCTAGCCGCGAGTCCGGCTCAACTCCTCGAGCTCGCCGGGCGCGAAGCTGAAGCGCTCGGTGCTCTCGTTGCTCACCGAAACGCTCAATTGCAGCAGTAGCGCTGCCGCTTCTGGATCGCCGCTGCGGCGCGCTTTCTCCAAGTACGCGAACGCGGTGCCGAGCGCCGCGTTCGCGCGACGCGCATTGCCTACCGAAAGTGCGCGTCCGGCCTCGATCAATTGCTCGCCGACGTGTTGTCTCCAGATCAGCGCGGCCATTACAACCCCGCACCGAGCGCGTCATTGGGCGCTTGCAGCGATTGGTCCATGTCGAAGCCGAGTGCATAGAGCGTCATGCGATAGCCTCCCGATCTTGGTTTTACGAAACTTACAAACATACCAGAGGGGCGCTCTTCCGCCATCTCTTCTAGTTTGGTGCTCCGCAGTCGTCCGCAGGACTCGCGCTGCCGCGTACTCCGTACGCTAGGCGTCCCTCGAGGCGCTTTAGGTCGTACCAGCTACGCGGGACTGCGCGACCGGTGCAAGCGAACGCACATCGTGCGCAGCGGGCATTTCTGTCTCGCGCAGCCGATTTGCTTGGCTTTTGTCTTTGGAGTTCCAATTCGGGACGGCGTGAAGCCCAGAATAGGACGCTTTTTCGCATGTGTGTCGGACTCGCAGCTTGGAAATATTGCTCATTTGCAGAGTGCAAGTCGGGGAGTGAGGGCTGGCCTTCGCTTTGCAATGAGTGTCGCTCGTGGAAGCTCTTGAATTCGATGCAGGCGCGCTGTTGGAAAGAATTGCGAACGTGATCGGCGATTGTCTCGCCGTTGGCTCGTTGGATCGCAAGACCGGTGGACTGAACGCGGCGCTGCCGCGCGCAGAGCTTTGGGCGGACGCGCTCTCGCGTGCGGCCGCGGGCACGGGCGCGCTCTTTCCCGGGGTGCGTTTGGCCGCGCTCGCGGGCGTGCTCAACAATGTTTCGGATGGGAAAGACCGTGCGTCGCAGTTGCAGCACGTGTCGCTCGCTGCCGAAGGCGCGCGAATCGTCTTTCAACGCTGTCCGTGGGACGAGCGTGAAGTGCTGTTCGTCGTGCTGCCCGAAGACGGCGGCGCAGAAACCAACTTTGCTTTGCTTCGGCTAGTGCTCGAGTCCGTTCGACGTGACGTGGCGATCGTTCGCGCGCCGCGCGTGGAAGAACGCTGCTGGAACTGAGCGTGAGTTCACGCGAGCTGTTGTCCCGTAATTCGCGCTGCGATTTTCAAACCGTTTTCAACGGGTCACGATCGCGCTCTGAAACCAGCACTCGTAGTTGCCCTTGCGCGAAGCTCTCCAAGCGACGCGCAAACTCGGGCAGAAATCCGCGCTCGGTATGGGTGTGCTCGGACAAGATCACGCTCGCGCCGGCGCGCAATTTGGCGAGCACGTCGTGGTGGCGCATTTCGCCAGTCACGAACAGGTCGGCGTTCGGGAACTTCTCGAACAAGCTGCCGCCAGCGCCCGCGCATACCGCGATACGAGTAATCGGCGTACCCGCGCCATGGGCTTCCGCGGTTGCGACGCGCACGGTTGGAAGCTGCAAGTGCGCTTTCAAGCGAGCCACGGCTTCGACCAAGGAGATGGGCGTTTCGAGTCGTACGAGCCGCCCGGCGCCGACGTCCGTGCGGGGCGGCGCCAATAGAGGATACAGGTCCCAGGCAGGCTCTTCGTACGGGTGATGGGCGGCGATCACGCGCGCCAACTCCTTCAGCGCGGCTGCTGGGCAGCGCATTTCGAGTCGCGTCTCGGGCACGAACTCCAGCTTGCCACGCTCGCCCAATCGAGGTGTGGCAGCGTCATTGCCGAAGAACGAGCCGCGCCCCTGAAGCTCGTAGCTGCACTCTGAATAGTTGCCGATGCGGCCCGCGCCGAGCTCGCGTGACAGCGCCGCGCGCAGCCCCGCCACGTGCGACTCGGGCACGAACACGACCAGCTTGAACTCGGTGCTTTGGCCACCGGTCGGCGTGACCAACGGGCTAGTGCGGCCGGGGCCGAACGCTCGCGCGAGCCAGTCGTTCACGCCATCCGCGGTGGCGTCGAGAGCAGTGTGCGGGGAGTAAACGCAGAAACCCGCGTCGAGCGCGCGCAGCAGCACGCGCTCTTCCGGCGCACGCGCGCGCAAGCGCTTCAGCCCGCGAAACAGCGGTGGATGATAGGCGATCAGCAAATCTGCTCCGAGCTCGATCGCTTCGTCGAGTACTGCTTCGCTGAGATCGATGCACAACAATGCCCGTTCGATCGGCCGTGTTGCGGCGCCCAACGGTTCCAACAATAGCCCCGTGTTGTCCCAATCTTCGCTCAGCTCGAGTGGCGCCAAGCGTTCGAGGAGCGCGATGACTTCGGCTAGCGTTCGGCTCATGCGCGCCAGCATAGCGCGCCGATCGAGCGGCGAGTCCGCGTGATTTGCGCGATGGCGCTCAGTCGCCGAAGCGGATATTGGCCGAGGACGATTGGGTCAGGCGTTGCCGCGTCAGCGACGCTGGATACTCCAGCAACAAGCCTTCACTCGGCACGTTGAGCAATAGGCGTTCGAGATCCTTCGCGGACGCCGGCCGTTCGGCGGCCCGCTTTTTCAGGCACAGCATGACCGCCGCGTCCAAAGCTTCCGGGATTTGCAGATCCGGCCGAGCAACCCGTAGCGGACGCGGGATTTCGCGCTGATGCAGCTCGAGCAATTCGCGGCGGTTGCGCCCGCGGATCGGTAAATCGCCCGTCAAGGCTTCGTACATCAGCACACCGAAAGCGTACAGATCGGTGCGCGGGTCGACCGGAGCTCCGATGCACTGCTCCGGAGCCATGTATTCGGGAGTGCCCAACGTGTACCCATCCTGAGTCAAAGACTCGGACTCGCCGAGCTTGCTCATCCCGAAGTCCAGCACCTTGACGCTGCCATCCTCGTTGATGAAGATATTTCCAGGCTTCAGATCGCGGTGCACGATGCCCAGTTGATGGGCCGCGCTCAGCGCGTGGCAGACCTGCACGAACATCGGAATGCCGAAGCCGGGCGCGAGCGGCCCCTGCGCTTTCAGGCGTTGTGCGAGGCTCATGCCGTGCAAGAGCTCCATCACGACGTAAATCGAGCCATCCGGCATTTGATCGAGGTCCAGCGTTTTGACCACGTTGGCTTGCTCGATCGAGCCTTGCACACGCGCTTCGCGACGCAGGCGCGCGATCTCCGAGGCGTCTACCGCGGCCGCGCCGCGCAGCACCTTGATCGCCACTTTGGCCCCGATGCCGACGTGCTCCGCGGCATATACCGCGCCGATTCCGCCCGAACCGATGCGATGCAAAATCCGATATTTGCCGCCCAGCGTCTCGCCGGCCAAATCCCCCGCAGCGTCCCGAAAATGACCGCGCGCCTCGAGGCCACGCTCCAACGCTGCAATGCGATTTTTTTCGAACACGCGCGAGGCGCGCTCTTCTTCCACGCGCTCGGTGAGGCGGCCGATGGCGGCTCCCGCCCCCGTGCCGATCAAGGCGGCAATGGCTGCGCCCAGCTGACTGCCGGTGGCGAGCACCGACGCGCCGCAACTGAGGCCACCGAGCACTGCGCCGAGCGGTACTCGGTGTTTGCGCGGGGCGTCCCAGCGCACGCGATAGCGGCACTCGTTGCCGCCTTTGGCCAGGCACACGTCGTGTTCGATCGTCGCCTCGCCTAGTCCCCAAATCCGCGGGACCGAGCTGAGCTCGGCGCGCCGGGTCATGCACAACAGGGGGTCGGTCTGGTCGGCGTCGAGCTCCGGGCGCGGCCGGTAGACGATTTCAGCCTTGTCGCGCTCGAGCTGGATCAGCTCGTAGGCGCCCACCCGGGTGGACTCGGCTGAGTTTGCTGCGAGGTATCGATAGGCATCCTCGGGAACCGAAGCGACGCGCAACAGACGGACGTACGCGCCCAAAGTTTCAGGGTGGGTCATCCAAGTGCCGCGGCTGGACAGCGCGTCGTCCCCGAGGGCGGTGGCTAAGGCGGCAAGAGTGCGCCGTGTGGCTGCGAGCGATAGCCACGCCGAGTCGTCGTCGACCAACGTGGGCGGAACGCCGACGGTCGCGAGTAACGTGCGTACAGCGCTGTCACCGCGCTCATCGCGCAGACGGAGCAGGTAGGGTTTGAGCAGCGTAACACGCAGCTCTTCGCGCCCGGCGCCCGACGGCGGCAGGGTTCGCTCCATTCGCGAAGTCCGCGCCGAGCCGTTCAAGCTCGTTCCTCGGACGATATCTTTGGCGCGCGCCGCATGCTGGTGAGCGATCTTAACACCCAGTCCTAGGAGCCGCTGTTTGGGTCAGCCCTCGGGGTTACAAACGGCAGCATAGCTGCTCGCAGTAGCCCTAGCCCTCGAACGAAACCGCTTTTTTTCCAGCAAAGCATGTTGCGGTCTGGCGCCGACGGCCGAGGGGCCAAGGGCACTGCGCACAGATTTGGCCATTTTGCTGAACGGGCGCGGAGCTTTACGGGCGGCGGGACTTGGCACAATCTTCCGCCACGGCCGCAGCTGGCGAGGCTCGCGAGTCATCGAGGAAAACAAGAACATGCAGCTCGGAATGGTAGGTCTCGGTCGGATGGGTGGGAACATGGTCCGACGTTTGATGGACAACGGCCATCAATGCGTCGTGTTCGACGTGTTCCCGGACAGTGTCGCCAAGCTGACCGCCGAAGGCGCAATCGGCGGCGGCAGCCTGGCGGATTTCGTGGAGAAGCTGGCGAAACCCCGCGCTATCTGGTTGATGGTGCCTGCCGCGCACGTCGATTCCACGATTACCCAACTGCTGCCATTGCTCGAGCCAGGCGACATCGTGATCGATGGCGGAAATTCACACTATCAAGACGACATTCGCCGCGGTCAGGAGCTCGCGCCCAAGGGCCTGCATTACGTAGACGTTGGCACCAGCGGCGGGGTTTGGGGCCGTGAACGCGGCTACTGCATGATGATCGGGGGCGAAACCGAGGTCGTGCAACGGCTGGACCCCATCTTCCGCACCTTGGCGCCCAGCATCGAGAGCGCGCCGCGCACAGCCGGGCGCCCGGAGGGCAAAGGCACCGCCGAGCACGGCTACCTGCACTGCGGCCCGGTGGGGGCTGGGCACTTCGTGAAAATGATTCACAACGGGATCGAGTACGGGATCATGGCGGCCTACGCGGAGGGGCTCAATATTTTGCACCACGCCAATGCCGGAAAGGGCGTGCGCGCCAACGACGCGGAGACCAGCCCGCTCAAACACCCCGAGCACTACCAATACGACCTGGATCTGGGCGAGATCACCGAGCTTTGGCGGCGCGGCAGCGTAATCAGCTCATGGCTACTCGATCTCACCGCTGCGGCATTCGTCAAAAGCCCGGGGCTCGCCGAATACTCGGGCCGCGTCGCGGACTCGGGGGAGGGGCGCTGGACCATCCAGGCGGCAGTCGACGAGTCGGTGCCTGCCCACGTACTCACCGCCGCGGTCTACGACCGCTTCAGTTCGCGAGGTGAGGCCGACTTTTCCAACAAGATCCTGTCTGCGATGCGTTTTGGCTTCGGCGGCCACATCGAGAAGAAGGGCTGAATCATGAGCGAAGCACAGAGCGACGCATTCGTCTTGTTCGGCGCGACCGGCGATCTCGCGTACAAAAAAATATTTCCCGCGCTGCACTCCATGATCAAGCGCGGCAACCAGACCGGCACGGTCGTGTGTGTGTCACGTGGCGGCTCGAGCTTGGAGAAGCTGCGTGAACGCGTGCGCGAAAGCGTCAAAGAGTTCGGTGGCGGCGTGGACGAGAGCGCGTTCCAAACCTTGTGCCAAAGCTTACGCTACGTGGACGGTGATTACCGCACGCCGGAGTTGTTCGGGAAAATCCGCGAAGCCCTGGGCGATGCCAAGCGCCCGCTGTTTTATCTATCGATTCCGCCGAGCGTGTTCCCCCAGGTGGTGGAGTTGCTGGGCTCGACTGGCTTCTCGAAAGTTTCGCGAGTCGTCGTGGAGAAGCCGTTCGGGCGTGATTTGGCCTCCGCCAAAGCTCTGAACAAGACGCTGCAGAGCGTGTTCAAGGAGTCGTCGATCTTTCGTATCGATCATTTCCTCGGCAAAGAGCCGGTGCAAAATCTGCTCTATTTTCGCTTCGCCAATTCGCTGTTCGAACCGATTTGGAATCGCAACTACGTGGCCAGCGTGCAGGTCACGATGGCGGAATCGTTCGGCGTTTCCGGTCGCGGCCGCTTCTACGAAGAGGCCGGTGCGATTCGCGACGTCGTGCAAAATCACTTGCTCGAGGTGGTCGCGTTCTTGGCCATGGAACCACCGCCTGCGGGCGATCGGGAAGCGCTGCGCGACGAGAAGACCAAAATCTTCAAGGCCATTCGCCCGCTGACTCCCGATCACATCGTGCGCGGGCAGTTTCGCGGCTATCGCTCGGAAGAAGGCGTCGCCCGGGATTCGACCGTCGAGACGTTTGCGGCCCTGCGTCTGCACATCGATTCTTGGCGTTGGTCGGGCGTGCCGTTCTACGTTCGTACCGGGAAGAATTTGCCCGTCACCGCCACGGAAGTGCTGGTCGAGTTCCATCGCCCACCACACCAAGTGTTCTCCGAGCCGCTCGCTGAACGAGCAAATTATGTCCGCTTCCGACTGGGCCCGGACTTCGCGATTGCCATCGGGGCGCGCGCCAAACACCCGGGTGAAGCCATGTCGGGCGACAACGTCGAACTTTACCTCTCGAACCAAACCGCGACCGAGATGGGCGCTTACGAGCGTCTGATCGGTGACGCCATGAAGGGCGACGCCAACTTGTTCGCGCGCGAAGATGGCGTGATCGCGGCCTGGCGCATCGTCGAGCCCATCCTAGGCAATGCCGCGCCGATCTATGAATACGAGAAGGGCACTTGGGGACCGGGGGACGCCAATCGCTTGCTCGCGCCCGGCAGCCGTTGGCACGACCCGGTGAAGACGCCCAAGCCGTAGTCGGATCGAGCCGCTGTCGAGCTCGGCAGCGGCTGTACTCCGCGCACTTACCCTGACGGCGAGATCCGGGTGGCGCGTCACGGACCCGTTGCACCAATCTCAAAACAGTCGCTGATCTCGCTAGTCCAACCGGGGCCGCTCGCTTGGCACGCGTCCTGCTCTATCCGGGGCGCTAGTCCTACTTCCGGAGGCCCCCATGCGCGCTTACGTCATCTTCTGTTCGCTTCTGGCACTTTCGTCGTTGAGCTTGGCATCCCGTCCGGCCCACGCTCACGGCAGCTGCAGCGCGGACACCGACTGCGTCAAAGGTTGGACCTGTCAGGTCAGCGGGGGCAGCGCTTGCACCTCGCCCGCTTGTCCACCGGGTGAGAAGTGTGAGGCGCAGCCGACCGATTGCACGCCCGTCGAGTACAAGTCGTGCCAACCCGGACCTTGCCGTGCAGACAGTGACTGCGCATCCGGCATGGTCTGTTACACGCATACCGACACGGACTGCGCCCCGAGCGCGTGCGCGGCCGGCCAAGAGTGCCCGCCGCCGGCTTGTGAGCCGAAGACCGAGAGCGCGTGCGTGCCGCGCTACGTGCTGCCATGCTCGACCGCGACCGATTGCGGGCCCGGTTTCCAATGCGCGTCGTCGGGCGAACAATGCGCTTGTTCCGGCAGTGCGCCGCAACCCGAACCCACGCCCGAGGAACCGAGCTGCATCTGCGAACCTTCGCACGAGATGCGCTGCCAGGCGGCGACCGTCAACTGCAGCGCAGACAGTGATTGCACCCCCGGTTGGACTTGCGCCGTGATCTCTTCGACCTCCGATTGTGTGACCTCTTCCGAGCCGGTTCCAACCCCGGGCGGGGACGGTCAAGACGGCGGAAAGCCCGTGCCCGAGTGTCAGCCCGCGGTGGCGGTGAAGGCGTGCGTACCGCCGTACTATGAGCTGATTCAAGGCGGGCGAGGGGTTAGCCACGACTCCGCGGGAAGCCCCACCTTTGGCATTGGGGAAGGGACCTCCAACGGTGCCATCCCGCCGACCGCGTCAGATGGCAGCGCGCCGGAATCGACCTCGAGCGCCGGTTGCTCGGTGAAGCCCGGCTCGCGTTCAGGGTCCGCGTTGGCGTTGCTCGGCGTGTTCGGACTGTTCAGCGCGCTTCGCCGTCGTCGCGCCCGCTGATTGGGTCGACTCGGTTCCGGTGACGCAAAGGGCGCGCTTGCGCACTGGCAAAGCCGAAGACGCGCGGAGTGCGCCGCCGGGCCTTCTGCGACAACGCCCGGACTCGCGTCCAGCGCAGCGGGCGGAATGCTGGCCGCGTTTCCCGAGGCGGCCGCAACCCCACGGACGGAGCGCAGCGGGTCAGCGCTGACCTGGTCGTCGCTGGCCTGCGTCCGGCGATTCATCATTGTTTTTCGCGTTGGCTCGAAACCAAGCTCGATGCTCGAGGGAGCGTCCGCATGGCGCTCGAGCTCGGTTGCGCAGGGGACGTCCAGGCTATCTCCGCCGAGAATCAGGGCGTCGACCAGAGCACCTTGAGCTGCTTGTTCTCGGCGGTCGCGCCCGCGCCGCTTTGCTCCGCCAGTAGGCGGGCACGCTACGTTCCGGTGCCTGTCGTGTTCAAAAACGCCGCTCGATAGCACCGCGGCTGGCTGCACGACGTAATTCCCTGCATAGCGAGCTATGCGTTCAGCGGGTCTGCGGACGCGTAGCGACCCTCGACTGCTACACCCCATGATCGCGTCGCCAGGGCTCGGGCTCGCGGAAATGCAAAAACCTGCGATCCGCGTGCATATCGAGCCACAAAACGTCGCTAATGAGGATCTGGCACGCGCGATGCAATTAGTCGGAGCGAGGCGCTGCGGTGCGACCCTCCCCATCTGCTCTGGCGGCGCCTCCCTAACTTACCAAGCGGCCGCGAGGTTTCCCCCTTTGCCTCGCGGCCGCACTTTTTTTTTCGAACCTACGCAGGCGTTCTTGGTCGTCATTGTTCCTGATCGACCGGTACGACTCGAGAGCTGACGATCCCGCTCGTAGCGTCGACGTCGAACACCACGAAGTGACGTCCGATGTCGCTCCCTAGCTCCGGCGTTGCGCCCCCGCCTCCGGAGATCACAGCGGGAATTCCCGCGTTCTGGAACGAGTAGTGCGAGTGAATGTGGCCGTAGAGCGTCAGATCGACGGCGCCCTCGGCGAGCTTTGCCAGCAGGGCGGCTGCTTCTGCGCGGCTAGCAAAGGCCGCGTTGCGCGTGCCTACGGGATCGATCGGAGGAATGTGCATGGCGACGACGTGAACCGAGCTTCGTCCGTTCGCGAGCCAAGCGTCGAGCCAGTCGTCCGCCAGCGGATCGATGGTCGCACTGGCCGAATCCAGCAAGGTAAAGTACACACCCCGGTGAACGAACTGGAAGTTCGCGCGCCCGAACCACTCTTGATAAGCAGGTGGTCGTTCGCCGAGTTCATGATTGCCGAGCGTCGTATAATACGGCACGTGCAGGGTCGCGAGTTCGTGCTGAAAGCGCTCCAGCTCCGACACTTCCCCCTCTTCGGTGAGATCGCCTGCGCCGAGCAGGAAATCGAGCTCGGGCTGCGCGTTGATCGACCGGTACACGTCTTGTACGCGATCGATTGCTTCTTGCACGTCACTCAGCAACGCAAATCGAAATCGGCCATTTTTACCCGCGGTCGGCGCGGCCAGGCGGAAACGCCGAGAACCCGGCGTGAGCGTGAGCAGCCAGGACTTCTTCGTGGCATCGGCGCCGCTCACGATTGGCACGAGCTGATTTGCGTCGAGATCGGTGAGCTCCAGCGCAGCCATGGCATTTTCGACGTGAAACTCGAGTTGCAGTGGCTCGCGTACGACGAGTGAAAAATCGCTGCTCGGCGCGCTGAGCCAGAGCGTCAGCTGCTCGCGTGACAGCATTCGCACGGCAGCAAGCCCGGCTGCTACGGCGACGTCGAGCGCTGCGCTCTTTGCGTGTCCCACCTCGAGATCGCGGCGTGTGCGCTCTTCCGCAGGCCGAGTGCAGGCGAGCTGCAGCAGCAAGCAGAAGCCCACGGAGCCTTTCCAGCATCGAGTCATGGCGCCCTTCCGGTGTTGCGGTTGCCGTCGCGCATGAGCAGCGACACGCCGCCCACCACTGCCGAGCCCACTTGTGCATCGAGCAGCACGCCCAAGCGTGGCGTGAAGAACCAGCGAAAGTCTGCCCCGAATTTGCCGAAAACTCCGCTGATTCGCCCGGGGGTGAAGAAGCCCGCCGCATAGTCGTCGTGCCGGTGGTCGTAGTACAGCTTCGCTTCGCTGCCAGGCGCAGCGCGGCCGCGCAGAAGAACCCCGAGCCCCACTCTGGCCAGCAGCAGATCGTCCGTATCGGTTGGCACGCTCAGACCGACGAGATCGTACTTCACCCGTGCTCGGCCGTAGCCGAGGGCCAGGTCGACGAACGAGCCACGCAGCGTATCGCCGAGGTGCGCCAATTCGAAGCGCGCATCGAGCGTGAACTCGAGGCCCGAGCGCTGGAAATGTTCGGGCAAGTAACGTTGATGCAGGCCGCCCAATACCAGGTCCAGATGGTCATCTCGCTTGCCGAGCTCGCCGGGCTCGAGCCCGAGCACGCGATACGCAGCCTCGACGCGATAGCGCACGTTGGACGAATCGGTGGCAAACCAAGCCGATGGTGCAAGCCGAAATCGTCCCTCACGCAGGGTCAAGCTTTCGACCACGAAATGCCCGTAGCTAAACCGAGGGTCGGCAACGTAACGATAGCCGAACTCGCTCTCGAAGCGAGGCGGGGCACGTGGGATCGAATCGACCGCGTCGCCGTCGGTCGCGAGTGTTCCATACAGATCGGCGCCAAAGGATGCCAGCACGAGCCCGGCGCCGAAAACCGTGGCCGCGAGCGCCGGCCCTGCCAAGTAGCGCGAGTTGCCGGTCGCTCGCAGCGTACTGACGCCGCCGATGACCAGGGCGAGACCGATGCCTTCACTGAGCAGCAGCGCGAAGGCGGTCTGCCGTTGGCCCAACGCATAGTGACCGCTACCGTGCGCGATGACTCCAGGCACGACGGCAAGGCCAGCCGCGACCCCGCGGTCGTGCGTCAGGGCCTCGACTGTTGGCGCGGGCCCTTTTGTATCCGGCGGGTGTGAGATCGCTGCTGCGTGGACTGGAACGCCCGAGCGGCTCGCGGGTTCGGCGCCATGGGCAGGCCGCGACTGAATCGCCACGAACAACAGGATGGAGGCCGCGACGGCGCGCACGCGCGCGACGCTATCACGGGAGCCCCTTCATCATGCCAGAGAACGAGACCAGAGAACGAGACCAGAGAACGAGACCAGAGAACGAGACCAGAGAACGAGACTAGAGAACGAGACTAGAGAACCGATTCGCCCCACTGTAGGTTCTCGCCTGAACCGCGCGGCTTCGTGTAAACTGGTTCGATGGAGACGCCTTCAACCGAACTCGAGGCGCTCCGGGGTGCACTCGCAGAGCTCGTGCACGATTGCGGAGCGACCCTCGGCGCGATCGTCGACGAGTCCAGCGTCATCTGGTGCACGGTGCCCCCGAGCGAGAACGCGGAGGAAATCGTGGACCAGTTCTTTCGCACGGAGGTCGAGCCCAACATCAAGGCGCTGCTTCACGGACATCGGCTCAGCATTCATCAAGCCGCGGGTCCACACCGCTACGTGGCCGAGTCTTTTGCGGCTCTGTACGTGGTCGCGCTTTGGTTGGAAGCGGAGTTCGACACCGAGTTGGTGCGCGCACGAATCCGGCTGGCGCTGCCCAAGATCGAAGCGCTCACTCTTGCCGTGCCACCGTTCGACGGTCCCGAAGGTAGTGGCGGCGCGCAAAAGCGGTACGGCTGAAGCGAAGGCAACCCGGCGCCAGCCACCGATTGCTTTGGCTTGCACATTTGGCTGCTCTTGCGTGCAGGCCTAGCAGCGATTCGGGCACCAGAAGGCCGATTCGTCACTCGTGCGCTCAAAGCGGCCGACTCGCGCTAGCATCCTGGTTTGGAGTCGCGAGGCTCCGCCGCAGGCAAAGCCGTGTGTCTGCAAAGGAGGCGTAGTGGACGAGTCGATTCCGCAAATCAAGCGAGAGCAGCTGCTACGCCTAGTCGCGCGCGGTTTTCACCGCGAGCTCTTGAAGTATGGCGTCGAGCCGCCCGAAGTCATGGCCGTCGCAACGCACCTGCTCGACAATCTCCTGAGCAACGACGAACCTCCCGCTTCGCGCTTCCTCGGTGGTTCGTTTCGCGTCAGCTCGGTGCGCGACGAATGGCAAAGCGCGCGCCAGCTTCAGGTGGGTGGCGTGAGCTTGCGCCCACTCGATGAAACAGACATCCCCGTAGTGACTGCCTGGCTCGGCGATGCCGAGGTGAGAAATAGCTTCGTGCCCGCGTACCCCGAAGGCCAGGCTGCTCTTCGAGCTTACTTTCTCGATGCGAAGCGTGACTACCTGACCATTTCCTACGAAGGGCGCCCGGTCGGTGTCGTGGGCGCCGAGCAGCTGGATGCATCGAACCACAAGCTCGAAATGAAGAAGCTCGTGGGTGAAAATGGGCTTCGAGGCAAAGGCATCGGCAAGAGCGCAACGTTTGCCTTCCTGTTTTACGCCTTCCTGATCCGTGGCGTGCACAAGGTGTACGTGTATTCGCGCGAAGCCAACATTCGCAACATCAACCTCAACAGCCGCTTCGGCTTCGAACTCGAGGGCGTCTTTTTCGAAGAGCTGCTGGAAGCCGAACAGCGTATCGACATCGTGCGCATGGGCCTGACCAAGCCGAGTTGGCTTTCGATCTTCGGCTGATGTCGCGCTAGCCGCGGCTCGCTCCACGAGTGCCGCGGTAAAAGGCGCCGTGCTCGCGCCATAAGTGGAGACTCCGCTTTTTAGGCCAGGAGCGCAGCCATCGTTCTTCGCTTCAAGGAGCCCACCGTTCCAAAAGTGGCGCTCTCGAACATCTGCGCTATATTAATTGTGGAACGGTATTCCGAATAATGGAACGATCTGGAACGGTCGATAAAGCCCTGAGAGTGCTGGAAGTGCTGCATCGAGCGCGTGCACCGCTTTCGTTGGCGGAGCTGTCGCGCGCGCTTTCGATACCCAAGCCGACGACGCATCGATTGCTCGCGTCGTTACTCAACGCAGCGTTGGTCGAGCAGCAGCCGGACGCGCGTTACGCGCTCGGTGTGGGGTTGGTGCGGCTCGGGCTCGGCGCCTTGGCACTCGATCCGGTGGTGCGCGCCTGTGAGTCCGAGCTCGAACGCGCGGCCCACGAACTCGGAGAAACGTTCTTCTTGGTCAAAGCGCGCGCTGGTCGCTTGGTCGTGCTGAGCAAGGTCGAAGGCACCGGTATGTTGCGTGTGGCCCCGGACGTCGGCTCCGAAGTGCCGGTCGAGGTGACGGCGAGCGGCCGGTTGTACATGGCGTTCGCACCGCAGTTGCTCACCGGCAATCCTGGAGCGGCTCGCGTCTCGGTCGCAGCCATCAAACGAGCCCGCTCACGCGGTTACGACGTGAACGAGGCAGAGTGGCTACCAGGGCTCACCGTGGTCGCGGCGCCGATCTTGTCGAACGGTGAACTCTTGGGCTGTGTCACCTGCGCAGGCCCGGCGGTGCGGCTCGAGGGCGCGCGCCTGAAAACAGCCATCAATGAAACCTGTGCCGTCGCCGAGCGCGTCTCGCGCAGCTTACAAGGAAGAGAGTGAGTGATGAACAAAGCAGTTTCCATCGACGGTCAGTTGGTGACCGAACAAAACGCGAAGATCTCGGTCTTGGACCACGGCTTGTTGTATGGCGACGGCCTCTTCGAGGGCATGCGCGTGCGTGCGGGTCGTATTTTCCGAATCGAGCAGCACCTCGCGCGCTTGGAGCTCGGCGCGCGATACCTCGGGCTCGACTTGCCCTTCGACGCGCAAGGCCGAGCGCGAATCGTGCGCGACACCGTGCGCGCGTTTGGTCAAAAAGAAGCCTACGTGCGCCTGTTGGTCACCCGTGGCGAGGGCCCGCTCGGCGTCGACCCCACGACGTGCACGCAGCCGACGCTGGTGTGCATCGTGGCCGAAATTGGTTTGTATACCGCGGAGCAGCGCGCCCGCGGTCTGAGCATGATCACCTCCAGCTATCGTCGCCCCAACGCAGACGTGCAAGACGTTTCGGTCAAGACTCTCAACTATCTCGGCTCGGCTCTCGCCAAGCAAGAGGCCAAGCGGCAAGGCGCAGATGAAGCGCTACTGCTCAATCAACAGGGGCGCGTGGCTGAAGCGTCGGTAGCGAACGTCTTCGTCGTGCGCGGAAAGGACCTGGCGACGCCGCCCGCAATCGACGGCTGTTTGGAAGGCATCAATCGCGGCGCCGTGTGCGAATTGGCGCGCGAGTTGGGCTTTTCGCTGAGCGAACGTTCCCTCGGCCGGCGTGACCTGTTGGCGGCGGACGAGGTGTTCTTGACCGGATCGGGTGCAGGCGTGGTGGGTGTGCGGAGCTTGGATGGGCGCGCGATCGGTCGCGGGCGCACGGGCGAGGTGACGTTGGAGCTCGAGCGACGTCATCGTGCGCTTGCCGAGAACGAAGGGCCGGTCACGGTGCCCTAAAACATCGCCGAAGATCACGGGCGCGGTCGGTGCAGGTCATCCTCGCTGCCCACCCGCCCTGCTGCCGTCAAATCCGTGACCAGAGCTCGTGCTCGCTGCGCTCGACGCTGATGCTGCGCATAGCCGCTGCCGCCAAGATGCACAACAGCGGCGTGACCACGAGATGGTAGCGATCTTCTCCGAAGAACACGACGTGCGTCAGGCCAGTGGCCGCCAACAGCGCCAACAAGTAGCTCCCTGCCGGGCCCTGCGCGGGTCGGCCTGGTAAGGGCAAGACCGCCAAGAAGGGGGGCAGCACCGCCAACGGATAGAAGGGATGAGCGTCGCTCGAGGCGGCGTACGAGGCGAGACCCAGAACGAGCGCCGCGAGGCCGAGCTGTACCGAGAATGCGGGCTTATTTTGCGCATTCCAACGGGGCCAAGCGACCACGCTCAGTGCCGCCAGCGCGAGGAGTACGCGGTGAAAAGTGGTCAGCAATTCGCGGGCCGCGACCCTTCGCTCTTCGGGCCAAGAGTCGGGGTCGGCCTCGTGCAGGTACTCGATCGCGAAGGACTCGTGATCGAAGGTCTGCCCGAGTTTGAGCGGCGCCTTTGCCAGCCACTGCCAGGGCTCAGCGGCGATCTTCGCCCGTCCCACCTCGCCCCAACAGCGATCCTGTTGCACCTGGCCGGTCACGATCGGACAGCCGTCGGCCGCGCGCAGCGTTTGAAATCGTCCGCTCTCGGTGATCGCGCCGATGGCGAGGTTCCAGCCGCCGTTGGTCGAAACGAGCGCGCAGCCGTCCAAGCGTTGGCAATTGCGCAGCGTCCAGGGCAGCACCACGATCAGCGCCAGCGCGCCCGCCGCCGCCGCGCGCAGAGCGGCTTGCCACCATGGCTTGGGTTGCGTGAAGACCAGCAGCGGGGCCGCCAGGAGGCTCGCTGGGCGAACCAACGTGGCCAGCCCCAAGAGCACTCCTGCGCCGACGATCGCCTGCCAGCGTCCGCGAAAGTGTAGCGCCGAAAGCCCCGCGCCGAGCAACAGCAGGGCCGCAAGTGGTTCGGTCATGACTACCGCGGAGTACGCGATCAAGCCCGGGTGCATCGCGCACAACCCTGCTGCCACGCGCGCGCGCTCGCGGCTCAAGTAGTAGCGTGCGAAGCGGTGCACCACCGCTACCAAAAGCGCGCCAGTGAGTGCATTGACCACCGGAGCCACGACCAGCTCCGAGCCAAAGACCCGGTAAAAGAAGGCCAGCACTGCGCTGTAGCCGACGGGATAGTGTACCCATGGCTTCCACAACAGCAATCCGTGGGACAGTACGTCTTCGGAATAGCCCAGGCCGCGAGCGATGCGCTCTGCCCCAAAGTGATAATAGTGGCCGTCCCAGACGGGTTCCTTGGCCCAGGCAATGGCCACGAACAAACGAGGCAGCAGCGCGACCATGAACGCTGCCAGCGTGAAGGCAACGTCACGAGACAAGACGCCCGCGTCCCTGGCGAGGAACCGATCCAGCCCTCGCTCGTTCGCGTCGTTCAAGGTTCTTGATCCCCGTCACTGAGCGCGCGCCACTCGCGCAAACGCCGCAGATAGGTCTTTGAGACCTGGGTCGGATCGAGCTTCAGGAATTTCGCGAGCTGCTGCACGAAGCCGCGCGTGTACACCAGCGCGGGCAAATCCGAGAAACGCTCGGACTCGATGGCTTGCAGATGAGTCGAAGAAATCTTGGTTAGCTTGGCAATCTCACTGAGCTCGATGCCATGCGCTTCACGCACCTTGCGCAGCAGCGTGCCAGTGAACTCGGTTTCGCCGTTGATCTCACGCGCGAGCTCTTTTTGCAGCATCGAGCGCTCGGCCTCCAGCGCGCTGTCCAGGCCCGCGTTGCGCTTGGGGAGCTCGGCTTGTTCGGCCGGAAAGACCGACGCGTCGTAGGCCTTCCGGCGCAAGGGATCGAGCAAAGTGTCGTGCGCTTCTTCGACGCGCGCCTGCTCGGCTCGCAGTTGATCGCCCTTCAGCAGCGAGGTCAGCGGCAAGCTCCCGGGCTGATATAGCTCGCGCTGGCGTTTGTAGGCTCGCCGCAGATCCTCATCGCTGGCGCTCTGATGCGTCCAAAGCACGTCGTACAGGTTCGGATCCCCAGGGACCAAGGACAGAGCGCGTACGAAAGGTTGTGGCTCGCGCGTCGTGCTCAAAGCCAGTACGCGCCGCGCAATGCGCTCCAGGTTGCGCGCGCTCTTGCTGGTAGGGCTATCGATCAGCAGCGGCCGCTTGTGGACCACGCTGAGCCATACCGCGTCGTCCTGCTCGATGTGACCTACGTAGTCGTAGTTGATGCCCAGATAGCGCTCGGCCATGTCGCACATGGCCGGGCCGAGTTCGGTGTCACCGCGCAAACGGCCATTGTTGACGACCAAGCGCGGCCGGAGTTTGGCCAGTTCCGTCGCGGCAAGCTCGCCCAGCGTGGAATCGTAGCGGGCGACGGTACGCACCAAGTCCTGAGGTGGCGGCAACGGGCCGAGCTCGGCCTCGGCGCGCTCCAAGAGTCGCATCTTGAAGCGGTCTTTGGTCAGCAAGCGGCGCATCACGCGCTGAAACAGCGCGCGCGCGAAGCGATACGTGGCCTCGATGCTGGGCGGCTCGGGGGACGCCACCGTGATCCCGATGTCCGCGCTCAAGAATAGATCGAGCGTGGCCGGACCGGTGCCTGCGCCGAGATCGATGATCACGTAATCGATGTCGAGCTTTTGCAGCTGACGAGCCCAGCGTGGCTTGCGTCCGGGCCGCACTGGCACGGGCGAGCCGACGCGATATCCCTGCGGGACGAGCTGAAGGCCCGGAACCTGCGTGGGCAATGCAATCAGGCTCTCTTCCTCCTCGTCCTCGCTGGAGGTCGCGGCCGTGTTCGGCAAGTCGATCCCGAGCACGGTGTGCAGAGCGGCCCCAGCTGGATCGGCGTCGATCAGTAAGACCGAACGGCCGAGCTGCGCCACGTACACACCGAGGTTGGCAGCGAGCACGCTCTTGCCAACGCCGCCGCGCCCACCGCCCACCGCAATCGTGCGTCGCACGCCGGGAGGCGGGGCGATGCCCTGGGAGGAATCCGGAGGATAAGAGGGCGGCGAGACGTCCGACATACGGGAGCCTGGCGATTTACATGACTCGTGGGGCCTTCGCCATCGCTTGAACTCAGCCGCGGGAACCAAACGTCAGTCGCGAAGCGAGAGAGGAAGGCAGATCGGGCGCGTCAAAATGACCCGAATTTTCTAGAAACGGCCCGCAAACTACGGAAATCGGTGACGAAAGGCCTGAGACGCGCGATCCGCCTTCCAAGACCGCCCGGGTCGAGACTACGCTCGGCCCCGCAATGTTCAGCCTGCGCTTGGCTGGGGCAGCCCTTGGTTTTGCCCTCTTCAATTCTCAATTGACCACCTGTCGCTCGCCCGGTGAGGGAGGCTCCGAAGCAGCCCCCGCACACACCGAGGTCAAGGACGTGACACTGCCGGGGGTGGATACCTCGGAGTTGACCGGTCGCGAAAAGGCGGACTGGTCGCGGGATGTCTCGGACTTGCTCGCGCCTTGCCCGGATCAGCCGGTCAGCGTGGCGCAGTGCGTGAAGGAAAACAGAAACTGCAAACAGTGCCTGCCCGCGGCCAATTTCTTGCTCAAGCAAGTCAGGCGCGGGCGCCCGCGCGCGCAGATCGAAGCCGCCTATCGCAATCGCTTTTCTCCGGAGGCCATCCAGAACATCGATCTGCAAGACTCGCCCGCCAAAGGTCCGAGTGGCGCTCCCGTGCTGATCGTAGAGTTCGCGGACTTCGAGTGCCCGCACTGCGCCGCGACCCGCCCCATGCTCGACGACTTGATCAAGCGCTACGATGGGCAAATTCGCTTCGTGTACAAGAATTTCCCGCTCGTCAGCCATCAGTTCGCCGAGAAGGCAGCGCGCGCGGCGATCGCCGCGCACAAGCAGAACAAGTTCTGGGAGATGGAAGTCGCCCTGTTCGAGAACCAGTCCAATTTGCAGCCGGCTGCCGTGGAGCAGTTGGCGAAGTCGATCGGGCTCGATATGGCGCGCTTTCACAAGGATTGGGAGAGCGAGGCCGTGGCCGACTTGGTGGCTCGCGATCGCAAACAGGGAGAGCGTCTCGAGCTCTCGGGAACGCCGTCGATCTTCATCAATGGGCGCAAGTTCGAGAGCGCCGGCGAATACAAGGACGACCTGGAAGAATGGGTTGCCCTCGAAATCAAGCTCTCGGGCGGCAACGCCACGCCGCACGTCGCTGAAAGCGCGCCGACCAACCCGGCTCCGAGCGCCAGCGCTGCTCCTGCAGGTTCGGCAAAAGCCGCCGGCAAAGATCAGAAGCCTCGAGCGCCGCTTTGAGAGTCGTCAGCGCCGATCACGGTTGCTTCCCGAGTGGTCGTCACTATCCGGGCATCGCGCACCTGCTGCGCATCGTCGCCGCCGGTTTGGTCGACGATTTCGCGGCGGATCACACGGTGCACGGGCTGCGCTTGGTGGCGATCGACACCGAGACGACGGGTCGCGACCCGCTGACTAGCCGCATCGTCGAGGTCGCCTGCGTGTTTTGGCGTGACGGCTCGATCGTCGAACGCAAGAGCTGGTTGTGCAATCCGGGCTGTCCGATTCCGAAAGAAGCCTCGGAGGTCCACGGCATCGGCGATGACCACGTGAAAGACGCGCCGCCTTTTTCGGCGATCGTGCCGGAGTTGTTCGAGTGCCTCGGTGGGCACGTGCCGATGGCGTACAACGCGGAATACGATCGCAAGATCCTGATGGCCGAGCTCGGACGCTTGGCGAGCTTGCCCGCCAATGCTCCTCCGGCCTTCAAAAAAGGCGTGGAGTGGGTGGATCCTTTGGTCTGGGCGCGCGAGCTGCAGAAGCTGGAAAAGAGCCGCGCGCTCGGCGACGTCGTGCAGCGTCTGGGCATCGTGCTCGAGAACGCCCATCGAGCTGCCGCCGACGCGGAGGCTACTCTGCACGTGTTCGCCGCGTTCTTGGCTGATACGCGCGTCCCCAAGGCCTACGGCGCGCTGATCCAAGAGCAGCGGCGCTTGGCCAGAGCGTTCGAAGACGAGCGCGGTTGGCGCTTTCGTTAGGCCGCTCCTGAGCGGCGGTCGGCTGCTGCCCTGTCGCACGAGTCGGGAACGCGCTACTGTGTTTCGACCATGCCGCAACGCGTACCCGTAAAAATCGGTGATCAGCTATTCCAACGTGAAGACGGCGCGGCTTTCGGCGCCGTGGTTGGTATCCATGAGCACGAGCTGCTGGTGGAGATCGAGGGCGTTGGGCAAGCGGTGTTACCAGGCGCGGCCATCAAGGCGGTGCACGACGGCAAGCTGATCGTCGACATCAGCCAATTGCCCGCACCGCTGCGCACGTCGATCAAACACGCCCACGATCGCGAGACGCAGTAGGCCAGAAAGCGTGGGCTGAACGAGTGCGCGGCAAATTCCTTGTCGCTCGTCGAGCCGATGGCCGCCCCCTTCGGGATTGAGGGGGCGGCTTTCGCCGCAGCTTCTCCAGCCCGACAATCGCTGCCAAAAGGCGCTCAGCTTCTGCCGTAGACAGCACCTGTGCTTCGCGCGCGACTTCGCTCGTCACCCACTTCGGAAAGGGGGTCGAGAGGGAGCGGTGGGCGCCGCTGCGGGTGTGCTCGTTGGCGACCTGCGAAAGCCCACTCGCTTCGAAGCGCGTGGCCAGTTTGACCAGCGCTGGCCACAGTCGGCGGTGGACGTACGTCACTTTGCCGCCGACTAGCTTGCACACCAAAATGTCGCGATGTTCGGAGACGGCGGTCGCGAGCGCAAAGATCTCGTGAGCGTTGGGGTGCGCCCACCAACTGCCTTTGATCGGACCACCGGCGACGTACTCGGCGAAGCTCGGCACCGGGCCGCGCGCGGCCTGCAGCACGATGCCGTGCTTTGCTACGAACGCGAGTGCTTGTCTCGGGGTCACGCCAGCACTTCATAGCATGCCGCGGCGGTGGCTCCCCGGCCCGGGCGTGAGCGCCGAGTCTGACGCCGCTCCTCAATCAGACCCGACCAGGATGCGCATGGTCGACCTCCGAGGAGCTCAAATCTTTCAGTAGCCGGCCCCAGCTCTCACCGTGGTCGACGTGGAGCTCTCGGGCGATCTCGTCGAGCGCCCGGTCGGCGTTGGCGGACACCGCGTCGGGCTGATCCAAGGCGCGGGCGGTGCTGCGCGCGATTCCTTCGGCGTAGGACAGCACCGCCGGCAGCTCGCTGAAGTCGACCTCGAGATCGTCTTTTGCCGTGGCGAGTAGGTAGATGTCGTGCAAGGCCTCGGAGATATATGCATGTGACGGGCGGTGGGACAGCCAGCGCTCCAGTACGGCCAGTCCGCTCGCGCTGAGCTCGTACTCTCGCGAAGCGAAGAAATGAATGCGCTCCTTCTTCACGTTTTCCATCTTGCCGTCGGCCCACGCTACGTAGATGAGCGGCAGGAGCTTGAGCACGCGGTAATCCTCCGGAAGTATCCCTAGACGTTCGAAGGACCGTTTCATCCTGTCTCGTTCCATTTTCGTTCGGCTTTCTGCGTGCGCGGCGTGTCCGTTCACCGAGCGCTGGCCAGTGGCTAACTCGCTTTCCCTTGCTTGCATGAAGCGAGCCCATGAAAATCGAATTGGCGGACTGCAGCGCTGCCGCGCGAGCCGCTGCGGTCGCCCGATCGCCGCGCGCAAATGCTGCGCGAACACCGCCTCGAACAGGCACGGTTTGCGCGGGCGCATAGCAATACACTGACGAGTCTCGAGGCATGTCTCTTGCTTCACTTCATCGTGCCAGCGACGCTTCGGCGTCCGTCATCGTGGAAGGAGCGCATCGCGCTGGGATCGAGGCGCCGCGCGCGGAGCACGCGCAGATTCGCCAGGCGCTGCTCGAGCTGTCGCCATCTGCGGACCGAGGTGAGATGAATCCGCGGAAGCTCGAAAGCCTACACAAGCTACTGTCCGCCCAGGCTGCCCACGAGAGCTATTCGCTCTATCGATGGTTAGAAGCGGGGAATCGTG
>Ga0164308_10000317_pt1 | contig 26153 bp, 28 predicted proteins | sample Whisoiple_246_MG_FD_109983 | JGI IMG/M metagenome (GOLD analysis project Ga0164308, IMG submission 109983) | Soil microbial communities amended with fresh organic matter from upstate New York, USA - Whitman soil sample_246_MG | ecosystem: Environmental > Terrestrial > Soil > Unclassified >... | reverse complement strand
TGCCCGAGCTGCGCCGTCGGCGAGTGGGACATGTGCTCCAACGGCCTCTACACCGAGCGCGGCATCAAGCACGCCCACGGCTTCATGGCCGAGCGCTGGAGGGTCGAGCCGGAGTACCTGGTCCGAGTCGACGAACGGCTCGGTACCCTCGGGGTCCTCCTCGAACCGGCGACGGTCGTCACGAAGGCGTGGCAGCACATCCTCTCGATCGGGCAGCGCACCTTCTGGGACCCCCAGGTCGTGCTCATCGTCGGGGCGGGCCCGATCGGGCTGCTCGCCGCCCTGATCGGCACGCAGCTGGGCAGGGAGGTGCACGTGCTCGACCGGGTCACCACCGGGCCGAAACCCGGGCTCGTCGAGCAGCTCGGCGCCAGCTACCACGTCGGCACGGTGGCCGAGCTGGGGCTGCAGCCCGACATCGTCATCGAGTGCACCGGCGTCGTCCCGCTCATCGTCGAGGCGGCCGACGCCGTGGCACCGGGCGGCATCGTGTGCCTCACCGGCATCGGGTCGCCCGACACGACGACGGCCGCAACCGCCGCCCTGCTCGCCAAGGACGCGGTGCTCAAGAACCTGGTGATCTTCGGCTCGGTCAACGCCAACCGTCGGCACTACTTCCGAGCCGCTCGGGTGCTGGCTCGAGCAGATCGGTCGTGGCTCGAACAGCTCGTCACCCGGCGCGTGCGCCCGCCTGATGTCCAGCGGGCCCTCGCCGGAGAGCCCGACGACATCAAGGTCGTCATGGAGTTCGCCCAGCCATGACCCGCGCGGTGGTTCTCCACCCGCGTCTCCGTATGCGCGGGCAGAACCCCGGCACCGCGGCTGGCCAAGACGTCCTGGCTCATGGCATCCCGGCGTCAGAGCTCCGGCCTTCGGAGTCCCACTGGACACCGCATCGGTCGCACCCGCGGTCGTACCCGGGATGGACGCAGCCCACCCACTCGACCCACGGTGGCGCACTCTCCATCGGTTCCGGGCCGGCTGGAAGTCCGATGACAAGATGCCGGACCTCGCTGCTCCCGCACACGGGGCACGTGCCCCGCGGAACGTCATACGCCGAGTCGTCGGCATCCCCATCACCAGGGAGCGTCGTCATGCTGGGATTCTCACACCGGCTCTAAGAGCCTGGGGCAGTTTCGATCTCGTCGCCTCCGGCAAGCAGGGTCCGTGCGTAGCGAAGCAGCAGGGCAGGGCGTGCCGGCCGGAGATCTAGGTGCCTTCGACGACCCGGCATCGCTAGTCCCCCTTCGCCCGAGTCAGCGCAGTGCTCGAGTCTCGCCGTAGAGTTTCTGGGTCGGTTCCACTCGAAAGGAACGGGACATGGACCCTGCCAGCGCTGGCAGCGAAGCGACCCGAGCCGCGTTGCAACACAGCCAGGTCATCGACCTCACCACGACCGGCCGCCGAACCGGTCGGCCTCGGCGCATCGAGATCTTCCTGCACCACGACGATGGCCAGCTGTTCATCACCGGCATGCCCCGAGCCGACCGAACGCGTGACTGGATCTACAACGTCGAAGCCGACCCGCACGTCGTGCTCCACCTCAAGCAGTCCGTGGTCGTCGACGTGCCCGCGACGGCGCGCGTGGTGACAGACCCTGATGAGCGTCGGCCGTTCATCGAGGCGGCCGCACGGCGTTGGCGCCGCACGGATGTCCCGGAGATGCTGCGCCACAGCCCGCTCATCGTCCTCACGGTCGACGACTCAGCCGACCCGGAACGGTAGAAGCCCCGGGCAGCCAGCGACATCGAGTCACACCGCCACGAGCGGCCCGCCGAGGCTGCACCGTGAAAGGCTGATGCGCGTGCATGACCATGTCGAGCTGTTGGCCGGCCACAACAGCCGGGGCGAGCCTGTCCTCGAACAGGTTCCGGCAGACAGGCTCGGGCCCAGCCGCTTCCGCGTGACGGCGACGCCTGGGCTCGCGTGGGGGTGCGCCGCCGGCGACGTCCTCGACGTTCAACCCGACGGGACGTTCGAGATCACCGAACGTGGCGGCGCGGTCGCGATCCACGTGACCGGCAGCGTCGACGCCTCGATCGTCGGTCGACTTCACGACGAGTTCGCACCGTTGGGTGCCAGCGTCGAGGCGCCGCCGGATCTGCGCTTCGCCGTGGTCACGGTCGAGGTCGCACAGGGGTTCGCCGCCATCGAGAACGCTGTCGAGCGGGCCATCAGTGGTGCGGTCGAGTGGCATTTCGGAAACGTCTATGACGACCAAGACCGGCCCTTGAACTGGTGGACGTAGGGGTTTCAGCCGCAGTGAAATGCTGCGGGATCCCGAGCGTCTATCCGCCGCGAGGTGGACGCCCCGCGGCACCGTCTGCCCTCGGCGCGCAGGCTGCAGAGGTCAGTCAGCGATGGGCTCCCAGACCAGTTCCGCCACATCCATGACGAGGTCGGCTTCGCCGCCTCCGAGGGCAGGCGCGCGCACCTCGCCAACGCACATGGCCACCACGTCGTTCAGTCGGCTGTACCGGTCGCTGTCACTCAGGTGCACGACCGAGCCGACGACCTGCCGCCGCCCCGCTGGGTAGGCGCGACCGTACCCGCGGCACTCCATCATAATCGTCCCGCCGTCGTCGGTCTCGATGACGCCACGGATGTCGGGACAGAAGGGGCCTTCCGGCGTTCGTCGACGTGGGTAGTTGGCGCCACGGAAGCGACCACTGACGCCACCCTCGCAGCGACCCTCGGCGATGAAGAAGAACTGTTGCCAACCACCCTCGAGATCGATGCCCCAGCTCTCGGGATAGGTGAACCGGACCCGGTACAAAGGCTCGAGCCTCATCAGCGTCCCCTCTCCTGCGACGAATTCACATGTGCCCTCGCTCCATACTCGTCCCTCCCTTCGGGTCGACACACGGTCTCGACGCACTGGCGCGCCTTCGGGCTAAACCGCATCGGCGAGGCGTGGATGTCGTCGTGAATGCGACCGCAACACGGCTCCAACAGGCGTATGGGCGAGCCACCCAGACGGTGAACGTGCGGCCCTCGACACAACAGGCTGCACGCCAGCGGCAAGGCTGTCAGGGACTACATCCCGGCGCGTCACTTCGGCGCGTGCCGGTGTCTGAGCGCGGCAGATCGGGTCGCCTAGGGGTGTCTCCTAGGTTCGCACCGAGATCAGCCGAAGGCTCTTGCCTCAGCCTCGCGCAGACGCGCGCAGAGGGTCTTGAGAAGGCGCCGTGCGACCTCGGGATCCGCGTCGACCACGGCCTCGAAGTCTTGGTGAGGAATTGCCATCAGCTTCAGGGGCTCGAGCGCAGTGACGGTCGCGGATCGCGGTCGACCGTCGATCATGCTGATCTCGCCGAAGTAGTCACCCGGGCCGAGGGTGCGCAGCTCACGACCGTCCTTGCTGACCGTTGCCGACCCCTCGATGATGAGGTGGAAGGCCAACGCACCGCGACCCTCCTCCGCCACCGCCTTCCCCTGCGGGTGCGAGACCTCGCTGGCCGCGCCGGCCAACCGCTTCAGCTGCGCCTTCGACAGGTCCCGGAAGAGGTCCACGTCGGCGATGACCGCCTCGCGTGCTCGATCTCGTGCCATGACGGACTCCTTCCAAGCCAGTCCTTCCAAATTACGCCCGGTGGCCGTCCGGCCCCGGCCGTTCAGGCAGGTCACGATCCTCAAGGGTGAGGCTGCTGACGAGGCGTGAGCGCCTGCGTCACCTCGCCGCCAGTCGTCAGAAGCGCGGGCCTATCAACGGCATCCGCCCTGCATCGGGCCCGCCAGGAAGCTTTCGCCCGACGCGGGTCTGAAGGCGCCTCGTCGGCCCTCGTTTGTGACTGGTCCAAGATGGGACCGTGGAGCCACCCCGTGACGCCATCCGCGTCCTCATCGTCGACGACCACACCCTCTACCGTCGGGGGCTGCGGACCGTTCTCGCGGTCGAGGACGACATCGAGGTGGTCGGCGAGGCCGCCGACGGGGTCGCAGCGGTCACCCAGGCTGAGGCGACCTTGCCCGACGTCATCGTCATGGATGTCGGCATGCCCAAGCGCGGCGGCATCGACGCCTGCAAACTCATCAAGCAACGCATCCCATCCGCGCGCATCCTCATGCTCACCGGCTCCGATGACGAGGCCGACCTCTTCGACGCGATTCGCGCCGGCGCCACCGGTTACCTGCTCAAGAGCGTGACCGACGAGATCGCTGAGGGCATTCGCGGCACCTTCCACGGCGAGTCCCAGCTGACACCCGCGATGGCGACCAAACTGCTCGGGGAATTCTCTCGGATGAGCGAGCGCTCCTCAGGGCCAGATGCCGCCCTTGGAGTCGAGCTGCCGCGTCTGACCGAACGGGAGGTGGAGATCCTGGATCTTGTCGCCCGGGGCCGGCCCAACCGCGAGATCGCCGATGACCTAGGGATCTCCGTGAACACCGTGCGCAACCACATCCGCAACATCCTCGACAAGCTTCACATGCACTCGCGACTGGAAGCGGCGATGTACGCCGTGCGCCAAGGGCTCATCGACCCCAGCACATGAGCCCTTGCCCCTGACACGGTCCAACGGAGCACTCATGGCGGGCGTGACGATCGTCGAAAGCCAGCGTCACAGCGTCTCAGCTGACCGCCGATCCCCGATACGAGTGGTGGCGCCGGAACGCCGGTGACCGTTGGATCTCAGTCGTGCAGCTCGACCGCTCAGTCGCCCCACTCGGCCGCGCGTGCAGCGGCCCGTTCTGCGGCTCCGAGCTCCCACTGACGCGCACGCACACCCCGCACCAGGGCGTAGGTCGTCACCCGGGCGCCTTGCGCGGCAGGACCCGACCAGTTCAGCCCGACGTTGGTGTCCGACGCGTCCAGCTCCGGCACCCAGACGGTCAGCAGCTCGTCGAGCGGCACGCGATGGGGTCGGTAGCGCGCGTACTCCGGGACCGTCGACGCGATCTTCTGCGCCCGGCGCTCGGTGGACCAGACGCCGAGCGCCACCTCGCCCGACGCGGTGCCGGCGCGGGCGTAGCCGACTCCCGACTCGTCCTCGGTCCGCAGCAGCCACACCGCGTCACGAGCCACGGACTCCTTGAAGAAGGCGGCGGCGTGGAGGTCGGCGGTCGACACGATCGCATTCTGCCTGAGGGTTCTTGTGACTGGGCCGGCCTGTGCCCGTGTGAGGCCAGCCACCATCGCGACCGGCCCTCCGCTCGGGCGAGGAGAATCGAGGGAGGCGCCGTCGCGGCTGCCGTGGTGAGTAGCCGGCGCACCGAGCGCGGCAGACCCCCGGCGGCGGGGTGAAAGGCAACGCCATGAAGACGCTGTCAGGGCACGTCCTCGGCGCGAACGGCGTCGTCGAGTTGTTGCGCGCGGGGCGACGGTGATGGCCGGCCAGGCCCTGACCGGAAAGGGCCAGGTCGAGCGCGCCGGGTCGGTAGGGCCCGACGCGTCGTGGGGCCGGTTGTTCACGGCCGGAGGCTGGGCGGCGGCGCTCTACGTGTTCCTCGTCCTCGTGCCGCTGGTGCTCGTCCTCCTCGCACCGGTCCCGCCCACCGAGGGAGCCGCACTACTGGACTACATCGCCGCCCACCAGGCCGTCTACCTCGTCGAACTGGTGTGCTTCGTCGGCCTGGCCGTGCCGGCCCTCGTGGTGTTCAGCGCGGTCGCCGTGTCGTTGAAGGGTGTGGACAAGAGCGTCGCGGCGATCGGCGGCCTGTTCGGGGTCGCGTCCGAGGTGATCGCGCTGGCGCTGGGCAGCAGCCCGCAGTCGCTGCACGGCGGCCTCGTCGTGCTCAGCAACAGCTACGCCGGCGGCGGCGGCGGCGCCGACCGAACCGGCCTCGTCGGTGCTGCCGATGCGCTCATCGCCGCCACCAACGCGGTCTCCTGGGCGGGGATCCTGACCGCGGCCGCGATCCTGCTGCTGTCCTCGGTCATGCGCCGAGCCGCCTTCTTCGGGCCGGTCATCGGCACCATCGGGATGATCGCCGGGATCCTCGGGATCGCCTCCGAAGCACTGCGCCCTCTCATCGGGCCGGCCTACCTGGTCTACGGGCTCCTGCTGCCGACGTGGTTCGCGCTGGTCGGTTGGAAGCTGCTCCACCTGGACCGGCAGCGGTCCTCGTGAACCGGGGTGGGAAGCATCGTGAACACCGCCTGCTGGGCGGAGCCGGTCTTCGAGTCAACGGCGCCGGGCGATGGTCAGTCCGTCGAAGGCGGTCAGGACCATGGCGTCGACGCGATCATCGGAGGCCACCAGGTCGTTGAAGGCGCGCAGGGCGGTGGTGTCGGCGTCCGTGGCGTCCGGGGCGGTGATCCGGCCGCTCCACAGCACGTTGTCGGCCAGCAGCAGACCCCCGGGACGCACCCGGGGTACGAGCTCCTCCCAGTAGGCGGCGTACCCCGGTTTGTCGGCGTCGATGAAGACGAGGTCGATGTCTGCCGTCTCGGGCAGGGCTCGCAGGGTGTCGAGCGCCGGTGCGATGCGCAGCTCGATCCGGTCGGTCAGGCCGGCCGCCGCCCACGCCCGTTGGCCGATCGCGGTCCACTCGGCGCTGACGTCGCAGCACAGCAGTGATCCTCCATCCGCGAGGCCCCGTGCGATGCACAGGCTCGAGTAGCCGGTGAACGTGCCCACCTCGACCGCTCGGCGTGCCCCGATCAGGCGGGCGAGCATCGTGAGCAGCTGGCCCTGGTCATCACCGATCTGCATGCCGGCGACGTCTCCGAGCCGGGCCGTCTCCTCCTGCAGTGCACGCACCACGGAGTCGGGGCGCCAGCTCCCGTGAGCCACGGCGTAGGAACGGATCTCGTCGGTGACCGGGAAGCTGCGCATCCTCGGACGCTACGCCTGGTTCGGCGCAGGGACACCGAGGAAGCGGATGATCGCCGCGGGGTGCGGGTCAGCCGTGCATCGCGCGCTCGAGGGTCTTCGTGATCACGACCGGCCAGTCCGCCTGGCTGGCGACGGTGACCAGCTCGGAGGAGGACGACAGCCCCAGCACCCGGCTCTGGGCCTGCTGCCACGCCCCGTTGACCTTCTTCGCGTCGACCGACGCGGGCCACTGCGGCGACGGTGGCCCGACGAGGTCGTAGAGCGGCGTCGACGTCGACGGAAGGCGGAGGTAGGCGTCCCACGACCTCGGGTCGAGGCTCTCGCGGTTGGTCGTCGGGTCGTCGAAGCGGTCGAGCTCGGCCCGGAGGCTGCTCAGCTCGGGGTCGCCGGGGTCCTTCGGTGGCAACAGCCGGTGCAGCGTCCCGTGCGGGCCCATGAAGCCGGGCGGAGTCGGCATCGTGAGCAGCACCCCGCGGGCGTCCTTCTCGTGCCGGCTCACCCAGGTGAGCGCGATGGGCGCGCCGAGCATGTCTCCCAGCACCGTGACGGGACGCGTGAGCCCGAGCCTCGAGATGACGCCGTCGAGGTCGTCTGCGAGCGACGAGAACGTCTGCACGTGCGGGGCGGAGTCGCTGCGGCCGACGCCGAGCCGGTCGTAGAGGCACACCCGGCCGTGCCATGCGAGGGTCTGGACGAATGGTGCCGTGTCGTCCATGGACTGCCCGTAGTCGGCCACGAGGATGACGGAGGGTCCGCTGCCGCCGCACCGCGCCCGGAAGTGCCGGCCGGCGACGACGACGTCGCGTTCCGGATCCAGAGTCATGGTCGGGGAGGCTTCGGGAACGACCGTGCTCGTCTCCCTCGCCGAGGTCGTGCTCGGGGAGAGGTGAACGGTGCCGGCGGTGCAGCCTGTGAGCCCGAGCCCCAGGGCCAGTCCTGCGGCGGCGACGGCGCTCCGGGGGGCGGGGTGATGCCTGTGCTGGTCAGTCGTGGTTGACATCGGAGGGCTCCTCGGGAGTGCGTAACCGCTGCTCGTCCTCTTCGATGATGACTGCTGGGCACGCGTCCGTCTGTGCTCTCGGTGACACAGGCCGCCGAGCGCGTCAGTCCGCCGCGAGCAGGATCCCGACGAAGAGCGTGGCCAGCGCCGTGAGCCCGGTCAGCGCTCCGAAGACCGCCATCGCCCTGCGTGACGCCACTCGAGCGTGCAGGAAGGCGGTCGCCCCGGAGGCGACCACCAGCGCGTACTTCACCATCAGGGTGCGCTCGTAGGCCGGGCCCTTGTCACCCTCGGCCACCACGTTCCAGACGCCGGTGAGGAGCAGGAGCCCGAACGCCGGCCAGGCGATGCGGTTGAAGGCGTTGGCCGCGGCCTTCGGCACGTCGGTCCCAGCCGCCCGAAGGGCCGGGACGAGGGCAGCGAGCGTGATCTGCCCCCCGACCCAGACCGTGGCGGCCAGGACGTGCAGGAACAGGCGCAGCGTCTCGACGGTGACAGCTCTCATGCCGCCCCAGCCTGCCAGTACGGCGTCGAGGCACGCGGGTCGGTCACCGGTCCTGCTGGAGGTGCTGCGCCACCGCGTGCCACGCCTGCTCCCGTTCGTCGGCCGCCCACCGACTGCCCGACAGGGCCACCTGTGCCAGGCGGTCACCCGCGACGAAGAACCCGACGTCGACGAGACCGGTCTCCGTCCCGACCGAGGCGGTGCGCACGGCCACGCCGTCGACCGTCCGTTGTGTCGCCGGGGCGCAGGTCCCGAAGGCGTGCTGCTCGAACGCGACCGCACCGTGCGGGTCGCCGGGCGGGAGGGCGTACTCGGCATACGTGAACGAGCGCTTCGGAGCCGCGGGCGTGCGGCCGTCCGCGGTCGACCGGGTCCGGGCCGCGGAGGTCCCCTCGACGACCCTGACCTGACCCGCACCGAAGGTGAGGAGGAACTCCGTCGGGTCGGGCGCTGCCCATGTCGACGCGTCCCGGCAGCTGAACCTCTGCACGAGCGTGGGGTGGCAGCGGGCGTCCGACGCGTCGCGGCCCGGGCGCACGAGGCGCACGTTGACCTCACCGGGGAACGCCGTCGGAAACAGCTGCGGGCCGGGCAGATCGCTGCGGCGGCCGTCCAGCCGCTCGTCCGCGCACTCGACCGACACGGGCACGACGGTCATCCCGTCGATCGCGGTCATGAACGGCTCCGGGCCGGTCGGTGTCCCGGTTCCCACGAAGCCCGGCGGCGTGGCAGCGGTGCAGGCGGACAGGAGCGCCGTGGCGGCGGCGAGGGTGGCCCAGCCGAGGGCTCCGGCTGCGGCGCCGCGCCCGCCCGCACCGGACGCGCGGACCAGTCCGCCCAGCCGCGAGCTCGTGCGGCGTCTGGGCGGCCTGCCGCCGCCGGTGCCCACCGCTCCAGCCTAGACGCGGTGCGCCCGACCCCGACGCCGTCCGAGGCGGTCCGCGACGGTACTGACGGCGACCTGCGTCGTCGAACGACCGACGGACCGGCCCACGTCAGGACCTGAAGCCGGTCGGGCGGATGACCTTGGCCGGGACGCCGGCGGCGACGGTGTCGGCGGGGACGTCCTTCGTCACGACGGCTCCCGCGCCGACGATCGCGCCGTCACCGATCGTCACGCCCGGCACGACGGTGACGCCGGCACCGAGCCACACGTCGCGGCCGATGACCACCGGCGCCGGGATCATGTCGGCCCGACGCGTCGGGTCGGCGGCGTGGTTCAGCGTCGTCAGCGTGCAGCCGTGGCCGACGAGCGTCCGGGCACCGATGGTGATGCCGCCGGTGTCCTGGAAGCGGCAGCCCATGTTGACGAAGACGCCCTCGCCGAGCGTCAGGTTCTTGCCGAACTCGCTGTGGAACGGCGGGAAGACCGTGACCGACGCGGCCACGGCCTTCCCGGTGAGCCGCGCCAGCAGCGTCCGTACCTCGTCGGGCGTCCGGTAGGCGCCGTTGAGCTCGGCCACGACGCGCAGCGCATCCTGCGCCTCCCCGTGCATGAACTCGTGCGCCGCCGATCCGCCTTCGATGACTCGTCCGGCACCGACGTGGTCGAGGAACTCCTGCAGGTCCACGCCTCACTCCCTTCCGCGCGCCGGCGAAGCCGGCGACGCACCATCGACGCTCACAGGGTCAGCAGCACCTTGGTGGCGGTGCGCTCGTCCATGGCCTTGTAGCCCTGGGCGGCGTCCTCGAGCGGGAGGGTGAGGTCGAAGACCTTGCCGGGGTTGATCTTCCGGTCCCAGATCAGCTGGATCAGGTGCGGCAGGTACTCGCGCACCGGGGCCGGGCCGCCGTGGAGGTGGACGCCGGCCATGAACAGCGCGTCGCCCGGGATCGCGACGTCGTGCGAGACGCCGACGAAGCCGACGTGCCCACCGGGACGCGTCGACCCGATGGCCTGCATCATCGCCTCCTGGGTACCGACGGCCTCGATGACCGAGTGCGCGCCGAGGCCGCCGGTCAGCTCCTTGACCTTGGCGATGCCGGCCTCCCCGCGCTCCTCGACGACGTCGGTCGCGCCGAACTCGCGCGCGAGCGCCTGCCGGTCGGCGTGCCGGCTGAAGGCGATGATCCGCTCGGCGCCGAGCTCGCGGGCGGCCAGGACGCCGAGCAGCCCCACGGCGCCGTCGCCCACGACCGCGACGGTCTTGCCCGGGCCCGCCTCAGCCGCCACGGCCGCGAACCAGCCGGTGCCGAGCACGTCGGAGGCGGCCATGAGCGAGGGGACGAGGTCGGCGTCGGGCTGCCCCGGCGTCGCGACGAGGGTGCCGTCGGCGAGCGGGATGCGCGCCAGCTCGGACTGCGTTCCGATGGTGCCCATGAGGACGCGGTGCGTGCAGTACGCCTGGTAGCCCGCGCGGCAGATCTCGCACGTGTTGTCCGAGGCCCAGAACGAGCCGACGACGAAGTCGCCGACCTTGACGGTCCGCACCTGCGAGCCGACCTGCTCGACCACGCCGACGTACTCGTGCCCCATCACCTGGTGGTCGACCGGCTCGGCGCCGCGATAGGGCCACAGGTCGCTGCCGCAGATGCACGTCGCCGTGAGGCGGATGACCGCGTCGGTCGGCTCGACGATCCTCGGTTCCTCGCGCTCCTCGACCCGGACGTCGCCGGGTGCGTACATGACAACTCCACGCATCGCGTGAACTCCTTCAGCTCGCTTGTCGCGGGCCAGTGCCCGCCGGGGCCGAACAGGCCCGCCCCACGAGTGAAGCCCGCACCGAGGACGAGGGGGAGTCCCTGTCGAGGGGCGTACTGACAGGGCACCCTTCACGGCTCGGCCGACGCGTCGACCCCGCCTACTCTCGAAGGCGTGGACAACCGCCAGGAGGTGCGCGAGTTCCTCATGACCCGCCGCGCCCGCATCACCCCCGACCAGGTCGGCCTGCCCGCCGGCCGCGGGCGACGCGTCCCCGGCCTGCGCCGCAGCGAGGTCGCGACGATCGCCGGGCTCAGCGTCGAGTACTACGCCCGCCTCGAACGCGGCCAGATCGCCGGCGCGTCGACCGGCGTCCTCGACGCCCTCGCCCGCGCCCTGCAGCTCGACGACACCGAGCGCGCCCACCTGTTCGACCTCGCCCGAGCCGCCGACGGCATCCCCACCTCGGGGCGTCCGCGTCGACGCGCGTCGGGCAAGCCGGCGTCGCGACCGAGCCTGCAGTGGGCGCTCGAGTCGATTCGCGACGGCGTCGCCTTCGTCCGCGACCCGCACCAGAACCTGCTCGCCACCAACGCCCTCGGCCGCGCCTTCTACTCGCCGGTCATCGGCGAGGGTGGGCGGATGCCGAACCTGGCCCGGTTCCAGTTCCTCGACCCCGCCTCGCGCGAGTTCTACCCGGACTGGGACCTCTTCGCCGGGATGTGCGTCGGCATCATGCGCGCCGAGGCCGGCCGCGACCCGCACGACCGCGGCCTGCAGGACCTCGTCGGCGAGTTGTCCACCCAGAGCGAGGTGTTCCGACGCCTGTGGAGCGCCCACGACGTGCGCACCCACGGCACCGGCACCAAGCGGTTCAACCACCCCGTCGTGGGCGAGTTGACCCTCGCCTACGAGGAGCTCGCCATCACCGCCGAGCCCGGCCTCGTGCTCATGGTCTACACGGCCGAGCCCGGCTCGCCGTCGGCCGAGCGGCTCCAGCTGCTCGCCTCCTGGGCAGCCTCGACTCCGGCGCCGACCGCCACCACCGACACCCCGATCCCCAACAGCTAGAAGGAAACCCATGCAGATCACCCGCAGCTCGGTCGACACCGTCAAGGGTCCGAGCGACTGGTTCACCGGCGACGTCTACATCGACGCGGTCGCCGCGGCCCCGGCGCCGTCGCGCGTCAGCGCCAACCTCGTGCACTTCATGCCCGGCGCGCGCACCCACTGGCACCGGCACCCGCTCGGCCAGACCGTCTTCGTCACCGAGGGCGTCGGCCTCTGCCAGCGACGTGGCGGTCCCATCGAGGTCATCCGCCCCGGCGACCGCGTCCTGTTCGAGGCCGACGAGGAGCACTGGCACGGCGCCGCACCGGGACGCCTCATGGTGCACGTCGCCATCAACGAGGGCGACGCCGACCACGACGTCGTGCACTGGCTGACGCCGGTCACCGACGAGGAGTACGCCGCCGCACCCTCGGTCACCGACTGACCTGTAGCTGGGCTGCGCTGCTAGGAAACCTGATCGGGCAATCTTCCCGATTCCGGCACCTGACGGCGAGGTGGCACATAGCCTCGCGGGGCACACAGCAAGCCCACAGAAACCAGGTCATGAACTCACGCACTCGCCTCACCGTCATGGTCGTCGCCGGCCTCCTCGCTCTCACCGCCTGCAAGGAGTCGACGCCGCAGGCCGCACCAGTCATCCCCCTCGCCGACGTGCAGAGCAGCACGTCATCTCCGACGACATCCGCCACCCCGACTCCCGCGCCCCCCACTACGAGCGCCGACGCGGCTGCCGCAGAGCAGGCTGCGGCTGCTGCCGCAGCCGCCAAGGTGCAGGCCGCCGCCAAGGCCAAGGCTGACGCACACGCGAAGGCGGCCGCAGCCAAGGCCAAGGCCGCTGCTGCGGCGAAGGCCAAGGCGGCGGCTGCAAGGGCCAAGGCTGAGGCCGCTGCCCGTGCCACGGCGGCAGCCAAGGCGCGCGCCGCAGCCAAGGCCAAGGCTGCGGCCACCGCTCGCGCGGCAGCGCAGGCTCGCGCCGCCGCAGCTGCTGCCAGCGTCTACTACGCCAACTGCTCGGCCGTTCGCGCCGCCGGCGCCGCCCCGATCTACCGCGGTGAGCCGGGGTACTCGCGCAAGCTCGATCGCGATGGAGATGGCGTCGCCTGCGAGTGACGCACCGTCCCGGACGCCCCATCCGGCTGACCCGGCTCCTCGAGCCGGGTCAGCCGGAGGTCAGGGGCTGTCGGGTCCCTCGAGGCGGAGCGTGCGTCCGAGGACCGCGACGACCTCCTCGTCGGAGAACCCCAGGCCGCGGACCCTGGCCACGAACTCGTCCGCGATGGCGCCGAGCAGCACGCGTCGGTCCGCTGTCGAGGCCTGGCCCGCCGCGACGCGTGTGCCCCCGCCCCGCCGCGAGACGAGCCGGCCCTCCTGCTCGAGCTCGCGGTAGGTGCGCGCGACCGTTCCGACGGCGACCCCGAGGTCACCAGCGAGCTGGCGCAATGCAGGCAACCGGTCTCCTGGCGCGAGCCGTCCCGCCGTGATGAGGTCCGCGAGCTGGCGACGCAGCTGCTCGTACGGCGGCGTCGGGTCGTCGGGGTCGAGATGCAGGAGGAGGCTCAACGCGGCTGCCTCTCGGGCATGAGCTCGACTGCGGCCACAGGCTTTCCACCACCGGCCACGACGCGACCGACGAACCAGCCGAGGAGCGCCACGGCCATGGGCACCGAGGCGAGCAGGAGCCAGCCGACCGGAGCCATCCAGCTGCTCCGGCAGTCCATCCGGAGCAGCGCGGTGGAGGCGAAGAACGCGACTCCCGCGTGGCTCGCTGCCACCGCGGCGCCGGACGCCGCGAGCACACGCGTCGTGGAACGGATGCGCAGCACGTCGTCCCCCACGTCGTCCGGGGCGAACCCACGCGGCCTGCGCACGGCGACGAGCAGGGCCGTCACCGCAGCCACGCCGGTCGCCAGCAGGACGAGGCCCAGCGGAACGGAGTAGAAGCTTCCCGGGTAGGGGCCCGCGGCGCTGCCGGTGCTGCCGCACTCGGCCGCAACCTGTCGCCCGGCGCGACCCAGGTCGTCAGCGGATGCTGTTGCGGACGTCAGCAGGAGCGTGGCCGCGTGCACCGTCGTGACGCCGACGACGGCAGTGACCAGGCTTTCCGGCAGGTAGTCGACGACCCGGCGCCGTGCGAGCGAGGCCGTCCGGACGCCGGCAGGGCGCGACGGACGCACCACGGTCTCGGCGAGGCCCACACCCGCCACCACGAACAGGCCGATGACGGAGGGGACCAGCATCGTCCCGCGGCCCAGGTCGAGCCCGCCGGCGAGGAGGCCCGCCACCACGGCCCCGACGACCACGGCGGCGAGCCAGACGACCCGCACGGCCCGCCACTCACGGCTCGGGTTGACCCCACTCCCGCCCGTGGTGCGGGCGGCAACGACGACGGCCACCAGTGACAGCGCGCCACCGATGAGAACCACGAGTACGAGCACCGACACGACGACCTCCCTGAACGCTTGTGTCACACGCTTGTGACAAAGAGGAGCATGCCGGGGCGACGCCATTGTGTCAAGCATTCGATACAAGATGGCGGGCGCCTCCGTCGCAGGCGAACCTCGACGGACCCAACCCGTGACGCCGCCGCGATCGCCGGTGCGGCTACACGACGTGGAACTCGACGCGGTGCACGAGGGTGTCGTCCGTGATCGGGCCGGAATGGGCGGCCCTCTGCCGCAACGACTCCCGGTCCGCCTCGCCCGACGCGCGAACGTCGTCGGCGGTGACGGCCGAGAAGGGCATCACCTCGATCGAGTCCACCTCGATGAGGACGCCGGCGGTCGGGTAGCGGCCACCGACCTTGACCTGCGGGCGGCTCCACAACCGGATCGAGACCGTGATCTCACCGCGCGCGACCGCCTCGCGCAGGTCCCGGCTGAACATCACCCCGCCACGCTACGTCCGAGCGGGCGCGCTGCGACCGGTTACCCGGCCTCGAAGGAGCGCTCGAGCGAGGCGAGGGTGTGCGACCGTTCGCGCGTCACGATCCGCGCGACGACCGGCCTGAACACCCGCGCCAACCCGTATAGCTCGGCCTCGGCCGTGTGGTGCACGACCGTCGAGTCGCCCTCGGCCTCGAGCACGTAGCCCGGGCGAGCCTGGGTGAGCGAGCGGCCGAACAGGCTGAACGTCTCGCTGAACGCGAGCCGCGCCGACGGCACGTGCTCGGTCACCTCGCCGACGAAGCGCCCCATCCGCGTCCGGTCGACGTACGTGGTTCCGGCTCGGATGGGCAGCGGCGAGGTCAGCTCGGTCCGGCCGAACACGCCGTCGCGGTGCATCCACCGCTGGTAGCCGGGTAGGTCCGCCAGGCGCTCGAACACCTCGCTCACCGGCCGGCGGATCACCGTCGTCGACTCGAACCGCAGCACGCTCCCAGCCATGAGGCCTCCTCAGAACCCGACCGGCGACCACTCCCAACGCTAGGCACCGCGTCGGCGCTCTGCACGCAAACGGCCGCGCCCGGTGGGTCACACGGCACAAGCGTCGAGCACGGCCCCCCCACTGCGGCGCTGCGGCGCGCGGGCCGCGACCCGTGTCGGAAAGAGACGCGGTGGCGGTCCCCGCGGTGCGACATTGGACCCGTGAACCGGGCCCTGCCGATGCTCGCCGTGGCGGCGCTGCTCGTGATGCTGCTCGAGACGGCACCGCGCGGCGACGTCGTGCTGCCCGGCATCCTCGGGGCGGTGTACGTCGCGTGGTCGGTGTTCGGCTACCGCTGGGCACAGCGCCGCGGACGGGCCGGCGCGATGGGGTACCTGCTCGTCGCCCTCGCGCTCGGGTTCGTCGTGTTCGACCTGGCTGGAGCCGGCGTCGGGAGCACGCTGCTGCTGCTCGTCGTGGTGGTGCAGGCGGTCATGCTCCTCCCGCTTGTCTGGGCCGTCGTCGTCACGCTGCTCGTGCCCTTCGTCCACGTCGGGATGCCGATGGCCGACGGGCTGAGACAGGTCGTCGCCACCGCCCTGGCCTGCGCCTTCACGTTCGTCCTCGCCACCCTGCACCTGCGCGAGCAGCAGGCTCGGGCCGAGCTCGCCGTGGCCAACACGCGGCTGTACGAACTGAGCGCACAGGCAGAGGAGCTCGCGACGATGCGCGAACGGACGCGGGTGGCGCGCGACATCCACGACGGGCTGGGCCACCACCTCACCGTGGTCGGCATGCAGGTGCAGGCCGCGCGGGCGGTCCTGGCCAGCGATCCCGCGAAGGCCGATCGTCTGCTGGGCCAGGCCGAGGAGCAGGCGCGGCAGGCCCTGGGGTCGGTCCGCGAGTCGGTGACGGCCCTGCGTGGGGCACGCCCGGTCGAGCCGCTGCCGCAGCAGCTGCGGACGTTGGCGGACGAGGTCGCGGCAGCCGGCCTGCCCACCTCCGTGGACATCGAAGGCGACGAGCGTCGGCTCGACGGCGACGTCCAGGTGGCGCTCTACCGTGTCGCCCAAGAGGGACTCACCAACGTGCGCAAGCACGCCAGAGCCCACGCAGCCACGGTGCGGCTGTCCTACCTGCCGAAGGCCGTGGTCCTGGAGGTCAACGACGACGGACGCGGAATCGACGGCAGCAGTGGAGGATTCGGCCTCGTCGGCATCCGTGAGCGCGCAGAGCGACTCGGCGGCTCGCTGACCATCGAGTCGACTCCTGGCACGGGCGTCACCGTCCGCGTGGAGCTTCCCGCATGAGTGCGACGAGCAGCCAGCCGCGGGTGCGCGTCCTCCTCGTCGACGACCAGACGCTGTTCCGGGAGGCGCTGACGACCCTCCTCGAGGTCCGCGAGGAGGTCGAGGTCGTCGGTGCCGCCGCGAACGGCGCCCAGGCGCTCGACCTCGTCGAGGCACTGCGACCCGACGTCGTCCTCATGGACCTGCGGATGCCGGTCCTCGACGGGGTGGCGACGACGACACGCCTCGCCGTCGAGCACCCCACCGTGCGCGTGCTCGTCCTCACGACGTTCGACGGCGACGAGGAGGTGTTCCCGGCCCTGCGCGCCGGCGCCGTCGGCTACCTGCTCAAGGACGCCACGGCGTCGCGGCTCGTCGAGGGCGTGCTGGCCGCCGCCCGTGGCGAGTCGGTCCTGCAGCCATCGGTCGCGGCCAAGGTGCTGGCCCGGATGAACCAGCTGCCCGACCTCCCGGACGCACCACGCCCGCAACCGCTCGTCGACCCGCTCACCGAGCGCGAGCTCGACGTCCTCCGTGCCCTCGCCGAAGGGCTGAGCAACCGCGAGGCGGCCGCGCGCCTGTACCTGTCCGAGGGCACGGTCAAGAACCACGTCACCAACGTGCTGGCCAAGCTCGGCGTCCGCGACCGGACGCAGGCGGCGCTCCGGGCCCGGGAGCTGGGACTGCTCTAGGGGTCATGCCCGAGAGGTGACCCCGGTCATGACGTCCGGCACGTCCGGGGTGACGCGCGCCCGACCGACCATCGCCTACATGACAACGCTCTCGACCCTCGATGCGGACCTCGCGCCTCGCGCCAGGTTCCGCCGGTTCCTCCGCTCGCGGTTCGCCCGCTTCCTCGGCGCCTACGCCGAGATGACTCTCGCCATGGTCGTCGGCATGGGCCTCTTCGGCGCCGTCTGGGACGCCGTCTGGCCGGGCCTCACCGGGCGGCCGGCCGCGATGGCACTGACGATGGCCCTCGACATGACGCTCGGCATGGCCGCGTGGATGTGGGTGCGCGGACACGCGCGCCAGCACATCGTGGAGATGTCCGCGGTCATGGTGCTGCCCTTCGTCGTCCTGCTCGTGCCGTACCAACTCGGCGCCCTGTCCGGTGACGGCCTGATGACGTGGGGGCACGTCGGGATGTTCGTGCTCATGGCCGCCTACCTCCTGTGGCGTCCGCACGGGTCCGGCTCCGCGTCCCACGCGACTCCCCACCGCACGCCCGTCGCGTCCCACGCCGCTGCGTCCAGCGTGCAGGGGGTGCGCCGACGCGTCCCGCGCGCCGCGCTCGTGTCCGCGGTCCTGCTCGTCTCGGGTGCGGCCCTGGCCGTGGTCGGTGCCGTCCTCCACCCGCACGAGGAGCCTCCGAACAGCCACGCGGCGGTCTTCGCCGAGTATGCGCGCAGCACCGACTGGGTGGGGGTCCACTACCTCCAGTTCGCCTCTGCCGCCGTCGTCGTCGCCGGCTTCATCACCCTGGGGCGTGCGCTGCGCCGGGCCGGTGCCGGCCCTCTCCTCGTGCGCCTCGGCGACGCGGCGGCCGCCGCGACCGTGGCCCTCATCGCCGCCAACATGGCGGTCGACGGCGTCGCCCTCAAGCGGGCCGTCGACGCGTGGGCGGCCGCGGGACCCGACGAGCGCGGGTCGCGGTTCGCCGCCGCGGAGGTCGTCCGATGGCTGGAGTGGGGCGTCAACTCGTTCTTCCTCGTCCTGCTCGGGGTGACCGTGCTCCTGTTCGCCGCCGCACTGCTGCGCCAGTCACACCTCGGGCTCCGCGTCCGGTTGGCCGGTGTCACGGGCACCTTCGCCGGGGGGCTCCTCGTCGCGAACGGGCTCGCCGTCGGCGCCCACGGCTTCGAACCGACGTCGCTGCCACTCGTCGCCACCGCTCTCTACGTGGTCATGGCGGCCGGCATCCCGCGCCTGGACCACGCGCCGGCGTGACCCCGCCCGCCGGCGGGTCGGGGACCACGGTCCCCGACCCGCCTCCACGTTGTTCAACCCCGACCGCCGTGGTGTCGACGCGCGTCAGGGCCAGGACGGCCCTCGCGTGCCCTGCGCGAAACCGGTGCGGTGCTCAGCCGCCCCGCACCGGGTCCGCCAGTCCCGTCGCGCCGCGCAGCACGTCCTGGGCCAGGATCCGCCGGGCCTTCCCCGGCTCCTCGAACAACGGGCTGTGGGCCGACCGGTCGAAGGTGTAGAAACCCTTGACCGGTGCCCGGACCCGGTCGACGTACTCGCGGGCGAGGCTGAGACAGCACGTGTAGTCGTGGACACCGTGCAGCAGGTAGAGGGGCACGTCGAGCTCGGGCACCTGCTGGCACAGGTCGGTCCGGAGCACCTGCTCCCATCCCGGCATGACGCCGGTCGCGAGCTTGCCGCGCCACAGCCGCACCTTCTCCCCGAGGGTGTACTCGCGGCTGGTGAGCGAGGGCCGCACGACGCCGGCGACGACCGAGTGCATGTCGCGCGTCGTGCCGACGCCGAGGCGGTGCATCGCCGTGTCGCGCACCCTCAGGTACGCCGGCGGGGTGCCGCCCGTCTCCGTCACGGGCGCGGCCTCCAGCCGGCGGACCATCCGCCGGTCGCCGCGCTCCCGGTAGCGGGCGAGGAGGTACTCGTAGGCGATCCGCTCGGACTCGAGCTGTCGCACCATCTGCGACACCCCGATGTAGGCGTGGAACCGATCGGGCGCCCGGGCGGCGGCCTGGAGCCCCCAGAAGGTCCCTCCCGAGTGCGCCATGAGGTAGATGCGGTCCTGGCCGAAGCGCTCGCGCAGGTGGTCGGCGACGGCGACCGTGTCCGCCACGTGCTGCTCCAGAGGGATGTCCCGGGTCGAGGCCCGCGGGTCGTAGGACAGCCCCGCCCCGCGGCGGTCCCACCACACCACCGTGAAGAGCCTCTCGAGACCTGTCGGGTGATGCTCCGTGAGGAAGTACTCCGGCATGCCACCGTGCAGGTAGAGCAGGACCGGATTCGAGGGGTCGGCGGCTCGCACGAACATCCCCTGCCGAGCCCCGTTGACGTCGACGTAGGTCTTCGCCGAGAGGCTTCCGGGCACCGGGCGACCCGCGTCGTCGGTCACCGGACGCGGCTCCCCACGGCTCCAGAGCCCGGACGCACGCAGGGCGGCTGCGGCGAGCACCGCACCGGACCCCGCCCAGGCAACCGCCCGCCGCACGTCGCCCACCTCCCGATGTCGGGCGTCGGCCCGCACCACCAGGAGCAGGCCGCCCCTGTACGACGAGCATGACAGGGCGCTCCCGACGTCGCTGCTCGCCGCCGCAGACACCGTCCTCCGACGTGGGTGCCGGCGTTCCCGCGATGCCCGCCCGATGCTCCCGGCCCGCCGATACGCTGGTCGGACGGCCTCGAAGGAGGCGGCACAGGTGGATCCGACGTTCCACACGCCCCGGTTGCCGAGATCGCCGGACGTCGATCCGGGACTGCCCGGAGGCTCGTACGGGTAGGCGGCCCGACGCCCGGTGCGCTCGGAAGGTCCGGGCGGCCGGGTCGGGCAGGCCCGTCCCGCCGTTCGTGGGATCCTCCTCTCCATGACAGGGGCCACCGCATGACGACCCAGACCCTCGCTCCCGGCGACGCCGACCGGCGGACGCGGCTGCGCACGGTCGCGTCGCGTCGTGGCGTGCTCGTGCCCGTGACGCTCGCCGTCGCGTTCGTCGTGACGCAGGGCCTCGCGCAGGCGCTGACCCCGTTCATCAGGCAGGACGACTGGACGTTCCTGCTGCCGGACAACACCAAGGACGTCGGCCCGCCGTCGTACTACAACATCAGCGAGGGCCGCTGGCTCAACACCGGCTGGTGGTGGCTCGTGGGCCAGCACGGCACGCCGGCGAGCGCGGCGATCACCTACGCCCTGGGCTACGCGGTGCTCGTCGCCGGCATGTGGCGGGTGTTGCGCCTCGCCGGCGTCCGCCCCGGTCCCGTCGTCGACGCCCTCCTCGGGCTCGCGCTCTACGCGTCGGCCATCTGGGTGCAGCTGCTCTACTGGCCCGGCGCGCTGACCCCGTCGATCATCGTCGGCGCGACGGCGATGTGGCTGCTGCCGTGGGCGGCTCGCACGCGCCGCCGGTTCGCGCTCTGGTTCGTCCTCAGCGGCATCGGTGCCGTGCTCACCTACCCGCCGATCGGCGTCGTCCTGCTCGTCTTCGCCGTCCTCCACCAGCGCGACGCCCCGTGGCGGCGCGTGCTCGCGGTCGTCGGCGCGTGGGTCGCCTCGTTCGGCATCGGCGTCCTCGTCACGTACACGCTCAACCTCGTCGTCAACCAGCACTTCGGCCTCCGGCTCGCCGCGTGGCGCCACGCCAACCCGCTCACCTCGCTCGACGCCCTCCGCGTCAACACCGGCCGCTGGCTCGAGACGGTCGGCGCCCTCTGGTCCGAGCAGTGGTGGGTCGGGCTCGTCGGGCTGCTCGCCGTCGGCATCGGCTGGGCCGACACCACGGTGCGCCGACGCCTCCAGCGCCTCCTCGTCGCGTTCGCCGTCGCCATCGGCATCGACGCGGCCCAGACCATCGGCACCGGCGTCGTCACCGAGGGTCGCGGCCAGCTGTGGACGTGGCTGTTCGCGGTGCTCCCGGTGGCCCTGCTGCTCCTGCCGGACGCGTCGACCGACGCGGGAGCCGCGGCAACGCCGAAAGCCTCGGGCGCCTCGGGATCCCGCGTGCCGCTCCCGGGTGGCCGTCTCTCCGACCAGGTCGCGACGCTGATGCTCGGCGTCCTCGCCATCGGCGGGGTGCTCGCGTGGCGGGCCGACATCGGCGTGCACCAGGCCACCCGGATGACCTTCTCCGCCATCGCCGGCCAGGCCGCCGAGCGGGTCGCCGCCTCGACGCCCGAGGGGGCGTCGCCGGTGATCGTCCTCTACCAGGACCCCGTCGTCGCCGACTCCCGCAACGGACGCCTGACGCTGAGCACGTTCTCGATGGCGCTGCGCGTCGAGCAGGGCCTCAGCCCGCGGCCGTGTTCGGGCCAGGAGTGCGCGCAGCTCGCCACGCTGCGTCCCGGCAGCCTCGCGCAGCTCGATCCCACCGGCAGCGGCCGGCCCGTCGTCGGCGTCGCCGTCCCTACCCCGCCCGGCTGGCTCTGAGGCGCGAGCCGGCCGGAGCGGCACCCGCCTCGCGCGCGGGCGCGCACAGGATCCGTGCAGCCTGCGGTCATCCGTGCCGCAGCTAGCGCACCGTTCCCGGGCGCCCGCCGCGAGGCCGCTGCGAAGTGGCTGCGGGTTCACTTGGGACCCCGTCCTGGGCCGTTTGCCGTGCGTATCGTCGACAGGTCGCGGGCCGATCGTCCGCGCCCTCCCCGACCCACGGACGCAACCCGAACCATGACGACGCAGAACCTCGCCACTGCCGACACCCCACGGCGGGCCCGGCTCCTGACCAAGGGGGACGGACGCGCCTTCCTCGTCCCGGCGGTCGTCGCCGTCGCGCTCCTCGTGACCGAGGGCCTTGCCCAGGCCGTCACCCCGTCCATCCGCCTGGACGACTGGCCCTTCCTCGTCCCGGCCGGCACCTCCGGCGTCCAGTCGGCCGTCGCGCACGGCCTCACCGAGGGCCGCTGGCTCAACACCGCCTGGTGGCAGGCCGTCGGCCAGTACGGCACCCCCACCACCGCGGCGCTGATGTACACGGCCGGCTACGCCCTGCTCGTCGCCGGCCTGTGGCGCAGCCTCCACCGAGCCGGCATCCGCCCGGCCCCGCTCGTCGACGCCCTCCTCGGCCTCGCGGTGTTCGCGTCGGCCGTCTGGGTGCAGCTGCTCTACTGGCCCGGAACGCTGACGCCCTCGGTGCTCGTCGCGGCCGCTGGCGCGTGGACGCTGCCGTGGGCTGCGCGCACCCCCATCGGGCTCGGCGTGTGGCTGCTGCTCACCGAGGTCGCCGCCGTGCTCACCTACCCACCCGTCGGCGTCGTGCTCGTGCTCTTCGCGGTCGTCCTGCTCCGCGACGCCCGGTGGCGCGGTGTCCTCGTGCTGCTCGCTGGGTGGGTAGCAGCGTTCGCCGTCGGCGTCGGCGTCGCCTACACGCTCAACTGGTTCGCGTTCGGCGACTTCGGGATCAAGATCGCCGCGTGGCGCCACCCCAACCCGCTCGCCTCGCTGTCCGCGCTCCAGGTCAACGCCTCCCGCTACGTGCACGCGACCCTGTCGCTCTGGGCCGGACGGTGGTGGGCCACCGTGGTGGGGGCCGTCGCCGTCGTCGTCGGCTGGCGCGACCCGGCGATCCGTGCGCGGCTCGAGCGCCTGCTCGTCGCGCTCGCCGTCGTCGTCACGATGGACGCGGCCCAGACCCTCGTGACGGGCATCGCCACCGAGGCGCGGGGCCAGCTGTGGACGTGGCTCGCCGCGGTGCTGCCGGTCGCGCTGCTCCTCGACGGTCGACGCGTCCTGCACGTCGGCCTGCCCCGCGGCCGTTGGCTGCCCGTCAACCAGATCGGCGCCGCCGCGCTCGCCGTCCTCGCCGTCGGTGGGGTGCTCGCCTGGCGCGCGGACGTCGGCGAGCACCAGGCCACCCGCGCCCAGTACGCCGCCATCGCGGCCGACGCCACCCGCGTCCGTCCCGACGGCGGGTACCCCGTCGTCGTGGTCTACCAGGCGCCGACCGAGCGCCTGACGCGCGCCGGCAACATCGCGGCCGGCACCCTGCGGTTCGCGGTGCGCCAGGCCGACGGCGGCACCATCCCGGGGTGGTGCACGCCCGTCGAGTGCCGTGAGCTCGCCGCCCGCTCCCACAGCCCGGCGCACGGCTGGGTCTTCGACCTCGGACGCGTCGGCAGCCTCCCCGACGTCGTCGGCGTCGTCGTTCCGCCCCCGCCCACCTGGATCTGAACGTGTGACGACGCCCCAGGTGGTTACTTGACGCTGCCGGCGGTGAGGCCGCCGACGAGGTGCTTCTCGATGACCGCGAAGAGGATGACGACCGGCACGACGGCGATGACCGACGCCGCGAACAGCTGGTCCCAGTGCTGCTCGTAGCCGGTGATGTAGGCCCGCATGCCGACCGTCAGCGGCTTCTTGTCGTCGTCGATCATGAGGGTCAGCGCGACGACGTACTCGTTCCAGGCCGCGATGAAGGTGAAGATCGTCGCCGTGACGAGCCCCGGCAGCGTCAGGGGCAGCATGACCCGGCGCAGGATCTGCCAGCGCGACGCCCCGTCGAGGGCCGCGGCCTCCTCGACCTCGAGCGGGATCGAGGCGAAGAAGCCGTGCAGGATCCAGATCGCGAAGGCGAGGTTGAACGCCGCGTTCGTGATGATGAGCGCGCCGTAGGTGTTGATCATGTTGAGCTCGAAGAACTGCCGGTAGAGGCCGACGACGAGCGAGGTGGGCGCGAACATCTGCGTCACGAGGACGAGCAGCAGGAACGCCCCGCGGCCGGGGAAGCGGTGCCGGGCCGTCATGAACGCCGCGGGGATCGCGACGAGCACGACGATGACCGTCGAGCCGCTCGCGACGATGAGCGAGGTCTTGAGCCAGTTGAGGAACCGCTCGTCGCCGAGCACCTGGGCATAGGTGTCCCACTGCCAGACCTTCGGCAGGAACGACGGCGGCGTGCTCTTGACGTCGCTGCTCGTGCGAAGCGAGTCGAGGACCATGACGAGGTACGGCGCGAGGAAGACGAGCGCGACCAGCGCACCGCCGACCGACATGAGGATCCGCTTGCGACGCTTGGGGTCTGGCGGCGCGGGGCGCGAGTCGCGCTGCGGCGCAGCAGCGCCCGCGGCGGGAGCGGTGGTGGCCGTCATCGGCTCGTCTCCTCACGCCAGTTGATGATCTTCAGGTACACGGCCACGACGAGGAGGATGAGCAGGACGTTGAAGATGCCCGCCGCGGCCGACATGCCGACGTCCTTCTCCTGGCTCTTGAACGCCAGCTTGTACATGAACGTGATCGTCGTGTCGTGCGTGTAGCCCGGGTTGCGGTCGTTGAGCGTGTAGATGATCGGGAAGCTGTTGAAGACGTAGATGACGTTGAGGACCGTCGCGATCATCAGCGCCGGGCGCAGCAGGGGCAGCGTGATGTTCCAGTACCGCTGCCAGGGGCTCGCGCCGTCGACCGTGGCCGCCTCGAGCACGTCGTCGGGCACCGCGCCGAGGCCGGCGATGAAGACGAAGATCGTGAACGGCAGCGACACGAAGACGCCGACGACGACCATCGAGAACATCGTCCAGCTGTCGTCGCCGAGGAAGTCGATCGGCTGCCCGATGAGGTGCAGCGACAGCAGGATGTGGTTGATGATCCCGTAGTTGTAGTCGTAGAGCAGGACGAACAGCTGGCTCGTGATGACGAGCGAGGCCGCCCACGGGATGATGATCGCCCACCGCACGAGGCGCCGGCCCGGGAACTGCTTCACGAGGAACTGCGCGAGGGCGAGGCTGAGCACGATGGTGATCGCCACGACCGACACGACCCAGATGACGGTGTTGGTCAGGACGGTGCCGAGGTCCTCGTGCTGGAGCACCTTGACGTAGTTGTCCCACCCGGCGTCGCCCTTGCGCAGGCCGGTGATCGAGTACTGGCCCTGGCTGGCCTGGAACAGCTTGATCGCCGGGTAGAGCACGACGCCGAGGATGAGCGCGAGCGCGGGCAGGAGCCAGAGCAGCGCGACGAGGGGGTGGACCTGGCCGATGCGTCCGGCGCTGCGCCGCCGACGCCGGCGGGACGCATCGGGCGTGCTCGAGGTCACCGCGGTCGCCGACGCGTCGGGCCGGGTGGAGGACGCGCCGGCGCCGGACCCCGCCGCGAGGGCGGGGTCCGGCGTCGGCGTGGTGCTGGGGCTCATGAGGGGTGGGCCGCTCAGCCGCCGTTTTCGGCGGTCTTCTGCAGGTCGTCGAGGACGGCCTTCGGGTCACCGCTCATCGCCTTGCCGAGGTTCTGCTGGACGGCGAGCTTGACCTTGTCCCACGTCGGGTCGTCGGTGGGGGTGAGACGCGCGTTGGGCAGGGTGTCGAGGTAGACCTTGAGCTTCGGGTCGCTCTGGAACTGCTGGACGCCCGACTTCGTGACCGGCAGGAAGCCCTCGGCCTTGATGAAGGTGTTGACCTGGTCGGGCTGGTAGTAGAGGTCGTAGAAGGCCTTGACCGCGTTCTGGTTGCCGGGCTTCTTGAAGGCCATGAGGTAGTCGGTGACACCGAAGGTCTTGCTCTCGGTGCCGTCGTTGCTCGGGAAGGGCGCGACGCCGTAGTCGACCTTGGCGTCCTTGTCGAGGTCGGCCGCGAGCGGGCTGAAGCCGATGACCATGCCGGCCTTGCCGGACTTGAAGAGGTCGAAGGCGTCGGCGCGGTTGGTGCGGGCCGGGTTGTTCTGGGTGACCTTCTCGTCGGAGAGCTTCTTGAGGAAGTTGAGCGTCGCGACGTTCTTGTCGGAGTTGATCGCCCACTTGCCGTCGGTCTTCCAGTCGCCGCCGTTGTTGAACAGCCACATGGAGAACTCGCCCTGGGCCTCCTCGGGCCCGAGCGGGAGGGCGTAGCCGACGTTGCCGGT
>Ga0164308_10000316_pt1 | contig 26161 bp, 32 predicted proteins | sample Whisoiple_246_MG_FD_109983 | JGI IMG/M metagenome (GOLD analysis project Ga0164308, IMG submission 109983) | Soil microbial communities amended with fresh organic matter from upstate New York, USA - Whitman soil sample_246_MG | ecosystem: Environmental > Terrestrial > Soil > Unclassified >... | reverse complement strand
ATCCTGCTATCGGGGTCCTATGGGTCTGCGAAATCAATTCTGATGGCCCACGTCGCGGTCAGGCACTGCCTTGAAAATCCTAATGCCTGTATCGCGATCGGCCGCCGAAGTCTCCCAGACTTAAAGAAAACATTGTTCAGGGAGATAATCGAGCACCTGCAGGACAGCTTGATCGAGGGAGTTCATTACACCGTCAGAAATCACACCGGGGAAATCGAGTTTTGCAACGGCGCGCGGATTATCTCGGTCACCTGGGGTGATCAAAGGTGGGCCAAGTTCCGATCGCTCAAGCTGAGCGGTTTGCTGATCGAGGAATTGACCGAAAATGACGATGATTTCGAGGCAGGATTCAAAATCCTAAAGGCCCGCCTTCGGCGTATTCCCGGCATCAGGCAGAATTTCCTCATCGCTGCGACAAACCCAGGTGAGCCAGACAGCTTTTGGTATAGGTATTTTATCGAAGGATCCCTCAGCTCCCCGTCCAGGTTTGTCTTCTATTCGAACACCACCGACAACTTTCACCTGAATCCCATCTATATCGAGCAGCTCAAGCGGGATCTAAGTGCCCTGGAAGCCGAGCGATACCTGGAAGGAAAATGGATCAGCATTGGCGGGAAGGGGATTTATCACGCCTATGCCGAGGATCGAAACCTTATCCGATCGCCTTGGGTCCCTGACCAAACGCAGCCGCTTCGGATCACCTTTGACTTCAACGTGGCCGACGGAAAGCCCGCATCAGCGGCGGTGTTCCAATTCATCCGGGGCTATTGGCACTTTTACGGGGAGTCGATCATAGATGGGGCGAATTGGTGTCTGGATAACCTGGACGATTTGCAGGCCAGAGGGTACTTTGATGGCTTCCAAAAGTTTTTGATTTACGGGGATGCGTCCGGTCGGGCGAAGTCCTCGAATTCCCTTTACTCCAACTATGACCTGATCACCGGCTGGTTTACCCAGAGGAAAATGAACTGCTCTCTTGAGGTTCCGCGTGCGAATCCTCCCCTGGTTACGCGCTGGACAACGGTTAACGCCGCATGCCAAAATGCGAAACAGGAAGTCCGCCTATATATCCACGACAGCTGTCCCGTCCTGAACACGGGTATGAAGCTTGTGCGTAAAAAGGAAGGGACTGCAATCGAGGACGACAGCAAGCGCTATCAGCACGTGACGACGGCACTGGGATATGCGGTCTGGTATACCAAAAATTTCGATTCAGACACTCAACCGAGGGTGATTCACTTATGAGTATAGATCTGTTTGACAATGAGGACAGAAAGTCGATTGCGAATTTCATCCGAACCGAAACCGACCGCCTTCAGTATAACAAAGACATTTTCACGATCCTCGGCGGGAACCTCAAGCCGCTGCTGGAAAAGAGAATGCTCGAAGACCTTGGGTCAAAGTCGTTTAGCGCTGCTCAGTTCCGGCAGGCACCGATCAATATCACGCGAAAAGTGATCGATAAGCTGACCCGTATTTATCAAAACGGCGTTGTCAGAAAGGTCGAAGGCGGGAACGATGCCGACGTGAAGCTCATGCAGTGGTATATCGACACGCTGGATCTGAATTCGAAGTTCAGCAAAAATAACGAAAACTTTAACGCATTCCTTTACGCTCTGCTTCACATCGGCCTGACTGAGCCAGAGTTTCAGGATAATCCCAATCCCAACTTCAAAAAGCCTTTTGTCAGGACCATCCCGAACCATCAATTTCTGATCATGAACATATCCCCAACCGATCCGACATCGGCTGACGTGATCATCGTCTGCATGCCAAAGAAAAGGCGCGCGGATGGGGCATACGATGAGATTTATTACGTCTATACCCGCGAGCAGTTCGTGATCATGAATCAGGCGGGCGAAATCCGTTTGGATCTGATGCAGGAAAAAGAGATGGACGGGGTAAACGGATACGGCGTCAATCCATTCAGCTACGCCAACGCCAGCCAGGATTGTGCGATGCCGGAAATCCAAACGGATACCCTCGACATGGCCCTGCTCATACCGCTGCTACTGACTGACCTGAACTATGCAACGAAGTTTCAAGCGTTCTCGGTGTTCGTGGCCATCGGCCTGAAAAACGTCAAGGCCGAGCTCTCTCCAAACTCAGTCATCGAGTTCGACGTGAATCCGGCCGCCGACAAATCATCCTTTGAAACCCTGAAGCCAACCGTCGACATCAGTGAAGTCCTGAACCTTGCGGCGTCCCAAATGTCCCTTTGGCTCTCATCAAAGAGCGTGCGCCCGACCGTGGTGGCAGGGGACCTTGGCAACGATAGCTTCGCATCAGGCATATCCAAGATCATCGATGAGGCCGACACCTTCGAGGCCCTTAAATGGCAGATCACTGTTTATAAGAATTTCGAAGCGGACTTTTGGGAGCGCCTCCTAAAGCATATGCATCCCAAGTGGGTAGCGGCTGGCGTGATCGAAAACAAAACGATATTCAGCCCGGGCGCGCGCGTGGTGACGGAGTTCGCCAAGCCAGTCCCAATGCAGACCAGAGGGGAACTCGTAAAGGACCTGGATGCCGAGCGGGCTGCTGGTTTCATATCGAAAGAGCGGGCCTTGAAAAAGCTCAATCCCGACATGACGGATGAGGAAATAGCTAAACTGCTGTCCGAGATTGATAAGGAAACGCCAGTGATCACGCCGATGGGGGGGAATGGCTTTGGCGCGGAACAGGGAAATCCAACTCAAGCTTTCAGTGCCTGAATATTTCGACGCTCAGCAGAGGGCCGACGTTGCCGAACGAGTCATGGAATTCATTATCGATCGGAGCAAAAAGGGTTACAACGTCAACGGCCGCGATTGGACAGGAAAGGCTGGCGAATACACAGAGGCGTACGCGAAAAGAAAGGGCGTCTCAGAGGGCGGTCCAGTGGACTTATCCCTTAGTCACGACATGCTTGACGGCATGCGTTATTTTTCCAGTCTTTCGCCGCGCGGTCAGATCACGGTGGGCTATCAAAAGGGGACTAAGCTGGGAGAAAAGGCCGAGGGCAACATAAAGGGCACCTACGGCCAGCCCGATCCTATACCGGGGAAGGCGCGTCCATTCCTCGACATCCTGCAAAAGGACCTTCAAAAGATCATCAGCAAGGTTGAAAAGGAAAGTGCATGAGCGTGACCATCACTGGCCTTGAAAAGGTCGAGGCAATATTCGCCGACATCATAAAATCCATCGACTCCCCGGCTGCAATGCGCAGGCTCGGTGGATATGTCATAAAACAAATCCGTCAACGCACGCGTGGCGAAGGTAAAGGGGTTGGACGCCCAGGCGGTAACGCCGTGAAGCTACGCCGCGTGACGGACAAGTACGCAAAATGGAGGGCAAGGCAAGTCAGACACCCGGAAGCAGCGAGCGGCAAGTCGAGTAACCTGACCTTTCGGGGGACGATGCTTGACTCCCTGATCATCAAGACTGCTACGGCCAATAAGCTGTTCATCGGTCTAAGGACCATCAAGGAACAGGAAAAGGCCGAAGGTCAGGCTGAGCAGGGACGCCGCTTTATGTTTCTCAGTGGAAAGGAAATCAGGGACGCTGCGAACTACGTTAAGTTGAACCTAAAGAGATAGACCCAGACCATATTGACAACCGAAACAGAAGGGCATTATAAGTATGTCAGACAACACTTCCCAAAATTCCCCTGGTGGGGGAAGCCCAAACGCAGGCGGTGCCGGTGAGGGCAGCGAGAGACCGAGCTCTGTGAGCTATGAGACGTATAACCGTACGGTTCAGAGCGAAAAGAAACTCCGGGATTCGCTGCGGGAAACCCAGGAAAAGCTGTCCGTGTTCGAGAACGAGCGTCAAGCCCGCGACGAACAGGCCATGCTGGACCAAAAAAAGCATGTGGAATTTATCGAACAGCTCAAAAAGCAGAATGCTGAAATTCTCGGTGAGAATCAGCGTCTGAAGTCTGAGCAGACCGACTTCCGCAAGCTTAATGCAGCAGTGGGTTTACTCAACGAAAAAGGCATTCGCGTCGATCCCCAGTACATGGGACATCTCCGACTCGATGAAATTCAAATCACGGAAAATGGCATCGACCATAGTTCGGTTGCCAGCGTGATTGAAACCTTCCAAAAAGAGCACCCACGGCTCGTGGCACCTGCAAGCAAATTCCTCCCATCAGATAAGTCGGGTGATTCCGGCGCAAAAATCTCTGTCGAGGAATGGAAGCAGCTTCCCCCAAAAGACAAGGTGGAAGCACTTCGCAAGGGCCAGGTAAAGCACAACTTCAATTTCGGCAGGAAGTAGGGAAGGTCAATCGTTTGCCTTCCCTAAACGATAAAACGCGAAGGGAAGGGCGAACACTATGGCCAACTCAGATTTGGATGATGTAGCGAGTGCGATTCAGACCTTTTGGAGCCCATTGTTTATGGACCAATTGCGTCAAACAAACCTCCTCTATAACCTGGTGAACCGTGACTATACGGGCGACCTTCGTGAGGGCGGCGACACCGTCAAGGTCAACCAGATCAACGCTCCCACTGGTCAGCGTCTGACTATCGACGGCGCGGGCGTAGGCCGGACATTCACACCTGAGACGATCAGCTTGAGCTCTGTGTCGGTTACCGCCGATCAGCGTTTGGTTGCGTCTTATGATTTCCATGACCTCATGGCAATCCAAAGCTTGATCGATCCTCTGGGTGGGAAGTCCACCGAAGTCCGTAATGCCATGGTGTCTGCGATCAGCAACCAGCTGAACACCTATCTTTACTCCCTCGTGGCACCAACGACCACGATCCCAAGCATTGCGACCATGACAGCGTCGACCGTGGCCCTTGCGCGCGAGACCGCGGCTTTGGCAAAATGGGGTTATAACAAACCTTGGTATGCTCTGCTTGCGCCCCAGTATTACTCGGACCTGCTCGTGGATACCACGTTCACCAGCGCTGACTTCGTTGGCTCTGATGCTCCCGTGATCAACGGCCAGATCGGTCTACCGCGCTATGGATTCCGCGTCTACGAAGACAATACCCAATCCATCAGCGCAACATCGGGCGGCCTGTTCTTCCATCCAGACTTTTTGTACTTGGTATCGCAGTACGAACCACGGTTCAAAGTCTCCGATAAGCACGCGCAGCATGAGTTCGCGTACGTGCTCAGCGTTGACTGGGTGATCGGTGCGAAGCTTGGTATTTCCGGCGCTGCGAAGCATATCAAAGTGCAGACCGGTGTGTAATTTCTGTCTGTCTGCGGTTTAAAAACCCATCTCCGTCGCGGCCTTTTTGTTAAGTTGGGAAGGCCGCGTTTTCACATCACCTTTAAACGGATTTTATGAATGGAACCAAACGTAATCGAGGATATCAACGGTTTTTCCAATCTCGTTTACCTTGAAGCACGCGAATTTGAGACGCTCAAAAAAAGAATGATCACTGAAATACGCGTGCCAGCAAACGTCGTGCAATTTGGGCTGAAGAACGGGGGTTTCCCCTTCGTTATCCTCAACGTTTCACGGCAGGAAAGAAAATCCGGCAATAAAAAATCAGAGCCGGGCCAGGTTGTTAATGATCAGCAGCCGCAATCGTAATAGTATGCGGACAGCCGATACCGAATTGAAATTCTCGATGACTCAGAATGGATGGGCGACGTGAAATGTTTGCGTCGACCCATGTTTTTCCACACCCTGAGGGTGATGCGAAATGCCGACAAAGCAAGGCCTGACTGACCTAGAGCGCGGGAAATATTTGCCAGGGGGAGACAATGTTTCCTCCACTGTTCGCGTGCAGCATGACGGTAAAATTGCCGTCAGCACGGTTGATCTGGTCACCAATATCGAGAATCTGGAATCGGTTGACCTCATCGATGAGTTGGCTCACGTCACGAATATCGACTCGCTCGACCTTGTGAGTGAAATCGCACACGTTACAAACGTTGACCTGATTGACGTTGTGGACAACATCAATTCCATCGATGAAGTCACACACGTAACAAACCTGGATCTGGTGGACGAGGTAACTCACGTCACGACCGTGCAGACCGTCCAGGCTGTTACCCAGATCACCAATCCCGTCATGAATGCCGATTACTCGGTTGTTCCGCATGAGACGTATAACCACTTTCTGCGATATCTTTTGAACGGTGCCAGCGCCGATCAGAATGTCAATGGGACGCTTGCGGTGCCGGTCGACTTCACGACTACGGCCACAACCCGAAGCCTGATCCATTCCTTTGATATGGTCATCGTGGCAAGGAATATGGGCTCTGTCCTGGACTATGGGACCCTTTCAGGCGGCCTGACCAACGGCATCCAGATCATCCGAAAGGTCGGGGCAGTTGAAACCATCTTTTTCACGATCACGCGGATGGTTCAATTCGCTCATCCGTCGACATCGGGAGCCTTTCAGACGATTGCCCTGAAAGCCAACGCGACAGAAGACCTGATCATTGTGTCAGTCATCCTGAAAGACCCGATTCTCATGCAGACCGGCAACAGTCTTATCATTAGAATCCGGGACAATCTGACTGAAGCCACGTCGGGCATTGCTTATCAAAGGGCTACGGTCCTTTTGAAAGAGGTGTAAACCATGGCCACGGTATTCCCCTTCAGAGCGAATCTCTTGAACGGCGCGGTCAGCAATATGGCCGTCAATGGATCCGTCACGCCGCAAAACTTCGATTTTGCGCCGACAACCGCGACCGAACGCTTCCAGATATTCGAGTCCTCTTTCATCCTGTCAACGGCAGGGAACGTGAATGAGCTCATAACCAAATTCGCCGATTTCGCACCGCTCACCAATGGCCTTGACCTGAGTTTTCTATTTTCAGGACAGACCTATAGCCTGACAGGTCTCATAAAAAACAACTTTGACCTATATCGGGTATTCGTCGATGAGACGGTCCAAATAGGAAACGGAAACAGAACAGTGATGATTGGCAGGCAGTGGCATGACCCGCCGATTATTTTTCAACCAAATGACAGGTTCCGGGTAACAGTCAGAGACAACCTGACAGGACTGACTGCGATGGGAATTACGCTGGCCGGAAAGATGTTTAGGACATAAATGGCAACTGTAAAACGATACCAAAATATCAGCGTTCAATTGACGACAGCGACGGCCGGCAGTGCGCAAATGCTGGACGTCAATGGCGCTGCTATCGTCACATGCACGACGACCCTCTTGAATAACGTCCTGGCTGTTGTATTGGCGGCGACTGCGACAACGCTCCGGGTCGACTTCACCTGGCCGTATAAAACGACGATCCATAAAATCAGGATCGCCTGCAAGGGCGCACCGACCGGCCGCCTTTATATCACGTTGGGACCGGCCAGCACTGACCTCAAATTGGTCCAAAACTTCGATCTGAGCTTCATCGGAACCAACGGAGCATGGGAGTTTGAGCCGTGTGTCATGCAGACCGCCGACCTGGACGACGGCTCGGACGCGACCACAGTCAGGCTCTATATCCGCGATCACACCTTGCTGTCTGCCATCCCATACCAAATTTCATTTGAGACAGAGGAATACCGCTGAATGCAATCAAACCTTGATCAAAGAGTGTTCCTTTACACGGCATCGGGTCCAACCTGGACCGATCTGACGCCAAAGGTCAATGAATGGACCAGCGGGCAGGCGGCTATCGTCGCGATGGAACCGGGCGATTATCTTTACATCGGTTGTTTTCTGCCATTCAACCATAAGTATTTCAAGCTGAGCACGGCGTCGATCCTTGAAAGAACGCCGATCATTGAGATTTTGAATGCACCGAATGAGTGGAGTCAGGTTGTCGACCAGATCGACTATACCAACGGCATGCAGCAGTCCGGCGTCCTCCAGTGGACACCTAACTTTGATAAAAACTGGGGACTGGTCACTGACTCATCGCGGGATATCACGGCCCTTTCGGGTGGGCCCACGGTCTATGGTGCCTACTGGCTTCGGATCAGCTTCGCCGCGTCCACCAGTATGTCCATCGACTATATCGGTCAGCGGTTTTCATCGGATGATGAGCTCTATCAGGAATACCCAATGCTGAAAGCCCCGGCCATCCTCACTGGATGGAAGGCAGGAAAGACCGATTGGGCAGACCAACACCTGACCGCGGCCTGCTATATCGGGAAGGAATTGGTGCAGCGGAATATCCTTTTGACGAACCAACAGATCCTCGATATCGCCACGCTCCGGTCCGCGGCTGTCCATAAAACAGCGCACGTCATCTATAGTGGCCTTGGGGTTAAGAACTACTCAGAGGAAATCAAAGCAGCGCTGTCGGCCTATTCCGAGGCGATGAACCTTGACCGCTTCCAGGTCGATACCAACGCCAACGCGCGTAAGGACCGCCACGAGGTCTCGATGAACACGACATCGAGGGCCACGCGATGACAGCTGTTGCCGACATCAGGGACCGCCTGAATGCCATCATGCTCGCAGTTTTGCCTGCCTATGTGAAGCTGGCCGATAGCTATGAGACATCCGACAATGCGAATCCCCTTTTCCAAAAGGGATATTCGATCGGCTATTCGTCCGCGGAAAACCTCACTAACGAATGGTGCAACCTCGGCCAAATGCGGATACGGCGGCAGTTTCAAATCGTGATGGTCAACATCTATATGCCAAATATGGACGCGGACTATCGCGAACAACTTGAGGATAGCCTTGTCGACGATCAGTTCGCATTCATATCTGCAGTCGAGAAAGACCCGACCCTGACAGGGATGGACGTCAGTTCCAGATATTCGTTCGACAACGGTGTCGAGTATTTGATCGATGATTCGAAGCAGTTTATTATCGTCAGCATGACAATCACAGTCGATTATTTTGAGGAGACAGCCTGATGGCTTTTGCAACGCGTTCCAGCATCGTCGCCTTCGTTGAGGAAGTCACAGAAGGCACTCCCGTCGCGGCTACGGGCAATGATTTCACTGTTGTCCGTGAAGGTGCATCATTCACCGGTGCCGTCAATACCGTGACATCGGATGAGCTCCGAAACTCGATCGGTGCTTCCCAGGCATTCGTCACATCCCAGGCTCCAACCGGTTCCATTCCCAAATATTTCAAGCCATCCGGCACCGAGGGCGTGGCACCTGACTACGGAATCCTGATCGAATCCTGCCTTGGTGAAGTCGACGTCAACTCGACTGAATACGCGACTGATGCGGGTTCCACGGCAGGAACCACGAGCGTACGCGGGAACATCAAAGTCGTGGCAGGCATCGAGGCCAACTTTCAAAAAGGCCAGGCGGTCCTGATAAAGGACGCTGTGAATAACTACGCCGTGCGCCCGATCTTTGACGGCATCACATCGACCAACCTCCCCCTTGCATTCAATCTCGGCACTGCACCTGCTGCGGCCGTGAACCTTGGGAAGTCGGTGCTCTATCTGCCTTCCACAACGCAGCCGACTTTTACCGCTCACATGTGGCAGGCCCAGACTAACAGCGCCGTCCATCAAATGATCGCAGGATGTCGGACCTCGAGCATGAACATCGAATTCACGGCCAATGAACTGGCGGCCGTGACCTTTGAATTCGGGGGGGTTCAATATTTTGTCGATCCGGTTGAGATTACTAGCAGCTCTCGCTATATCGATTTCACTGATTCGGCTGGCACGGTCGCTGCTCAGCTGGAAGTCAAGACATACGCGACACCGATAGACCTCGCCGCCGAGATTGCATCCAAGATGACCGGTGCTTCGGCATCGTCCGGCGCTGATATCATCAGCTGCGCATGGAACAACTCGACTGGAAAGTTCACGATCACATCCGATGGCACAGTCCTCTCCCTTCTCTGGCAATCGGGAACGAACACCGCCAACTCCGCCAAAACCAAGCTCGGCTTCGCGAATACCGATGACACGGCGTCTCTCACCTATACCTCAGACACTGAGCTCAGCTGGGATCCCGGCGTAACTCCGTCCTACGACAGTCAAGCCCCGCAGGTTGTTCGCGACAACATGCTTGAGCTCGGAACTTTCTCTGATTACCTCTGCTTCGGCGGCCAGGCGCTCAGTATTTCGATTGCCACGCCAAAGACCGATGTCCCCAACTGGTGCGCCGTGACCGGGATTGACGAGTCTGTGATCCTGTCGCGGGAAGTCAGGGTATCGGCTACGCTGAAATTCCAAAAACACAACGTCCAGCAATTTTACAACCTCCTGAACAACGTCGAAATGCAGCTTCATTTCGTCCACGGCAAAAAGATCGGCGGGAACTGGGTTCCAGGCACGATCGTGTCTGTCTATCTGCCAACGCTCAGCATTACGGCCAACACCATTGCAGACCAGGACGGCTATCTGGTTGTGAATATGGAAGGCACGGCATTCGTCGGTCCAGACATGGAAGACATCTATATTAACTTTTTGTGAGGTTTCATGAGTCAGTCCATCAAGGAAGTTCAATTGGCAAATGGCGGCTGCATCAAGTATCGATTGCCGAACGTAATCGAGCAGCTGCGTTTTCTCGGACAATCAGGCTGGCATTCCCCTGAGTGTCAGTCAGACGTTTGGCTGAGAACATCCAAGGCGATTGAACATATCAAGGGCTTTATCATCGAGGTTCAAGGCATCGTCGATTCGATCGATGAGCTCTTGAACGATCGGGATAACATCGATGCATTTATCACTCTGGCGTGGGATATCGCGGGCGGTAAGTTAGGTGAATCGACAAAAAAGCCCTGAGGCTGGTCGCGGTCAATATCGCGGCGAAGGCTCCTTATTTGCGCGACGTTGACCTTGATCAGCATGAGGACGTGATCCTCGCAGTGGGTCTACTGGAAGCAATACGCGGTGCATCCCGGCTCGGTTTTGAACTTGAGTTCCGGGACCTGACACCCAAGGAATTCAACCTGGTTTCATATCTGTCTGCTGAAGTTGATAAGATGAGGTTACCCAATGGCTGATGCGACAATTAACATTGCGATAAAGACCGATCCAGCTCAGCCCTTAACCCTACTCATCAAACAGTCCAAGGAAGCTGAAAAGGCCGTCGATGGCCTTTCCGGCTCTTTTGGAAAAGTCGCTGCTGCACTTGGTTCCCTTGCTGCTTTGAAAGGCACTTTCAGTTTTGTCCTGGATTCCACGCGCCAGATGGAGGACCTCACGACGCAATTCATTGCGTTCACGGGTTCAACCAAAGGCGCGCAGCTGCAGCTTGAGAAGCTTCAGGCATTCGCCGCAACATCCCCATTCGAATTGACCGAACTGGCCGACGCCAACCGGACACTTTTGGCCTTTGGATCATCGAGCAAGCAATCGCTCGAGCAGCTTCGGCAATTGGGCGAGGTAGCCGCCGCAACGGGCAAGCCGATCGGGGAATTGGCGACGATCTTTGGCCAGATCCAGGCCGAGGGGAAGCTGACAGGCGAGCGATTCAACCAGCTGATCGAACGCGGCGTTAACATCGGGCCTGAGATTGCCAAATCCCTCGGCGTGGCGAGCACCTCCATTCGGGGATTGATATCTGATGGAGCGATCACGGCTGACGCTGTCGCATCCGCATTCGAAAAGATGACTTCGGCAGGTGGTCAGTTCTTTGGCGCTACGGAAAGGCTCGGGAAAACGGTATCTGGCCAGCTGTCCACACTCAAGGATGCCTTCACGGCACTCGGCGCTGAGATTGGTGGCAGGCAAAAAGGGATCTTTTCCGATTGGATTTCGGTTGTAACTGAAGGCGTCAATGCCCTCACTGCGTATTCAGCAGCCCAAAGGGAATTGGAACAAGGCGGCCAGAAATCGAAACGGGTCGCGGAACTAAAGGACCAGCTTGAGGAACTTCGTGGCACCCTGAATGATGTCGAAGAGGACATCAAACGCAACAACGCTGGCGGGTTCTCAACGATCAGGCTCAATATCGAGCGCACTGAGATCCTGCAAAAATACAAAGAACTGAACAAGGAACTGGTTTCCCTCAGCGTCGAACGAAACAATGAAATAGCAGCCGAGCAGAAAAAGGCCGACGACGCTGAACAAAAGGCAATCGACCAGAAAAAGGCCGATGCCGCTGCGGGCAAGCTTGCCGAACAGCAAAAGATTGAGCAGGCCGAACGTGATAAGGCGATTGAGACCGAAGTCAAAAAGGTCGAGGAAAAAGAAAAGCGGATAACTGAGATAGCTTTTCAGGAAGCGGCTGTCAGAAATGCGATCCTAAAAGAGCAGCAAGGCGCCAACGACGCAGAAAAGGTCACGGCCCTTCAGGAACGGGAAGCCGTCCTGACCAGCGAACGCCTCAAGATTGAATCCGATCGCCTCATACTCCTAAAGGAATTCGAAAGTTCTGAACTGTTGCAAAGGCAGGACACCCTAAATAAAAAGATTGCGGCCGAAAAGAAAGCGGAAACAGATCGCCTTGCCATTTCGAAAAAAGCCCAGGCCGAGCAGTTCAACCTTGAAATTGCGACACAGAATGCTCAAAAGAAATTCGATGAGCAGACATATGCCCAACGGGTGACTACGGCGCAGACGGGACTTGCTGCTTTGTCCAGTCTGATGAAATCTAGAAATAGGGAAGCCTTTGAAATTGGCAAGGCGGCGTCCATTGCGCAGGCGCTGGTGGCAATTCCCGTCAGTGCCATTGAAGCGTATAAATCCCTGGCCGGTATTCCAGTTGTCGGTGTTGGACTGGGTATAGCAGCGGCGGCGGCAGCAACGGCGGCTGGTCTTGAAAACGTGCGCGCGATCCAGGCTACCAAACTTCCCGCGTTCGCTGAAGGCGGTATGGTTCCCGGAGTAGGAAACAAAGACACGGTTCCGGCGCTCTTGACTCCAGGGGAAGTCATAGTCCCCAAAAAGAATTTTGCAGATCTTGAAGCCAGCTTTGTCCAAGGCGCAATTGCGAACGATCAGGTCATCCTCATGCGTCAAAGCAATGACATTCAAGCGAGGATCCTGGAGTCAGTGACGTTTGGCGCTGTCATTGAAAAACTGACTACGATCATCGCCAAGCTTGATCAGATCGGAAGCATGCAATCGAGCAGCATTCCATCATTCGATACCAAAACCATTGAACCGATCATCACAGAGATTGCCCAGAATAGTCCACAATCTCAGGGCGGATTCAATCCGGCATCCATAGGGCCAGGCGGACGAAGTCAGAATTTTGATCGGATAATAAAAACACGCGCACCTCTCGGAGCATAGTGAATGTCGAATCTAAAACTGCGACGGAATGCTCGAATAGCCGACAATAATCATCTTGATTCAGCCACGGTTGTGGCTCCTGAGCATGCGTCGTTCCCGTTTACCAATGCATTGAACTTTCGGCAACGTGGCCGCGTCTGGAAGCCTGACGACAAAGATTTCGTCATCGAAATTGACCTGCTCGCCAATAAGCAGTGCAGCTTTTTTGCGATATTTGGGGAAATCGATAAATATCTCAGGATTTCAGATCAGGCTGTCATCACGATCAAAGCCAATATGATCAACCTTTTCACTGGCGGGGAACCGTTTACAACGACTGCAACGGTGACTGATAAGGGTGTGTTTGCAGATCTGACTGACGATGATAACCCAACCGGCATGCAATACCGCTACTGGCAGATAACGATCGAGGATCTTTTAAACCCAGACGACATCGAAATCAGTGCCATCTTTTTGGGCGATCATATAGACTTTCAGTTCAATGCCAAGCAGCAGTTTGAATTCAGCTGGGTTGATCTTACGAGGAGGGCAAGCAGTGACTCCGGAGTTGTCTACACTGTTCGAAAAAATCAATACGCTCTATTCAGTGCTATGGGCTTCAGCTACCTTAACACTGATGATCGCCGCAAGATTCAGTCGTCCACCGAGACCCTCGGACTCTCGACGCCGTTCATATTCATCCTCGATCCGCTCCAAATAGCGTTCGAATGGGAATTCGGCACGACGCTCTGCTATTTCGATTCGCTTCCCCAGTTCACCCATGCATACCAAAACAAATTCAACGTAGCCTTTCAACTGCGGGAGGTTGTCTAGTATGGCTTTCAACCAATATCCAGACGATCTTGCCGTTGTCATATGCACTGGCGGGGACAATCTCATCGACCTCGGCCCGGTTGATCCTGACACTGACCAGCAGCTTGAGATATTCGGCCTTCAGATATTCAAGCGCGGCCTTCAGCCCCTGGTCAGGATGCGAGTCAATGCCTACGTCGCAGGAATCCTGGAAGGCACGAGCGAGGACGTTGTGGTGGGGACGATTGAGGACCTTTACCCATCGACTAATAACTTTTATGGCTGGGTTCGATTCACCTTTGAGCCGCGGTTCAACCTCAATGCTGGAACCGACACGCGTTTCGAGCTCGAACTGGAAAATTATGCATATACCGCTGACACGGTCTTCATAGGCGGCGTTTTGGATTGGCCTGTAACCATGGCCTATAACGAAAACCCAGGTGCAGCAAGTTCGGCTCCGATGGCCATTGAACTTTACGGAGCGATTTGAATGCAGCAGGTCACCCTCGCGCCTTTGGCAGATATCACATCCATCATTACCGGAACCACGGCCAGCTGGTCTTTCGAAGTGATGACGGTTTATGTAAACGGGATCAGCACGCCTTTCAGTTGGACAGGGGGAAGCCTTTCCATTCCGTCTTACACGGTCGGAACGGTCCTCGTGGAATTCCCGCTCTATCTCTTATACGACGCGCCGAGCCAAAATCTGCCATCCGATCCAACTGACTCAGGTTCAGATCCAGTCTTCTGGGAAAACCGCCTTCGAAATTTCATCAATTTCAGCACCTCACTCAAGTCCTTCGAATCGGGCCTCACCGAAATCAACGTTGGTGCCGTCGTGATCCAACTCGATGATGATTGGATCCAACTGGCTCAGCAGCAGCTGATCATGCCAAACACGATTGTCCGGATTTATCGCGATGGCCAGATCGTTTTTAAAGGCGTGGCAACCAAGCATACGATTTCCGACTATCTGATCACGATCAATATTCAAAAGCGCGTCACGATATTCGACTCTGAATGCCATTTCGGAGATCCTGCATACCTGAACCGAATCGATCGAAGCACGAACACGGCCTATTACAATGGATCCAACGTCCCCGAACAGTTTGAGGGCGTTGCGATACCAATGCTCTTTGGGCCTGAATTTCCCTATGATCAGACGGAATACTCAGAGATTGACGTAGGACCAACTAATCCGACTTTTTTCCCAACGGGAGGGGCTACCAAGTTCGGCCAGAAATCTTTGAACACAGGCGCCGTCATGGTTCGGGTGATTCCGACGTCTGCGACTACCGGGATCATTGGACGAATGCCCACCTTCCAATCTCTCGTATCAAGCCCAAGCAATATTCTTTTTAATACGGCGTCGTTTCCGGTTCCAGACCAGAGATTTTATAAGCGTTCTGAAAATATTGCGAATGCGACAATAACAAATGGCGTCATTCAAGGGGAAATCATCCTAATCAGGCGCGACCTCGGTGCAGTCATCAGTGCATCAAGGGTATGGCAAAAAGATACTGTGACTGGCAATTGCGCGGCATTCCTCGGTCTTGAGGATACAGCCTATGATCGTTTCAATACGATGCTCAGCTTTTCACCGACTGAGCACTGGTATTCCAGTCGTATCCCCGATAACACCTGGACCCTTCCGGCTGTTTCGTCTGGGTCATTCACTCCGGGTGGACACCGTTGGATTACAGTAAACTTCACCGGAATCAACCTATTGGATAACGAAACATATGTCGTGTTCACCGGCATCACCGGAGCAGCAGATAATTTTGAGCTCATGCAATGGATCATGGAACAGCACGGTTTCACGGTCGAGCCGACATCCTTCGCAAGCCTTTCGGCCGAATTCAGCACGGTTGAGACGATCCAGCAGGTCGGCTTGGGTCAGGACATGCCAAACCTTGGTTCCCTGATTGCAGAAATGAACCAAAGCCTGATGACAATCCTGGTTTTCCCCGCAGACAATGACGTGCCGTTTATCAAAAAGATAGACCCAACCGAGGCATCCAGTCAGACCCTGGACGAAACCCAGATCACAAGGCTATCGGTCAGCAGCGAATACCGGAATCAGGCAGCTAACGTGCAGTTCCGGCCGAAATACGCGCGATCGGATGTCTATAAATACAGCCTTTATAAGAACATCGAAGCTCCAAATAAGGACCTTTTTGCATCGCAGAAAACCTTTAGTGTGAATCATGTCCTTTCGGAAATCCCCACTGCTGTTACCGATCGTTGGGCGGAAATGACAGAGATATACGGGGCACCAACGACACTGGTGACGTTCGATCTGCTCGATGAGGATGTCTCAATCGAGCTCGGGGATATGGTTTTCATCGACCATGACATGTTCAAAAACAAAATCATGATCATCAGTATCGACAATAAACAACAAGGCCGGACAATCCAGGGAAGGTATTTCTATGTCAACGAAAACTAGGAATCTAAGTAATATCGATGGCGCGAACGTTGGAAATCCAACAATGAATGATTTCACATCGAATTCCCATGAACCATATGCCAATGACGCCGCATTCGAGGCTGATCATGGCCCAGGCGCTGCTGGTGATATCTATTGGAACACGACTGAAAAGCTTATCCGTGAGCATAACGGAACGGCCTGGCAGAATGACAAAACTTCGTTTGAAACGCAGACCGACTCGACAACTACGGGCGCTTCCCAGGATATCACGCCGAACACCGTGGCCCAGATCATCCAGTTCACTAATAACTCCCTGACCAGCATCAGATCGATCGTTCCGACGATTCAAAAGGTCATCTTTTTTGTCAACGGACAGACCAGCCAGGCCATCACGCTCAAAAACGAAGATACCAGTGCGACCGCGGCCAATCGGATCGTGACGGGAACCGGAGCGGATTTTTCCATTGCGGCCGGTCAGATGGTTGGCCTTGTTTATGAGACAGGCGGTTCCCGCTGGCGTCTGGCAGGCGCTGCATCATCGGGCGGGAGTGGAACCGATGGCATAAACCTCATCACATCGCCTAGCACTGCGACCGGCTGGACTGCGACGGGAACTGTGTTCGCAGCGCCAGTGACGACAACGACATCGGCCGACCTTCCCCTGGAAGGCGCGACCAACTCGGCCATCAAATTTGTCGCAACGAACAGCGGAACCGAAGCGACAAATTACAATTCCTTTCCCGTCACGACATCAGCGGCCATGAACGGAACCTTGCAAGTCGATCTTTTCATTCGTCCTGGAACTGGCTTCGCTACGAGTGAATGGACGATTTCCGTTTACCAGGGTTCGACACGGCAGGCACTTCGCAATGATTCGAGCAGCATCAGCTATCTGCCAAACGGCATCGTAAGGTATACGACGGCGTTCGATGCCCTTGCGTCAACGGCATATACCCTTCGTTTCGCCCGGACCAGTGGAACGGGCTCTGCGACACTGAACGTTTGCAACGTGTTCCTCGGCTGGCCGTTTGTAAGTTCCATTGCTTCAATTGGAAAAGATATTCCATCCAGCCCCACAACTTCACTAACCAATACAACCATGTCTGCTCGATATCAACAGGTGGGGAATAAAGCCAAGTTCCATTTACAATTTGCATTCACTAATACTCCTGGAGCTGGAAACTTAATCCTATCCCATGCACAATTACTTGCAGGAACCGGGCTGACAGTAGACACGTCCTTGGCTGCTAGCGCGGACACGCTTAGCAATGGGTCGTGGCATGGTATCGACACAGGCACGCAAAATTACGGCGGGGCGGCCTATCTAAATACTACTCAACTTGTTTTGGTTGATGAAAGCGGAACAGGCGTCCTTACCACAACAAGTGCTTGGTCTGTGTCCACTGGAGATTACATCACTGTTGATATTGACGTCCCAATCGCAGAGTGGGCCGGCTCAGTCAGCACAGGTCCGGCACCGGCTGAGGAGTTTGCAAGTAACGACGGTTCCGGGGGAACTTCTGCGAATACTCAGTATGCTACTGGATCTGTATCTGGTGGATCGTTCTTTGTCGGCACTAACTCTGCTACTGTAACAGCGGGCGAAGTAACCGACTACGTGGTAAATTTCCAGTATCCGATTCAATCTGACGACCACCTATCGATTGAGATACTTAATCCAAGTTCAACTAATGAATGGGTTCCGATTGAATACTGCGGAAATAACATCGTCCAACTTTATAGATCACAAAATGCATCCTATGGAATGGGAATAAAACCGCGTTCGTCAACTTCGGTATGGGTGTCGCTAGGTAACGGAGGTCGCCTTGCAAGTGGTGCATTCGGAGCTGCGGGCGCAGGCTGGAGTAGCGCCACAACTTACAAATGGCGCGTCCGCAAAACCAAAAAAGCCTCACTCCCCTACGCAAACGCGGGGACGGATGGCTCTGCTGGTTTGTATAAGGCCGGGCAGGCTCCGGGTTTGACGACGGGTGTTGCGATTGGCTCTGGCTATGTTGGGGAAGAGAAAACGCAGTCACGTCTCCGTTCCGCTGCACCTTCAATTGCTACTGCAACTGTAGCGAATGTAACAGCATCGCCGCTTACTTTGACGCCCGGCACCTGGGAAATTTCAGCAGAAGTTGGATATACTCCCGTAACCCCTGTAACCAGTACAGCAATAGCAGGAGCTATATCTAGGACTTCGGCAACAATGCCCAGCGCTGATACCCTAGCTGTTCCGAATAGCTCCGGGGAAAGGCGCTCGGCAATGACAACTAATTTAGGTACGTTTGACGCTAGTGTATCTGTTCCAGCTTGTAGAGTTAGCATATCCGCAAATACAGATTTTTATCTGATAGGACGAGCCGATTTTTCTGCTGGGACAGTGAATGTTTACGGCTCAATTAGGGCTGTCCGCATCGCATAACCCTCTCGCCCTCGGGAGGGGGCAAAATAATGAACGACAAAAAGCCAAAAGACTGGAAAAAACCACCGAAAGAAAAACCTGCGGATTCGGAATACCCGACGCGTGAGGAAAAAAAGAAAGGAAGGAAAAAGAAATGAGTCGATTCGATTACGTTCGCTATGATGAAACTGCGCAGGTCATCCAGAATGCCGCAAAGGACATTTGCTCGAATCTCGAAAGTCTCATCGATGACAATCTTCGGGACGGGCGATCTAAATCATTGGCCCTGACTAAGCTCGAAGAGGTTTATATGTGGATCGGCAAGGCCATCCGCGATGATCAGGTTGAGAATCGAGCCGCTGAACTTCAGGAAGAACGTTCAAACGCATGATCAAAAAGAGCCGGGGAATTTATCCCGTCCCCGGCCTTCCCCCATCCAGCGAATCCTGCTTGCGTTTTGTGCACTCTTTCGACGATAATCAAAAGATTCAATCACTTCAGTCATGGGTTATTTTATGAAGACTATGTGCATTCCAGCCATGCTATGTCTTTTTGCGGCCTTCGGCTGTCAGCAGCCCGTGAACAAAACCGTTCAGGTTGAGGTGCCGGTTCCCCAACTGCCCATCGAACCAGCGCCCCCTGTCGAGCCCGGTAAACCTGGTTTTTTGCGTTTCGATGAGATTGAACAGTATGCCGATCGCGACATAAAAACGCTGAACGCGGCTGATCGCAGTCGCACACGCTATTTTCTGACATGCGACCTTTATGATCAGGGCATCAAGGACCTTTCAAACGTCCTGGCCGGGATCAATAAGGGCATCAATATGGTATCGACTGAGCGGCTCATCGCCTACGTCAATACCATCGATGAGGATGTCGGCTGCGTGCACCGCATCAATCTTGACGATATCGGGATGACCAACGAGGAATGGCAGAAATTCGAACGCGCCAACGTCCTCCCTTTCATTTCCAATTCGGTGCGCGGGCGTACGCTGAGAGCTCTGACCGGAACCAACCAGCCGATGGTTTACGCGTCCAGCTTTTTCCTGACTGTGATGCAGGCCGACCAGGTCAGCATTGGCAACCAGCTTTACTACGATCTGACAGAGCAGCCGCTGAACGATACGGAGTTCCTGGCCAAACTTGGCATAGACCTTCAAAAGGAATTCAATGAGGAGAGCCCCGCGTGCGCTGCGGGGGGGAAGTCGCAAATTGCCCTTGGGAAGCCGAGGCTCATTTGCATCCTGGACACAACCCAGGACGGCTTTCTGATGTTCACGGGCGATGTTTCGCTGGCCAAAAACGATTCCATTCAGCAAAACCCGTTTTTCAAAAACATGGCCCTGATTCCCGGGTTTCAGACCAATAAGGTTTTCAATTTCGTCGCGAGTGAGTGGATCTTTAGTCTGCCAAACGGACTGATGACAGGCTATCGATTGTCAAACGCCGGGGGAACAGCGGAAGTTATCGCGCCCACGAACGTAGTTATCGACGTAGAACAGGCAGGTCGCGGCCTTCCGCCGGATATCACTTTGGGGGCATGCTCAAACTGCCATCACCAGGAATCGGGAATCTTTTTCCGGGATGAGGTTTTCAGCATTGTCCAAAACAATGGGAATTTTAATGCAGCCGAAAAGGCATTGGCTGACACTTTCTATCGGGCGGATAAGTTTCAGGCCAAACGCGCCGTGGCCAACCGCGAGCACACCGACGCTTTGAAACGGATTGGCGTGAGCACTTTTGCTGAAGATCCGGTCGTGACGGAACTCATCCAGCCGATTCGGGGGGAGCTCACTCTTGAAAAAGTCGCAGGCAAGGTTTTCCTGGAGCCCGATGAATTCAGCGTGCGCCTGGCTGGAACCAACCTGAGTAAGGTCCTATTCGGTGCTCTGCTTGAACCGGGCGGGGTTGTGGCGATCAGTGATTTCAGCCGGGGTTTTCGCGTACTCCAAGATGAGATGCGTCTTTTTAGAGATGCGGGGCAATTGGATTAATCGATAGGAGTGGAACGATGAAATTTCTGCTGGCAATCGTTTTTCTGATCGTTTCCTGCGGGGGCCCTGCACCTCAGCAGCAGGCGCAGCAGCCTATTCCCGGACCAACTCCGACGCCCACGCCTCAGCCAGGCGGGAAAACCAGCTTCGCTGATGCGCAGGCAGTAATGCAAAAATATTGTGTCGAGTGTCATGCGACTGCACCTTTCACCAAAACCGAGCAGGCGCTGATTGCATCGTCTGCCAAGTCGCGCGTTCAGAATTCGACCATGCCTCCCCCATACGCTTCTCAAATGAGCGCGGGGGACAAGACTAAGTTCCTTGGTTTTTTTTAAGGATCGAATGAAGTGAGCGCTTATCACGATTACAACGATCACGTTTCAGCGCGGGTTCCAAAGCGCCGAAAGGTTGACCTCGAATTCGATACGGTCGAATCAAGGTCAGGTCATTTCCTTTTCCACGTGGACGGGAAGATGATCTGCACCATCGACAAAAACTATTTCGAACAGCGCCAACGTGATTTTTTTGAAGCAATATCACAGCCCACGTAATATGCTTTTCTGTGCGAGAGTGTAGGGACATCGAGCTTTGTTTTCATAACTCCTGGAAGTATAGAAAAAGGCGAAGGGCGCGGCATGAATCATGCAGCGTCCTTTTTTATTACAACCATTTTTTGTTTTTGGAGGCACGATGGATCCTGTGTTGATTCAGCACTTGAAGGATTTCAGCCCGTTGACACTCGGGGTTTTGGTCGTGCTCTATGCTCTGAAAAGATTACCCTATTACTCACTCAAAAAAATGGAGTTACAGAATCAGGAAAAGGACAAGATCTTAGAACATCTCAACGAACAGGTCGAAGAGCTGAAGGCGGAGTTGGAGAAAATGAAAACGGAACTTCTGGAATACCGGCAAAAGTTTTTTGATTTGCAGGAAGAGCACGCGCGTCTAAAGGCAGAGCACGAACAGCTTCGGGGGGTTCTAAAAGCATATGAACAGAAAAAAACTAAGCGTTGATTTCTATGAAGATGAATTCTGGTCACCCGACACCAATACGGCAAAAATGAATGCGGAGTTCATTTATAAGCTTCAAAAGCTTCGAAACATTGTCGGTGTCCCATTCCTTATCGCACCGGGCGGTGGGTTCAGGACACCGGAATATAATGCCCGGGTGGGCGGTGCCGGCAGCTCAAAGCACCTGGACGGCATTGCAGTCGATGTCGACCATACCCGGTGGAACGGTGCGATACGGTTTCAATTCATTTCCGCGGCGTGTGCGCTCGGCTTTAGTGTTGGGATTTATCCCAAGCACTTTCATGTCGATACCCGGCTGGATCAAAAAGTGCTCTGGGTGAGCCTTTACAAAAAGAAGGCCAACGACTAGTCACGCAGGAGTTTTTCACTGGCTGGTTTGATGATCCCTGGCAGGATCCTATCGACCAGCCTTTTCTTCAAAAAATTCATGTCCAGAATCGGCGCCGGTTCTTTTTTGCTTCCCATACTTCAGGCTCCTATGCTCAAATAGCCGATAATTCACAACCTCAAATTCAGGGACTAGACTCATGTTAAAGCAGGTTTTCACGCTCATTTCCATTGCATTATGTTTGACCAGCGGTTTTGTCATGGCAGCTGGCAAGTGTGAAATCTCGGGCCATGCGATCAAGGGAACTCTGGATTTCACGATTGCTGGCTGCGTTATCGAGGGCAAGCCAAAGATCGAGGGAGGGAAGGTTTCCGGGGAATTCACGGTCGACGCGACCAAGCTTGACGGCGGCGTTCGGAGCACCCATATGCATGAAAAATATCTGGAAACTGCCAAATTCCCAAAGGCCACGCTGAAGCTTGATCCTATGCCAGAGGCGGGCGGCGCGTTCACTGGAAATCTCACCCTTCACGGCATCGAAAAGCGGATCATGGGAACCGCGGATAAGTCGAGCATAGGCTACGGGTTCAAATTTGAAATCAACCGTAAGGAATTTGGCATTGCTGAAGTCAGCTATAAAGACATTCTTATCGGCGATTCGCTTACTGTCACTGGCACTATTGATAAGTGATCCAGCGCTCTGTTATCCTCAGACTATAGTCCACGGCTATTCAAATTGCGGAACCTGCCATCTCACTGGGGATGGCGGGGATGTTTTGAACAACTATGGACGTGCGATGACCGAGGAATTCATGGCAAGCTTCGCCCGCGAGGGTGAGGCGCGGGAGTTCTTCGGTCTCGGTGAAGCTGACTTTCTGGACCTTGGAATCGACTATCGTTCGATGGAGATTCGGGATGCAGACACAGGACAGCGGGATAATTTCCACATGTATACGGTGGGCCAACTGGCTCTTAGACATGATGGCCTTAGTTTGTTTGGCTCTGCTGGATATTTTGGGCGAGACCGAGTCTATCAGACGCGAAACTACGGGGTAAACTATCATGTCGATATTGACACTCATAGTTTGGCTTTTAAGCTCGGTTATTGGATCCCTGCTATTGGGATTCAAAGCAATAACCACGATCTTTCCATCAAAAAAGCGAACGGATTCGGCCGCGGATCCGAAAAATTCATCGGACAGGTGACATGGCTCAATCGTTGGTTCGAGTCGAAAGTTATGATCGCGCATTCGGATATAGATATTGTAAAGGGAAAAGATAATTTTCCTAAAAACGATGCGGACGACAAACCGGAATTGATATGGGACGTGAAACTGAAAAGGATTGAAAAGTTTGAATTCGGCGTCCACGCCCGCGTCCAGGACGGGATTCAAACCTTGCTTGGCTACTCGACTCGAATATCCAAGGGACACGCGTATATCTTTTTGCAGCAGGATAGCGACCAGAGTAAAGGAATCTTAACTAGCTATGGTCGGTTTGGTTTTTTCCCAGTACGAGGTTTGGATCTTTATTTTGAGCAGGATCAGCTGGAAACTTCGCTGAATTCTGATATTCGCCGAATGCTAGGTTTTTCATGGATGATTCGCCCACGTTTCGAATATGAAGGACAGGGGATGCAATGGGGCCAAAAGCGGTATTTGCAGACGAGCCTCAAGCTATGGATGTAAAGGAATTTATCTCCGAAAAGTATTTACAGAATCAGATCATTGAATATCTGAACGTGAATACTGACGGGATGTTCTGGCAAAACGATAGCATCGGAATCCGGGGACGCAAAAGAGAGAACAGGTACCGACCGAACGGTATCGCAGACATCCTCGGAGTCATTGACGGTCATGCCGTTGCGATCGAAGTCAAAACGCCCAAGGGTAAAATCCTGCAGAGTCAGATTGCGTTCTCAGAGAAATTCAGACGCTCTGGGGGATCCTATTATGTTGTTCGCTCTTTCGAAGATATTTCAGAATTGGTCAAAATCAATGGCTGGATTTGAAACCGACAAAAAGATCCTGGATAGTCAGTTCTCTTTGATCGAGACTCTCAGCCGCGATCAGATCGAGGATCTGACCAACGGCTATGAGGCGTTTAAAATGCAGGTGCTGAACCACTTTCACGACACGAATGATAAGCTGGAGTATCTTTATCAGCTGATCAGGCTTCGAGGGAAGCGATAACTTCCCGCATTGATATTAGATCGCGTAGCTGCATCAGTTCATCTGTTGGCGGCGGCGGAAGTTGATCATTAATTCTGACATTCGCACTGATTTCCTGCTGCCGTCTCATTCCCAATTCATAGGCTTTGATTATCACGTCAAATTCTGTCTCAATCATTTCAAATCTCCCTCGATCGGCGGCCACGACCAGTGGCCTTGCTTTGGTGTCTCTGAAAAATTAGCTGCGTGATAGACGACCGATGGTTGATACTCCCCTGGCGGTCCTTTATGAAACAGGCCGAGCAAGCAGCGGTCATTATCAAGATCGACATTCGTTATAATCGCCGCGCAAGTCCCGTATAACCAGTCCTCGAAATGAACAATCCGGCCTATGGTTGGTTTCATTTCAAATCTCCATATATCTTGGCCAGGTCAACGGCGCTTGCCCGCTTGATCATCGACAATGGCTTGCCGGTCTTTTCCAATATTTTGTCACCATCCCAACTCAGTTCGTTCAGCCGGTCCATCACCTTTTTGAGCATATCGAGGCGGTGCTGGTCCTCGGTTGGAGCCGGTTCAGGCGCTGGTTCGGGTTCCGACGCTGCTGCGGGCTCTGCGGGCTCTGCCTCAACAACTTCAACATCCATTTCCATATCCATGGCCAACCGATCAGAGGTGGAAGGGCCTTCCTTTTTCCGTTGTGGCTTGCTGTCGTCCTCCAATTCCTCGACTGAAGTGGACGATTTCCCGAATACATGCGGGGCAACTTCATTGATCAGAAAGGATGCCGCGCGTTTTTTCAGCATGTATAGAGGCATGGTCTTATATTTAGAATTTCGCGTCCAGCCTTCCGCTTTGGCCATTGCCATGCTTACCGGCGTGCCGAGGACCTTGGTTCCATCGGCTCGGAACGCATAGGATCGGACCTTAAGAGCGTCGACGGTGTCGCCTGAAACTTCATAATCCAGATCTTTCAGTATGCCGAGTGCTTGAACGCGTTTGATTTTGAACTCGGTATACCAGCCGTGTCGGCCGTGAACCATATAGCCGCCGTTCAAAACCTCGATCAGAGAGCACTGCATTTGATCGGCAAGCACGCTCATGGCGAATAGGGATGCAACGTCGCCTTTATAAATGTCAGGGACCAGTCCGCTGCTGATCGTGCCAAAGAAATAAGCCCGCTTGAGGTGAACAATCTCATCATCCCTAATGCCGTATAGCTCAGCCGTTTCCTTGATTTCAGCCGCTATGAGGGCATTTTTGCTACTGGTCTTTACGATCGCGTTCATATCGTCCCTTCCGTTTCTTCATACATCCAGGCTTCCCGGCTTTCATACCAGTCAGGCAAATCAATTTCTGTTATTTCCTCGGTATAACCGGGCCACTTCTTATCTTTCTTGCACTGGCCGTGCTTTTCCAGGGCATAGTAGAATTCCTCCAGACCGACTTCCAGCATTTTCGGTTTGGCCTCAAAGAACCGGCAGAGATAGGGCCTGAAGGATTCGACGAAAACCCAGTTGAACGTATCGACATCGAGACCGATGGATTTTCCGACTTCCAGATACATTGCGGCCGACAGGTGATATTTCTCGGAAGCTATGACCTGCATGATTTTGGCGTCTGTCAGGGGGAATCGGCACGTTTTGACATCAAGTATGACGCCATTCTTCACTGCATCATATCTGGCTTTGACAGGGTGTCCATTGATCTGGCCAAAGACAGACAACTCGAATTCCGCTCCCTTGCCTAGCTTTTTCCATTGCTTATGAGCCTTGACGGAATCAGCCATGCCGTTGGCTTCCCGCCACGTCTTATGGTCGACGATCGGCAAAAGCAGCTCATCGGCACGCTTTTTCATCGCGTCCCAGTCCTCTTTGGAACCGCCGTTTTTGATCAGCCGCGTCTTATCATGCAGCTTTTCCCGTT